>Ga0209625_1000387_pt1 | contig 11410 bp, 12 predicted proteins | sample JacPin_JW_Ref_M2_FD_187960 | JGI IMG/M metagenome (GOLD analysis project Ga0209625, IMG submission 187960) | Forest soil microbial communities from Algoma, Ontario, Canada - Jack Pine, Ontario site 1_JW_Ref_M2 (SPAdes) (version 2) | ecosystem: Environmental > Terrestrial > Soil > Boreal...
CGCCCACGTTCCTTTGGGTATCGATGCTCAGCTCGATTGAAGAATTGGTGATCTTGAAAAGCCAAGGCTGAGTATTATGTGGACTGGCCGCCAGAATCGCGGCGCGCACCAGCGCGAGCGGAACATCCTTTCCGGTGTTGCGCCAGTCCTTCCACGGTTCGTAGGCCGGCCCCTCACCAACGCTGAAGACTCCTTGATTCCAAGCGCGCCAGACGCTCCCGCCCACGACGGCGACGGTTACAATTCCTGCGCCTTTGAGGAACGATCTCCGCCGCACGAAACACCTCCGCAGACGTTTAACCCTATTCGTCCACTGCCACGATGCGGAATTAATGGGCGCGACAACTCAGCAGGCATTCTGTCACCTTCTGGCTATCAGCCAAGCTCAACTTTCTAAATATGAGCTAGGCCAGACGGCGCCGTCGCTCAGGGTGATAATTGATTTAGCTGAAAGATTTGATCGAACGGATTGGTTGCTGACGGGTAAAGGATGAGCGTTGTATAAACGGAGAACGATTTCGCGAAACGGACTTGAGTGAACTGCCCTTATATGCTAGTTAGCGAAGGGTTTAGATACATATTTAGGAATTTAGAGTAAGGCAAAGTTGACATTTTTGACCGTTTCAAAGGCGATCACCGTCAGAAGTACGTCTGCAGTTGGCTCTCGGGACTAGACAGTGGCGGTGAGCAGACGTTTGCGTGGGCGCTTCCAGTGCATGATAGCCAGAAGTCACCGACTTTCTCCCGGCGCATTTCTCGTACCGCCGAGCCGTCGTAACACGGCTTGGGCTGCTTCCACGCCATGAAATTGCGCTTCCTCAAAGATGGAAATGCCGCTAAGGTCGGAGTTCGCAAAAAGAATCCGCTGGTCCCGGCGTTTCAGTTTCACGCGTTCTTCGGATGAGATTGTTCCGGGCACGGGCCGTACCATGGCGTGGCCCATGCGCATGATATCCATGCGCGATACGCACTGGCGAATATCTTTGTGAACGCGCTCCAGATCTTTCAGTATCGCTTCCTTCCAAAAATTCCAATCGCTGCTCAACAGAGTCTGGCGGTTTTGCGATGGCGTTCCATCAGCCAGCGCCCAATAAAAGGTCCATACCGTTCGATCGATATGCGTTCGCAGACTCTGATGCGTGGCATCGACGTATCCAAGCGTAGGGGAGTCCAGGAACACCGTGTCCCAGGAAGGTTCGGCTCCGCGAGTGACGGGAAGGCGTTCAAGCGTGAGATTGGCGGTCAGCCACGGAGAATAAACGAAAGTTTTGAGCGGCGGGAAGTCATCGATAATGTACGGCGCCAGAAAAGTCGGAGCGGAAAAAATCACGAATTTAGCCTGATACTCAATTTCGCCGGCGAACACGCTCGCGCCGCGCGCAGTCGGCACAATTTTGTTAACCATCTGATCGGTGCGCACATTTTCGTGCACGCGTTTCAGCAGACGTTTGGTAATCCAGCCATTGCCTTCCGGCCAGGTCAGCGGCCCCTTTTCTTCAGCTTCGCGCGAAGAAAAATAATGAATGCCGGCCCACGCGGAAGTATCTCTGGCCAGCGCGCCGTAATCGTCGCGGCACGCATAGTTCATGTACCAGTTTAGAAGCCGGGAATCGAAGCCTTGTGTCGCGAGCCAATCCGTAAAAGGTGTTTGATCCAGTTCCGCGAATTTATTGGAGTAGCCAATTTCCAGCGGAACCGTAAACGCGCCGCTGGCTCGATATTTTGCGAAAGCTTCCTCCAGGCGCTGAAATTGTTCGCGATCTTTTTGCGTCAAGCCGAAGGAAGGTTCAATCCCGTCCTGCCAGCGGCCGTAAAGAAACAAGCGCTCTTGCGGCGCAAAAGCCAGATAGCGCTCTTCCCATTGGCCATCCTGAAGTACACCGAGGTCGGTGAAAAGTTCGCGTACGTATTCGGCTTTCGGCCCGGGAATCGGAACGTAATGGGCGGCCCAGGGATACGCGGTGATTTCGTTCTCTCCGGAGCGGGCATTGCCGCCCGCTTGCGCATTCATTTCCAGCAGAACGAAGTCGTTGAATCCTCTTTTCCGCAGCCGCCAGGCAGCGCTCAGGCCTGAAATTCCGCCGCCGACAATCACTAAGGGAGTTTTTATGGTTTGCCGTGCCGGAGGAAATGGCTTTCGATCTCGAAGTAAGTGGCCCGCAACCACGGATTCGTTTACAAACGATCCTTCAATCTTCTTTTCACTTTTGAGCGACAGACCGATTAGCGCCGCGCTGCTCGTGCCCAGGAACTGGCGGCGACCAATCTTCAATGACTGATGTCCTTCCAGTCGTTTTCATAAGTCCGGACGAGCACCTGCGTGTTGAGTTGGTTGGCAGGCATGGGTACCGGCCCCATGTCGGGTGGAAACTGGAAAAGCAGTGGAATGCCTTCTGGATTCAAAAATCTCAGTGCAGAGGGAAGCGAAGTCGGGGCGACATATTCGTGCGTGCCGGCCAACACAAAACCCCATTCGCCGAACGAAGGCACATACACGTGGTAAGGAAAAGTTTGGAGTCCCGACTTGTGAAGCGTTTCGACAATGCACCAGAAAGAATCGCGCGCGAACATCGGCGAAGTGCTTTGCACCACCATAAATCCCTGGGCACTGAGATGCCGCGCCACCGCTCTGTAAAACGCCGTGGTGTACAACTTGCCGAGCGCATAATTCGTGGGATCCGGAAAATCGATCACGATAAAGTCAAAGCTTTGCGTGTTCTGGTCCACCCACGGGAAGGCATCCGCGTTGATTACCTGCAAGCGCGGTGAGGAAAGCGACTTCTGATTGAGATTGATCAGCATCGATTGTGTGGAAAACAGCTTGGTCATTTCCGGATCAAGATCCACAAGAGTGACCTTGTCGACCTGCGGATACTTCAAAATTTCCCGCACAGCCAGGCCATCACCCCCGCCCAGCACCAAAACCGTTTTGGCGAACGGTACGGCCGCGAGCCCCGGATGCACCAGAGCTTCGTGGTAACGATATTCGTCGCGTGAGCTGAACTGCAGGTGACTGTTCAGGAAAAGCCGCAGGTCATCCTTGAAGCGTGTCAACACGATGTGCTGGTAGCGCGTATCCCGCGCGAAAATAATTTCATCGGCGTAAATGTTATCTTCCGCTGTCGCGGTGATTTGTTTGGCTTTAACGATCCCGCCGGCCAGAAGGCAGAGCACCACGAAGCACGCGGCTCGCAGTGTTCGCTTTTCCATCAACTGAGGCGCAAACAAAAATGTGGACCATAGCGCGACGCCTGCGTTGATCAACCCAAAAAACAGCGCGGAACGAATCAAGCCCAAGTGGGGAATCAACAGAATTGGAAACAGCAGCGAAGCTCCCAACGCGCCGAGATAATCGAACGTCAGTACATGCGCCACCACATCGCGAAACGAATAACGGTCTTTCACGATACGCATCAGCAGCGGTATTTCGAGACCCACCAGAACGCCCATGACAATTACCAGGGCGTAGAGCACTATATGAAATCCTTCGCTAAACGCAAACGCCCACATTAACGCCGCGGACGAAAATCCTCCAACGACTCCTAGCATCAATTCGATCCAGATAAATCGCTGGATCAATCCTTTATTCAGATACCGCGAAAGCGCACTGCCCAGCCCCATGGCAAAGAGATAAGTTCCGATCACCGTGGAAAACTGAAAGACGCTGTCGCCGACGAGGTAGCTCGCGATCGTGCCGGCGATCAGTTCATAAATGAGGGCGCAGGCCGCCACCAGCAGCACGGTGAGAAAAAGCAGAATATTCATAGGTTAGTGAATCGCGGAGGCAATGATGATGCAAATGCCGATAGACATGGCGCCCAAGAGAACGGCCAGCGCCAGATTGTGCTCTTGCACGATCTCCTTCCACAGATGGTAAGGAGTCACCTTGTCCATGATCACAAAGGCAATCACGAACACCAGCAATCCGATAAATGTAAACACCAGCGCGCTGAGAATATTCGCGACCGGATTCAAATTCATGTTATTTGCCTCCAGTGTAGTGGTGATAGCCGCTGTAAACGGAGCGGTAGGACCCGGGATTGTCGCGCACAGATTTCGGAACGTTTTTCAGTTGATTCATGGTGTCAAGACTCCATCCGTTATATTGCGCGTAGCCGACGGTGGCCAGGATCAGCAGCCCGTACAACATATATATTTGGCGAAACATTAGCTACCCTCCGGAATGATGGGGGAATGGGGATGGTCGCTCTCCGACCACCGTGATTTCTCGAAGCTGGCTGACCGCCAGGTAATTAGAATGGCGGGGATCAGCAACGCCAGGAATCCAATTCCGTAAAAACTACTGACAGGTACATCCCGCCGCACTTCCACGGTGTAGGTGACCGGGGGATGCACAGTATCAGCTTCCGGCTCGATACGCAGATAGTATTGGCCCGGAGGTACGGATGGCACGACTATAGCGGCGTTCCGACTGCCTTCCGTCCAAGACCCGTCGCTGTCGTAGCCAGAATAAAAACTTACCTCACGGCCAAAATCCCAGGCCTGTCCAGTATCTTGATTGATCAATGCGTAGTTGAGATAGATCCAGTTGTTTTGTAAGTCCGTGGAAGTTGTCACTTCCACATTCGAAGGCCGGCCGCCAAGCTCGAACGTATTGGTCACAAACGATGCTTCGGCTCGTGGGTAGCCGCTTGTAAATCGATAGGCTCCTTGGAACACGGAACTATTCATCGCGAACACATCGAAACCAATCATCATCACCAGCAAGCCGAACGCCAGCGCCGCAAATCCGATCCATACCGCTTTAAGATTGGCGCGGAACGGCGATGGCTCATTTTCATAGACGCCAATCGCCGCAGGCGGGCTTCCGGGAAGATTGAAAGCCTTCCATACGTCTCGCCCGGGAATGTATTCGCCGATCGACCAGGTGACCTCTCCTGCCATTTTCTCGCCGGACAGCACCCGCGGTGGATGCACGTAGTCAGTTACGCTCGCTCGTTCCCCCACGCGCACCTGCCAGGGAAACTCTCCGAGTACAAAATCCGTGTTGGCGTCGGCGCTTTGGAAGTGCTGATAGCTTTCGCCAAGGTAATTCACTCGGGGAGAAATGTTGAAGCTGGAGCTCATCGACGGAAGTTCTTTGCAGATGGAAATATCGTTCCAATGGCCCTGGTATTCCGTCAGGTAACGAAATCCTTTGTACGGATTGAAAAGAATGTATTCGTGCCAATGATACTCAACGAGATCTACGGTAATGGTGCGGCGTTCGAACCCTATGACTTCGTAATCGGTTCCTCGAATTTTCCCCCGGGTGCCCAGCGGAATGAGAGGCGGATCTGACGAGACAATTCGATGGAACGTCTGAATGATTTGCAGCTTTGGGTCTTTGGCATCCAGAATGGAACCACAGCCTTCGCACACCACCGACGAAGCCTGACCAAGGGCTCGCAAGGTAATGGAGCCGCCACAGTTAGGACAATTCAGGCCGGAGACCCGAGGCTTGGGACCACCCACAGGCGGGGGCTGTGGATTCATGACCAGCCCTCGAATTTGCGAAGATTTTTCAGCTTAAGATCCTCAAACTCGACAAATTCGCCGAGATACAACGCCGGCTCAGCGTCGCTGTAATCCAGCGTGGCAAATTTTCTGCTCGACGAGCGCAGGTCCGCAAAAACCATGTCGCTTTTATCCCAGAACTTAAAAGGCAGCTCGCCTTCGACTCCGCGGAAATAAGCCTGCGTAATAACGCTCAACGTGTAAGTCGTTCCGTCCCACGTTAACTCGCGCCCAACCTCCAGTTGGGATTCTCCCGGAAGGGCTTGCCCAGCCGATGGTTTCGATGAGAACGACACGCCGTACTCTTCCTGCGCGTCGGAAAGCCAGCCGCTGCCTCCGTCATTCATCATCAAATGCCATTCATTCCAGCCGCCCTGATCGTATTCATAAAGGATGCGGCCGATCACCACGAATGATTTGTTGCGATAAACGCCTGCGGCGTTGATTTGAATGGGAGAAATATCCGGCGGCAGGTCCCCAACTTTGCCAAGCACCTGCAGATCGATGTCGGTGCGTACCAAAACACTTTTGCAATAGTCGCAAACGGTTTGCACACTGCTGGACCACTTGAAAACGATTTTGGCGCCGCAATTCGGACACGTCGCGGTTGGTTGCGTCATGCAGCGGTCCTGAAGAGAGTGTGCGCCAATTTATTTCCAGTTATTTCACGGCTGTCCGTACGGCGGGAAATTCATAAGAACGCTGCACGCTGCGCACGGAAACTTCGCTGGCGTTCAAACGATCGCGCAGTTCTTTCTCGAATTTCCACTTGGCGCGAGGGACGCAACAAAACAAATTCAGGCAAAGCGAACCATGCTCCGGAAACGTGTGGCAAGCGAGGTGAGATTCGGAAAGCAGGTATAAGCCGGTGATGCCGCCACTGCCGGGAAACTCGTGCCACAACGGCGCCCCGATCGGCCGCAGTTTCAAATCCGCGATAAGCGCATCGAATAATCGTTGCAGTGCGCGCTGGTCACGCAGCGATGCCACGGAACAACCCCAGGCTTCTACAATCCATTCGATCCCGTGCATGTCGATGAGAGATTATCCTTGCGGCTTCCCGCACTCTGGACAGAACTTGCTGGTGCGCGGAATCGGTTTCCCGCAAGCCTGGCAAAATTTTGTTTCAGCCGACGGCGTCGTTGTTGGGGCCGCCGCACCACCTTCGGAAGAACCAGACGTTCCTGAACCGCTCGCGATTCCTTTTTTTACCGCGTCCATCATTGCTTGCCCGATCGCGACGCCCGCTCCCAGCCCCGCACCTACGCCCACGCCTCCACCACCTTCATTTCCCGCAGCAATGGGAATCGATTGCGCCACTTCATATTGCGTAAAGCGGCCCATGTCTCCGACGATGTTCATGCTGATGCGCTGGTCGAGAACTTTCTGCAATTCTTCCGGCAGGGACAGGTTCTCCACAACAAACGTGTCTAGCACCAGACCATATTCCTCAAACGCGGGCGCGGTCTGCGATTTAATTTTTTCTCCCAGGGCTGCCTGATTTGCCGCCATATCGAGGAACGGAACCTGACTGACCGCAAACGCATCGGTCATTCTGGCCACGATGGTGTTCCGCAGTTGGCCCTCGAGATCACCCACGGTATATACATCGCGCGTTCCGCTGACTTTGCTGTAAAACGTCTTCGCATCCTTGATGTGATACGAATAAATCCCAAAACCACGCAAGCGGATCGCGCCAAACTCCTTGTCGCGGATAGTAATCGGATTGGGGGTGCCCCAATGCTGATCGGTTTGCGTTCGCGCGGAAAAGAAATACACATCGGACTTGAACGGCGACTGGAATGCCTTATCCCAATTCCGCAAATACGTCAGGATCGGAAGCGTCTGCGTATTCAGCGTGTACAGACCAGGACCAAACGCGTCCGCAGCGCGCCCTTCGTTCACAAAAAGCGCCAACTGCGAATCGCGCACGGTCAACTTTCCGCCATTTTGGATTTCACGGTCCTGCATTGGGTAGCGATACCCGAGAATGCCATCCTCGGGCTCGACCCAATCGATAACATCAATAAATTGTTTGGAGATAAAATCGCGGAGACTCATGCCCCACCTCTTCTTGCATGGTTCAACGCCATCGGAAACCGAACGAAAATGATGCTACGGTCCAGTGTTTCCACTGTCAATAAAAGTCTTTACAGAAGTTGGCAAGGGCGATTCGTCACACTAGATTCTAGACCCTTCGGCGGAGGCTTGCTGCAGGTCGGAGCGGGTCGCTGTGTCACGCAATTTTTGCGGCACTATACAGGCCGAGGACGCGGAGTTCGGCGGTGGCGCTCCGGACTTCGGCTAAAGCCCTTACTAGGCTGCCGGAACGTTCGGACTCGAGGTCAAGAAAAAATTGATATTCCCAAGGGCGACCGTGGATCGGGCGACTCTCGATTTTTAGCAGGTTCACTTCGTGACGCGCGAAAGGTTCGAGCGAAGCGAGTAATGCCCCAGGGCGATGCGCGAGACGCATGGCGATGGACATTTTATGGGCGTTCGGCGCGGTCTGCGCGGCGGCTTGGCTTTCGGGCACGAGCAGAACGAAGCGCGTAAAATTCTCGGCGTTGTCCTGCACAGATTCGGCGAGAATGACGCCGCGGTAATGATCGGCGGCGCGTTGTCCGGCGATAGCGGCGAGAGATTTGTCCTGTCGCGCAAGAACTTCGCGCACGCTGCCTGCGGTATCTTCCGCGGGCACGCGTTTCCATGAGGGGTGGTCGGTAAATAATCGCTCGCACTGAGCAAGGGCCATGGGATGCGAAGCTACCGCGCGAATATCGGCGAGGGTGGCCCCCGGGCAACCGATCAGGTGATGCTCGATGGGCAGAATGGTCTCAGCGACAATCTGCAAGGAGCTTTCCAGAAGTAAATCGAAGGCGCGAACTACCGAGCCAGCCAAGCTATTCTCGACGGGGACCAGCAGCGCGTCGGCAGCGCCATCTTTTATGGCCGCAAATGTGGCATCGAAAGTAGGGCGTGGGACCGTGGCGATTGAGTCGCCAAGGAGTTGAAAGGCGGCCGCCTCGCTGAATGCGCCGGGCTCGCCTTGAAATGCTACGCGGGTTTTCTGGAGTACCATGTCCATGCCGTCTCAGTCGTTCCAGTGAGCGAAGGCCATATAAGGCGCCTCGCTTTGATGCGCCCTAGAGTATCAAGTATGATTTCGCGAAGCGCAGGAAAACAACATGGTCGTGCCGGCGAGGTTTAGATGAGTTACGTAGAAAAAAATTTGGTGCCCGGGGAGACGCTGCTATATCAAACGAGGCATCATTGGATCGTGCTGATTGGACCGCTGTTGATTGCCTTGCTGGTGGGCTTGCCGGGATTATTTCTGCTGTTTGAAGTCGCCGCAAAGCGCCCGGAAATCTATGATTATGTTACGCGCATGCCGGGCGGCGCCGAGACCCTGGTCGCTGCCGGCGGAGTGCTGGTGATTATCGGGCTGGCGATTCTGGCCTGGGGAATGACCAAGCGCAACGCCACGGAAATGGCGGTGACCAACCGCCGCGTGCTGATCAAAACTGGATTGGGCAACCGCAGGACGCTGGACTTGATGCTGTCGCGAGTGGAGAGCATCGCCGTGCATGAAACTATGTGGGGACGCACGCTGGGCTATGGCGATGTAGTGGTGCACGGCACCGGTGGAACACCCGAATCGTTCGTGATGATTTCGCATCCGCAGGAATTCCGGCGGCAAGTGCAACAACAAATCGGAGCGCATGAGGTTGGTGGGATCGATGAAACCAAGAAGGCCTGAGCAAAACGAGTACGCGCCTTTTTACGCACGTTACATTGCGTTGGTACCCGGCGACGACGTGATGGCCGCGCTGGAAGCACAACGCTTGTATATGTTGCAGATGCTATCGGCACGCAGCGAACGCGAAGGCAACTTCAGATACGCGCCCGATAAATGGAGCGTGAAGGAAATCGTCGGGCATATGTCGGACACCGAGCGAGTTTTTACCTACCGCGCCATGCGCATCGCGCGTGGAGATACAACACCGCTGCCAGGATTCGAACAGGACGATTATGTGAAGAACAGCAATTTTGGCGAACGGCGCCTGGCCGATCTCGCGGAAGAATTCGCGGCGGTACGCAGCGGCAGCATCGCGCTATTCCGGTCGCTAAATGAGGCGGCCTGGGCGCGTCGCGGCATGGCCAGCGGGAAAGAAGTCAGCGTGCGGGCGCTGGCGTTCATGATCGCGGGGCATGAGCTGCATCACCAGGGCATATTGGAAGAGCGCTATTTCGCGGCCATTCCAAGGGCGTAGATCGGTCTGTGGTGTTTGATTCAGGCGCGATCTAGTTAACTAATTACAAATTTAGTTTTGAAAATCAAGGCGGGATACCGTGATTCGATTCATCGCGCATGAATAACTCTCTCTACACTGCGTAAAAATTCCTCGGAACCACAGCCTGCGATTTGCAAGGGGTAGCCCGATTAGGGCGCTGATTGCGAAGCTGCGTTTTTTTTAATCTTTCTCTTCGATTTTTTGAATGAGAAACAGACGTCCATTAAAGTTTTTTACACAACCTCCAGTTTTTCTCCGCATCGAATTTGGTAACAAAACGAATTGAAACTATTCCGCGGCAACGCGTGCGGTGTCCTGTACGGAGCGGCCACGGAAATAAAATAAAAGGAGCTGTTTATGAAAATGTCGAGAGCCTCAATCCTGCTTTTTGGTAGCGCGCTTCTGGTTTCTTCGGCCGCACACGCTGGGGGAAATAATAAGGGAAAACTTGAGTTGGCTGACAAGATCGTTGTCGATGGCAAACCACTCGAACCCGGCGATTACCGGGTGGAATGGGATGGCAGCGGTCCGGCCGTGCAAGTCAAACTTATTCAAGGTAGACAGACCGTGGCCACCTTAGCCGCCCATCTGACCGAGCAGGCCGATCAAAACCCGCAAGACGCCTATAGCACTACCACCGAGCCCGATGGTTCCAGAGCCCTCACGGCAATTTACCCTGGTGGGAAGCGCCTTGCTTTGGAGATCGACCACAGCGCAGCCAGCCCGCAGTCGGGAAACTAAACGGAAGCAGCGCCCATTCCTTTCCGGCCCCAGCCGGAAGGAATGGGTTGTAGTTTTTGCGAAGGTCATAACACCGCGGCCACACTTAACCGAAATCACCAATTCTTATTTTCGGCATCTGACAGCATGATGCCTCTTGGCGATAATTTCCGGATTACCGGCCACTTGTCCAGAAGCTGACCCTGCTCACCACTGGAAGCAGGGTCTCCTCCACCAACACGCCCTCCGACATGAAGCGAATCGCGTATGCCACCGTACTAGTCATTGAGGTTCGACGTCACCTTGGCGTCCTCCAGCACTTTGCTCCATCTAGGATCGACCGAGGCGGCGGCGTATTCGTCGTGCCAGTTCCACCATTTGTACGGTGGTGTTTGGGGGTAGCCCTTCGGCGAGTCCTCCCACTCCTCCTGACGCCCGAGCGCAGTTATGTCGAGGTAGCTCCAGATGCTTCCCATCGACTCGTCGCCGCGGTTGTTGATGAAGTAGGTGCGAAACACCCGCTCGCCGTCGCGGACGAACACGTTGTGGCCGTGCCACTCGTTTACGCCGAAGTCGGCGTCGAAGCTGTCCGTGAGGGTGTACCACGGCATCGTCCAGCGCATTCGTGCCTTTAGGCGCTCGATGTCCTTCTGTGGCGCGCGCGAGGCGTACGCGAGCGTGGTGTCGCGGGCGTTCAGATGGGCGAGGTGGCCGACCTGGTCGGCACCCAAGGAGCAGCCGCGGCACGCATGCTCGGGCCAGCCGAACACGCCGGGCTCGAAAAAGGCGCGGTAGACGATCAGCTGACGGCGGCCGTCGAACAAGTCGAGCAGGCTCACCTTGCCCTTAGGCCCGTCGAACTCATATTTCTTCTCCAC
>Ga0209625_1000388_pt1 | contig 11356 bp, 9 predicted proteins | sample JacPin_JW_Ref_M2_FD_187960 | JGI IMG/M metagenome (GOLD analysis project Ga0209625, IMG submission 187960) | Forest soil microbial communities from Algoma, Ontario, Canada - Jack Pine, Ontario site 1_JW_Ref_M2 (SPAdes) (version 2) | ecosystem: Environmental > Terrestrial > Soil > Boreal...
GGAAGCCGTCAGGACTCCGCGAACGGTGACGGAAGCGAGGGTGGAATGAAAAATTTCGAAAGCCTGTTTGCAGCCTGGATGGTGGTGTGGGCCGTGTTCTTCTTGTACGAGGTTACGGTGGCACGGCGGCTTTCCAAGTTGCAGGGCGATATCGACCAATTGAAGCGGCAGCTACGCGAGAGCTGATCGCCTTCGACTCGCACTCGGACGATTTTAGTCCGACGAAGCGACCTGACAAGCGCAACTCGATTCTGGTATCTTACGAATAGCGCCGGACGTCTTAGGTCAGGCGGCTTCGGTGAGGGTGCCCATGGGCGGTCCAAAGAGAATCGCGATCATCCTGTTCCAGTTGGGCGGTCCCGATTCGCAGGCTGCCGTCGAGCCATTTCTTTACAATCTTTTCTGCGATCCGGACATTATCAATTTCCCCGGCGCGTTTCTCGCCCGCAAAGCTCTCGCAAAACTGATTTCCACCCGCCGGTCGAAAACCGTCGGACAGCACTATGCCGAGATCGGCGGCGGATCGCCGATTCGTCGCCTCACCGAACAGCAAGGGCGAGCGCTCGAGGCAGCTCTTCGACCGCACCTGAACGTGCGCGCTTTGGTCGCGATGCGTTACTGGCACCCCGACACGCAGGAGGCGATCCAGGCTCTCGATCGCATTCCTTACGATGAACTCGTTCTGCTGCCGCTTTATCCCCATTATTCTTTCGCGACGACGGGCAGCAGCCTGAAGGAATGGAACCGGCGCTACACGACAAAGGTTCCGGTTCATTTGATCGATCATTTTTTCGACCACCCCGATTACATAGCGGGAATCGTCGAGCGGATTAACAGCGTGCTCCGCAAGGTGCCGCGACCCGAGGAGGTGCAACTGGTTTTCAGCGCGCACGGACTTCCGATTGCGCTCGTCGAGAAAGGCGATCCCTATCCTCGCCAGATCGAGCAGACGGTCCAGATGATTCAACAACTGGGCGCCTGGCCCAATCCGTACGTGCTCTGTTTCCAGAGCAGAGTGGGGCCGCAAAAGTGGCTGCAGCCCTCGCTGACGAGCACAATCGAAAAGATGGCGCGCGGCGGAATCAAGCGCATGCTCGTGATCCCCATATCGTTTCTTACCGAGCACATCGAAACGCTACACGAGATCAATATCGAAGCTCGTGAAGAAGCAGAAGCCCTGGGAGTCACGGAGTTCTACATGATGCCCGCGCTGAACGACTCGCCGCTCTTGATTCGCGCGCTTGCCGACCTGGTGTTGCGCTCGGTAGGAATGCGTTCCGGTGTCGCTTCTTTTGCCTGAAGGCGCACGGTCGCAGGCCCTTTCTTTCGCCCGCCTGTCACTTTTCCTTGACACTTTCTTTCCCGCGTCATATAACCGCCTGTTCGCAAGTTGAAGGAAGAATCGTCGCGATTTCATAGAAGTTGAGGTGCAGCCTAGCTATCAAACGGGCCTATGCCAGATATTTCCGAAGAAAAAGTAGCAGAAAAGTCCCCTGCGTCTGCCGCATCGCAGGGGGCGAAAGCGCTCTCAGCGGCAGATGCCAAAGCGGCCGCTAAAGAAGTGAACACGAGCAGACGCAGGCTCGTCTGGGCCTGTATCTGGGGCTACCTCGGCGTTAATTTTCTGATGTTCCTACGGTTTTTCTTTCCTCGCGCCCTGTACGAGCCGAATACTGTTTTTGCGGCCGGCTATCCGTCGGATTTCAGCCTGGGAATCGATCAGCGCTATCTGATGACGAATCGCGTGTGGATCGTGCGCGAGCCGGACCGGATTTTTTCGATCTTTGCGCGCTGCACGCATCTAGGCTGCACGCCGGAGTGGAAGTCGGCTGAAAATAAATTCAAGTGCCCATGCCACGGCAGCGGTTACGACAGCGAGGGTGTGAACTTCGAGGGGCCGGCGCCGCGTCCGATGGATCGGGCGCTGCTTAAACTGGATCCGACGGGGCAGATCGTGGTGGATACGAGCCGCCTGTTTGTGAATGATCCGCGAGCGGGCGTGAATCATTTTAATGATCCGGGCGCGTTCTTGAACGTCTAGCCCGCAGGCGCGGCTGCGAGCGAGTGAGCGGATTCTGAACTTGGGAAGGGGTCAGTCAGATGCCCGAAGAGAACGGCAACAAGAATAAGACGGGCGTTCTCGACAAAGTGAAAGAGGACGCTGCCGCTCTTCGCAAGACGCTTGAAGAGAAGGCCAAGCAGCAAGTTGAGGAGCTAAAGCAGCCCGAGAAGACTCAGCTGTACCGCTCGATGTTCCGCGTAAAGCACGACGATGAGCCGCGGAATCGGGCGCTCAGCGTTCTGTCCAACGTTTTTTTCCACCTGCATCCCGCGAAGGTTAATCGCGACGCCACGAAATACAATTTCACCTGGGGCATGGGCGGCATCACGTTTTATTTGTTCATCGTGCTGACTTTTACGGGCGTGCTGCTGATGTTTTATTACCACCCGACGAAGGTGCAGGCGTTTCGCGACATTTTGTACCTTGAGAATGATGTGCCGTTTGGCAAGCTGCTGCGGAACATGCATCGCTGGGCCGCGCACTTGATGATTATCGCCGTGTGGCTGCACATGTTTCGCGTGTTCATGACGGGCTCGTACAAGCGGCCGCGCGAATTTAATTGGTGCGTCGGCGTGTTGCTGATGGTGTTGACGATGCTGCTTTCGTTTACGGGCTACCTGCTGCCGGATGATCAGTTGGGCTTCTGGGCTGTGACGGTGGGCACGAATATGGCGCGCGCGACTCCTTTATTAGGTCACGAAGGGCCGTTAGGCGCGCAATTAGGAATGACGCCGTATAACGACGTGCGATTTGCGCTCTTGGGCGGGTCGATCGTCGATGCGAACGCGCTTTTGCGCGCATACATCTGGCATTGCATCGCGATTCCGTTGATCGCGGCGATCTTCATGGGCGTGCATTTCTGGCGGGTGCGGAAAGATGGCGGCATATCGGGTCCTTCTCCGGTGATGTTGGAATCGGAGATCAAGGAAGAGCGAAGCCCGCGGCCGGTGGTGTTGCGGCCTAGCGGGATGGGACAAGGCGGCTGATCGCGATGGGTTTCGACTGGCGGCAAATTTGGGAAATTGCATCGTCGCCCGATAACGTGCCGATCGTGGCGCTGCTGTTTCTCATTCCGTTTTACGTGTGGTATGCGATCAGGCAGGGAATTGCGAACGACAAACTGATCGCCATCCTCGAAGGCGACGCGCAAGACGCCAAGACGAAATACCGCAAGACGCAGCCTTGGGATTCGAAGTGGGACCGCGAAGTTCATACCTGGCCGTATCTGATGCGCATGGAATTCCTGGTGGCGATCATCCTCACGATTTTGCTGATGGTGTGGTCGCTCACGCTGAACGCGCCGCTTGAAGAGCCATCGAATCCGAACGTCACAATGAATCCGGCGAAAGCTCCGTGGTACTTCCTAGGCCTGCAGGAAATGCTGGTCTACTTCGATCCATGGATGGCCGGAGTGGTGATGCCGACGTTGATTATCGTCGGGCTGATGGTGATCCCGTACATCGACGTGAATCCCCTGGGTAACGGCTACTACACGTATAAGCAGCGTAGGTTTTCGATTTGGACTTTTCTCGTCGGCTTCATCGGCCTTTGGGTATTGATGATTGTAATCGGGACGTTCATCCGCGGCCCCGGATGGATGTGGTTCTGGCCGGGACAAACCTGGGATGCGGAGCGCGTCGACTACGCGGTGAACCGGAACCTGGATCAGGTATTCGGGATTGATGGCTCGTGGCTCGCGTCGATTACGCACATGTCGAAGGATCAAGCCGCGATCTGGGCGCGCGTGATCTTTGGAGTTTTTCCCACGGTGCTCTTTTTCGTCGCGGCGGGATTCCTGGTGCACTGGATCTGCATGCGCACCGAGTTTGCACGAAAGATGTACAAGCGCATGAGCCTCGTACAGCTGATCACGATGTACACGTTTTTGATTTTGATGATTTCGCTGCCGATCAAGATTCTGCTGCGGCTCGTCTTCACGATTAAGTACATCTGGGTGACGCCGTGGTTCAGCATCTGACGACCCGGCGAGGATCGTTATTCCGGGCAGTAGAGAGATTTGCTGTAGTCTCGTGTCTCGTAGCCGCTACGTCGAAGGAGACTTTGGGTGCCTGAGATTCCACCCCCCTCGCAGCCACCGGACGATCCCATCACAAGCTATTCGTTCACTCTTCCTCTGCTGATCGCCTCGCTGCTCCTGATCGTTACGGTTGCGTGGTCCTTCTGGGATGAAGTGTACGGTCTTCGTCCGTGGCGCAGCTATCAGAGCCGGTTCGCGGCGGCCTATTCGAAATATCTTGATAAGACCGTCCAAAATCAGAAGAAGGACGAAGACGCCGTCTATTCGTCGCCGGAGTACAAGAGACTTAGCGCGCAGCTTGACGATCTGCAAAAAGCCACGAAGGCTCAGGACGACGAAATCACCAAACAGATCGCTCTTCTTGATGAACAGCGCGCGGCGTTAGGTGACGCATTTAAAGACGCGCGCGGCAAGATCGGCCACCTCGTCTATCAGTATGAAATCGTTCCGCCGGAAGACAAGAAAGCAAAAGCCAAAGCCCTGAAAGAAGTAACCGACGGCCGCAAGGAAATTTGGAAGGTCGACTGGCCGCTGGGCGATGGGAACGTTCAGAGGGACAAGCCGTTCACCGCCGACGAGCTGAACGATACGTTCACCAGCATCATGGCCCAGCGCGCAACTTTGGTTGGCAAGCGCGCCGAAATCGATAAGCCCACCAAAGAAGCCAGCGATACTTTGGCGCTATATGTTTCGGAGAAGTTGCCCGGATTGAGTTCGTCGTCGCTCGATAGTTTGCGGCGCAGCATGAAGGATTTTGACGAGCGCATCATTCAGATCAATGTAAACCCTCCCGGAGCATCGCTGAATAACCTGGGCGGCGCAGGTCTTGTCGATCGCTGCCAGTCGTGCCACATAGCCACCGATCCGCGTTACGTGCCGCCTCAGATTACGCTGACGAAGGCCGATCTCGGCATGGCCAAGAGCAAAGACGCTCCGTTCACAAGCCATCCGGACATCGACTTGTTGAAATGGCATCCGCTCGAGAAATTCGGATGCTCTCCCTGCCACGGCGGCAACGGCCGCGCGATCGATTCCGTGCGGAGAGGCCACGGCCGCTACGAACATTGGCTCTGGCCGCTTTACTATCCGGAGAATTACGAAGCCGGCTGCCAGCAGTGCCACGCGGGAGATATGGTTACGGAGCACGCGCCCGTCCTGAATCAAGGCAAGCAGCTGTATCGCGCCAAGGGTTGCATCGGTTGCCATCGTTTCAACGGCTTCGACAATCAGGACGAACAGCTCGTCAGCGCGCGCCAGCGGATAATGGCGATCGAGAAAACAAAAACCGACGAGGAGCAGGAAATCCCGCGTCTCCAAAAACTGGGTGACAACGCTTCCGACAACGCCTCCGCAGAGAAATTTTACGGGCAGGCGACGAATCTGACCGTGGAAATCAGCCGCATGGACGCGGAGCGTGAAACTCTCGAAGGCCGCAGCCACAACCTGATTCAAGAGATCAAGAAGGTCGGCCCGGACCTGAAGGAAGCGCGCCAGAAGCTGCACAAGGAATGGATTCCGTACTGGATCGGGCACACCAACGAGTTTCGTCCCACAACGAAGATGCCTCAATTCCGGTTCGCAGCCGGCGACGTGGAGGCAGTCTCTGCATTTATTTGGCAGAATTCGCTGACCGGGCCGGCGCTTGAGCACCAGCAGCCGGGAAATGCCGACCACGGCAAACAGCTTCTCGAATCGCGTGGCTGTCTCGCGTGCCATTCGGTTGGCGAAGGCTCGAATTCAGTCGGCGGCACGTTCGCAGCGAACCTGAGCCGCGTAGGCGAAAAGGACAATTACGATTATCTCGTTCGCTGGGTGCACAACCCGCGCCAGCGGACGCGCCCGTACTGTCCGTATGAGAAGCGCGACCTCGGTCCGGAAGATTACGCGAAGCACAATTTGCCTTTCGTTTTCGACGAGCAGCACTCGCGTTGCCCGAATGACAATCACGAATTGGTTGTGCAGCAGCCAACAGTAATGCCGAGCCTGCGTCTATCGCCGGAAGACGCGCGCGACGTCGCCAGCTACTTGATTACGCTGAAGCATGCCGACGCGACTTATGCGGACGCGAGCTTCATGGACGATCCGCACCAAGCCGCCCAGGGTAAAGAGCTAGTCCGCCACTATGGCTGCGCGGGTTGCCACGAAATCAGCGGCTTTGAAGACGAAGGCCGCATCGGCACAGAGCTGACGAATGAAGGCTCGAAGCCTATTGAGCGCCTCGATTTCGCTCTTTACACGGAGGACGCCAAGCGCGGCATTCTGCCAGATGGAAAGAAGAATCCGCGCGGCCCGTGGTTCGATTCAAAGGGATTCTTCGAGGAAAAGCTTCGCAATCCTGGCCTCTACGATCAGGGCAAGTATCATGCGAATCCGATGGACGCGCTGCGCATGCCCAAGCCGAATTTGCAATCGAACGACGAGCTGGAAGCGCTTGTGACCATGCTTCTCGGTAGCACCGACCCCACTCTGCCGCCGGAATATATGTTCAAGCCCTTCGATCGCCGCCGCTACATCGAAGACGGCTGGTGGATCGTCACGAAATATAACTGCATCGGCTGCCACCAGATTGACGTGGGACAAAAAACCGTGCTGCAGACGCTTCCGTTCTATCAGGGCGAGAACAAGGCGAATTTGCCGCCAGTCCTCACCACGGAAGGCGCACGTGTGAATCCGGACTGGCTGCGGCAGTTCCTCGCGAATCCGTCGCTCAGCACCACGGATACGAATCGCAACGGTGTGCGCCAGTATCTGCAGGTGCGCATGCCGACGTTCTATCTCTCCGACGATGAGATTCGCAAGATCGTGCTGTTCTTCGAGGCGCTTTCATCCCAGCCGGAACCCTTCATTCCGCCAAAGGTTACGCCTCTCGATCCCACGGAAACGGCGATGGCTCGCAGCCTGTTCACCAGCCCAGCTGCGCCGTGCTTGAAGTGCCACATGACCGGAAATCCGGAGCACGACAAGAACGCTTCGGCGCCAAATTTCCTGCTAGCGCACGAACGTCTGCAACCGGCTTGGACGGAGCGCTGGATCACCGATCCGGCAAAAATCATTCCGGGTACGGCGATGCCTTCCGGGCTATTCCGAAAAGAGGGTGACCGATGGGTATTCGCCGGGCCCGTTCCTGGATCGGTGGAGCACTATACGGGAGACGAGGCGAATCTTTTGGTGCGCTATATGTTTTCACTCACGCCGCAGGAGCAGGCTGCGCTTCTCGGTCGCACGCCGAGCGGCGGCGGCGCGAAATCTGCCGGAGGCAATTAGGCGGGGAATTCGGATCTGGTTCGTTTGGCGTTCTGCATGCCGGAAATTTAAGAAAACCGGCGCTTGCGCGAGTAGGTCTTGTTACACTATCCCTAATTTGTTAAGGAGAAACAGCCGCACATGAATACGAAGCTCTTGAATCTCACGCTCGCAGCGGTACTGGCCGCGGCCATCGCCGGTTGCGGCGGCAAGGAAAAAGACGAATCGACATCGCAGCCAGCCGCGCCTGCTCCGACGGCCGGCAAGACCGTAGATCAATCGACTGCCGGATCGGTATCCGGCACGGTGGTTCTCGTCGGTGCGGCGCCCACATTGAAGCCGATCAACATGAGCGCCGAACCTTATTGCCAGAAATCGCATTCGAGCCCCGTGATTCCGCCGGAAGTGGTCACCGGCGACAAGGGAGCGCTCGCCGATGTTGTGATCTACGTGAAGGATGGGCTCTCCGCCGATTACGCTTTTACGCCGCCTTCCGCGGCCGTTCCGCTCGACCAGAAGGGCTGCATGTACGATCCCCACGTGATTGCGGTGATGACGGGCCAGAACATCGAAGTGAAGAACGACGATCAGACCACTCACAACATCCACCCGATGCCGAAAGACAACCGCGAATGGAACAAGTCGCAGCCTCCCGGCGCAGCGCCGATCGCTGACAGCTTCGCGCGCGCCGAAAACGCGATTCCGGTGAAGTGCAACGTGCATCCCTGGATGAAGAGTTACATTTTCGTCTTCAAAAATCCCTACTATGCGGTGACGACCAAGGACGGCAAATTCGAGTTGAAAGGTTTGCCGCCGGGGACATACACGCTCGAAGCGTGGCAAGAAAAGTACGGCACCGTGGATCAGACCGTTACGGTTCCCGCCAAGGGCGCTGCAACCGTTGCGTTCAGCTTTAAGCCGGGTTCGGGCGACTAGTTCTGGCGGGTTTTTTGCGGGTCTGGCACTACCGCTGTTGGGGCGGATCGTCTTTCCGCCCCGGCAGATTTTCTCTTCTGCGGGGTGACGCGCAGGCTCACGATCAGGACGAATTGAGAATTGGAATTGGCTGAAAACTCCAACATTCGCGGCGTCCATAATTTCGCCGTTGCCACGGCGTGCGGCACAATTTTGCTGCTGGTCGCGGGCGCGCTCGTTACGAGCAATGACGCTGCGGATTCCGTTCCTGATTGGCCGCTGGCTTATGGCCGCATCATTCCTCCGCTGATCGGCGGCATTCGGTATGAGTTCGCGCACCGCGTTGTGGCGGGCCTCGTGGCCATTCTCACCGTGATTCTCGCGATTTGGATTTCAGTCAGCAAGCTTCGCGGCTCGGCGCGTCGCTGGGCCTGGACTGCCTTCGCTTTAGTCGTCGCGCAGGCGCTACTTGGCGCCGCTCGCGTGCTGCTGGGTCACGCCGCTTTTGTGGCCACGATTCACGCTACGGTCGCGCAGATATTTTTCATCACGCTCGTCAGCCTCACGATGCTCACTAGTGATTGGTGGCAGCGTGATCTTCCGCTGCTCGACGATACGGGTAGACCGAAGCTGCGGTCATTGAGCGTTTGGCTGACGGCCGTGATTCTGGTGCAGCTTGTTCTTGGCGCCGGATTCCGGCACGGTGCGTTTGGAATCCTTCCGCACTTGATTGGCTTCCTCGTCGTCACATTCATGGTGATCTGGACGGCGCGAATCGCGAACAAGCGCTTCGGCCAAATCGGTGACATTCGCCGGTGGGTGGTGATGCTGCACGCGACCTTCGGCACGCAAGTGATTCTCGGTTTCCTCGCTTATTGGGCTGTGGGCCAGGCGCGGCTCTCGACGCAGCCGGTGCTGCTCTACACGATTATCGAAGTGGCGCATGTGGTGATGGGTGCGCTTGTCCTTGCTTCGAGCGTACTGCTTGCCCTCGCGTGCAACCGCTTGATTCGTCCTGCCGACGCTATTGCGGTAGAATCTCGCGCTGCGCGTTCACAGGCGCAAGGATCGGGGGCGTAAAACGATGAGCACCACGCGCGCCGCTGCCTATAGTTCGCTCGACAAGCCCTGGGCGTATGTTGTGCTCACAAAGCCGGACGTTACGTTCCTCGTCGTCATCACGACTATTGCGGGTTTCTACCTCGCTTCGCCCGGTCATCTCGATTGGGCCTTGTTGATGCACACGCTTTTCGGTACCACGCTCGTCGGCGCCGGCACAGCGGCGCTCAATCAATATTTCGAGCGCGATATGGACGCGCTCATGCGCCGCACAGCGGGCCGGCCGCTTCCCGCTGGCATTTTGCAGCCGCGCGAGGCGTTGATTTTCGGCGTGGCAACAATTGTTGCGGGCGGCGCATGGCTTGCGCTCGCCGTGAACCTGCTGGCGTCACTGCTCGCGCTCGCTACAACTGTGCTGTATCTCGGTCTATACACGCCTTTGAAAACTCGCACCACGCTGGCGACGGCTGTCGGTGCATTTCCCGGCGCGTTGCCGCCGCTGATTGGCTGGGCGGCGGCGAGAGGTTCGCTCTCGGCGGGCGCGTGGGTGCTGTTCGGGATTCTGTTCCTCTGGCAATTTCCGCATTTCATGGCGATCGCCTGGATGTATCGCGAAGACTACGCCCGCGCGGGAATCAAAATGCTGCCGGTAGTTGATCCCTCAGGGGATGCGACGTTCGCGCAGATCATCGGAACGTCTGCGATGCTGGTTCCCATGAGCCTTTTGCCGGCCGTGATGGGAATGGCTGGAATTCATTATTTCTTTGGCGCGCTGGTGCTGGGGATGATTCTGCTGCAGGTTTCGCTATGGGCGAATCGGCATCGGGCCAACGTCCGCGCGAAGTGGCTGATGCACGCCACCGTTGCGCACATTCCGATTCTTTTGGCTTGGATGATTTTCGATAAGGTCAGTCGATGACCGCGGCAGTGACCGGGAGGGAACTGGGAATGACGCCTAAGAGCACGGCGCTTGAGATCAGCGCGATTTGCGGTCTCTTCATACTGCTGGCTCTTTGGGGCATGGTTTGGGACTTCACGAGCGGGTTGCTGACGAGCGGCATCGACGGGATCATGCTGCTTTTTGTCTGCGTGATGATGGCGGGGATTTTTTTTCTGATTATGCTGATGCAGCTGAATCACTCGGGCATACTGCCGACGCCGGCGTTTCTTCGGTCTGCGCCTAAACCGGCTGCTGCTGCGAAGGCTCCGGCAGTTGCGGCTTCTGCTACGCAAGCGGCGAAAGCTCCAGGCGCCACTGCTGCTGCTCCAGCGGCTAAACCTCCGGCCCTGAACGCGCCCGCAGCGGCACCGAAGCCAAGTACTCCGGCCGCCGTTGTGCCGAAGCCGCCAAGTCCCGCTGCCGCGACGACACCCGCAACGCCGCCGACTGCTCAAAGGCCGGCAGCTCCTCCGGCTTCAGCTGCCGCGCCAGCACCCGCAAAGCCAACCGCAACTGCCCCGGCCGAACCGCCCACGGCTCCGGAGAAGTAGCTCGCTCGCGCTCAGAGTAAAAATACTCAACACAGAGAACACTGCGCATGACAAGCGAATCCAAACCGCGCGCTTCCTTCGGCGGACGCTGGACGTACGGCATCCTGATCGGAGCGTTCCTTTTCGTCTTGATGCCGTTCTTGTTCTGGAATGCGACGTGGTTCGGCCGCCCGATGAACGATGCGCAAATCGCGAAAGCGCTCGCCGACCGCACTCATCCGCGCGAAATCCAGCATGCGCTTGCGCAACTCGAAACGCGCATCGAAACGCGCGATCCGGGCGTGAAGCAGTGGTATCCGCAAATCGTCACGCTGGCTGCCGATCCGGTGGATGAGATTCGCGTCACTGATGCGTGGGTGATGGGTCAGGACAATACCTCCGACGAATTCCATCACGCGCTCTCGCAAATGCTGAATGATCCGAACGTAATGGTGCAGCGTAATGCCGCGCTATCGCTCGTCCGCTTCAAGGATGACACAGGCCACGCGCAGATTCTCGCCATGCTGCGGCCCTATGAGATGACGTCGCCGCTGACGGGCGCACTGGAT
>Ga0209625_1000389_pt1 | contig 11327 bp, 7 predicted proteins | sample JacPin_JW_Ref_M2_FD_187960 | JGI IMG/M metagenome (GOLD analysis project Ga0209625, IMG submission 187960) | Forest soil microbial communities from Algoma, Ontario, Canada - Jack Pine, Ontario site 1_JW_Ref_M2 (SPAdes) (version 2) | ecosystem: Environmental > Terrestrial > Soil > Boreal...
CGAATCGCTTCTGTTCTTCTGCTGCTTTTTGCCGCCGGACATACGTTTGGGTTTCGCCAGAATATTCCGGAATGGGGGGCGGACGCGGTTCTTGGGTTAATGCGCTCCGTCCACTTTGACGCGCAAGGGTTTACCCGGACTTATTGGGACTTCTTCAGCGCGTTCGGGCTTTTTTTCTCCGTGTTTCTCTTGTTCGCGGCGGTATTAGCGTGGCTGCTAGGGGGACTTCCGGCAGAGACTTTGGCACGTGTGCGAAGCATTGCGTGGGCGCTCGCCATTTGCTTTGTAGCAGTCACAGCTTTGAGCTGTAGATACGCCTTCACCACCCCGATCGTTTTCTCAATCCTGATTACAGTGTGTTTGACCGCGGCGGCATGGCTTTCAGCGAAGCAGGTTGCGATAGTAAGGTGAGAGGATTCAAAACTGCGCCACTACCCTATCCGGAATGAGAAAGCTTTGATTTCTCTGAACGCGTAGCATTCACATTCCTGCAAAGTATCCGTAGGAGAATTTCTTCCGGGCCGCGCCTGGCTCACCCTTCCGAGAGGCGACTTGCTCGAAATTTCGTCGTTGCGCGCATGCCTGCGTGAGGCGTTGTGTTGATAGAATAAACGAATCCTATGGGAGACCAAGAGTTTGACCTAATCGTGATCGGAAGCGGCCCGGCCGGGCAAAAGGGCGCCATCTGCGCGGCGAAGCTCCGCAAGCGCGTTGCCATGATCGACCGCACGGTAATGATGGGAGGAGTGTGCGTCCACACCGGCACGATTCCCAGCAAGAGTGTGCGAGAGGCAATTTTTCAACTTACGGGATCGGCTGTGAAATCTTTTTACGGCAATGCTTATCGCGGAAACGGCGATATTTCGGTAAAGGATCTCGCGTTTCGCGTGCAAAGCGTGGTGGCGCGGGAAACCGATGTAATCCGGGCGCAACTGAAACGGAACGGAGTTTCTATTTTTCAGGGCTTGGCACAATTTGTCGATCCGCACACGGTGGAGATTCAGGGCGAGACGGACAAAGCCGTCATTCGAGGCGAACACATTTTGATCGCGTGCGGGACGCGGCCGGCGGGCAACACGGACATTCCTTTCGACGGCAAGCGCGTGTTGGACACCGATCAGATTAACGTACTGCAAGGCGTGCCGCGCGAATTGATCGTCGTGGGCGCGGGCGTTGTGGGCTTGGAATATACGTCGTTCATGGCGGCGCTGGGCGTGGAAGTGACGCTCATCGACCAGCGTCCGCAGCTGCTCGATTTTGTGGACCGGGAAATCATCGAGGCGCTGGCCTACCATTTGCGGCAGATGGGCACGACGTTCCGGCTGGGAGATAAAGTCACGCGCGTGGGATTCGACGAGCAGCGTGACCGCGTTTTTGCCGAACTCGAGAGCGGCAAAAAAGTCCAGGCGAATGCGTTGCTATATGCTGTCGGCCGCCAGGCGAACGGCGATCAGCTCGGTCTTCAGGCCGCCGGGCTGCAACCTGACCCGCGAGGCAAAGTGACCGTCAACGCGGAGTATCAGACCGAGGTGCCGCACATCTATGCCGCGGGCGACGTGATCGGATTTCCGGCGCTCGCCAGCACTTCGATGGAGCAGGGACGCCTCGCCAGCTGCCACATGTTCGGCGCGCCGTCGGAAAATATGTCGGCGCTGTTCCCCTACGGAATCTACACAATCCCGGAAATTTCGATGGTCGGCCAAACGGAAGAAAAACTCACGGCGGCAAAAGTGCCGTATGAAGTGGGCATCGCGAAGTATAACGAGCTCGCGAAGAGCATGATGCTGGGCGATGAGAGCGGAATGCTGAAGCTGTTGTTTGACCGTAATACGCGAAGGTTGCTCGGCGTCCATGCCATTGGGCAGCGCGCCACGGAAATTATTCACATCGGCCAAGCGGTGCTAGCGTACGGCGGTTCCATCGAGTATTTCCGCGATACCGTTTTCAATTACCCCACGCTAGCCGAAGCTTACAAGGTCGCCGCGCTCGACGGCCTGAACAAGCTGTAGCGTTAGCCGTTTGATTCAACCGTGAAACTCAACGCACTCGTGATCGCGCCTCGCTTGCCGATCATCGTTTGGCGAGCAATTTCGTCCGAGCAAGCAATTTCCAGATTGATCCAACGTTAAGAAATGGTGGGCCTGGACTGACTTGAACAGTCGACCTTCCCGATCTATCGGGACGCTCTAGCCATGTCTTCGATGTATCGCCAGCTCTTCATGGATTTGATCTGCCGCTCGCGTTGTGCCGCTTCGGCCCGCGTCTCAAAGGATTCGGAGTAGAAAAGCTCCCATGGTCCGCGGTTCTTGATGGATGGCGTGCGGTTGTTATTGTACTCAAAGAGGCGTTTTGTGAGTCTTCCGTGTGACCAATGTAGAAAGCGCTACTCGAACGACTTTGCAAAATGTAAGCGTAAAAGGGCATCGGGAACTTAGATGTGGGCCTGGACTGACTTGAACAGTCGACCTCACCCTTATCAGGGGTGCGCTCTAGCCACCTGAGCTACAGGCCCTTCGGAATCGCTGAACCGAAAAGCCACAACCGTTTCATTTTATACGCGCTTAGATGCGATTGCAATTGAGTACAACTAAGCGGGTTGAGTACAAAACATCAATTTTGGTGCCAAACGCTCAACAATTTCACGCTTAAATGCGTCCGTGAAGTGCGTGTAGCCGCTGGTGGTTCGCAAACTCGAATGCCCCACCTGACTTTTGGTGAAGTCGGCCGGGGCACCATTCGCTTGCAATTGACTCACCCGACCGTGACGGAATGCGTGCATTCCACCGGGCTGGATTCCGAGCTCCCTGCATAGGGTTTTCATTGTCTTATCGCCGCGGCACAGACCAAGCGAGGGCGAGCGCTTTTGTGCTTCCTTAACCGCACCGTTATGCTGCAACCACTCGATTAAATCTAGCGACAGCCCCATCCACGGTAGGTAATTCGGTCAGGGCCCGGGGCAAGTCTCATTGCGCATCTTTGTGCTGGGCTTCATTTTTCGCGAGGATGCGATAGAGAGTTGGGCGGGCGATCCCAAGTATTTCAGCAGCTTGAGCCTTATTGTCTTTAACGACTTTGAGAACGTGTTGGATGTGGCGACGCTGAACTTGCTCAAGCGAGCTTAGATCGGGGTCCCGGTCACCCAAGTTTGATTGCTCGACCCCCAGCATCTCCGGTAGGTCCCGGACATCAATCGCATCCCCTTGAGCCATCATACAAGCATGAGCAAGGACATTTTCGAGCTCGCGGACATTCCCGGGCCAGGGGTGGCGAGCCAAAAGCATCTGAGCTTTACGCGTAATTCCACGAAGCGGTTTATTGTATTGTGCCGCGAAACGTTCTAGAAAATGGCGTTCGAGCAAGGGCAAATCCTCCCGGCGCCGGGAGAGTCGCGGTAGCTTGATTTCGACGGCGGAAATCCGATAGTAGAGGTCCTCTCTAAAGTTCTTTGCCGCTACCATGGTGCGCAGGTCGCGATTGGTTGCGACAACCACGTTTACATCAATCTCATGAAGAACTGGTGATCCGACGCGTTGTACAGCATGGTCCTGCAACACTCGAAGAAGCTTGGCTTGGGTTCCGAGACCCGCATCGCCAATTTCGTCCAAGAAAAGAGTTCCGCGATGAGCAAGTTCAAAATAGCCTTTTTTATCCTGGACGGCTCCCGTAAATGCACCTTTGACGTGGCCAAACAGCTCACTCTCGAAGAGTGTTTCAACCACAGCTGCACAATTGCAAACCACAAACGGACCAGAAGCAACAGGGCTAAGCCGATGGAGCGAGCGCGCCACCAACTCCTTGCCCGTTCCCGTATCACCAGTGATTAGAATATTCCGGAAGTGCGGAGCAACGCGTCGAATCCGGTCAAATACTTCCAACATTAGAGGGCTCCAGCCTACGATTCCCTCAAATTGAAAGGTTTCCATAAGGCTGTGACTAATCTGCGTGGCTTCACGCCGCTCGCGAGCACTGCCAATAAACTTATTCACGCTGCGCCGTAATGCATCAACTGAAATTGGTTTGTTCAAGTAATCGGCCGCACCCTTTTGGATAGCCTCAACTGCGGATTCCGCCGAGTATTGGCTCGTCAACAGAACTACATTGATCGTAGGGTTTGACGTGACGATTTTGTCCAAGATCTCGAATCCGCTGCAAGTGGGCATGATCAGATCGAGCAGAACCAGATCCGTGCGCACACCTAAGACCAGGGCTAGTCCCTCCTCAGGATTGGCAGAAGTGACGATTTCCAGGCCGCTCTCGGTTAGCGTATGGGTGAGGAAGTCAAGAAATTCCAAGTCGTCGTCAATTGCTACGATCCGGATTAACGAATCGGACCTCCCATTTAGAGGAACCATTCTCGCTCCTAGTTGTCCACAGAGCCAGCGACGAGAGCACGCAAAAAGTCTCGTATTCCTCGTTGAAGTTCAGCGCTGTCTGAATGTCCTTGGGACAGGAAGATTCGCAAGCCTCGGTATCCACAGATCCGGTTCCAGCGTGCACGCCCCTATTGCAAGATCCAGACTTCGGATTTCTCTTCGAACCGGAACCCATATCGTTGGTAAGGCGTCTGGTTCCTCTCGCGGTGAATTACGCGGGCCTTGCCTGCGAATTGCGTCCCTTCCCTTGCCAAACTCACTTCAACGAGAGAATCCTTCTGCAGTATGACCGTACAGGCGCACATGAATCCGCTTAAACTGACATTCTCCGTAGCACTTACTTCCTCGAATGGTTTCGTATGGATGTCGATCCCCCGCAGCTTTAGCGCGACTCGCAAGCGAACACGAACTTCACTTCTTCGCTCAGGGCGAGCGGTCTGCAACACGCTGGCCAATCTCGTGGTTAGGGCGTCAAAATCGATAGGCTTCTCGAAATACGCCGTAGCGCCCAGTTCCTTGCAAAGCGCTTTCGTTGCCGCGCCAGCTTCGCCGCTTGCGATGAAGATGGGAATTAGTTGCGTGGACGTCAATGAGCTGAATGTTCGACAAAGCTCGAAGCCAGAAAACTTCGGCATTCCCAAATCAAGCAGGATGGCATTCGGTTTGTCCTGCATAGCCAGAGCGAGGGCTTGCTCGGGATCTCCGGTGTCAATGATTTTGTAGCGGTTTGCGAGATTTAACCGCAGCAGGCGCCGAACGGGCTCCTCGTCATCCACGATCAACAACTTTTCCATCTTGCCGTGTCTCCTATCCGCGAAAGTCTGCTTCGCCGCCGACGGGCACCCGCGCTTCGCTGCTCCCCACAGTGTCTACGTTCATTGCGTTTCTCGACGCGTCCAAAATCTCGCGCACTTTGCGAGTCAGGGTCTCTTCGGTGAAAGGCTTGTGGAGTAGGTGCGTCCCAGGCTCCAGAGCGCCGTGACCAACGATATAGCTGTCGGTGTAGCCTGACATGTAAAGCACCTTCATCGCTGGATTCCCCGGAACCAGACGTTCCGATAGCACGCGGCCATTCATGCCGGGCATCACCACGTCAGTGAGAAGCAGATGAATGGGTCCGCTACTCTGCTGGGCCACCTGCATCGCCTCGGAACCGTCCGCCGCTGTCAGAACGTGATATCCGTTGTCGCGCAGAAACATGTGGGCCAATTTGCGCAAGGCTTCAGCATCCTCCACCAACAAAATGGTTTCCCATCCCCGGACGCTCAGCGGTGCCGGAATGCTCTCCTGTGCTATGCCAGCTTCATTGACAAGCGGCAGATACACCTTGAACGAAGCTCCCTTTCCTTTCTGCGACTCAACGGCAATGTAGCCGTCGCTTTGTTTCACCACGCCGTAAACTGTGGCTAGGCCCAATCCTGTACCCTTGTCGCGTTCCTTGGTGGTGAAGAACGGTTCGAAAACTTGCGCCAGAGTTTCCGAGTCCATACCTGTGCCCGTGTCCGTGACGCCCAGCATGACGTACCTGCCAGGTTTTGAACCTGGATGTTCACGCGTATAGGCCGGATCCAGTTCCGCATTTGCAGTCTGGATGGTCAACTGGCCGCCATCAGGCATCGCATCCCGTGCGTTGACAACCAGATTCATCAACACTTGTTCGATCTGCCCGCGGTCCGCCTTGACCTGGCTTAGGGCGGGGTCCAGACTGAGGCCCAACGCAATGTCCTCACCTATCAAGCGCGACAACATCTTTTCCATGTCGGATACCAGCGTGTTCAAGTTCAAAATAGCTGGTTCCAAGATCTGTTGGCGGCTGTAGGCCAGAAGCTGTCTGGTCAATGAGACAGCTCGCTGGCTGGCTTTCTCAATCTCCTCAGTGTGTTCGTACGATGGATGTTTAGGCCCCAAGCTTCGCTTCACGACCTGTGTGTAGCCGATGATGACCCCCAGGAGATTGTTAAAGTCGTGAGCGATTCCTCCCGATAACCTACCCACCGCTTCCATCTTCTGCGCCATGCGGAGTTGCCGTTCGAGTACTCGCTGCTCGGTTATGTCCTCCGCAAAGACCTCCAGATAAGCGACGGCGCCGCTTTCGCCCTTCACTGGCCAGCCCCTCCATCGCACGCTGATCGGCGTACCGTCCCTTCGCTTCCATTCAACCTCGATGGCCTTCGAGTTTTGCCCTTGTAGAAGCATCGCATTCACTTTCTGGTGCTCGGCCGGGTAGCGATAAATGTCTTCCGCGAGATTGGCTTTCAATAGCTCGTCTCGCGACTCATAACCCAGCATCTTTTGGAGCGCCGGATTCACCATCAGGAACTGGCCGGTCAGAGTCGCCCTGAAAATGCCGTACGGTGCATCTTCTACCACCGTGCGGAAGCTCAGCTCCGATCGGCGCAGCGCCTCCGCCGCTCGTTTCCGCTCGGTGATTTCCCGATTGACAATCACGAGTTTCTCCGGCTCTCCTTTGGAATTGCGGATAACGCTTGCGGTGGACTCCAGCACGCGCCATGTCCCGTCCTTGTGGCGGATGCGGTACTCCAGCGACCGCCCCACCCCTGTGCGACGCGCTTCCTGAGCCGCTTCTTTCACCCGCTCCTGATCTTCCGGGTGAATCTGTTGGAAAGAAGAGAAAGCCCTCAGTTCGTCGGCGGAATAGCCGAGAACCTTCTCGTACGAAAGGCTGTTGTAAATCCGGTTGCCCTCCATATCGACCACAGCAATCAAATCTGCAGCGTTTTCGCTGATGAGCCTGAAGAGTTCTTCGCGCTGCACAAATTTGCGGCGAATCCTGTGTATCTGCAACTGCTGATATAGAGTGTATATGTCGAATAACAGCACGAGTCCCAGCAGGCCTCGCACCACTTGCGGAAGATAAAAATGGGAGAAGTCGTCTTCATGGGTGTGCGTGTTCAACAGAAAGGATGCAAGTCCGGCCGTTAGAGCCAATGTGACAATCACCGCCGCCCACCACAGCCACCACTCGCGCTTCTCTATCCTCCGAAAGTGGATCGGCAGAGGCTCGAGATTGATGTTCCCGACCAACGCGTCCTCGATCTTCCTAGAATTCATCGGCGATTACCGACTATCCGCTTCTTGCGCTGCGATCCCTCGCGAGTGGACTGCTTCAGGTTCCGGCTAGCCAGTTTCACTTCACGTCATTGCCAATCAATTCGACAGCACCACGCGAATCCGCAATGGAAATTCCTGCTAAGACCCCACTGATTTCGGTCGCGGAAGTCGAATTACGGATGGCTTCCCAGGTTTGGTTCGGAATACCCAGGAAGATGTCTGCCACTTTCGAATCAAACAGAATTCCTGCCTTGCGCTCGATTTCATCCCGCGCGGCCTGGAAAGGGAGAGCAGAATGGTACGGGCGGTCCGAGGTCATGGCATCGACTGTGTCCGCCACCGCAAATATCCTCGCCCCCAGGGGAATCTGCGTTCCTTTCAGGCCTCGCGGGTAACCACCGCCGTTCCAACGCTCGTGATGGGCGAGGATGATTTCCGCGGCATCAGCGAGAAAGGAGATGCGTTTCACCATGTCGTACCCGATTTGCACATGGGTCTCCATGATTTTCCGTTCTTCTCCTGTGAGCGGTCCGGGTTTAAAAAGAATCGCGTCGGGTATCGCCAGTTTCCCGATGTCGTGCAGCCAAGCGCCCATCGCTAGGCTCTTGAGTTGCTTTGGCGTACCGTTGAGCGTCTTCAGCATCTCGATGGAGTACAGAAATACGCGCTGCGAGTGCCCCCCGGTTTGGCTGTCCCGAAGGTCGATAGCCGACCCCAGCGCATCCAGCGTATCCGCATAGCCGCGTTCGATCCGCGCAAGCGCCTCTTGCAACTGCAGCGTTCGTGCGCTCACCATTTCTTCAAGATGCTGGCGATAATTCTCCACCTCTTTTTCCAGTCGCCGCTTGTGGAAGGCGCGCTCCAAACTTGCCACAATCATGTCTGCCTCGAGCGGCTTTACCAGGTAATCGTCGGCGCCCTGTCGCATTGCTTGCATGCCCACGCGAACATCATCCACTCCCGTAGCCATCAAGAACACCTGTTGGGGATAGAATCGCCGCACCTGCGCCAACAGCTCCAAGCCAGAAAGCCCGGGCATATTCAAATCCGCGATTACAGCATCTACTGGCTTTTGCTGCAGGATACTTAGTGCCTCTGCGCCATTCGAAGCCGCCGTGCACGACATTCCTGCCTGCGTCAGCATCACAGCCAGCAGCTTCCGGCATTCGGCTTCGTCGTCAACGATCAACAATCGAGTTCCCGAAGAAGAGACACCCGAACTCGCGCCAGCTCGACCGCAGCCTGATGATTCCGTCGCAGCTTGGTGTGAGAAGTTCATGGCCCCTGTTCTGCCAGCCTCATTTGTGCCCGAAGAAGACCATCAGCAAAGAGCTTCCTTACCGGTTGCATTCTCATTCCTCTATGGCCTCTTCCGCTCCAAATTAGCTTCGCAAATCGCCCGCGTAGCTGAGGAGGGCGGATGTACCGCAGGTGCGACTCGCCGTATATCATCCGAGCCACAAGACGAGCACGAGAAGCGCCCCAACAATTAGTCCGATTCCAGAAGCGATCAATACCCAACTCGTACCGGCTAATCCGTGCTGGCCCGGCTTGACATCCGGCTGACTAATTCGCAATTTTAGTCCCCTAAAAATCGCGGTAATACAACCCTATGAAGTGGCAGGGACAACCCAGATCGCCACGCGCACCCATATTCCTTATCACTTGGCAAATGGACGGTATGTCACAAACACAGTAAGAGCAAAGATGTCACTTGTATAGCAGGGAATACCACTAAGGGATAACTAATTGGAGATATTAACCGCCGATGACCAGAAAACCAGCTTAGTGCTGAGATTCGAGCCCCGGCTCCGAGTAAGCTAACGTATTAGATCAAGTATTTTATTGTGGATCGCATAATGCACCAGTTCCCTAGTCGAATGTAAGCCAAGCTTGAGCATGATTCTTGCCCTGTGAGTTTCTACTGTCTTTACAGTTATGCCCAAAATTGCAGCCGTTTCTTTATTCCCGGTTCCTTCAACAAGCAATTTGACAACCTCCCGTTCCCTAGGCGTCAGCGCTACTGCACCTGCCGTAGCATTCGCTCCACGTTCTGAATAAACCTGCAAAGCTTCTTGCACCGATTGGTGTGGGAAACCGGGCGTTTGATTTGAAAGGCCACTTACCGCAGATTTATTGCGGTTGGCGCGGGAGTCTGGAGTCTGCCTGAGAGATCTCTGCATGACATGCCGCAACAATACATCTGAATCGTGTGCACTCAAAAGGAGATTCCGAAACAAGATGTTAGCGATACGACAAATCGACTGTTGTAGTTTCGTTTGTTCAGTGATTTCCACAACGATCGCGCCGACTCGTTTTACTTTGCCTGCCGCATTTCTAATCGCAAAGTAATTCTGAATCCAGTAACCCACTTCGTCTCTCGTCGGCAGCTTGGCGCTGATCTCGAGATTCGACACGTCCACTCCGCTTGAGAAGACATGTTTGAACGGAGGCTCGAAGGCGATGGCAGCCTTTCCGAGAACGTCACGTATAGTCTTGCCAAGAAGTTTCTTGGGTACAACGCCGATCATTGCTGCAAGTGCGTCGTTCACGAATCGATAGCGTAACTGGTGGTCGACGGTGACGAGACCGACGGCGGGCTCGTTAAAAAGCGCGCTTAACAACTCGTAAGGTTCAATGAGAGTTGCAGAATCGAAAAGTCTTATAGTCTTCGGGGCCTTCATACCGCGTTAGTTATCGGCCGATATCACATCGGCAGCGGGCAACAGTGGCCGGCATGGTTCGACTGCCTTCATCGACAGTTCTGAGAAATGGTAGACGGAAGTTTGATCCGTCTGGGCTTTTCATTCCTATCAAATGACCGTTCGGATTCCATGCTCCCGGAAAGGCGAAGGTTAGTCAACGCGGTAGGTCACCTACGTATTAGTACGTATCGGCATAATACCCCTAGGTGCTCTCGGCGGCGTAAACTAGCCTTTGAATAGTCTGTCGCAGCCTTTCGGCAAAAGTTCCAACTGGAACCTACCATTGAAGGATTCGAATGGGAGCGCCATGAGCCATACCGGGTCTAAGACGCGCAAGGTCGATAATGACGAAGCATCGAAAGCAATTGAAGAACGACTGCGGCTCATCATTGACACAATCCCCACAATAGTCTGGCGCAAATCGCCTGATGGCTCGGCCGATTTCCTCAATAAACATTTTAGGGAATACACGGGTCTTTCGTTAGAGGACGGCATGGGCTGGGGATGGATGAATGCGTTCCATCCAGACGACCGTTTGAAGGAGGAATGGCGCGCGGATTTGGCGGCTGGGAAACCCTTTGAGAAGGAGGCGCGTCTCCGCCGGGCTGACGGTCAATATCGCTGGTTTCTAATTCGCGCCGTGCCCTTGCTTGACGAGCACGGCAACATCGTCAAATGGTATGGAACAACCAGCGACATCGAAGGTCTGAAAAGGACCGAAGATCGCATTCGGCTTATTATCAACACTATTCCCACGATGGCCTGGAGCGTTCGCCCTGACGGCGCCGTTGATTTCGTCAATCAGCGATGGCTGGACTATACGGGTCTTACTTTGGAAGAGGAAGTTAAAGAGTCAACGCGCGCAGTTCATCCCGAAGATCTTCCACGTGTCACGGAAAAATGGCTTGCGGACATGGCCGCCGGGGAACCTTCCGAGGATGAACTACGATTGCGGCGAGCTGACGGAGAATATCGCTGGTTCCTGATTCGCACGGCGCCTCTGCGCGATGAGCGGGGAAAAGTCGTTAAGTGGTATGGAGTATCCATCGATATTGAGGACCGCAAGCGGGCGGAAGAAGCCCTCGGGGCGAACGAGCGGGAACAGCGCCACATAGCTGCGCAACTGGAAAGAGAGCGCGCTCGCTTGGTCGAGGCTCAGGAAGTGGCGAAAATCGGA
>Ga0209625_1000390_pt1 | contig 11324 bp, 10 predicted proteins | sample JacPin_JW_Ref_M2_FD_187960 | JGI IMG/M metagenome (GOLD analysis project Ga0209625, IMG submission 187960) | Forest soil microbial communities from Algoma, Ontario, Canada - Jack Pine, Ontario site 1_JW_Ref_M2 (SPAdes) (version 2) | ecosystem: Environmental > Terrestrial > Soil > Boreal...
ACTGCCGGACTGTTGCGCAAGACGATGAGCGCCATTGCTGTGGGTTCTACCCAGCTGGCTGTTCCGGAAGTCCAGCCCCAACCGTAATAGGAATCGTTCTGGGCCACAATGCGTCGCACGCGCCTCAGCCGGCGCAAGAAACGAAACCATCGCCCCGCTTCCCCTGGTCGTTCATCTGCGAGCCAGCGTATCCCGCGCGCGAGGCGTTCTCGGAACTGCGGTTGGGAAATCAAAGTCAAACAGGCGAGAGAAGTGACCCAACAACCTTTTTCCTGACCCTCAGCGGCAGGCCAGGATCCGTCCGTTAGTTGAGCTTTGAGTAGGTACTGAAGACCAACCGCAGTGGCGCCAGCGGCCGCGTCGTCAGCTGATTCTGAAAGGGCGAGTAACGCCCAGGCCGTCGGCTCGACGCGGCTCTGATAACCGTGCTGGAAACCCCAGCCGCCATCTTCGTTTTGCGCACCCCTGAGGTATGGCAGACAGACCCGCTCCAGCAAAAGAGCGCTCTGACTTGCGTCCGAATAGGATTGCGTCGTCATTGATGCGGTGCGGGATTATATCACTTGCTTGATGGGTGGCAGACTTTCGCGATGAGTGGACGCAGGGCTTTCTTCTTCGGTCGGGTGGATGTCGAGCTGATTAATCAACCTGTGCAAGTAGCCCCGCGCGACTCCCAAGCTGCGTGCGCTCTCGGCTTTTCGCCAGCCGCATTCCCGCAACGTCCGAATCAGCAGCCTCCGCTTGAACTGGCGGACTTCCTCTTCATATGAACTGTTGAAAGTCACTTCTTCCGATCTGCTGCGAATGACACCGGGGAGATGCCAAACATCCACCGTCTGCCCTTCCGATAGAACCACAGCCCGTTGCACGGCATTTTCAAGCTCTCGCACATTTCCCGGCCAGGAGTATTCTTCGAGGGCGTGCAACGCCGGTTGAGAATATCTCTTTACCTTCTTGTTGAACTGCTGCGCGGATGTTTGAAGGAAATGTTGCGCGAGAAGCGGAATATCGTCACGGCGTTCTCGCAGCGGCGGCAGATGCATTTGAACCACGTTCAACCGATAGTAAAGATCCTCGCGGAATTTACCTTGTTGCACCATCTCCGACAGTTGCCGATTCGTGGCGCAGATCAGACGGATGTTCACGTTGATTGTAGTGTTGCTTCCCAGGCGTTCGAAACTGCGCTCCTGCAACACGCGCAAAAGTTTCGGTTGCAATCCCAAACTCAAATCACCAATCTCATCGAGAAACAATGTTCCTTGATCGGCTGTTTCGATACGTCCACGGCGGCTCGCGACTGCACCCGTGAAGGCCCCCTTTTCATGGCCGAACAGCTCGTCCTCGATCAAGGTCTCCGGCAAATTCGCGCATGAGAATGCAACCATCGGACGAGATGCGCGCGGACCCAATTGATGGATCGCTCGCGCGAGGAGTTCTTTCCCCGTTCCCGTCTCACCCGTTATAAGAACGTTCACATCGCAGGGACCGATCTTTTGCGCGAGCCCAAACAGTTCCTGCATGGCCGCCGAAGTCCCAAGCAGGTCGTGCAGTTTTCCCGTCCCTCGTGAATCGGCCCGAAGGCGCTCGAGTTCCTTCTCGGCCATATGAAACTTGTAGGCTCGCCACAAAATGAGGCGTAGTTCAATCATGTTCGGTGGAGCCGTCACGCTATCGTATGCTCCATGCTCCATCACACGGACAAGAAGCGCTTGATTCTCTGCATCACAAAGGACGACAGTTGGGGGATGTGATGGAATCTTGCCTATCTCATCCAGCAACTGGAGACCTGTTTCGTAGTCCCCATGAGTGCTTGCAAGACGCAGATCTAGGAAGAAAACATCACACCATTGGCGGAGACCGTTTAGTCTGTTGAAGTGGAATTCGGTGCTGGCGCGTGTCTCAAACCCGTCGCCCAAAGCCCGTGCGATAACCTCAGCCAGCCCGGAATCTCGACTTAAGAAACAGAGGTGCATTGTTTGCTCAAGCAACCCTCACGCTCCGTGACGCCAACCTACGCGGGAATTCTGACTAGCCAGAATGATAGGCGACTTTCGCTCTGAGATGGTGCAGAGGTGAGGAGCGCGGCCCTAAGTCCCTATGCTGGTTCAGATGGCAATCCAGGTTCCAAATTAGGGCTGAAAATTGGGGTTAGAGACTAAACACCCCGATGTCAACTGGATGCATCGACAGAGGAAACAGAAGTGCCCAAACGGTGACAGTCGCCCGGGAAACAGAGGGAAATCTCCTGCCTATTTACAGTAATATTTGTACCCTTAGGTTAACATCCATTCAGTGGGGCTGAGTCCTCGTTCGGTTACAAACGAGGTTGTGGCGCCCAAATCGTCCGAAAACTGCCGGTTCCATGAGACTCGCACATGTAGGTCACTAAATGTCGCCTCGGACCGGAACCGGGTCTGAGCCCCGGATTCTAGAACCGGACACTACCGGCCGACTGCATGACCGGGGAGCTCCCCAGGGATTCCGACCAGTATGTCCACGGCAACGGGTTTGCCACCGCGCATAGCTGGCTTGAACTTCCAGCGGCCGAACGCGGCGCGAGCCGCTTCATCCATCTCGGGCACGATGCTCTGGTATATCTCAAGTCCCTCAATCGTTCCGTCCTCTTGAAGCGAGCCCTTGAGGACAATCATCTTAAGGGCCTTGCCGGGGGGTACGGGCAGACGCTTGAAATCGAATCTTGAGTCTGAGTCGAAGTCCGGCGGCATGAGCGGTTGTTCAAGATGAATAACCGTCGAGCGAGAATCGGTGTTCGTGCCTTTTGAGCGACTGCCCTTTTCACAGTATTGCATAGCCCAGTTTGCACCAGGCATCGGAAGAAAGATCGTGTATATCTTTCCGCAATTCAGTGCGTGATAGACCGCAAGACCACCGCCACCGATAGAACTGGCCGACACGACTAGAGCGTTCTTTCGAAACTTTGGAAGACCAGCCGAGGACACGGGATAAACCATGCTCGCAACCAGAGCAGATCGGAGTGCGCCCGGCGCCTCGCCGCTGCCGGTGCCACTGATGCTGATGACACCGGATGTCCCAGAATTTCCGCCACCTCCGCCACCTCCGCCCGGCCCTACTCCCGTGCTCCCGTCGCCGCCAGCGCCGTTTCCGCCGCTGCCCCCGCCAACTGCGCCTCCGGGAACTCCGCCAGGAGAACCGGGCTGCCCTCCGGCCGGCGATATCGAAAACTCGCCCCAGCGATTTCCAGGGCCAAGCGCTACAACAGACCCTGCTGGGGCGGGATCCACGCCAACAACCAGCAAGTCGGCTCCTTCGCCGGGCTCTGCAACTCCTCCACTCGCTGCGCCCGCTGCGCCCCCGTTGCCCGTTTTTGCTGTTGGTTTCGCGGCACTCGCGAGGGGAATCGCGAGACGCGGCTGCGAGTTCGACGGATCGAGGTAGCTGGTCAAAGGGGACTTCAGAGCTTCTGCCGCGACGTTCGGCGCCGCTTCGGGCGCGATCTGCCTGCTCGTCTGCATCGGCTTGGCTGTGTTCGGATCGACCTTCATCAGCGGCTTGGGAGGTTCCGACGGATTGCCCAGCACCATGTTGGGCAATTTCAATTCGACTGGAATACGAAGATCGGGCGGCGAGGAGCGCTGATAGATTGTCTGTCGCGTGTTATCGGGAACGGCTGGCTTCGAAACAACTGTCAAATTGCTGCGCGCGGCTGTGCTGCCCAGAGCAGGAAGCAGATTTGGCTTCGAGCCGGTGCCCGGACGCGCTCCTGGCCCGGCTGGCGCGATGCGCAGAAGCGTCTGCGACGCGTCGAGCAGCGGCACCCGATAATAAATTCGGTCCCTTTTCGCCGGCGCCGAATCAAAGGCCATGGCCTTTGTGGGGAGCGCTTGGGGCAGATAAATGATCAGAACAATGACCAAACAGTGCAACACAAACGACGCGCTGAGAGAACGCCCCGCCAATTGAGATCGGGCAACGTCTGAATGATGCAGGTAATTGGGATTTCTCGAGCCTGAGAACTTTCCGCCAGAGCAGAGAGCCTTGAGCGAACCCCACCAGCCAAAATAACGGGAATCCCGTGGAAGAAGAAACTGGAAGGTCCTGTCCTGCCTGTTGAGATATAGAGTCGTCCGCCCGTTCACAGCTGTCCCCTCTAATTCACGCGTTCGCAAGCTCGCGATGGCGGAACCCCTATTCTCAGACCTAGTCTTCGGTGAATCCGTGCGGATCGGGGCTCAAGAGCCGCATGTTCGCATACGGCCTTTATAACCCGAAGCAAGTTCCATTCCAATGATTTAGTTCGCCTGGGGTTTACTTGTAGGCAGCTTGAGAGACACTCCCGAAGAACACTGACGGTCACTGTTTGGGTACACTTCCGATGAACTTGCTTGGAATTCCCAGCCGAGGGGAGTTTGGCACTTCTCCTGCTTAGGTTCAAACAGCTTCAGCTCCTCAGGAGGGAAATTGGACGTGCACGTCCACAATAGATTCCCTTGGAGTGTGACTGGTGGAAAAGTGGTACACTCCACAGGAACTTCGATGCCAAAGCTGCGGAATGCGAGCCTAGCCCTCTGTTTCATGTTTCTTACGACTCTTCCTGCCTGGGCACAAGACTCCGCTGAAGCGGCCGCAGTCACCTCTTCGTCGTCCGGTGTCGCAGCGAGCGTGGCGAAGGTGTCGCCCGCCAAGCTCCTCGACCAAGCTGCTGCTGAAGCAGCCGCAGCCACTTCGTCTTCTGGCGTCGCAGCAAGCGGAGCCAAGGCGGCTCCGATTCGAGATGTCAATCCCCAGGGCTCCTCGCAGCATTTGTTGGCCCGACAGGGCCCGCCGCCCGACGAGACGAATCGGAAGGCCTTTGAAGAAAGCGCGGGAAGAGACGCAGGCAAACTCTTGATGCGTTCCACACCGACTGGAGCCCAGATTTTCGTCAACGGACGCTTGGTCGGCCGGGCGCCGTTGTTAATGATTTTGGCGCCGGGCAAATACAAAGTGGAGATGCGCGGCCAGCGCCAGGATTATGGACAACGAACTGTCGGATTACTGCCCAACGAAACGCAGGACGTAGCACTGACTTTAGCACCGCTCTATCCGATCCGAGTTTCGACGCGATAATCAAACTTATCACTGTGAGCTGACGATGGATAAATCTTCTGGAATTGGGTTCGATCGGCAAGCCTTTGCGACGTCAGGCGAGCAAGCAACCCGCCCGCCCTCGCCCCTGACCGGGATTGCTCTAATCCTGGTGGCAGTCGTCGCGATTGGGTTCGTGGGCTACAAGATCCTGGCGCACGTCTCCGGAGACACTTCTGCCGCAGATAGCCGAGCCCTGGTTCAAGTTCGGCAACAGTTGACAGACATCCAAGAACGTTTGGAAAAGCTGGAACAGTCACGAGCCAGAGCGGCGGCTGCACCTTCGTTGAGCCCTAAGAATACAGACCCGCCCGCCTCGACCGAGGCACACAAGGCTCCCCGCACCGCCTATCAGGTCACGCCTGCGTACACCCAACCGAAACGCTCGGCGCCGACGCCTCCTGATCCTGCAACATCACAGAAGCTGGCCGGTCTCCAACAGGGATTGGGCTCATTGCAGAACGATACAAATGCCAATCGGGAAGCATGGCACGCCACAACCGACCGACTCGCGGACGTCGCGGGGGAGGTCGGGACGCAACGTACTGAGATTCTTCGCAATCGCGATGAGGTGGACCAATTGCTGGCTCGCACGGAGAAAACGGCTATTCCGTTTGAACTACTCCGCGGATCAAACCCGCAGTCCTTTGGAAACATATCGCTGGGATTGAAGTCTTCGAATCAGAAGAATCACCACTATACGATGTGCGTGTACGTGCAGGGATCATGCATTGAACTGAGAGATCGCAGCCTATATGAAGTGGTCGAGTTCAGCCTGTCTCGCGGCACGCCGCCGCTGATGGTGATCGCAACAAAGGTAGCGAAAGATCGAATCCTGGGATTCCTTGAAGTCCCCAAAGGGGCAACGACGCCCTAGGGACTCACGCGCTGAGAAAATATTTCTTGCAGGCCTGATCGATCGTCTCCCGCGTAAGGCTTGGTTCCACCCTGAGATAAGCGGCCGTCCAGAAGATTTGATTGATTAGATCGCGCGCATAACATTGAGCGAGTGGCTGTTTCATTTCCCCGGTAATAAGTTGTATCAAATACTCCGGCACGTCAGCATCACAGGAAAGCGAACGAGCCTCACATTCCCTTCGAAAAATCTCCTTGAATTGTTCGGGAGTTGCGTGATCGATCTTGATTTTGTTCGGGATTCTGCGCAGAAAGGCTTCATCGGCGAGGTCGCGGGGCTGGAGGTTCGTAGAAAAAACCACAACAACATCGAATTTGACCTCGAACTTCTTGCCACCGGGCAAAGTAAGAAAGTCGACGCGACGATCCAATGGAGTCATCCATCGGTTGAGAAGCTCATCCGGACGCATTCGCTGGCGCCCAAAATCATCCAAAATCAAAACACCATTGTTCGCCTTCATCTGCAGAGGCGCTGTATAGAATCGGCTGACCACATTGAATTGCAAATCCAGCATTTCCCCCGAAAGCTCGCCCCCTGTGACGACTCGGGGGCGATCACAGAGCACCCATCGCTTGTCGGAGTCTTCTGTAGCGGCACCTTCGATTCGACGGTGCACGCCCTCGTCATAAAGAGTGATGATCTGGTTGTCTACTTCGACTGCATAGGGGATTAAGATGTTGTCGTGGTAGATCGCGGGAATGTAACTAGCTATCGTTGTTTTTCCCGTCCCTGGGGGGCCGTATAAGAAGATCGAGGTGCCTGAGGTCACGGCAGTGCCGAGGAACGTCAGGAGGCCGTCATCGAGAACGAGCGGCCGAAAGGCGCACTCCAGGTCAAGCCGCTGGATTGGAGTTTGCTGAACGCTTTGTCTCTGAACTTGCAGATTGTAATCCGCAATGGAGATTGGCGCCGGGCCTGCATACTGATTCATGGAAAGCAGTTCGGACCCGCGCGCTTTGCCGTACCCACTGACAGCAATTCGGTGGCTGCCCCTGGCCATTCCTTTCACTTCGCAAAGCTGCTCCTTGCGCAGGAACTGAAAGATCTCTTCAATGATCGGAAAACTGAGACACATCTTGTCCGCCAAATCCACTAAAGACATCTCGCCATTCAAGAACAGGATCTTGACAGCGAGTTCCTCGAGCAATGACCTGCGGATGCCAGTGTCATGAATCGTTTGTGGTGCGACTGAACTGAGAGCTTCCATTTCTGTCCTCTTTGTGTACAACCTCTATGACGGCCTTAGTCTCGGAATTATGCGGATACTTGTCTCCACAAGCAAGTTCCCTGCCACCCGGAACAAGTTGCAGGGTTCTAAATCGTCATCATGCGATGCACCGACACCAGAACTGCAATTACTCCCGCCAGCGCAAGGAAGGTGGCCCCTACCGAGTGTGGGACGTCTTCGTACAGCCCCTTGGGCCCCTGCCGCCAAGAATGCTGCTCCTAACAAACACAACAGAAGCCACTTAAGCCTTTTCTTCATTCCATCACCGGTGATACCCTTAGCCAATCTGACTTGAATCAACAGCAATTCCTGTTCCACGCAATCAGGTGCCGTGAGCCCTTGCCAGACACGTCAACTCGCAATTCTTAGACTGAGGTGGCCATTGAAGTGCGGTATAAAATGCGAAAGAGCCGTCGCCGAACCTCAGCCCGGCGTTCGGTCTTGCACAGAGAGAAGCACACTCTGGAAGGAGAGAGAATGAAATTCGCGAGGCTTCTGCCTCTATTCCTCTTGGTCCTTATTCCAAGCGTAGCGGCTTTCGGACATCCCGCTACCGCTGGACCTCCCAAATTGTTTCGCCATCATGCAAAGAAGAATCCCCACCAAAGCAGTGTTCATCACGCGAAGCCGGCTCATCACGCCACGAAACACGAGAAACCAAATCGATAGATTAGAAATCAGACGCCTGCTTTAGACCCGCTATCTGTGACCTTGTTGAGGTGAACCCTTCAGCCACCAATTGCCTTGGTGGCGGCCACTTCGCCACGAACCAGATACCTCCTTCGTTGCCGTACTTTTCAGCATCTCTGCGAGGGATTCGGCAGTGAAATTCGCCGCATCAGCGGTCCAAGTCCCGGAGAGCGACTGCCCCTTCATCGGCCGAGCTGTCCACGTGCCTTGCCAGCGCCTGCCCGTTTTCTGTGCCGACCACGTCCCTTGCAGAATGACCTCACCTGCCTCGTTGAGCAGTGTCCATGACCCTACGGCCGCATTGGGATTGTGCAGTGAAGTCTGCGCGGACCACGTGCCACGGAAGATCTGGTTGGAACCCGCGGTCGCTGTCCAGGAGCCAACCAGAACGGGTGAAGGCTCCTGGGCCAGAGCGCAAGAACCCAAGATTAAGCCGAAAATTAAACTCGACACCTTCATTCCCACACCAGGTACTCCTTCCGATGCCCGGTCTCACAGGCGGTTCGGAGCTCACAAGTGCGGCATCACGATTAGCATGCTGCAGGGCTCGGTTTCAATCGTGCCTGCTCGTAAAGGTTTAAAGTTTAATGTATCATCCTGCCCCTAAACTATCGATTCGGAGAGTCACGTCTTCACTGCTGCTCGAGGTACCAGTTTGCGATGAATGGGGCGCCCCTAATGCGCGGTGTGCCATTTCAGGACATAAGTCACACCCGTAAGTTGGGCCACGAGACCTCGCGGTCGCGCCGTAAGAACTACCAAGTTCTCGTTATTGGATGGGCTTCAGTGTTAAAGACCACTTTCGTCACGTCGAGCGTGTCGGATGGTGCAAACAGCAGGAAGAGGTACTTTAGCGTTTCAGCAAGAAAGAAACTTTCCATGCGGTCCGTCTTTGTCTTCTCTTCCACGTCGCTCAAGGCTGCATAGGCGACATCGGTTCTGCAGTATTTCATGATGCTGTTGAAGAACGTGTGCCCCATTTCCAGGTAGCGGGGATTTTTAGTGAAGTGGTACAGATAGTATGCCGACTCGATAATTTCCGGACGAAGCGCATACCCCTTCTCGACAATCTTCATGTTGGAATAATTCAACGCTTCCGGTTCAACTCCCCATTTCGTCCACATCCTGTAGCAGGATTCTTCTAAGCGCTTGGCGCGATCCAGGTCACCGGATAAGGCAAGTTCACCAGGGAAGAAAGCGTCCAGTGCACCAAAGTCTGTGCCAACACGCTTTCCGCTATTCATGTTCGCTTGCCCGTACCAAAATCCGGTGGGGGCGTCGTCGGCAAGATATTGGTTCACTGCGTTGATGCTCGATTTCCACATCCGCTCGCAATCTTTGTCGCCGAAAAGGAGCCAGGCCTTCAGCAAATACTCGTAGTAGGAATCGATACCGCCGCCAATGTAGCTGGTTTCGTCCGTCCACACGCCCGTTCGGATGTTGATCCCAGAGCCCACGAGCCCGATGGGAGACCGCCGATTGTACAGCTCAACCAGTGCACGCTTGGCCTTGTCGTAGTAAATCGGTTTTCCCATCAGCTTGCTGAGCGTTCCGAACTCAATCAAAAGGGTACCAACCTCCGCAGGATTGGTTTCCTCGCCGCTGACCGCACCGGTCTTGAGATTCACATTTACATAGGGCATGCCAGTGGGGGAATTGAACACCGGCAGCAAGCGGTTTCCCAGATTCTCAGCCAGAGCCAGTAAACGCTTGTCGCCTGTGAGTTGATAACTACTGAGTAGGGCGCCCAGCATCCGAATGGTGATTTCAAAGTTTTTGACGTAAATATCCTGGTCAAACGACAAATTCTTTGCGATGAATTCTCTTGTCTTCGCTGCTTCATCGTCCAATCCCATCAAGATCATCGTATCCAGCGCATCTACCGGCGTCATGTAAAGTGAGGCGCTGTACCAATCACGATAGCTCTTGCTTAACGGTTTGAGTTCATCGTGTCCCCACGCGTACTGCTTATACGCGTTCCAAGCGTGCAGGAAATCTTCCCGGACGCAATTCGCCATCTCGGTTTTTTTTCCGTCGCTGAGTTTCCTAGACTTCTGCGACTGAGCAAGGTTCGCGTTTACGAACACCGGATCAATCGAGGATGTTGAGAAGGTCTCCGTCTTCTCGTGTAGAAACACTTCGGATCTATCTTGTGTACTGATCGGCGGACTGATTGCACCAAGAGCAAAAATCAAAGCTGTGATGTAACGAAATTTGTGCATTCTTCGATACCTCCGCTGTGCGGGCCGTTCCCCTCAATTGAATTTGCATAAGGCCCGCCTCCGCCGCAACCACGAGCGGCTTTCCTTTTAACGGCTTTATCGAAAGCGCGCAGGAGCACCCTGCTCGTGAACACTTTCTTCCTGAAAGCGCGCCTCCGATAAAGCACTAATGTTTATCGGGCACTAGCAGTTAGCTGGTTGCCTGTTCAAGATAATTTCCGAAAGCCGACCACACGGAGCTATCCCGCCAACCGAGGCCGCGGTGTCACCGACGCGGTTGATCCGAGAAATTCCAAGTATTTCCTGAGCGACGGCATGCCAAACAGCGTAATTAGGATGGCAAGAAACCAGATAAGTCAAGGAAACGCTTGTTCTGACATCTTCACGATCCGGCGCCATAATCGGATCACTCGACATTCTTGTCGACATCGGCGTTCCTGCCGAGAAGGAGGTGATCCAGTGAGGTACGGTTTACGTTGACGCAGTAGAGGAGGCGCTTGTGAGGTTACCCGAGCGCCTCTCTCCTTTTTGTCCTGCCTGTCGAATTCCCCGTGATTTAACGAATTTATTGTGCGTCTTCCGGCATTCGTAGCCGCCGAACTCGAAAATGTTCCGCGGTTCAGCGTGACGTATCTTTTCTGGATAGACATCGGCGAAATCGAAACGACCAGGACGCGTCCGAATCCTTCGCGGCATGCGTCGGACCAAGGCGATCGGGGAACGGGTATCCTCGCCTCACGAAAGGACTGGAGGAGGTCTGTACTTGCGCTCCGAATCGAAGTGTGGTCTCGTGTTCTGCCACTCACGACGGTCGCCGCACAATGCAAAATCGATAAAACCTGGCTGGTAGTCCGAGACCAGTTGGGGACCTACCGCATCGAGATGTTATTTGCTTTCGTCTTACGTGTGACTGACTCAGGAGTCGAGTCCGCCACCTCAAGATTCAACAGAAATTACTCGAAGACGTGACGACCGACTTCGCGACATTTCCAATTGAGCTTGATCACCACGCTCAGGTGGTTTTGCGCGAGGCTCATGTGCTAGCCAATGATTGGAATATTGACTCCCCTGACTTGGTCCGCCAACTGATATAAATAGAGGAACGTAACGATCCCAAATTCCCCCTGAGACGTGGCGCACCGGCTGGCCTACCCGGTAATGA
>Ga0209625_1000391_pt1 | contig 11314 bp, 10 predicted proteins | sample JacPin_JW_Ref_M2_FD_187960 | JGI IMG/M metagenome (GOLD analysis project Ga0209625, IMG submission 187960) | Forest soil microbial communities from Algoma, Ontario, Canada - Jack Pine, Ontario site 1_JW_Ref_M2 (SPAdes) (version 2) | ecosystem: Environmental > Terrestrial > Soil > Boreal...
AGCCACAGGCGTAGCCCTGCTCTCCCCCGAATTGCCTATTCGGGGCTCGTCAAACGATTAGGTTGTCGTGGTTTCAAAAAAGCGCCACTAACTCAGGAGCCTACCCACTTGCTTTTCACCCCAATTGCCATAAGCGACCCCGATCGGCCAGCCTCTCGCACTCTCTGCTTGAACCATTTGACACATCACTGAGGTTGGCTACGTACGATTCGTCTCTGTTCAAAACTTCTGGCGGGGGCCCAACCAACTCCAGGTGGACTCATTTCATAATCCAAAAGTCTTTGACGAATGTCAAGTAGCGCACAATTTTTTTTAATTAATTGTAAACTTAACTGTGGAAAACATGTGGAAAACAGTCGCAGGCGGGGTTCGCTACTTCTGGTGCCCCTCATAGAGTACCTTGCCAAACACTCTGGCTTTCGACTCGCAATCGAATGCTCGTACATGGGAAGTGAAGTGGCGCACACAAGTTGTTAAACCACAAGCATTCTTGGCGACCCGTCCAAACCCACAAGAGCTGCTACAAGAACGTAATAATCCCTTCGGATTCTGGGGCGGAACCGTTGCCGGCGGCCTCTGCCGTGACGACGTATACGCCGTCCAATAGAAGCGCAAATTCCAAGTTCGCTCAATCGTTACAGTCAGGGGTATTATCGGGCAGGCGTGTGACATGCGATCTTTCCCGGCAGCCAGTCTGATGCGTTCCCTCTGCGCGGCTGCGTGCTGGGTCCTTCTTGCGCTCCAGTCCGAGGCATCAGATCCTAACAAGCCTCTTACCGAATACACGCATACGGTCTGGACCCACAAGGACGGCATCCCATCCGCGTTCATCTACTCGATCGCACAGACGCAGGACGGCTATCTTTGGCTGGCCACGACAGACGGACTTGTCCGCTTTGACGGCGTCCGGTTTGTCCACTGGCGTCCCAAGACCGGCCATACGGCACTTTTGGGTGTGGTGCGGAGTCTGTTCGCAGCGCGGGATGGGAGTCTCTGGATCGGGACTGCGACTGGTCTGGTCGGCCACATTCGCGGGGAAGAGCTAACCACCTTTTCCGTTGGGGCGCAGGCAGAAGCAATGCTGGAGGACCGCGATGGTACGCTTTGGGTAACGACGCAGGATCGCGTTCTACGATTCCGCGCAGGAACGCAAGAACAGATTGGCGCTGCAATCACGCTACCTGGGAATTTTTTGTCCGGACCGATGCAGGATAGAAATGGATCCATCTGGTTCACCACAGGCGGCGGTGTTCTGCGTCTTGACTCCGGCAAGCCGCAGGGTCCGGCCTTGGAAATAGCGAAAGGCAAGTTTTGGTTAAGTGAAGACTCGCACCGGGACGTTTGGCTTACACGCGCTGACGGATTTACGCGGCCCATAAATGAAGGCCAGAACGTCAACCGCGAGACAAAGACTGTCAACATCCAGACGGTGCTGCGCGACAGCAATGGAAACACATGGATGGGAACTCTCGGACAGGGACTGGTCCGGCTACCTGCGGATTCGAATGATGTGCGGAAGAAGGAGAGATTTTCACAACTCGACGGACTATCGGGAGATTTTGTCTGGTGTTTACTGGAGGACCGGGAACACAACATCTGGGTTGGAACGCAAAACGGCCTGAACCGTTTTCGCGACGAAAAGATCACCACATTGACAGGGCGCGAGGGATTGGCGAGCGACAGTGTCGGTGCACTCGCTGCTGGGCCGGATGGAGCTATTTGGGCTTCGACATCGGTCGGGATCAATCGCGTTGATGGCCAGCATCGCGACCTTTACCTTAATGGCATTTCCGCAATGGGATTGTCTGTCGACTCAAAAAATACGCTGTGGGCCGGAACAAATCGTGGAGTGGTGCGCTTGGAAAACGGGAAGTGGTGGAACCTTCCAATGCCTGCGGGGATTCGCCTGCAAGACGTCACCGTAATTACAGAGGACCAAGAAAAGGGCGTCTGGCTAATTGATGCTCGCAAAGGGCTCTACCGCTGGGCCAACGGCCGTATCACCGATTTTTCGAACGAGCCTTTGTTGAAGGGGAAATCAATTCTCGCGGCACGTGGAGACAGCGGAGGGAAAGTGTGGTTTGGACTGTATGAAGGAGGCGTCGTTGTCTTCGACGGCAACCGATTTCACGCTTACTCGGAAACCGATGGCTTGGCCGGCGGATCGGTAAACGCGGTGCACATCGACGACAAAGCCGACGTCTGGATTGGAACGGAGCGCGGGCTGAGCCGGCTCGAAGGCCAGAGATTTGTTACCTGGAACATGGCAAACGGCCTTCCAGGAGAACGCGTGCTCTGGATTGTTTCGGACAGAGGAGGGCGAATCTGGCTGGGTTACAGCACCGGAGTCGCGAGCGTCAGCCGCTCCGAACTCGATAGTGGGGCGCGAGAACCGTCGCACCGCGTGGTTTACAGCTTTCTCGACGATGGTGACGGCCTGAAGGGCAACCCTGAACGAGGCTGGCAATCGCCAGCCCTTCGAGCAAGTGATGGCAAGCTTTGGTTTAGGACTTCAGAAGGAGTGGCGATCATTGATCCGCAAGACCTGACGAGAAATCTGGTTGTCCCACCGGTTCATATCGAGCGTTTGGTGGCTGACGGCACGGCGGTTGACGCGACGCAGCCGGTCCGATTGCAGCCCCTTACCAGGGACATCGAGGTAGATTACACGGCTCTCAGCCTCGCCGAGCCACGCAACGTTCGTTTTCGTTACAAGCTTGAAGGATTTGATTCAGACTGGCGGGACGCCGGTACGCGACGCCAGGCGTTTTATACGAATCTGCGTCCGCACACCTATCGCTTCCGCGTGCTGGCTTGCAACAACGATGGCGTTTGGAATGAGTCTGGCGCCACCCTGGATTTCGATGTTCTTCCAGCGTTTTACCAAACGCAGTGGTTCCGTCTATTTTTCGCATTGGTTCTGATCATTCTCGCCTGGGGCGCCTATCGCCTGCGAGTATGGCAGGTGACGACACACGCGCAAGAGATCTTTGAAGAGCACCTAAAGGAACGCACCCGGATCGCCCAGGAGCTGCACGATAGCTTGATTCAAGATGTTATGGGCATCAGTTTGCAAATCGAAGTTACCGATGAGTTGTTGCCAGCCGATTTGCCGGCCAAGCGATCGCTGGCACGCGCGCTGCGTCTGTGCAAATCGGCATTGGATGCAGGGCGCCGCGCGCTAAGTGACCTCCGCAGCGCCCCATTAAGCGCAGCCGATCTCGTCAGATCGTTCTCGCAATCGACAGACGAATTGACAAAAGACACCGGGACCGTGGTGGATGTCATCGTCGAAGGCCGCGAGCGCCCGCTGAGCGCGCAGGCCGGCAATGACGTGTTGCAAATTGGCCGCCAGGCCATCATAAACGCGCTTCAGCACGCCCATGCCAGGAAGATTCATGTGCTATTGAGCTACGGCGAGCGACTCCTGCAGATTCGGGTTCAGGATAATGGTTGCGGCATAGACGAGGAAACCTTAAATTTACGGCGTCCAGGTCATTACGGAATAGCAGGAATGAAAGAGCGAGCGGAGCGCCTAGGCGGCAGTATTTCCATCCGAAGCCACGTAGGCGAAGGTACGGAAGTTAATTTCAGTGTTCCGGCGCATCTCCTGTACCAGGATGATGTGCGTCGATCCGGTTGGCGCCTGGGAGACAGCTGGCATTACCTAACTGGAAGGTTGGGGGTTCGAAAGCCAAAACCAGTTAAAGGGCTGCAGGGCATGCCCGCGGAAAGCGGTTCCGAAACACGTGAACCGGATGAGACAAATTCATGAAGGACGCCGTAAAGATTCGCGTGCTTTGCGTGGACGACCATCCCGTCGTCCGCGACGGAATAGCAGCGATCATTAGTCTGCAGCCGGACATGGTGTTAGCGGGCGCTGCCGCGACCGGCGGCGAAGCACTGGAACGATTTTTCGAGTTGCGCCCAGACGTGGCTCTCGTGGATCTGCAGTTACCCGACATGAGCGGCTTCGACTTAATCAAGAAAATCAAAGACAAGTCTCCAAACGCACGCATCATTGTCCTAAGTTCCCACGAAGGCGACGTCGACATACAACGCGCGCTGGAAGCTGGAGCGCAAGGATATGTTGCGAAGGGCATCGTTCGCGGCGAACTACTGGAAACCATCCGCAGCGTTCACGCTGGAAAGCGCCGGCTTCCTGCCGCGGTAGCCCAAAAGCTGGCCGAGCACATGGCTGACGAGCCGATCAGCGCGCGCGAACTCGAAGTGTTGTCCCTCATGGCCGCCGGAAAGCGAAACAAAGAAATCGCCAGCGAGCTCTCGATCGCGGAAGACACCGTAAAGATGCACGTGCGAAACATTCTTTCCAAGCTTCAAGTCAACGATCGCACGGAGGCGGTTACGATCGCACTCCGCAGGGGAATCATCCACCTCTAACCTCCTTCCGAGTACCCGTCCATACACCCGAAATAGCTATCGGCTAGACGCTCGCTTTGGCGTTTAAGCGCCGGGGCGAGACGCGTAACTTGGCTTCAGACGCGAGGCCTTCCAAAGGTTTCGAAGTCGCAGGAGGCAGAGGTGGACAGGCTGTACTCAAGATTTCCAGGTGGCAGCGTCGGACTGGCGCTGCTTGTCTTGAGGCTGGTCGACGGACTCGGACTAGTTGCGGAAGGGATACACCTGTTCACCCACGCAGAAGCCTCATTGGAACCCAAGAGTGTGCTGCTTCTTGGCCTTGTGCTCGTGGCCGGTGCGATGCTGTTGATCCTCGGTCTGCGAACCTCCTTGGCAGCCAGCGCTGCCGCTATTTTCACCGCCGGAGCGGCCCTGTACGACAGCCATCACCTAAAACTGTTGGGGAGCTTGACGGACGCGTGGCTATTCCTATTCACTCTCGTGTTTTTCCTCTCGAGCTCGCTCGCATTGCTAGGCCCCGGCGGCTATTCACTGGATGCGCGATTCTCCGGCTGGCGAATGATCAAGTTGTCATCCGGACAATCGGCCTCAAAGGACTCAGATTTGACATGAAGGCGTTTCACGATGGCATCGCCGAAGTAATCGGACCAAGAGAAACTTAAGAGGAGGACCAAAATGGCTTCACCTGCTTATGGTTATCAATATTCATCGCCCACAACGTGGCTCAGTGATTCGCAAGCCGAAGAGGGCGCGCCGAGTACGGCGGCTCGATCGGAGGAAGTTGCCACGGAGAGCGATGCTTCTTCGGCCGCGGAACAATCGATTCCTAGCGCATTCGACGGGATTATCGGTGAGAGTGAGGCGCTGCAGCGCGTGCTGGCTCACGTGAAGACGGTAGCCGCGACGGACTCGACGGTGCTGCTCGAGGGTGAAACCGGCACCGGCAAAGAGTTGATTTCGCAGGCCATCCACGCTCTTAGCCGCCGAAGGGCCCGGAACTTTGTCAAGCTCAACTGTGCGGCGATTCCGTCGGGATTGCTGGAAAGCGAGCTCTTCGGCCATGAGCGCGGCGCGTTCACCGGAGCGATCACTCGTAAGATCGGCCGTTTCGAAGTGGCCGACAAGGGAACCCTTTTTCTCGACGAGGTCGGCGATATTCCTCTCGAGCTGCAGGCAAAACTGCTGCGCGTTCTTCAGGAACAGGAGTTCGAAAGACTCGGCAGCACGCATACCCAGCAAGTTAGCGTGCGACTCGTCGCAGCGACCAATCGAAGTCTCGCACAAATGGTCTCCGACAAGCAGTTTCGCAGCGACCTTTATTTCCGCCTCAACGTTTTTCCCATCGTGATTCCTCCGCTTCGGGAACGCCCGGAGGACATTCCGCTGCTGGCGGAATTCTTCGTGCAGGAATACTCCCAGCGGATGAACAGGCAGATCGACACAATCTTGGCATCCACGATGGAGCAACTGATCGACTATCCCTGGCCCGGAAACATTCGCGAGCTTCAAAACTTTATTGAACGGGCGGTGATCTTGACAACCGGATCGACACTGCGCGCGCCGCTGGGCGACTTGAAATCGCCTCTCGAGACTGAGCTTGCCGGGACCACTCTGAAGCAGGTGGAGTCGGGTCACATTCTGAAAACTCTTCGCGAATCGCGCTGGGTGGTGGGGGGTCCCAGGGGCGCCGCTGCCCGTCTGGGCCTCAAGCGCACCACCCTGATGGGCAAGATGAAGAAATTGGGACTTTCACGCCCGGAGTTCGAAGTTGCGATCTAATCAACCATCCTCGATTCACGTTCCTTTTCCTCTCGCCTCGGGAGGCCGAGCCCGTCGTTCAACCCCGGGTAAACGGGCCCAGAAGCTGACGGGGGTGTCAGCATCGTGGCATCGAGAGCAAAAAAAAACCGTTCAGACACTGAAAGGAAAGGATTTGGGAGCAGCGGCTGCTTGGCAAAGCAATTGCCCCATGAAGTCACTAGCTTGGTAGGGAGCAACGAATTCGGAGAAACAACAAAAACCAGAAAGGTAAAGGAGGAAATATGAAGCTTCAATCGAAAATCGCAACATCAGTGGGACTCATGCTGCTTCTAGCGTGCGTCTCGTTCGCTCAACACGTCAAGACCGACTACGACCACAATACAAACTTTGGCCAATACAAGACCTACTCTTGGGAAAAGGTCCAGACGAAAGACCAGCTCCTGGTCGACCGCATTAAGAGTGCGGTGAACAGCGCACTGGCGGCAAAAGGCTGGACGGAAGTTCCCTCGGGAGGCGACGTCGAGGTCTTTGCCATTGAGACGACCCAGAACCAGCAAACCCTGGACACGTTTTATAACGGGTTCGGAGGCGGTCGCCGTTGGGGAGGATTCGGTGGTGGATTTGGTGACGCCACCACGACCGTCGAAAACTACAAAGTGGGAACCTTGGTGGTCGATCTCTTCGATGCAAAAACGGAGAAATTGATTTGGCGAAGCTCATCGAGCGATACGCTCTCCGATAAGGCGGACAAGAACACCAAGAACCTCGACAAAGGCGTGAACAAAATGTTCCAGCATTTTCCTCCCGCCCCATCGGCGAAACACTAAGGGGAGCGAGATGAATCGTTATCTGCCGTTTTCACTCGCTATCTCAATGATCCTGAGTACCCTGGCCATTCCTCTGCGCGCGGCAAACAAGCCGCGCGCGGGGAAGACGGAAAGGGCAACCGTGCTATGGACGAACGAGGACCTTGAAAAACTTAGCGGCCCGGGCCTCATCTCGGTCGTGGGTCAAGCCCCGGAAGAAGCGACAGCGGCCGCTGCGGCGCCTTCACCGTACCTAGAGACCCAGGATCCTGAGTGGTACGCCGAGCAAGCATCGAAGCTGCAGGCTGAGCTCGAACGCAGGGAAGCCAGACTTCTGGAGTATCGTCAGGCACTCGATGATGTGCGGAGCCTGAAGACCATGACGGGCGGCATAAATCTTGACGGGGGCGATATCGGCATCACGCCCGAGGCTGGTACTGAGATCCTGCAGCGGCGCGTATCCGAGATACAAAGTGAACTCGATGATCTCGAAGACCTGGCGCGGCACAATGACATCCCCCCAGGCACGCTGCGGGGCCAGTGACGCCCGTTCGTCCGGTTAGTGCCTTAAGAAGTTTCGCGGGAACTGACGGTAACACTCTGCGAAGGCTTTGCTCATGCGATGGAGAATCCGAAAATCTTTTAAGATCTTTGCGGCCGGAAGCTCATTGCGAAAAAGAGTCGCCTATAGCATGGCGATCGTCCGGTTGATTCTCGTCCCCGTTATTTTCCTGGCTGTTTACTATTTGTTTGTGATGGGCCGGATCGTGGACCGCATCGTGAATGTCGATGCGCCGGCGGCAAGGCTCGCGGAGCAAGCCTCCATTGAGATCTTAGAGGCTCGGCGTGCGGCGCGAAACTACGTTTTGTTGCAGGACCCGGAATATCTTCGGACGAACCAGAAATCACTCACCAATGCGAGGCAAGTCCTGGTTCGTATTGGGGAACTTGAGCCTGGCGATGAAACCATCGTTCAGCAGAGTCTCGAGGAACTCACCCTGTATCAGCAGCGATTCGCTGCAACAGTTTCGGCGATGGCGGAGTCAAGGCAAGAACCCGTCGAACGCATTCGGCAAGCCGTGCTGGCTTATGAAAAAGACTTGGACGATCTTCTCAGACAGGCCAGGCACGAGCGCCGAGCCCAGCTGATTGAACAGCTTCGCACTCGAGTCGGATCGTTTGATACTCGGATTACAGAAGCTATTCAGGTAGGAAGCCCCGCGTCACGCCAGGTCGCCCCGGACCTTCGGGCATCAAGTGAACGGACCCTGCAAATGGCGTCCGAGCTGGAAAAGCGCAATTGGGGGCGCGTCCAACTGGATCACCAGGAAGCCCGCGTACTGATCCATCGGGCTGAGTGGGGCTTGAGCATTGTTTCCGCCATTACTCTCTTATTTAGTGTGTGGGTCAGCCTCATTCTGCCTCGCCAAGTGATACAGCCGCTCGTCAGCCTTAAAGAGGCCGTTGATCATGCTGCGACCGGGAATTATGAAGTCGAGTTCGAATTCCATGGAGGTGGAGAAGTCGTGGAACTTGCCAAGAGCGTCCAAAACCTCACCTCCTTGTTGCGGAGAAAGCCGTAAGACGCGTTGTCGTGAATTCAGGCGGCGTTGAAGAACCGCTATCGCGCCTGCGGTGTCAGTAGAAGCGTCAGAGGGGTGACTCTGCCTCCAACACTCCGACACATGGCTTCGGCTCTGCTTTCGAATCGTCTTTCTAAATCAACAACTTGCGGTGATGTAAAGCGCATCGGGTTTGGTACAAAGAGTGCCTTTAGTCACGATGCGAGAAGGGAGTGCCCAACAGCAGAGATCGCAGCCCCCAGAACTCCAACTTCTGGAGCGGCCTAGGAGTGCCGGTCAACGACCGTCAAGCGCTCCTGATCGGTGCCACGGGGCGAATTGGATCCCGGGAATGAAAACAGAAAGGCGAAAAGCTATGGCACTACAGACGCTTGATGGAGCTGCCCTCCTGAATGATCGGTGGGCTGTCAACTTGGAAGCCGGGCAGGGCAACGACGCGCGGCTGTTGGCCGCGGCGAAGACCGGCCATTCGGCCGCCTTTGGCGAGCTCTTCAATCGCTACAAGCGGAGGATTTTTCACCTCGCACAACGCATTATGCGAAACCACGAAGATGCTGAAGACGTTGTGCAAGAAGCGTTCCAGCTGGCATTTGTTCATCTGCACGATTTCCAGGGCGGCGCTCGATTCTCCACCTGGCTCTCGCGCATTGCGATCAATGTCGCTCTTATGAAGCTCCGCAAGAAGGCGCGGAAAGTGGAGATCTCGATCGACGAGCATTCTGAATCGGATGACAAGACGTTTCGGGACGCCGTAACAGACTCGGCGCTGAACCCCGAGCAGGACTGCTTGCGCCAAGAAAGATCGCGAATGCTGAGAGAAGCGCTTGCCGAGCTTAGGCCGAATGCGCGCCGCGTCCTTGAACTCTATGAATTGGAAGGGCGCTCGATGAAGGAGATCGCAGCAGGCATGGGCATTTCCGTCGCAGCCGTAAAGGCGCGGATTTTCCACGCCCGGCCGAAAATGCGGCGCGAACTGGGTCAGTACTTCATCAAACGAGCGGAACGACGGAAGAGATTGCGCCTCGGCTCGGCAAGCATTCGGAAGGATTGCCTGCGGCATGGAATCTGTTCGTTACGGACTGTATGAGTTTCTAGAATTTTTCTAAAGGGGTCATAGGCAACACAGCCAGACGCGGAACTGGCCTCCCCACGGAGGCGACGGGTGCTTTGAATGGATGGGTGGCTAGTCATGTGTGGCCGGGGGATCGCAGCCCCCTGTTTCTGGCAATGGCGTCACCTGCAACTTGTGGCTGTCAAATTGTGCCAGGGGAAGTTGCGCAGTAGATGGTGAACCAACGGTCGTCCTCGTGCAACAAGCCCAGGCGGTCCCGGGGAGCGAGCACGCCGCGCCGGGCGAGCGGAAGAACCACGGAAGCAGAGAGAGACTCCTACGCGGTGGCGGTTGCAGTTTTTGCGGTGGCTTCCGCAGTGTAGACAATGACGGCCTTTTTACCGCCCTTGGCGGCGGTGGCGTGGATCGAGTTCAGGTTGACGCCTTTGGCCGCGAGTTTGTCCAAACATTGCGCCAAGGCACCGGGCTTGTTGGGCAAATCGCAGGATTCCGCGGGAGTTTCCTGGTATGCGATACGGGCGGCGTCAAGAGCTTTCTTCGCGCGCCGGGCATCATCCACAATGAATTGAACGCTGCCGGCCGCGCCTTGGGCGGTTCCCAAGAGAGAGAGAATATTCACCTTGGCGTCACCAAGGGCTCGCGCGATTGCGGCAACCGCACCAGGATGATTATCAATGGCGATCATAAACTGCTTGGTTTTGGCCATGTCGGCACCTCCTGCCGTTTCGCGGAGATTATACGCCCAGACGGGTTAAGCGGCGGCAGCGATGCGGCGAATCAAGTCTTCCTGCTCGGACTGGGATTCGGCGCCGATGGTGAAGGCGTCGAGGAGATTGAGACCGAGAGCGAAATTGAGGGCTTCGTCCTGGCGACTGCGCAGCTCGCCCTGGCCGAGGATTTTCATGCCGACAATGCCTTTGCCTGCGGCGCGCATTTCGCGGATAACGCTGACGACGGTGTCGGGAGCGGCGTCCATATAAGCGCCAACGGGATTGATGCGGACGAGATCGACATCGACCCAGGGAGATTTGGCAGCGGCGCGGAGCGCTTCGATGCTGTGGCAGGAGCAACCGTGAGCGCGAATGACGCCCCTTTCTTTGGCTTCGGAGAGAACGTCCATGACGCCTTTGTAGCGCTCGGTCCAATCGCCTTCGGTCAGGCAGTGCATGAGGCAGACGTCGATGTGATCGGTGCCGAGCTCGCGGCGAAAACGGTCGAGATCGGCGCGGGCGGAGACAGGGTCGCGCGCCCACGTTTTGGTGAGCACGGTGACTTTATCGCGCGGGACGTGTTTGAGCGCTTCGGCGACGTGCGGATGGCTGCCGTAAGAATCGGCGGAATCGAAGAAGCGCAGACCATGATCGTAGCCATTGAGGAGCAGGTCGGAGAGGCCTTTGATGCCGAGGGCAGTCTGGTGGGAATGATGACCGCTGCCGACAGTACCAGTGCCCATGGCGAGGCGGCTGGTCTGGATGCCAGTCTTGCCAAGGGTCACAATGTCGGCGGCGCTGAACTTGCGCGACAGTGCAGTAAGAGTGAACGGACGCCGCGCGAAGGCGGCCGCATGGATCCAGGTGGCACCAGCGGCGCAGGCAGTGCGATGGATGAAATCGCGACGTTTCATGCGGCCTCCCTGCTGCGGAGTTTCCGGGGATAAGTTTACCTCTTAATGGACGCGCAAAGCGGGCATTGGTTTATCGAACGCACTGCTA
>Ga0209625_1000392_pt1 | contig 11274 bp, 7 predicted proteins | sample JacPin_JW_Ref_M2_FD_187960 | JGI IMG/M metagenome (GOLD analysis project Ga0209625, IMG submission 187960) | Forest soil microbial communities from Algoma, Ontario, Canada - Jack Pine, Ontario site 1_JW_Ref_M2 (SPAdes) (version 2) | ecosystem: Environmental > Terrestrial > Soil > Boreal...
TTCCCGCCGATCTCGTCACTGAGGTCATCGTCGTTGACAACAACTCGACAGATGGGACGCCTGAGATTGCTGCACGTATGGGCGCCCGAGTTATGAACGAACCGCGCCGCGGTTATGGCCGGGCTTGCCTGACCGGGCTCGTCTCGACTAACGCGCCCGATGTTGTCGTATTCCTTGACGGTGACTACAGCGATCGGCCTGCTGAGCTTTCACGTCTCCTCGGTCCGATTGCCGAAGGTCGCGCCGACATTACCATCGGTTCGCGACTCGCGGGTCCGCGCATGACCGGCGCGCTTCCTGGGCACGCCCGGTTCGGTAATTGGCTTGCGGCGAGCTTGATCACGAACCTCTACGGATTGAAGATCAGCGACCTCGGTCCGTTCCGCGCTGCACGCGCCGATGTCCTCCGCGCAGTTGAACTTGAAGAGACCACTTACGGATGGGCCGTGGAATTAATCCTAAAGGCAGCCACCCAGGGTTTCCGCATCGTCGAGGTCCCGGTAAGCTATCATCCACGGATTGGGAAGTCGAAGATCAGCGGCACATTCAGAGGCACTGTTGGAGCGACGTGGTTCATTCTGAGCCGGATCGCGCGCTACTATTTCCGCCGAAGAAAAAACAGCATGCCACGGTCGGCGTGAAATCCCACGCAGCAATACTTATGAAACCTCGAACGGACGACGACGACTTTCGATGACGATAGCGAATCGCACATTAGTCATCATGGCCAAAGCACCCAGACTGGGCTCGGTGAAGACCAGGTTGGCTGAGAGTCTTTCTATGCAAGCGGTCACCGAGTTATACCGATGCCTTCTAAACGACACAATAACTCTAACGCAGGCACTCGATCATGTGGAAATTGCCATTATGTGTCCCGCGTCCGACGTTGACGACCTGTCGCGCGCGGTAGCCACAACAGTGCGCATCGTGCCTCAGACGGGCCAAGGTCTCGCCGCAGGTCTTGCCTCCGTGTTCAATCACTTTGCAACCTCTGGCCAGCAGCGGGTCATTGCTTTCAACAGCGACAGTCCGCACCTGCCGGCAGCAACACTGGAGACCGCGTTCGACGCACTCGAAGCCCGCGACCTCGTTGTGGGACCCACGCACGACGGAGGCTATTATCTTGTTGGTGCGAGGGCGTCCCATTCAGATTTGTTCGCCAATGATGGGATGGGAACAGCAAATGCGCTTGAGGCACTGTTGAGGCGCGCCCGAGCGCTAGGGCTTTCGGTACATTTGACCGATCCGTTCTACGACATCGACGTGAAGGGCGACTTGACCCGGCTTTCCGCAGAACTGCGGCTCGCTCCGGCTAGGGCGCCACGAACGGCGGTCTGGCTGAAACAGTGGGCACAAGCGGTGGCACTGTTGCGGACAGGCACGGCAGACTTGTGAAGCTCGCGCCATCCCGCAGGCTGTACGCGTTTGGCGCCACCTTGCTTATAGCGCTGACGATCTGCTCACGCAAGCTCAGCAGCATGGGCGACCTGTCCTTCATCATTCCGCTGGCAGTTGCTGGCATCGCGTATCTCCTCGCGATACGCGAGTTCTTCTCCACGCCGACATTCCCGCGCCGCGTCATTGTCATCGGCCTCGTGTTTGCTGCTCTGTGGCATCTTCCTTTTCTACTAATGCCGCCGGGTTCAGACGATGATATTCATCGATATATTTGGGATGGCCGCGTGCAGCGGCTCGGCTATAACCCTTATATTGTCGTTCCCAGCGACCCTGCGCTCAGCGGGTTGCACACACCCGAGACCCGCACGCTGAACAACCCGGATGTACCGAGCCCATATCCAGCGGGCGCTCAGCTTTTCTTCCGCGCCATAACTGCGATTCATGAGTCTATCTTTGCGCTGAAAGTAGCATTTGTAGTTTGCGATTTGGCGATCGTTTTCGTTTTGCTCGATGTTTTGCATCGAAGTCGGCAAGAGGCGCACTGGGTTCTGGCTTACGCCTGGAACCCACTCCTGGCGACAGAAGTAGCGGGCAGCGGTCACGTCGATATTGTCGGCGCGCTGCTGCTGTTAGTATCCGTCGCCGCGCTGGGGCGCCGTTGGCGTGCGGTTGCAGCCCTGGCATTTGGGCTGGCTGTCGCAGTGAAATTGCTCCCGATTGTACTGCTGCCGCTCTACTGGAAGCGTGTTCGTATACGCGACGGCGCGCTGGCAGCAGTCCTGGTCGGACTCCTATACGTACCATTTTTCAACCACGGGTGGATTCCGATCGGTTCGCTCGGCACTTACCTGCAGAGGTTCCGCTTTAATGATCCGGTATTTGCAACGCTCGAGCGAGTGGTGGCTTCGCAGCTTGTCGTTGGGCTGGCAGTGCTCGTCGGCTTTCTGACCGCAATCTGGCTGAGAAGAAGGTCCGGCGCATGGTCTTCAGAGGCATTTGCCTGGCCGATGGCCGCATCGCTTTTATGTGCGCCAGTCGTATATCCGTGGTACCTGCTCTGGCTGTTGCCGTTCCTGCGGTCGGCCTCAACGGTGCCGATCATCATCTGGACAGTTAGCATCATTCCAACTTACTACGTTTGGCATTTGCGCACGCTTGGTCGTCCGTGGTTCGTTCCTGGCTGGATTATGATCCTGGAATACGGATCCTTGGCAACGGCCGGTGCAATTATCATGTTTCGCCGGCACACACGACCGGCGATAACCCGATGCTCAACGGACTAAGAGCCCTTGGCGAATGCGGTCTGCGAATTATGTGACATAACGAGCGTGGCCGCATGAGCATGCGAGAACACAATAAGCGAGGAGTGCTATATAATGCGAGGCCAACCGAGCATGCGGTGTGAATGGCTGAATGGCTGGCGTGGGTGAAGCATACGGTGAAGCATACTGTGAAGACATGCGCTACTGTATCCCGAAGCTTTTGCCTGTCATCCAACACATCATCCGTTCAATTCACTGAGGAGCGAACTCCATGACAAATGCGAGCCGTGTAACGATGATCCGTCTGGCGTTAGTAGCGCTGGTCCTTGCTACAACCTCCAGGGCACAGACGCGGCCACCCATTGCCGAACAGATCGCTAAGACCTATGGTCTTGATTCGTTTGGGCAAATCGAGGGGATCCGCTATACCTTCAACGCAGAATTCCCCGGGGCCAAACTTTCGCGTACGTGGGAATGGGAACCCAAGACCGGTCAGGTTACCTACGAGGGAAAAGACAAGGACGGAAAGCCGGTAAAGGTTTCCTACCTGCGCTCCCAACTCAGCAGCCAGCCTGCCAACGTGAAGGACGAAATCGAGCCGAGTTTCGTCAACGATCAGTACTGGCTGCTCTTCCCCTTCCACGTTGTCTGGGACAGCAGCCCCAACGTGGAAGATGCGGGCACGCACAAACTGCCGCTGGGTAAGGGGTCCGCCGAGCGAGTCGTGGTGAAATATCCCGCGGAGGCCGGTGGCTATACGCCCGGCGATACCTGGGAACTCTACGTGGGCAAGGATAACCGAGTCGAGGAATTCATCTACCACCGCGGCGGAGACAAAAAGCCGAGCGTCGTCATGGCCACGTGGGCGGGCTATAAGAAGGCCGGTCCTATCCTGATCTCAACGGACCACCGCGGGACGGCGGACGGCAAGCCGCTGCGGATCTTCTTTTCGGGCGTGTCCGTCAAGCTGACGGGCTCGGATACCTGGACGAACGCGCAATAAACAGAGGACGGGTTCGTTCGGGCAATGGATGTCGTTCTGCACGTTCGGACCGGGTCGCCAAGCGCCAATCAGTCGCTTAACCGGCACAAGTGGCTACTAGTAGCGTCCCCCAAACACAAAATCTGACTGGACAATCTCCGTTGAAGTCGGAATTTCAGGAGATTATTATTGGGCTGTCCGCGATACGGAAATCTGAAGCAGAAAGGCAGATAGTCGATGGAATCGATTACCCAATATAAACGCGACGAAACGTAGGGACCGACCGAAAAGAAGTTGGCGAGGATCGCTTTTGACGAGGCATAACAATTTTCCGTTTCGGATTTCGGCCGTATTAAGGCAAGCGTCCAGAGTCTGTTTAACCCAATCAGGAACTGGAACTGTTCGTACGTGCCCTGCTTTCGTATGAGGTCAACAATCGCCAAATGATCTTCACGCTGAATGTGTTCAGAGGTCAAGTCAAACAACTCACCACGACGCAATTCACCGCCAAGCAGCACACCAGAATGGCACGCTCCCTCTTACCTTTGAGAGTGTGTGCGTTGGGGAGTTGCCATAGGGTACGGGCCTCCCCCCCGTCAACCAATTCCCGAACGGCGTAACTTCCTGATTCTGTCCTGCGACCAACCAAAACTTTGCAAGCAGCGGGCCACCGCTTCGATGCCGGTGATGTCCACTAAATTCCTCCATGCAATTAATTGAGTAAAGGGCAGCCGGACGCTGTTTTTGGGCGCCGAAGTTCGGTCGAGAGTTACACATGGGCTCCACGGCTGATCAGTGCATTACTGAATTTGTCTGTCGAGGTTACACTACACCCCACAAATGGCTAACCGCTGGTGGATTTATCAGCGTGAGCGTTTTCCTGTCTTCGCGCACACGCCTGTTATTGCGGCTTTTAGTTTTTCGGCGGTGTGCTATTCGGCGCTTTTGCGGGGCGCGCATCATCTGCCGGGATGGAAGCCTTGCTTGGTGTCGTTTGCTAGTTCCTTTCTTTTTTTTCTGCAACTGCGGTTGGCGGATGAATTCAAGGATTTCGAGGAAGACACGCGATACCGGCCTTATCGCGCGGTGCCGCGAGGACTGGTTAGTCTGCGTGATCTCGGAAGAGTTTGGGTGGGATGCGTCGGAATCCAACTTTTGCTGGCGTTTTGGTTGGCACCCAGACTGATTGTTCTTTTAGTGCTGACGTGGGCGTATCTGGCGCTAATGAGTAAAGAATTTTTCGCGCGTCGTTGGCTGAAGGCGAGACCAATTACATACATGGTGACGCACATGGCAATCATGCCTTTGGTGGATTTGTACACAACCTCGTGTGACTGGGTCCCGACGGGCGTGGCCAGACCGCCGCATGGGCTGCTGTGGTTTTTGGCGGTCAGTTTTTTTAACGGCATGGTAGTGGAGATCGGGCGGAAGATTCGCTCTCCACAAGACGAGGAAGAGGGCGTCGAGACTTACAGTTTTCTGTGGGGAAGGCGGAATGCCGTTGTTGTATGGCTAGCGCTGATGGCTTGTACGGCGGGTTGCGCGTATATCTCTGCGTTGCGGATTGAATTCGCCCGGCCTGTTCTTGTGCTGCTGGTCATTTTGTATTGTGCGGCGGTTGGGGCGGGATTTTATTTTCTGCGGGGAGCGGTGCCGAAGCGCGGCAAATTGATTGAGACGATGGCGGGGGTGTGGAGTCTATTGATGTATCTGAGCCTGGGATTCGTTCCGATGATTGTGCGGCAATGGAATATTGGATGAACGGTTTCGTCATACGAGACGGCGGTTTGGCAGAACTCGGCGGCAAGGCGCTGGCGCTGCTTCGGATGAGTGATGCTAATTTGCCGGTGCCTGCTTGGTTTGTGATTTCTCCGACAGCGTTCACGGCGAGTTTGACGATAGAGCAGTCAGCGGCGCTCGCTTCGGGGCAACCGGGCTTTCGAGACTTAAACCTGCTCACGTTAAAGCCAGCGGATGAAATCGAGCGTGAAATCGACGATGCGCTGCGTGAGTTGTCCTCTGAAGGCGGGCGTTTTGCGGTGCGATCCTCGGCGGTCGATGAGGACGGATCGCAGCATTCGTTTGCCGGGCAATTGGATACGTTTCTTTTTGTCACTGCGGATAACGTCTGCGGAAAAGTTGCGGCGGTCTGGCGCTCGGGGTTCAGCGATCGCATCCTCGAATATCGCCGGCAGCATGGAATTGCAAGTTCGCCATCATCGGCTCCGGCGGTGCTGGTTCAGCGGATGGTGGATGCTGATGTGTCTGGTGTGGCGTTCAGTGCGGACCCGGTGACCGGCCGGCGATCATTAGCGGTAGTGTCTGCGGTGCCAGGGCTAGGGACCGCCCTGGTGGGCGGGGAAGCTGCCGCGGATGTGTTTAAGGTGGATCGCACCGGGAAAATTGTTGAACGCCAGATCGCGCGGAAAAATATTTCGCATGTTTTTGACTTCGCAGCTGAACTGGGAGTTTCTGCTGTGACATTGAGCGAAGCCGAAGGGACGAAGCCCTCGCTGACCGACGATCAAGCCGTCGCGGTGGCGAGACTCGCGCGAGACGCGGCGCAGGTTTTTGGGCGGCCGCAGGATATCGAGTGGGCTATCAAGGGCGACGAGCTGTTTTTGTTGCAGTCGCGGCCGATCACCACGCTTCTGGATCTCGCGGATCCCGAAGGCGCATTGAACCTATGGGACAACAGCAACATCACGGAGAGCTACAACGGAATTACCACGCCGCTGACGTTTTCTTTTGCGCGGTACGTGTACGAGGGCGCGTACCGGCAGTTCTGCGTGATCTTGCGCGTGCCGAAAGCGAAAATCGCGGCGAATGAACGAACGTTCGCACGGATGCTTGGGCTCATCCAGGGGCGTATCTACTACAACCTGTTGAACTGGTATCGCGTGCTCGCGCTGTTGCCGGGATTTACGCTGAATCGGCGATTCATGGAACAGATGATGGGGGTACGGGAAAGTTTGCCGGACGAGGTTGTTGGTGATTTGCAGCAGGCCAGTGGTTGGGATCGCTTTGTCGATGGATTGCGTGGCATGCGCACGATATTTGGCCTGGTTGGAAATTATTTCACGCTGGACCGGCAGATCGAGCGATTTTATCTTCGCTTGAATGAGGCGCTCGCGCCGCCGAATCCGCAGTTTGCGGATATGCGACTGGACGAATTGGTGACGCATTACTACAAGTTGGAGCAGCAACTGCTGTCGCGTTGGGATGCTCCGCTGGTCAATGATTTCTTCGCAATGATTTTTCACGGGGCTTTTCGGAAACTCATGGAAAAATGGTGCGGAGATGCAAACGGGATGCTCTCGAATGATGCGATTCGCGGGCAAGGGGAGATTATCAGCCTCGAACCGGCGGCGCGGGTTCGCGAGATGGCTAAAGTTGCCGCGGTGCGCCCGGAACTGGCGGCGGTTTTGCGAGAAGCTCCTGTCGCGCAGGCTTTACGCGTGGTGCGGAGATACCCGGAATTTTCCGCGCTTTATGATGCGTATCTCGAGAAGTTTGGCGACCGATGCCTCGAAGAGCTGAAGCTGGAAAGCGAAACGCTTCACGATGATCCTTTGGTGTTACTGCGGAATATCGGGGAAGTTGCGCGCGGAGCTTCTGCTGCATCCACGCCGAATGCAGATGTTTCCATTGCCGGCGAAGCGGAAGGCAAGATGTGCGCGGCATTATCTGGTTCGCCGGTTCGTCGATGGACGCTGTTCTGGTTGATGCGGCAGGCACGGAAGCGCGTCCGCAACCGCGAGAATCTGCGATTCGAACGTACGCGATTGTTTGGGATGATACGCCGCTTGTTTCTGGAGGCAGGGCGGCGGCTGCATGCCATCGGGCGTCTTGATGATGCGCGTGACATTTTTTATGTTGAGTTCGGAGAAATTCTCGCATTCAGCGATGGTACGGCGACGAGTACGGATCTTCGATCCCTCGCCGCGTTGCGAAAAAAAGAATTCGGACGGTACAGAGAAGGACCGGTTCCGGCTAATCGTTTCGAGACTCGCGGGCCGGTATATTACGCGCAAACTTATCGCTCGAACGAGCCTAGTGGAGCGCTTGAAGCCGGAGGCGAAGAACGCAAAGGTCTCGGATGTTGTCCTGGAGTCGCGCGCGGAGTAGCTCGCGTGGTTCGCGATCCCAAACAAGCACGGTTGACATCTGGTTGTATTCTCGTGGCGGACCATACCGATCCCGGATGGATCATGCTGTTTCCGTCAGCGAGCGGTCTGCTGGTGGAGCGTGGGAGTTTGCTTTCGCACTCCGCGATTGTCGCACGCGAACTGGGCATTCCGGCGGTGATTTCGATACCGGGACTGCTTGATTGGCTGCGGGACGGAGACGAGGTCGAGCTTGATGGCGCCGCCGGAATTGTTCGGCGCATAACTACCCAGGAAAGCCATGCTTAGCGAGGCGGCCGGACGCGCAGATTTTTCCGGCATTCGCTACGGGCTTTGCTGGGAAGATGCGGACGTTTTACTGGCGGCGCTTGAGCCCGGTCCCCAAAAGCATTGCCTGTCGATTGGATCGGCGGGAGATAACACGCTGGCGCTTTTGGCTCGTGACCCGGAGAGCGTGTTGGCAATCGATCTAAGTCCCGCGCAAATTTCCTGTCTCGAACTGCGCGTTGCGGCATACCGCGCACTGCAGCACAGTGAACTTCTCGCTTTGGTAGGGTCGATCGAAAGTGACGCACGGCTGCGTTTTTATCAGTCGTGCCGAAAATATCTATCTGCGGATGCCACCGCGTTTTGGGATGCGCGACCAAAGCTGATTGCCGGCGGCATCGGGTCAATTGGAAAATTCGAGCACTATTTTCAGATTTTTCGCGAGCGAGTGCTGCCATGTGTACATAATCGCGGGCGGGTTCGGGAACTGTTGCGCGCGAAGTCGGGGGAAGAGCGGCGAGCGTTTTATGACGAGAATTGGAACAATCTTCGGTGGCGGCTGATGTTTCGCGCTTTTTTTTCGCGCCAGCTAATGGGTTTGCTAGGGCGGGACAAGGAATTTTTCCGGTATGTAAAAGGCGGCGTTTCAGGGCGAATATTGAGGCGCACGGAGTACGCCCTGACGGCTTTGGATCCGGCGGAAAATCCGTACATTCAGTGGATCTTGACTGGGTGTCACAACGGCGCACTTCCTGTGGCCCTCAGAGAGGAAAACTTTGAGCGCATTCGCCGTAATCTCGATCGATTGCAGTGGCGTTGCGGGTCGCTGGAAGAGTCACTGAATGGAGCTCAGAAATTTGATTGCTTCAACTTGAGCGATATTTTCGAGTACATGTCGTCAGCGTCATACGAGCAATTGTTGAAGCTGATCGTAAGCAGCGCGCGAAGCGGTGCGCGCCTGGCATATTGGAATATGCTCACGCCACGTCACCGTCCCCAGTCTTTGTCTGTTGTACTTCGGCCGCTCGAAGAATTGAGCGCGCAATTATTCGCGCGTGATCAGGCCTTCTTCTATAGCGCGCTGGTCGTCGAGGAAGTCGTATGATCCCGCAAGACGTTGTGGCAATGCTGCTGATTCTCCTCGGAGCGTTGGTGATGCTGCTGACGCTGCGCTGGTGCCACGAGCAGGCAAAACTGACCGGAGAATGGACGCGCAAATTGGCGCACATCGGAACTGGCGCGATGTCGATCAGTTTCCCGTGGATTTTTTCGAGCCGCATCCCCGTTTTTATTGTCTGCGGGGCTTCGATTACTTTGCTGCTGGCAATGAGGTATGTGCCGTTCATGCGCCGCCATTTGTCGGGGGCGTTGGATGACGTGGCACGCGAATCCTGGGGTGAGTTTTATTTTCCTTTTTCGGTGGCGTTGCTTTTTCAATTCGCGCATGGCGACAAGATGCTGTACTCGATTCCATTATTGGTGCTTACCATCGCGGACACCGTTGCGGCGCTAACGGGGGCGGAGTACGGGAAGCATGGCTACGCGACGACTGAGGCAAACAAGAGCGTTGAAGGCTCCTTCGCATTTTTTTGCGCGGCGTTTTTCAGTGTGAATGTCGTGCTGGTGGTTTTTTCCAACGTGGGACGTGTCGAGACGCTGCTGATTTCGCTGGATATCGGGGTGATCGTCATGCTCCTGGAGGCTATTGCCTGGCGCGGACTCGATAATATTTTTATACCGCTGGGTGTATTCATTCTGTTGCGACTGTATCTCGCGATGCCGGTGGATCAGCTGTGGAACCGGTTCCGAGTGGCAGTGGTGCTGGTTATTTTCGTGACGGCGTATGCGCGCAAAACCACACTGCAGGGCAGCGCTTTGCTGGCGGCGGCTTTGGTGCTGTATATCTCATGGGCTCTCGGAGGATGGCAGTGGCTGATTCCTCCGGCGATTCTGCTGCTGAGCTATACGTTCTTTTTCCCAGGAAAGATCACAGCCGCGGACCGCACGCACAATGTTTACGCGGTGTTGAGCATCGCTTCGGCAGGGCTGGTGTGGCTTTTTCTGTACCGCATCTGGCAGCAACCGGATTTCTTATTCCCCTACACGCTGGCTTTCGCGATTCATCTTGCGGTGATCGCGTGGAACTTGCTTTACCCGCGATACTCGTCCGTGCGGGTTGTGATGATCGCGTGCGTACTGCTGTCGTGGTTACTTATGTTCGCACCTTACGTGCTGATCGAAAGGCGATCGCGCTTGTCGCTGGTGCAGTCGGCTGCAGCGCTGGTGATTTGCTGTGTGGCATTCGGTATTTTTTATCTGTCGGAACCGCGGCACGAAGGGATTTATCCGGCGACGGGGGCACGCTGGTTGCGGCAGGCTGGAATCGTGCTGCTATCTACCCTGGCAGCCCGGATTTTCTGAAGATGCGTGTCGTTCATTCCGCTGACACCTCTGAGATCGCTGGTTGGGCAAGCGCGCCAACATTGCCACGTTTCAATGCCGCGGATTTCGCGGCGCACCACGCGGACATGCATTTATGCGCGTTGTCAGATGAAGGTATTGCGCGGGCACGTTGCTCTGTGTGGTGGACGTATGTTTCGTACTATCGGCAGCATCGTGTCGGCGCGATTGGGCACTACGCGGCGACCAACGATGAGGATGCGGCGGCGGTGCTTAGTGCGGCCCTGGAAAAACTGCGTCAGGCCGGTTGTACCATCGCGATTGGCCCGATGAATGGAACCACGTGGCGAAGTTATCGGTTTGTAACGGAGCGCGGAGAACAGCCACCATTTTTCCTGGAGCCGACCAATCCTGAAGAATGGCCGCGACAATTCGAGCGGGCGAGCTTTTCGCCGCTGGCTTCGTATTTCTCGGCACGGAACGATGACGTATCACGTCTTGATCCACGATTGGGGGAGATGGAAAAGAAGATTGCGGATGCGGGAATCACGATTCGGTCGGCGGATAGCGATTTGGGCGCCGAACTCAGACAGATTTATGCGGTGAGCAAGATTTCGTTCCGGCAAAACTTTTTGTATACGGAAATTCCCGAAGCAGAGTTCGTTGCTATGTACGAACCGCTGCTACCGATAGTGCGTCCGGAGTTGGTTCTGATTGCGGAGATGGTGGGCCGGTGCGTCGGGTACCTGTTCGCGATTCCGGACCTCGCGATGAAGACACGCGGGCCCGAGATCGACACGTTCATCATTAAGACGGTGTCAATTCTTCCGGAGCCTCA
>Ga0209625_1000393_pt1 | contig 11256 bp, 6 predicted proteins | sample JacPin_JW_Ref_M2_FD_187960 | JGI IMG/M metagenome (GOLD analysis project Ga0209625, IMG submission 187960) | Forest soil microbial communities from Algoma, Ontario, Canada - Jack Pine, Ontario site 1_JW_Ref_M2 (SPAdes) (version 2) | ecosystem: Environmental > Terrestrial > Soil > Boreal...
CTGAATCGCTCTGCCGCGAGGCTCTGGGAATGAGAGTGAACCACGCGCAGCTCTATCTGAACCTGGCAGAGGTGTACCACAAGGCCGGGCGCACATCGGAAGCGATCGACACCCTAGAGAAAGGCATGGTCTCGGCGGGACGGGATTTCCGTATCCGGCGAGCGCTGGAGAGAATTGGCGTGCGTCGGCCGCCGGTGCTGACCTTCCTTCACCGAAGCCATCCGGTAAACCGGGCGCTCGGAAAATGGCGGCATCAGTTATCGGGGCCTTACAAAGCCGCGTAGCTTGAAACATCTTGGATGTATTTCGGTCTCCTCCAAAGCTGACCGGGGCGGGTAATCCTGGCGGGATTGCCCGTTCCGGGGTGCTTCTTCGTCTTCGCAACGATCTCCGCGCTGTCGCACCTTAGGGGTCACACTCTGGTTCGCGGTTCTGGCGATGCCTTGCATTCGTCGCTGAGATTCTTCGCTCAGAATGACCAATCCGTTCGATGGCTCGGCAGAGGGGAATGCGTTTGTTTAACTTTGGCCAAGCGGCAGGAAATATTGAGTGCCTTTCACCGGCTGGCGCAGACGCCGAAGAAGTTCCTGAAGATCCTGATTGCGCTCGACGAAGTCGATGTCCGACGTGTCGACCACCAAGAGATTCGAAGCGGAGTAGCGGAAGAAGAAATGCTCGTAGGCATTGGAGACTGCTTCGAGATAATCGGGAGAGATTTCAGTTTCCGAAGGATCACCTTTTTTCGAGACGCGCTTCTGCAGCACGTTTGGCTTGGCCTGGAGATAGATGACGAGGTCAGGCGCGGGGACGGATGGAGCGAGCATGTCGAAATAACGCTCGTAGAGCTTCAGCTCTTCATTGTCGAGATTGATGTAGGCGAAAATTTTGTCTTTCTCGAAGAGAAAATCGGAGACGACGGGAACGGCGCTGTCTTCGAGGTGTGCCTCAAGGAGCCGTCGGTGGCGCTCATAGAGGAAATACATCTGAGCGCGGAAGGCGGAGCCTGGTTTCTCATTGTAAAACTCGGCAAGGAAAGGATTGTCCTCGCAATCGAAAATGCGCCGCGCGTGCATCTGCTCGGCGAGGACGCGTGCGAGTGTGGATTTGCCGACGCGAATCGGCCCTTCGACGACGATGTAGCGCGGAGACTTAAACCTAGGGCCGGTCACGGCGCGCGATTATAGCAAAGTCAAGCAACCGCTCGGTGACGCGCTGGCGAGAACGTTTGTCAACGAAGCATCACCGAAACCGACGAGATTACGCCTAGCTCAGCGTTTTGGCGCCGTTGCGCTGAGTTACCAGTTGCGCGCGATGGTAGCGACGATGCGGCCGAGCGCGTCTACGTCGCGCGTGTCGATTACCTCTGCCGGTGAGTGCGAATAGCGCAGCGGCCAACCGAGCGCGACGTCGATGGAGCCATAGCGGACGAACGCAGAGCCATCGTTGCCGCCGCCCGTGACACCGAATTGCGCGGGAATCTGGTTGTCGCGGGCGAGCTTCAGCACTTTTTCGACGAGCGTGCGCAGAACAATATTGGAATTGTCGACGGCGCGGACGACGAAGCCCTTGCCGATCTCGGCGTCTCCAAATCTCTTCGATTCGAGAGGCGAATCGGAGCTGACAAATGTATCCACTGCGAAAACAAAATCCGGCGAACGGCCTTCGGCTGCGAGGCGCTTGGCAAGCGCGCCTGCGCCGACCAAGCCGAGTTCTTCGCCAGTAGAGAAAACGAAGGTGACATCGCGGTCTTTCAACGGTCCGCCGATGGCCCAGAGCGCGGCGAGCAAGGCTGTATCTCCGACGCGATCGTCGAAGCTGCGGCCGTAGGCGCGCGTGCCCAGCAGCGGCCGGTAGGCTTTCGGGATCGTAATCGAATCACCGACGCGAACGCCGAGCTTTTCGACATCCTCAGGGGTGCGCGCGCCGACATCCACGCGAATGGATTTGGCGGCGGCTTCGGAAGGCCACTGAAATTTCAGCGTGTCCCAATTTTCGGGCAGCTCGATGACCGCCTCTCGCTCTCCGGTGCCGGTGTGGACGAGAGCCGGATGCCCGGAAAAATAGCTTTGCACCCCACTGCCTTTCCATTCGACTTCGAGGCGGCCATCCTTGGCGATAGATTTCACCTCGAACCCGATTTCATCCATGTGCGCGACGACGAGCAGGCGAGGTGCTTTGGAGCCGGGAGCCGCCTTGCCGACGCGCACGATCAGATTCCCTGCGTCGTCGGTTTCGGGCGTTGCCCATGCGGGGAGCAGCGGCCGGATCGTTTCGCGGACCGGCTCTTCGTGATTACTTACCCCGTAGGCTTCCGTGAGATGCTGTAGAACCTCGATGACGGAGGGTGAAGTTACTGCACTCTTGGTTTTCGGTGCCCTGGTCAATTTAGAAACGTTCAAAAGAAATCCGCCAGATGCCTGCGTGTAAACGGCGAGAAGTCTCACGAGATTGTCGAAGTCGCCTGCATTGATGGTCTCGGAAGGCGTATCGGCCCATGCGGTAGCGATGCCGATGTGGGCGGACTCCGGCGGCATTTCTGGCAGCGGTAGATAGCTCGGCGGAATGACGGAGGCCGAATAGTCCGCTGCGAATGGAATTTGTTCCGCACTGGCCAGCTTCCTGAGTTCGGCTGCCAGGCCACCGGGCGAAGCATTGGTTTCTTCTCCCGCGAATAGAACGCCACTACCCGGATCTTTTCGCGGAGCGCGACGAAGGTTTTCCGCGCCGCTGAGCGGGCCGCCGGCAAACAGGCGGCCGACATAGATCATCTCGTCGAACTGCATCGTGGTTAGGATGCGCTGCAAGCCACGCGCGCCGGTGCGTTGCTGCACGACGAAGGCGATCGTGAGCGTGCCTTTCAGTTTTGCCGGATCGATAAGCGCCAGTAGCTCGAGAAGCGCTGCGGCGCCGAAGCGGTCTCCAACGGCGGCGCCCGCAAACTCCGCGTCGGCGAGATTGAAGAGGCGGCGGTTGATTGCAATCGGACTCAAAACATCGACGCCCGCTTTGCGGACTTCATCAGCGGAAGATGCGCCGATATCGATGTACATCTCGTCGAGATCGCTCGATGCGCGCGTGGCCGCGCGATTGGACGTGAGATGCACCGACAAGCCTGCAACGACGCCGTCGATCCACGCGCCCGCGGTCGTGCCGATCTTCACCGGCTGTGCCGAATACAACTCATTGAACATAGGAGTGAGGCCGTTTTGCGGCAATCGCTGAACTCGAAGGTAGCCGTCGTCGGTCATAGCGCTGACGACGAAGCCCGGCTCGTCGATTCCCGTGACGAGCAGGCGGCGCGGGGCGCCGCTTCCGAGCGTTACGACGACGTCGCCAATATTGTCCACCTGCGGATGAAATTCCGCGAGCTGAGAACTGATTCGATCGCCTAGCTGCTTTTCGTAACCAGGAATTGCGGGCACATCGTCGAGAGATTTCAAGTTGTTGAAGCTAGCCTCGCGCGGAGTGACTTCGTGGATCGACTGCGCGCGGGCCGTCAAGACGCTCGCGAGAAATAGAATCGCAGGAAGCCCGCAGATTATGGCCGACCGCCGACGTCTCATTTCAGATCCCCAAACTAGCCAGAATTTTCCCCACAATCGGTCCTAGGAAGCGCGAGTGAGCTCGGCGATCATTTCTTCGCGATGGTCGAATGCGATTTGGGCGATGCCGTTAAGCACCACTAAATACACTACCCAGGCGACCGTGGCTAACACCAGGAAGGCAATCGTTGCCAGCCAGATCCTACCGAAGCTGCGCGCGGTGATGAGCGTGATTGCAGCGAGTCCGACGACTACGATTTGAACGCCGAAGCTTGCGAATACGGTGGTATTTGAAGCGCGCTGGCGGCCGAAAGTGCCGAAGTCAATTTTCTTCGGAGACGAAATCGAAAGCAGGTTGCCTACGATGAGATTCACAGGCAGCGCAAATAGAATTCCGGCGGCCGTAGCCACAGTGGTTGCAAGAGCGGGCGGCCCGTACATAAGACTGGCACCGATCCAAACGAAAATCATTTCGAGCGCGAGGATGCTGGAGTGAGCGAGATTTTTTGCCAGCATGACGGAGCGAATCGGCACGGGGGCAGTGAAATAGAGCTGAACGCCGGCGCCTTCGGCCCCGAAGTTGTTGTATACCAAATTCGTGAGTATGAGCAGAGCGTAGGCCGCACCCATGGGGAACGCCATGTCGGATGATCGGCCGAGCAAGGAACCCGAACCTGTGGCGGAAGTGGAAGGCGTGAGCCGGAAAATAAATAGCATGAACAACGGCATGATCAGGGTAAAAAGCATAGGGCCACTTCGAGAAAGGTAGTGAATTTCTTTCTCGAAGATGGCTGCCACCGAGCCGGAAACTCCCGGCAGGCTCCAACCCACTCGAGTGGTTCCGCGTTCTCCGGATAATTCCGCTGGCGCAGGCGCTTCGCTTAGATTTTCTCCGCGAAACTGAGCCCGCATCCGCATATTCAGGAGCCAGAAAATGGCGAGGCAATAGGCGCTGAGTATTCCGAAACCTTCCGCGGCGACGGTGAAATCCGCACCCGCCGCACCAGCGATGGAAGATGCAGCCGAACCAGGAGGCAGAAAACGCTGAAGCGGCAAAATCCACTGCGCAAGTTGCAGTATTTGCGGGTGCTCGCGATTGCCGTAACGGCTCATGAGCGGACCAATCAGCTGAAAACTGATGATGAAGAGAAGAAACAGTACTCCGAGGATTTCACGGATGCGGCGCTGGGCCAGCCACCGTTCCACCCAGGAGAAAATCATCCGGGCAAGCAGAATGTTCATCACCGCGAACAGGAGCAATACGAGCGCCGACCAGAAAAACAGATGAGGCGAGGCAATTCCGATTCCGGCCGCGACTCCCAACAGCCAAAGCGAACCAAGCATGGTTGCCGGCTCGAGCGAGCCGTAGGCAATTCGAATCAGGACGAAGGACGAATAGCTAATAGGAAAACGAAGCAGGTTGGAGGTATCGAAATTTTCGGTGAACGCGGTCGCAACGACAGGAAACAGCTGCCAGAAAAGTAAAATCGGCCACAAGATCGCAGCGAGCCATTCCGCTTTGCCGTGTGAAATTACGTACCAGGCGCCGCCGCCCGATACCACCACACCGCCGATTCCGCCCATCGCAAACCCCAGGGTAATGAAGACGTGCGAGACGAGCTCGAGACGGCCGCGAAGCGTGCGAAGCGAGTTGACGAAAAGCTGCCAGCGGACACGGGCGATCGCGGTAAGTTGCTCGCGAACGTTAGGAGCAGCACTCAACTCAGCCATGACAACTCCTGATCCGCAGGACGGGCGCCGCCGACGATGCGAAGGAAAATCTGTTCGAGCGTGAGTTTTTTACCTGGGGTGGCGACAACTGCAGTGTGCCCTTCACCGTTCGGAAGCGCGCCGGCAGCTTGCGCTTCCACGCCGGCCCGAAGCTCCTCGAGCGAGCCCTGCGCGACGAGCCGCCCGCGATGGATGATCGCGAGATGGCTACAGAGGCGTTCGACAATCTCAAGCACATGCGAGGTGAGAAAAATCGTGGCGCCGCGCGAGATCATACTCTGGAGCATCGCTTTGAGCGTGCCGGAAGCGATCGCGTCAACGCCTTCGAACGGCTCATCGAGAAAGAGAATTTTCGGGCCGTGGATGACGGCGGCGGCCAAGGCCAGTTTCTTCTGCATGCCATGCGAATAGTCTGTGACCAGTTTCTTGGGCTGGTCGGCGAGCTGCATGAAGCCGAGAAGCTCGGCGGCTCGCTTGGCGGCCGTCTCGCGATCGAGGCCGTACATGCGCCCGACAAAATTCAAATATTCGGCGCCGGTGAGCCGGCCGAATAAAGCCATGCCCTCGGGCACGACGCCGATCTGGCGCTTTACATCGATTGCGTTCACGGCAAGATCGAGGCCGAGGACTTCGATGCGTCCCGCCGTGGGAGCGAGCAGGCCGGTGAGCATCTTGATGGTGGTGGATTTTCCGGCACCGTTGGGTCCGAGAAACCCGAAAAATTGGCCCGGGGCGACGCGTAGATTCATCTCGTCCACAGCGGTCAGCGCGCCGAAACGGCGGGTCAAACCCTCCGTGGCAATCGCAGGCATGTCCATGTGGTTTTTGACTCTAGCATAGAGCCGGAAAGGCTCGGAAGCTTGTCGGGGAGGCAAGACCTGCTTTGTGGAGGCGAGTGAGGAGAACCACCAGAAGCCCGGAAAAACGAAATGCAGAATCGCGATCCGTTCGCGATTAGAAATTCCAGCCGTGGAGACTGTGGAGATTCGGGGGCCCGCGATGCGATGGCATCGATGTGTCGAATCCTGAGCTTAGCAAAAGCGCACAGGCCCTTCGCACCTCTGGGCAGGCGAGAGTGCCTGTGCCTTTTGGTGAAATGCGAAATCGCGATTTTTTTGCGATTAGAGATTTTTACTGGGGTGTTCTTTCTACGACTTACGTCAAATTCTAATCGCGGATTTGCGATTAGGATTTCGAGCCCCGAAGCTTGAGACTGGAGGCTCCAATTGGGGGCGGACCTCTCCCTCTGAGCCTGGATGGCGGCCGATAGTGACCTTTGCGTCGTCATATAAAAACGGGAAATGGTAGCATGGATTCAAGGCGCTGAAAATCCGTAGAACTACGCAGAGCTGTGGAAAAGCCAGGGCGTCGTCCGGGTTCATCCATTGGCTCAGCCACCGGATGGCTCAGCCACCGCACGCAAGTGACCGGCAGCTGCTCTTTGAGCGCGAAACGGATTCGCTGGGGCGCTTAAGCGTCTCCCTCGAGGATCGTCGCATGCGGTAGTACCGAAACTACCTAGAGCAGACAAGTAAAAACCCAGGATGGCACGTAAGAAGAGGTTGCATCGGGACCGGGTGCATAAGGTATATTGGGGGCTGGGCGGTCCGCAGAATATCGGCGAAGGTTCGCGTGAGGGCGCGCGCCGATTTCATGTATCCGGTTCGTCCTGGGGTGCATCTAACGCGCCGAAGTAAACTTCGACGTCCTAGCCTAGTCGCCGGAGTTCGGATGGTGTTGACTCGTACATCCGAAGCGTTTAGCTGGATCTCCCGTCCAGCACTCCGCGCAACCCTGCCATCTGAAAAAGCCAACCGCCACGCAATCCAGCTTCCATCCAACACCAACATAGCAACATTCAGTTTCAATACAGCCATAAAAATCTCAGCGTAGCGGAGGACTTCATGGCGACGAACCTCGTCCAGATTGGGAACGATTCGGAAATCAAGAAGCGATTAGAGGCGGAGCGCGCACGGCTGCGTAAGATTGCCGGGCTTGACGAGCCGCAACATTTCCACCGCCCGGTAGAGCGTGCTTTCACGGCGGAAGAGCGCAGCCGCGTCACAATTCTGTTTGGCGGCTTCACATGGAAACATGAAGACTTGATCCGCGCCGTCTTCCAAGGATGCGGCTACCGTTGCGAGAAGCTTCCGGTTCCGGACGTACCTGCCTTTCAAACGGGCAAGGAGTTTGGCAATAACGGGCAGTGTAATCCAACCTATTTTACGGTGGGCAACCTGGTGCAGTTCCTGCAATTTCTGGAAAAAGAAGGTCTGTCGCGCCAGGAGATACTGGACAACTACGTCTTCTTCACGGCGGGTTCATGCGGCCCGTGCCGCTTCGGCATGTATGAGGCGGAATATCGCTTCGCGCTGAAGAATGCGGGCTTCGACGGCTTTCGAGTTCTGTTGTTCAAAGACAGCGACGGAATCAAAGCTGAGTCCGGAGAGCCGGGGCTGAAATTTACGGTTGATTTCGGATTTGGGATGTTGAACGCCATGCACCTGGGAGACGTGATCAACGACCTCATTTACCAAATCCGGCCTTTCGAGGCGACAAAGGGAGAGAGCGATCGCATTTTCCGCGAGGCAGTGGATGGATTGTGCAAGGACCTGAAGAATCGCAAGTCGTTTGAGATCGAACAAGCGGCCCCCGATTGGGCGAAACCGAAATTCAAAAACAACAAGATCTTGCGCAACACGTTCAACGTGTTCGGAAAATGGCACGAGAACATGTGGGGCAAGGACTATCTGGGCGCGTTGCAAGCTGCACGTGAAAAGCTGAATTCAATTGAAGTGGACCGCACTCGCGTGAAGCCCGTGGTGAAAATCACGGGCGAGTTTTGGGCCCAGCTCACGGAAGGCGACGGCAACTTCCACATGTTCGAATTTCTCGAGCGCGAAGGCGCGCAAGTGTTGGTGGAACCAATCGCCACCTGGGTGGCTTACCTGATGTACCAGGCCAAGGCGCACGCCATAGCGAAATGGCCGGTGAATCGCCCACATGCCAATCCGAAGTGGTACGAGGCCAACAAGCAGTTCGCCAACTACATCGGGTTGCGGAAAAGGCTGTGGGGAATCGGCGCCGGCCAGCGCATGTGGAATTTCTTCTATCACCGGACAATCAAGCAGATGGGCGGGATTACCCACCAACTCGTTTCGCAGGCGGAGCTGGCGGAACTGGCGCATCCTTTCTACAACCAGTTCGCACGAGGAGGAGAAGGACACCTCGAGGTGGGCAAGAACGTTTATTACACCATCCACAAGCTGTGCCATATGGTGCTGGCGCTGAAGCCGTTTGGCTGCATGCCTTCCTCGCAGTCCGACGGCGTGCAATCTGCCGTGATCAACAAATTCAAAGACATGATCTTCCTGCCCATTGAAACGTCGGGTGAAGGCGAAGTGAACGCGCACAGCCGCGTGCAGATGGCGCTGGGCGAAGCCAAGGTGAAAGCCAAGGCGGAGTTCGAGCAGTGCCTGAAATCGACAGGCAAGAGTCTGCAGGAGATCCACACCTATATCGAGGACCATCCCGAGCTGAAGCGGCCCTTCTATCACGTGCCGCACCGCGAAGGGATCGCTGGAACCGCGGCGCAATTCGTCCTGCACGTAGGCGATCGGATCGATCGCGATACGCGGTTCTGGAAGAGGGCACGAGTGACAGGAGTCGCGATTCCCGCGGCGTCCTGCAACTAAATTTACCAGAGCAATTTCGAGCCGCCCGGCGGAGAAAAGATCAGTGGGCGTCAAAACAACAAGCGCTGATTGTATCTAACGTTCAAGCTAAGAGGACGCGATGCACGACCACAAAACTTCGCAATTGGTTCAGATTGTTCCGCTTCGGCCGCAAGTGCAGCAAATCCCTCACGCGCAGAAGCCGCACGACCACGTCACCAAGTTTCTCGTTGGACTCGACATCGGGTCGACTACGGTCAAGGCAGTTATCGTAGATGCGGCCACCGACCAGGTCCTTTGGCAGGACTACCAGCGCCACGAAACCAAGCAGCCTGAGAAAAGCCTCGAGTTCCTGAAACGCATGGAAGCCGAGGTGGGCATCAATCGCCAGAATACTCGCATGTTCGTGACCGGCTCCGGTGGCGGCGGCATCGCAGAGCAGGTCGGCGCGAAATTCGTGCAGGAAGTCACGGCAGTCTCGCTTGCTGTCGAAAAGCTCCATCCCGAGGTCTATTCGGTGATCGAACTCGGGGGGCAGGACGCGAAGATTATCGTGTTCAAGAACGATGATGAGACTGGGCGCAAGAAGAAGATTCCGTCGATGAACGATAAGTGCGCGGGCGGCACCGGCGCCGTGATCGACAAGATCAATGCCAAGCTGAAAATTCCTGCGGTCCAGCTGGCCGAACAGAAATACAAAGGCATCAAGCTGCACAAAGTGGCCGGAAAGTGCGGCGTATTCGCGGAAACCGACATCAACAGTTTGCAGAAAGTGGGAACGCCGCCGGACGAGCTGATGGCGTCGTTGTTTGAAGCTATCGTGTTGCAGAATCTCAGCGTGCTGACGCGGGGGCATACACTGCGCCCGCATGTGCTGCTCCTCGGCGGCCCGAACAGCTTCATTCGCGGCATGCGCGAAGCGTGGCAGGCAAATATTCCGCGCATGTGGCAGGAGCGCAAAGTCGCGATTCCAGAAGGTGCAAAACCCGAAGATCTGATCAAGGTTCCGCAGAATGCCCAATACTTCGCCGCGCTGGGTGCCGTGGAGTTCGGCCGCAGTGAGGAGGACTGCATCGGCTGCTACCAGGGCTATGACAATCTGGTCCGGTACATCGAATTCGGCCGCCAAGAGGAAAAGGCCAAGGCTGGAGGGAAAGCCTTGGTCGGTGATCCCGCCGAACTCGACGTCTTCCGCGAATCCTATCGGCCCAAGAAGTTCACGCCGGCGACATTTCAGAAAGGCAGCACCGTCGGTGGGTTCATTGGAATCGATGGCGGATCTACCTCGACCAAAGCTGTTCTACTCGACGAGAAGGGCGACATACTCTGCAAGTCCTATCAGCTCTCAAACGGGAACCCGATCCAGGACACGATTGAGATGTTCGAGAACTTGCGCGGCCAGGTGGAAGCGCAGAACGCCAAACTGGAGGTTCTGGGCGTCGCAACAACCGGCTATGCCAAGGACATCTTGAAAGATGTTCTCAAGGCCGATGTCGCGCTGGTCGAGACGGTTGCGCACACCGAATCGGCGCTGAAGTTTTACGAAGACCCGCACGTGATTGTGGACGTGGGCGGCCAGGACATCAAGATCATCATTCTGCACAACGGCCGCGTAAAAGATTTCAAACTCAATACACAGTGCTCCGCGGGAAACGGATATTTCCTTCAATCCACCGCCGAAGGTTTCGGCCTTAGCGTAAATCAGTTCGCCGACCTCGCTTTTTCGGCGCAGGCTATGCCTGTTTTCGGTTACGGCTGCGCCGTCTTTATGCAATCCGATATTGTGAATTTCCAGCGCCAGGGCTGGCAGGCGGAGGAAATTCTCGCCGGGCTCGCCGCCGTGCTACCGAAGAATGTGTTCCTGTACGTCGCCAGCATTCCCAATCTTGCGGCGCTGGGCACTCGTTTTGTGCTGCAGGGCGGGACTCAAAATAATCTCGCGGTCGTGAAGGCCGAGGTGGATTTCATCCGCAACAGTTTTCGGGCTGCCGGCAAGAAACCCGAAATTATCGTTCACGAGCACTGTGGAGAATCAGGGGCCATCGGTGCGGCACAGGAATCGCTGCGGTTATGGCGCAACGGCCAGCAAACCACGTTCGTCGGTCTAGACGCCGTCCGCAAGATCGAGTACCGCACGACGCGCAACGAATCAACACGCTGCAATTTCTGCAAGAACAACTGCTTGCGCACGTTCATCGACGTCCGAACCGAGCCGGTGAAGAATCTGGTGCCGATTGAACGCGTCACCAAGGTTCCTCTGATGTTTGGCGAGCAGCGGCTCATTATTGCCACCTGCGAAAAAGGAACAG
>Ga0209625_1000394_pt1 | contig 11255 bp, 7 predicted proteins | sample JacPin_JW_Ref_M2_FD_187960 | JGI IMG/M metagenome (GOLD analysis project Ga0209625, IMG submission 187960) | Forest soil microbial communities from Algoma, Ontario, Canada - Jack Pine, Ontario site 1_JW_Ref_M2 (SPAdes) (version 2) | ecosystem: Environmental > Terrestrial > Soil > Boreal...
CCGGCCCGGGCACGATCGCCGCTACGCTCTGGACAGCTCAAAAATCCAGAAAGAACTGGGTTGGTCGCCCGAAGTTTCGTTTGAAGAAGGCATTCGACGCACCGTGGATTGGTATCAGCAGAACACCGCGTGGCTTGACCATGCGCGCTCTGGAGAATATCGAAATTATTATGACCGCCATTATGTGCGTCGCAGCGAGACTTTTAGCAAATAGTGTTTCGGTCAAACGCGTCCATTGTGACGCGCGCCAAAACACCGCGATGCTTTGCTATTCAGGCGGAGTTTCGCTTTGAGCTTTGCCGATCACCCAAACCGGCGCTGGCTGCTATTCGCAGCGTGGTTGATCTGTAGCATGGTAGCTTCCTGGACCGCCCTCGCTGCTCTGCTTCGTTATTCACTCGGGAACGACGACGCTTCCCACATTCTTCTGATTCCGTTTATATCCGCATGGTTGATGTTCGTCGACCGGCGACGGATCTTTAACAGCCTGTCTTACGATGTCGCGGTTTGCCTCACTCTTTTGCTCCCTGGCATGGCCGTTGTCCTTTGGAGCATTAGAACCCAGCCGGCATCGCCATCGTTATGCGCGTTTGGCTTGGTGCTGATATGGATCGCCGGTTTCGCGCTGGCGTTCGGAAAAGAAGCACTGAAGGCTGCGCGCTTCCCCTTGATGTTTCTGTTTCTTTTCATTCCCCTGCCGGAAGCTGTCCTCAACAGAGTGGTGTATTTTCTTCAAAAGGGTTCCGCGGAAATATCCGCATTGTTGTTTGGATTGACGCCGCTGCCGGTTCTGCGGGACGGTTTTGTATTCCATCTCCCCCGCTTCAGCATTGAAGTGGCCCGCGAATGCAGTGGCATCCGCTCCAGCATCGCTTTGCTGGTTCTAGCGATTCTGGTTGGTCATTTTTTTCTGCGTACTTGGTGGAAACAACTGGTGTTCGTGCTGGTTGGGTTTGCAGTGATGATCGTGAAGAACGGCATTCGGATCGTTACGCTGACGGTGCTGGCAACCTATGTGGACCCAGGATTTCTTTACGGCAATCTACACCGCGAGGGCGGAGTCGTATTTTTTATGATTGGATTGCTGCTGATGGTTCCGGTTTTTTGGTTATTACAGGCCGGAGAAGAGTCCCCGAACCTGCAACCCGCGAAATTATCCGCGCCCGGAGTCGAAACCTGATCGTCGGGACGCAGCGAACATCACACCGGACTACTTGCTCGCTCCGATTCCGTCCGCCCCGCTGCCATAGCCGTAATAGTAATTGTTATAGGTGTCCGCGGAATCCACGCGGTTAAGCACCACACCCAACAAATTCTTGTCGCGAAATTCCGCCGACACCCGCTGGGCTATCTCCGAATCGGTGCTTCCCGCTCTTACCACGAATAACACGCCGTCGCATATATCCGCCAACATGCAGGCGTCATGAACGGGCAAAGCCGGGGGCGAGTCCAAAATAACCCAATCAAAAATGTCGCTCATCGCGTCCAAGAGGTGTTTCATCTTATCGCGCAGCAGCAGTTCGCTAGGGTTGGAAACCGGCTGGCCGCCTGGAATAAAACAGAGATTGCCCTCCAGTCCGTTTTGAATTATCGCGTATTCGTCAACTTCACCGCGCAAATACTCAGTAAGACCAGGGCCGCTAGGCGCACCTAAGGATTGATGGAGCCTGGAAGCGCGCAGATCGGCATCAATCAAGAGTACGCGCCGGTCTGGTTGACGGACGATCGACTGAGCGAGATTGGCCGCAACGAAGGTCTTCCCTTCCGCCGGGATACTGCTGGTAATGAGTAATTTCTTCAATTGCTGGTTTCCCGCAATCTGGTACAAGCGCGAGCGAAGGGTGCGAAAGCGTTCTGCGCCTATGCGATCACTGTCACCGCCCACGAAGACGCTATTTCTTGCATCCAGTGTCCACTGCGGATGACTGCACCGTTTGATGAGCTCCTCATAATTGAGGAAACGCGTGTCCTTGAATCGTGGATCGATCCCCGGGACCCGCAAATTTTCGACACGCATAACGTCTTCGGGCGGCTCGATGTGACGATTAATCTCGGCGGCGCCCTCCACCAAGTCGGCAGTTACCACCCTTGGCGGTTGCGTGGCTTTATCCTGTGCGGCCTTTTTTAGCGCTTCGTGAATCCTGCTCATTGCTTCCTCATATTCCGCGTAGCCGCTTAGACTCCGCTAAAAATGTGATCTTTGCGGTCGGCCACTGCGTTATTCCCGTTCAATCCAGCGACAGCCAGAGTGGGTACCACCGTCAACACCGGGAGTTGCAAGAAAAGTTCCGCGTCGTGTTCGCTATGAATGGTTTTATCCGTCATGGCCAGGAGAAACAAAATACCGAACCCGAGCGCCAGGCCGCCCACTGCGCCGCCACCAAGGAAATAGGGTTTCTTTGGAAAAGACGGATTCTGCGGAAGGTTTGGTGGGTCATATACACGAAATTGTTCGCTGTCCTGTTGGTGCACCAAAGCGCCGGCCATCGTGGAGCTTTGGCTCTTCTTGAGCAGCTCGTTATAAATGTCTGAAGCCGTTTGATGATCGCGCGTGATTTCCTTGTATTGCTGCTCGACCATGGGGGTGGCTTCCACACGTCCCTGAAGTTGGCGCGTCTGAGACTGGATTTGTGCCTGTTCGCGCTTCAAATTGGCGATGGTCAAATCGTCTTGCTTCAATTTAGCGCGCAATAGTTGAATCTGGGGAGGTTCATGGGTCGATTGCGCAGGCGCATTCGCAGGAGCCTGTTTAGGTGGCTCGGCCATGCGCTTCCTGAGCTCGGCAATCTGACTCTCCGTCTTGATCACATCTGGATGATCGGGAGTATAGCGGGAACGTAAATCCGTGAGTTTATCCTGCAAGAGCGCCAGCTGCTGATCGGCGGAATCCGCATTTGTTCCACCATTGGTTCGTGTCTTCCAGTTAGCTTCTTCTTGCTGCAATAAGGATTCGTTGAACGCTTTCTCTTGCTCGGCCCGGGCGATGGCCTGCGTATTCGCTTCCAGTTGCGTGTTCGTGCCCATCAACATACCAATATTTCCTTGCGTGTCTTCCGGTAATGAGCCCGGATGTTGACGTTTGAATTCCGCTAGTTTGGCGTCCTCTTCGTCTAATTTTTTCTTTGCCTCGGCGAGCTGTTCCCCTAGAAAGCTGGTGGTGCGCGTCGCTTGCTGTTCGGTCTGTCGGGCATTCTGCGCCAGAAACATGGAAGTAATTTCGGTGCAAACCTGCTGCGCAAGCTCGGGAGTGTCAAACGTCGCGGTGATATAGAACCCCGGCAACTGGTGAGGTCCGGTGCCCTGCATGGTTTCCACCGGCTTGACGCTGAGCGCCCCACGCAGCTTTTCCACCAGGTCGTCGATGTGCATTCGACCTCGGTCCTCGGGGTACAGATTTAACTTCTCAATAATTGGTTGCAGACGGGAGCGGCTCAAAATCTGTTCCTGCATGGTCGCGAGGCGATGATTCAAGTCACTCGTGTTCACCGGCTCGACATACTTCGAGGGTACCGAGGGCTCCTCCACCAGCACCATGGTCTGGGAGGTATACCGTTTGGGCAGCACGTTGGACAGCACCCAGCCAACTAAGGTTATTAGCACGGTACTGATGGGCAGAATCCACCAATAACGCCTCAAAACCCGTTTTGCGTCTGTCGAATTCAGCTCGCGATTTGCAGCCATGTCTACCTCTTTGAATTTCTTCCTGAAGCGTTTTAATTTACTGGGAACGCTTATAATACACTCTACGACTCGCGGTGTGTTGTCACTGTATTATGATGCACGGGTTATGCCAATCCGGTGTTCCCGAGGTGCCCGTTTTGGGTCCACCGGATTCCAACTAACACCAATTATATCATTGGTTTAAGCCAACCGACATTATGTTCTTGGAGGGGCGTTCGGCTTGGTAACTCATCCGCGGCGGGGAGTGGAACTGTTGTGCCATATTGTGGCTGCTTTGTCCGCGGCCCGGTGACTCTATTCGGGCTTGATTACCGGGCTTAGAACAGCGTCCCGAAGTTATCCTTCTTTTTATGATTCGACGAGGATAAATTGCTTGGTAAGCATGCGGTTGGGGCCGCTTAGATCAATATGAGCTTTAACCTTAGACGTTTGACACTCCTGTTCGCACTCTTGCTTCCTGCTTCGTCATTAATGATGTCCTGCCATTGGGATCCCAGCTCGCGCATTCAGAAGGCCATGGGGCGTGGGGATCGCGAGTTTAATGAGGGCAAATGCCCTGAGGCCATCATCTATTATGGCCAAGTCCTGCAAATAGACGCGCACCACCCGCAGGCGCACTACAAGCTGGCGCAATGCCAATTGAAGATGGGCAATTTCGCTTCGGCCTTTGGCGAATTCGCTCGCACTGTCGAACTGGACCCCCAAAATTGGGCTGCTCAACTGGAGCTGGCGAAGTTATCTTTGCGGGGCGGGAAAGCGCAAGATGCTAAAGATCGCGCTTCGGTGATTCTCCAGGGTAATCCCAAAAACGCTGACGCACAGGTAGTCTTGTCCTCCGCGGACGCCGTTCTGGGAGATTCGAAAGGCGCGCTCCGGGAAGCGCAAGCAGCTACGCAAATGGCCCCCGATCAGCCTGCCGTGTTCATACACCTGGGCGTTCTGCAGGCCAGGACCGGGGACGCAGCAGGAGCTGAAGCGACCCTCAAGAAGGCCAAAGCTCTGGAATCCACGGGCATCACCGCGATGACCACGCTTGGAAGTTTTTATGAACAGCAACGTCGCTGGACACAAGCCGCCGAGGAATTTCAAGCAGCCATAACGCGCGCTCCAAATAATCCAATGCCACGCGCGGCGTTGGCCACCGTGTATATGAACGAGGGTCAGGACGCGCTCGCCGAAAAAACCCTGGTGGAGACCAAAGAACAATTGAAGGACGATCCCACCGCCTACCGCATGCTCGGTGATTACTATTTAGGTCGCGGAGAAAATGGTAAAGCGCTCGCGGAATTTTCCGCGCTTGCGTCCCAGCATCCCAGGGACCGCCAAGTACGCAAGACCTACATTCAGTTGTTAGTGTTAAACCATCGTATCGATGAGGCCGCGTCCCTCACTGATGATCTTCTGAAGAGCTCGCCGCAAGACGTGGAGGGACTGGCGCTGCGAGGCGAGATCCAACTTCAACAAGGGAAAGTGGACGATAGCATTAAAACATTGCAGGAAGCGTTGCACGCCTCCTCGGATAACGCTTTCGCGCATTACCAAATGGGACTCGCCCTGCGGCAAAAAGGAAAACCCCAGGAAGCCGAGACCGAATTACGCGAAGCGGTGCGCGTTAGTCCTTCACTATATGAAGCGTGGCGCGCGCTTGGTGAAGTCGCGGTACAACGAGGTGACTGGTCCGGGTTGCATAACATCGCGGTGGAATTAAAAAAGATCGCGCCGCGTGCGCCGGAGGGATATTTATTCGACGCTACTTCGCGCATGAATCAGAATGACGCTGCGAGCGCGGAAGCGGACCTCAATCAATTGGTTACCATTGCTCCGGACAAGGCGTTAGGCTACGTAAAGCTTGGACAGCTCCGCGTTATCCAGAAACGTTTGAATGAAGCCGAAACATTGTATCGCCAGGCCTTAAGCCGCGAACCCAATTCGATAGAGGCTGTCCAGGGCTTGGCCGATGTGGATTTTCGCCGGAACAAACCCGACGAAGCTCTGCGACTGATCAAAACTACCATCGAACAAAATCCCAACAACGCACAACTTTACCTGCTCCAGGCGGAGGCCTTGCTTCAGAATAAGCAGCCTGCCGACGCGGAAAAATCGCTCGACCGAGCGCTGCAAATTGACAAACAAAATGTAAATGCGCTGGTATTGCTCGCGCAGTTGCAAGCCAATCGAGGCGCGCGTGATGAGGCGATCTCCACTTACCAGCGCGCTAGCGATATTGCACCCAACAGTGCTCCACTGCAGGTCGCGCTTGGCGGCCTGTATGAAAGCGCTGGTAACTGGCAAAAGGCGCAAACCATCTACCAGAAGGCGCTATCCATACAACCCGATAATCCGCAGGCCGCCAACAATCTCGCTTACCTCCTGTTGGAGCATAACGGCAGCGTTAATCTGGCGCTGACGCTCGCCCAGGCTGCGCGCCGAGGATTGCCCGATTCGCCCAACACCGCCGACACTCTCGGCTGGGCGTATTATCATAATGGAGCCTACTCAGTCGCCCAGCCCCTACTCGAAGAGGCGGTAAAGAAAGCGTCGGACAATCCCGCCTATCGCTATCATCTGGGCGTGACCTATCAAAAATTAAATGACAACGCTCGGGCCCGTGCACAATTTGAAAAAGTGATCAGTTTGAATCCAGGTTCGCCCATCGCAGACGAGTCGCGCCGCGCGTTGGCACAGACTTCAGGTGGCTAGCCCGATTCAGTAGCGCAAACCAAACATTAGCGTCATTCAGGAGATGCGATTATGCCGGTGGACGTATCGACCAATCAGCAGGCGGCAGAAAAAATTGTTCCCCTCGGAACTAAAAATGGCATCGAGCTGGCTATCCGCGCGCGCACGGAAAAAACTCTGGGCAAAATAATTGCCAAAGCGGATTCACCCGATCTGATCGAAGGCGTCCGCGTTGAGCCGCTGCAGGTTTACCCGGATGACCGTGGTTTCTTCACTGAGCTGGCGCGCCTCGGAAAAGGACTTGCTTCCGGCATGGTGCCCGACGGTACACGAAATATTCAGGTCTCGTTTACGCTTACCTATCCCGGAACGATCAAAGCCATTCACTACCATTCGGAGCAAACCGATCTTTGGGCTCCCGTCTCTGGCATGCTTCAGGTTTTTCTCTGCGATCTGCGCCGCCATTCCAAGACTTTTGGCTTGATTAATACGCTGTATGTCGGCCGTTTTCGTCCCTGGGAAATCCTGATTCCCCCGGGCGTAGGCCACGGCTACAAGGCGCTGGGGATCGAGCCCATCAACCTGCTGTACTTTACAGACCGTCATTACAATCCCACCGACGAGTTACGCCTGGCCTACAACGACCCGAATATCGGCTACGACTGGGAGACGCAATTTAAGTAGCAGATGCGCGTCCTTCTCATTGGTGCCAATGGAATGCTAGGAAAAGACATCGTCCAGGAATGGAAGGACGATGAGCTGATACCGGCCACCTCGCGCGACGCGGATATCCGAAACTACGAACAAGTGGAACACTTGATCGCCGCTACCCGTCCGGAGTGGATCGTGCTCACCGCGGCTTACACCGATGTTGACGGGAGTGAGCGGGATCCTGATGCTGCTTTCGCGGTGAACGGGAAAGGCACCGAGAACGTGGCGGATGTGGCCCAAAAATATGGCGCGAAGGTCCTATACACCAGCACCGATTATGTCTTTGATGGCCTGGGAACGCTTCCCTACGAGCCGGCAGATCCAATAGCGCCTATCAATGTGTACGGCGAATCGAAGGCTCGCGGGGAGCGAGCGATCCAGGCTAGCCTGCGAGATTGGTGCATCGTTCGCACATCCTGGCTGTTTGGCGCATCCGGATCAAGTTTCCCGGAAAAGATACTACGCGCCGCGGAAACGCGCCCTGAATTGTCGGTGGTCTCCGACCAGGTCGGCTCTCCGACTTACACCCGTGATCTGGCTGCGGCAATTCGTGGTTTAGTTCATGCTGAGGCGCGAGGTTTTGTCAGCGTTACGAACTCGGGTATATGTTCCTGGTTCGAATTTGCACAGGAAATTCTGCGGCAAGCCGGCAAAAACAATCCGATCAAACCTATAGATACTGTGCAAGCCGCCCGTGCCGCCAAAAGACCGGCCTATTCGGTGCTGTCGCCCACTGCCTTGCATGCGCTCGGAATCGCCGTGCGTCACTGGCGCGAGGCGCTTCCGGCTTATCTGACTGAATTGCGGCAGATGGGCAAATTAACTTAACTCACTGGGCCAGGGAGCGGTCTTCACTTAAGGGCTCCCCCAGCCGGGCATTAGCGAAATCAGGGAATAACCGCGGATACTTCGGTGGAATACGCACTCTCTTGCCCAGTAGCGTCAACCGCCGTCGTGACATAGTAATAAGTCTGGCCATTCTGCACGCTAGTGTCGCTGTAGCTTAATGAGCCGTCCACACCGGAGTTCACTCTCGCATATCCGGAACCGCTCGTCGCACTGCGGTATACGTTATATCCCGTTGCGGAAGTGCTGGCATTCCAGGATAGCGCTACAGTGTGCTGCGCTTGAGCCACGCCAGTCCCCGAAACTGGAATCGATGCAGGTGACCCAGTAGCGTTGCTGACAATAGCAAGGCTGCCTACAGTAGCCACGGCTGTCGCGGGCGAATACTGCACCGTTAAGGTGACGCTCTGCGACGGAGACAAGGTCACTGCCGATCCACCCGACAACGATAAATTTGCTCCTGTCAGACTTTCCTGAGAAATCGCCACGTTGGAATTGCCCGTATTCGTTACCGTCACGCTGCGAGAAGCGCTGCTTCCCACGTTGACGTTTCCGAAACTTACGCTGGTAGGATTCACAGACAACGTCAAACCCGCAGCCACGCCCGCGCCGCTCAATGCAATGGCAGAGGAGGGATTGGTCGCATCGCTCACCAGCGAAAGGCTCCCCGTCACAGGTCCCGCGGACTTAGGATCGAATTGCACGTTGAAGCTGGCCGTTTTGCCCCCGCTCAATGTCAAAGGAAGCGCTAATCCGGAAGTGCTGAAGCCCGCGCCCGAAATGTTCGCCGCCGTGACCGTCACGGAGGCGCTGCCTGGATTGCCGATCTGAACAGTCTGCGTATTAGCCACACTAGTGACCACGTTCCCAAAATTGATACTCCCTGGCGATAGCGTAAGCGCTGACTGCGACACGGTTCCGGAAAGGCTTACGGAGGTTATGCCCCCTTGGGCGCTAACTAAGGAAATATTTCCGCTGCTGGCTGTGGTCGACGTGGGGGTATAGTTCACCGTCAACGTCAGGCTTTCGCCCGGTACCACCAGCACCGGCGCAGCAATACCCGAGGTAGAAAATCCCGACCCCCCTAGACTGATCTGCGAAAGGGTCACATTGGCGGTCCCGACGTTTTTCAACGTGGTCGCCGCAGAAACGGTGCTTCCCATCCTCGTGGCATTGAGACTGAGGGCCGTCGGCGTAGCGACCAACTTCCCGACCGCCTGAGTCGTTGCTGCGCCTGCCAAGGCCACCGTCCTCGTCGGGTTATTCGGATCATCGCTCGTAACCGTCAGCGCGCCGGCAAAATTTCCAGCCGTCTTTGGGGAGAAGGTCAGATTAACAACCAATTGGCCACCAGCCGGGATTCCGGCCGGCTCCTTAATCGGAGTTATCTGGAAGCCGGTCCCCGAGACCGCAATGTTAGAAATGCTGAGGTGCGCCGTCCCGGAGTTTGTCAGGATTATCGCGGCGTTCGCGGCGGTGTTAACGGTAACGCTTCCAAAGTCATGGCTGGCCGGGGAAACAGTCAATTGTCGCGGGGAACTGCTGGCGGAAGCGGTCAGGACCAGCGCATCCGCAGACGCAGGTTGCCCATTGAAACTCAATGTACCGGCTGCTTTGCCCACTCGGCTTCCTTTATATAAAACGCTGAAATTGGACCGTTGTCCGGACTGCAGGGACAGCGGAAATCGCAGTCCCGAAATGGAGAACTCGGTGCTGGATAAGGTGGCTTTCGTCAGTGTTACCGTGGTCTTGCTGGTGTTCACGAGCGTAGCGGTGTGCGAAACCTGCTTGCCTAGCCCCACGTTTCCAAAATCCAGCGCCCTGGGTACTACCTGGACAGCCGATTGGGGCCTATTTGCGCCGCTGACCATTCCGGTGCAGCCGCTCGTCCACAGCAAAACGGTCAGGACCGCGCTCCATAGAATCAGCGCTCCCGCGAAGTTTGGTGTTGCAGCAATCCCCCGCCCTAGTAGTCTAGAGTCCTTATAGTGCTTAGCCATTTCTCCCCCGAGCTTCATCTAGGGAAGACTAATTTTCCGACGTGGTTTGGAACTACTGGTGGGTCGTCCCAATTTGGTGCAGGTGTTGCCTGCCCTAAGGGACAAAAGCGCTGGCCCCGTCTTTACTACTTGTTAATAGTATACACTATTAACTAATTAGTTACAGACAATTCTTGATGGAAATCTTTTACGAGGATTTCTGCGGATTAAAGCTTTGCGAGAGGATGCTCTACGCCGTGGCCTGAGACGCGCGCTGGACGCCTGGAAGTCAACCCCGCATCGCGAATCTTATAGATTAGCGCGCGATAACTGATTTGCAATGCCGCCGCGGTTTTGCGCCGGTTCCATTGATGGGCACGCAACGAATCCAGGATCACATTACGCTCAAGTTCTTGTATTGCTGCCTTCGCGATGCGTTTCAAGGGCACGGCCCCGACAGCCACTTTGATTTGCGATTTGATGCTCGCACGCTCCGCTGCGACGCTTCGGCTGAAAGCGGCCTCCGGCCCGATCAATACGTGGCGAGCCATGCCGTTGGAAAGTTCGCGCACATTTCCGGGCCAATTGGCATTCTGCAAATAGTCGATCATTTCCGGGCTAAGGGGTTTCGACTCGATCGCGAAGTGTTTTTCATGCAAGATGCGGAAATATTCCGCCAGGACCGGAATGTCTTCTTTGCGTTCACTAAGCTTGGGTAAACGAAAGCGAACTACATTGATTCTGTAGAACAAGTCCGAGCGAAAGGTTCCAACCGCAATTTCTTTTTCCAGATCCTTATTCGTGGCGCAAATTACTCGTACATTCACGGCGCGTTCAGCCTGATCTCCGATTCGCGAAAAACAACCATCCTGCAGGAAATGCAGGATCTTGCTTTGCAGACCCATTTCCAGGTCGGCGATCTCGTCCAGAAATAGCGTGCCATTGTGGGCCAGTTCCACGCGTCCTGGTTTTGAAACGTGCGCGCCGGTAAAGGCCCCTCGCTCATACCCAAAGAGCTCGCTTTCCAGCAGATGCTCTGGTATCGCCGCGCAGTTTACCTTTATGAATTGGCCTTGACTAAAGGCGGATCGGGCGTGAATCCATTGGGCCATGGCCTCTTTGCCAGTGCCCCCTGCACCACAAAGAAGAACCGGTATATTGGTGCGGCATATTTTCTCGGCCCGGAGCCGAACCTCGTTCATAGCCGCGGACTGTCCAAAAAGTACATGGTCCGGAGGGACGGCGTTAGCTGCCGTCAGGGCGTTTCCGCGCGTTATCGAGGCGGTGGTCATGGGCTGATGCCAAACAGAGTGCATCCAATTCGCCAACAGCACGGCAATCTGGGTATAGATCAGAAAC
>Ga0209625_1000395_pt1 | contig 11250 bp, 10 predicted proteins | sample JacPin_JW_Ref_M2_FD_187960 | JGI IMG/M metagenome (GOLD analysis project Ga0209625, IMG submission 187960) | Forest soil microbial communities from Algoma, Ontario, Canada - Jack Pine, Ontario site 1_JW_Ref_M2 (SPAdes) (version 2) | ecosystem: Environmental > Terrestrial > Soil > Boreal...
AGCATCTGTGCCGTCACTGCCCGATCGTGCCGGTATATAACGGCGTTTTCCGGATCGTGCCGCGAGAAATTGTGCTTGAAGATGTCCGCCGTCAAATCGCAGCCGGCGCGCAACATATTTCGTTCGGCGACCCGGACTTTTTTAATGGAATCGGTCACGCCATTCCGCTTGTCGAACAATTTCATCGCGAATTCCCCGAGGTGACTTACGACGTCACCATAAAAATTGAACACCTACGAAAGCACGAAGAGCATTTGCCGAAACTAAAAGAAACCGGTTGTCTGTTTGTGATTTCGGCGGTGGAGTCCGTGAACGATATATTCCTCGCCGCCCTGGAAAAAGGTCACACGCGCGCCGACTTCTTGCATGTCGCTGCCACATTTCGCGCCTTGGACTTGACCCTGCATCCCACTTTCGTTCCTTTTTCACCGTGGACCACCGTAGATAATTATCTGGATCTGTTGCGCGTTTTGTATGAAGAGCAGCTCACAGAAAATGTAGCTCCGATTCAGCTGGGCATTCGCCTGTTGATTCCAGAGGGTTCACGCATGCTTGAACTTGAAGATATCAGGCGAGCGATTGGGCCATTTGATGCGCAATCGCTGGTGTACCCGTGGCGGCACCCCGATTCGCGAGTAGACGCATTGAGTGAAACGGTACAAGAAATTGCCGCTGCAGCCGACCGGGAAAAGGTGTCGCGCGCGACGGCCCTTGAACGGATTTGGACAGTTGCGCATCGCGTCGCCGGAATCGAGCCGCCTTCGCTTTCACGCGCGGAAACGCCGCGCGCCGTTCCATTCCTCAGCGAGCCGTGGTATTGCTGCGCGGAACCTACCGCAGACCAACTAATTTCCATTGGGCGACCGAAACCGGTGGCCAGCAATCCAACTGTGTCGGCAGACGGCTTTGTTTGACGAGAATATAATCAACAATGAGCAATCCATCTAAACAAGATCCATCCGGACCACGGCGATTGCTTCTGTTCACCAGTAAACTGGGCTACCAGACGCGCAGCTTTGAAGTAGCCGCCCAAAAACACGCCACCGAAATCATTTACGTTACGGACCGCTGTCATCAACTGGAAGATCCCTGGGGCGATCGAGCTATTGCGGTGCACTTTGAATCTGCGCGCTCCGCGGCAGCCAATGTGGTCGAAGCGCTAAATGGCAAAAGCGTTGATGGAATTTTGGCGTTGGGAGATTCACCATCGGTAGCAGCCGCTTACGCTGCTCGCGAGCTGGGAATTTCTTACAATCATCCGGCTGCCGTTGAAGCTTGCCGCTCAAAACTGCGCATGCGCGAAGTGTTCCGTGAAACCGGTCTGCAAACACCGTGGTTTCGCGTCATCAATCTCGATCCAGTGCCGGAGCCGGCATTCTCCGGGATTTCCTTTCCATGTGTTTTGAAACCGCTGTCGCTTGCGGCCAGTCGCGGCGTAATACGCGCGAATAATCGAGACGAATTCATTTCCGCGGCGCGACGCATTCGCAAGCTGCTCGAATCGCCAGAAATCCGCGCTACTCGTGAAGCGCACCTCGATCAGATTCTTGTGGAGGGTTACATTCCCGGCAGGGAAGTAGCCGTTGAAGGTCTCCTGAGCAACGGAGTTCTTAGGGTTCTGGCGATTTTCGATAAGCCGGACCCACTCAAAGGCCCGTACTTCGAAGAAACAATTTATGTCACGCCGTCTAACCTCACGGAATCGCAACAACTCGCCGTCCAAAAATGCGCCCAGGAGTGCGCACGCGCGATGGGTCTTACGCGCGGTCCAGTGCACGCGGAGTTTCGTCTCCATGGCGATGGAACGGCGGCCGAACTCTGGCCGCTGGAAATTGCTGCGAGGCCTATCGGAGGATTGTGCGCTCAGGCCTTGCGTTTTGTGGAAAATAAAAATCAAACTGTCGAGAATAAAAACGCGAAGGAACAGGCGAGCATAGGCCTGGAAGAGTTGCTTCTGCTACATAGTTTAGACGTGCCGGTAAGCACTTGGACGCGCGTACGAATGGCCTCAGGTGTGATGATGATTCCGGTACCAAGCAGTGGAATGTTAGAGCGCGTTCAGGGAGAAGAATCCGCCCGCGAAACCCACGGGATCACCGAATTACTGATTACCGCACGCCTGCATGATTACATCGAGGCCTGGCCAGAGGGCGCCAGCTATCTGGGATTTTTGTTTGCGGCTGCGGAGACGCCGCGGGAAGTTGAACAAGCGCTCCGCGCCGCGCATGCGAAATTAACTTTTACGATGACTCCAAGGCTACCGGTACAGCACCCATCGCATCATGCCAGCGGTCGTTCGGCTTGAGAACAGGTAACCGCTACACAAAAATTATCCTTTAGCTTTTGGCGGCACGTACCCTTCAGGCAACTTCGAGCCTTCTCCAAAGAAAAATTGCTCCATTTGTTCTTCCATGATTTTCTGGGAGTTGGGATCTAGCGGATTAAGCCGGTATTCGTTCATCACCATCTTGGAATGTTCCAGCCATAGCTTCCACGCGTCTTTCGACACACTTTCATAGACCCGTTTTCCAAGCTCGCCTTTCCATGGCACCCGATCGAGTCCGGGCAAATCTTTATTGAACTTCACGCAATGCACGATGCGCGTTCCTGGTTGGACGGGCTGATTGGCGGGAGGCGTCGAACCGCCATTTTCATTAGCCATAAACTAATTCTCCTGAAAAAGCTGCTTTTCGACCTTACTTCAAGTTCGAGCAAATTCCTAGTCGCGAGGCGGTCATCACTGCTCACGGCGTTAAAAATGTGGCCGTTCCCACCGCTGGTAGCACTTTTGGGGATCGGCAACTCGGCGAAAACAGTTTGAAGCAACTCGCGGATGTTGTTATACAAGCAGTAGCCCAAATTCGTAGCTTCATGTAAACAAGCCGGGCCTGATCGTTTCAACCCCAGATCTCCAAGTCAGGAGGATCGCGTTCTTGGCCGACATTACCACTATGTTCTGGGATATTGGCGGAGTCATCCTCACTAATGGCTGGGGCCGCGCTTCCCGGGTGGAAGCCGCAAAAATATTTGACCTGGACTGGGAGGAATTTGTCGACCGGCACGATCTGTGCTTTCCGGCTTTGGATGCCGGCCTGATCACTCTGAATGCGTATCTGGACCGCACGCTGTTTTACAGGCCGCGCGCCTTCACACGCGAGGAATTTACCGCGTTCATGTTTGCGCAATCGAAGGAGTTTCCAGAAACGCGCGCTATTCTCGATGAAGTGACACAGTCGAAGAAATATTTTATTGGCTCGATAAACAATGAGCCCCTGGAACTGAACCAGTACCGCATCGACGTGTTCGACCTGCGCCGGAACTTCGATGTTTTTTTCAGTTCCTGCTACGTGCGGTCGCGAAAGCCTGAAGAAACTATCTTCCGCATCGCGCTGGAAGTTTCGCAACGCCCGCCAGAAAAATGTATTTTTATCGATGACCGGGCCCTGAATTTGGAGGTACCCCGGCGGTTGGGGATGCCTGTTATTCATTACAAAGATGCGCATGATTTGCGTTCTGAACTGCGAAAGCACCGTGTTGAGGTATAGTTTCCAGATGATTAAATCGGTTAAATGCGGCCTTTTTTGATGGGAAGGGAACCCTGATGGCGGACAATATTAAACCTACTGGGGGCTACGACGGCACCACCGAACCGGTTACGGTCGTTCTTTTTGGCGCTTCGGGCGATCTCGCGAAACGCAAAGTGATTCCCGCCATGTTTGATCTGGCCATTCACAATTCCCTGGGACCCCGTTACACCATCGTAGGTTTCGCTCGCACACCCATGAGCGACGACAGTTTTCGTTCCGCGTTGGGAGAAGCAGCCAAGAGCATTTCGGAAGTCGGCCCCATCGATCCTAAACAATGGGATGAATTCGCGAGCAACCTGCATTACAGCCAGGGCGATTATGATGATCCGGAATCCTACACGCGGCTCGCCAAATGTTTGGACGATTTGGAATCGGCAAAAGACCTTGGCGGGAATCGCTTATTTTATTTGTCCACTCCGCCCGAAGTTTACCCGCAGATTGTACAGCATTTGGGTAAAGCGGGGTTGGCACGTGCCAAATCAACCGAATCGTGGGTAAGAATCATCATCGAAAAGCCCTTTGGACGGGACTTGGCGTCCGCAAAAGAGTTGAACAAAACGGTTCTATGCGTTTTTGAAGAAAAGCAGGTCTACCGCATCGATCATTACCTCGGAAAAGATACGGTGCAGAATTTGCTGGTCCTGCGTTTTGGCAACGGCATCTTTGAGCCGCTATGGAACCGCAATTATGTGGACCACGTGCAGATCACTGCCGCGGAAACGCTGGGCGTGGAGCGCCGCGGCGGTTTCTATGAGACTACCGGCGCATTGCGCGACATGATCCAGAGTCACGTCCTGCAACTTACCTCGCTCGTGGCCGTCGAACCCCCCGCATCTTTTGACGCCACCTCGGTTCGCAACGAAAAACTGAAAGTGTTGCAGTCGATTCGCCCGTTCAATCTGGAGATGGTGGCGCAAGCGGTGGTGCGTGGCCAATACGCGCCCGGTAAGGTTGGGGGAAAGTCCGTCCCGGGATACCGCCAGGAGCCGGGCGTGAGTGCTATTTCGCGCACCGAAACTTTCGTGGCCGCGAAATTATTGATCGACAATTGGCGCTGGGCCGGCGTGCCATTTTATTTGCGCACTGGAAAACGACTCGCGACCCGCAGCACCGAAATCGTGATCGAATTTCGACGCGCGCCGCACATGGTGTTTCGCGAACGCGATCTGGAACCGAATCGCCTGGTCCTGAATATACAGCCCGATGAAGGAGTCTCCGTTTCTTTCGTGGCCAAGCGCCCCGGGACGGAAATGAGCATCGGCAATGTGAATATGGATTTCAAATACAAAGAAGGTTTTGGCGAAGCTCCACGCAGCGCCTATGCCACGCTGGTTAATGATTGCGTGCGCGGCGACGCCACACTTTTCGATCGCGGTGATAACGTGGAGGCCGCTTGGGCGCTGATCGATCCGATCCTGGAAGTCTGGACCGCGGCAAAAAGTGCGCCTGTCCCACAATATCCTGCCGGAAGCTGGGGCCCGCATGAGTCTGACGTTCTTCTCGGGCGCGACGGCAGGCATTGGCACAACCCGTCGTAAAGATGCCCGGTAAAATTTCTCGAAGATTTAGGGGGAGCTGGTGATCCTTGCTGGGGATGTCGGCGGTACGAAGTGTAATCTCGCGTTGTTCTCGGAAAAAGACGGGAAGCTCACTGCTGTTTTCAAACAGAGATTTGCAAGCAAGGAATTTGCGCAATTCAGCCGCATCGTGAAGGAATTTTCGCGACAGGCCTCGCCCTACCTTGCTGGCGAACGCATCGACGCTGCTGGTTTTGGCGTTGCCGGACCGGTCATTAGAAATCGCGTTCGCGCCACAAATCTTCCGTGGGTGGTGGATACCGAAAATCTTGTGGACGAGCTGAATGTAAGACAGGTTGTCGTTCTGAACGATCTCGGCGCAACGGGCCACAGTATCGAACATCTTCCGGCCGAAGATTTCTGTGTTCTCAATGCCGGCAAGTACGAACCTGGCGGCACGAAAGCTCTGCTCGCAGCCGGTACCGGACTTGGTCAAGCGATTCTGGTGTGGAATGAAATTGAAAATCGCTACAAGGTGGTGCCCTCCGAGGGCGGCCATTCCGATTTCGCGCCGCACACCGAATTGCAGATCGAACTTTTGCGTTTCATGCGCCGCCGCTACCCGCAAGTAAGTTTTGAATTAATTCTTTCGGGACGCGGCTTTCGCACCTTGCATGAATTTCTTTCACCGACCGTAAAGCATGCCACCTTCGAAGATCCCGACGCCGACCCCGCACCGGTTATCACCCGCCAGGGACTGGATAAATCGTGCCCTGTCTGCGTGGAGACGCTGGATTTGTGGTGCGCCATCTACGGCGCGGAAGCGGGAAATTTGGCGTTGAAAGTTTTGGCCCTGGGCGGTGTATTCGTGGCCGGCGGCATTGCCGTAAAAATACTGGAGAAAATTAAGGATGGTTCGTTTTTTCAGGCCTTCCAGGATAAATGGAAATTTGAGCCGCTGATGAACAACATTCCTGTATCGGTTATTCTTAACGAATCGGCGCCGCTGATTGGCGCGGCCTACGAAGCCCTTGCAGCTATCCAGAAGTAACCATCCAGATGTAATCCTTTAAAAGGCTCGGTGACATTTCTGGAAGAGCAACTCGGCCCTTGGAAGCCGGTTAGCCGCGCGGCGGCTATCGGCTGGCTGGTGTTCTACATAGTTTTCTTTTTGTATGCGGCGTTCAATCATTCGGGCTTTCTCTTCCTCGATTATGTCAATCTGATCATTCACGAAGGCGGCCATTTGTTTTTCAGCTGGTTCGGGTACAGCATCACCATTCTTGGCGGAACCCTCGGCGAATTGCTGGTGCCGCTATTGTGCGGGCTTTATTTTTTCGGGCAGCGGGAGCTGACCGCTGTGACGTTTTGCAGCTTCTGGTTCTTCGAAAATTTTCTGTACATTGGCACCTACATGGCGGATGCCCGAACTCTGGTGTTACCGCTGGTCGGCTCCGGCGATCACGATTGGGAAATTCTGTTTGGACAATGGGGTCTGCTGCAGCTGGACCAGCGCATCGGGGCAATTACCCGGGAGCTAGGTTGGATCGGAATGCTGGCGGTCGTCGCGTGGTTCGCGTGGCGATCGAAATTAGTATCCTCGGAGCCAAACACGTAGTGCCTTTTGCTCCAGGCGGCGCTCGTCTGCGTCTTGCGGTTTTTTGGTAGACTACCAATACCCGTTCTACCGCGGTCCGCTCCGCGATTAACGTAAACATTAAGGAATAAAAACATGAGCAGCGCTGCCACAACACAAACTCCCGATTTGCAAAATTATGTTCAAGGTGGATGGCGCCGTTCAGCCACACGAGAATACGTGGACGTTATAAACCCTGCGACTGGTGAATTGTTGGCGCGCACTCCGTTGTCCACCTCGGCGGACGTTGACGTCGCGGTCCAATCTGCTGCGGATGCTTTTCCGGCGTGGCGTCGCACGCCGCCTGGCGAACGCGTTCAATATCTTTTTAAGCTAAAAAATCTGCTCGAAGAACACCTCGGGGAACTGGCGCGCCTGATCACCGAGGAAAACGGGAAAACTTTGGCGGAAGCGAAGGCCGAACTGCGCCGCGGCATTGAAAATGTGGAAGTGGCCTGCGGAATTCCCATGATGATGCAGGGTTACAACCTGGAAGACGTTACGCCAGGCGTGGACGAAACGTTGATACGCCAACCGCTGGGCGTCGTCGCGGCCATCGTGCCTTTTAATTTTCCCGCGATGATTTCTTTCTGGTTTTTGCCGTACGCTATCGCTTGCGGCAACACCTTCATTCTGAAGCCGTCCGAACGCGTGCCGCTGACCATGCGCCGCGTTATTGAGTTGGTTGAAGCCACCGGGTTGCCAAGCGGTGTAGTTAACTTGGTGAATGGCGGGCGCAAGGTGGTGGATGCGCTGTGCGATCACCCACAGGTGCGAGCCATCAGTTTTGTGGGCTCCACGCCGGTGGCCAAACATGTTTATGCTCGGGCAGCGGCCAGCGGCAAGCGCATGCAATGCCAGGGCGGAGCGAAAAATCACGTCATCGTATTGCCTGATGCGGATATGGAATTGGCAACGCAAATTATTGGCGACAGCGCGTTCGGCTGCGCGGGCCAACGCTGCCTCGCGGTCTCCGTGGCCGTCACCATTGGCGACGCCCAGAAAATTTTTCGCGATTCCATCAGCCATGCTGCATCGTCGCTGCGAGTCGGCAATGGACTGGGCGCCGATGTCCAGATGGGGCCGGTTATCAGCAAGGAAAGTAAGCAGCGCGTGGAGTCGTTAATCGCGGCCGGTGTGGCGGAAGGAGCGAAGCCCATCGTTGATGGACGCAACACAAAAATTCCCAATGCCGAAGGCGGCAATTTTATCAAGCCCACCATTCTCGACGGCGTGCCACCGTCCAGTAAATTAACGCATACGGAGATTTTCGGGCCTGTGTTGAGCCTGGTGCATGCGGATTCCATAGACGAGGCCATGAAATTTCTGCACAACAGTCCGTATGGAAATCAGGCTTCGCTGTTTACCACCAGTGGCGCGGCCGCAAGAAAATTTCGCTACGAAGCGCCTGCGGGAAACATCGGCATCAACATTGGTGTGGCCGCGCCCATGGCCTATTTCCCATTCAGCGGGTGGAAAGATAGTTTCTTCGGTATTTTGCATGGGCAGGGTCGCGACGCCGTGGAGTTCTATACCGAATCGAAAATAGTTATCGAGCGCTGGTCGAGGCAGGAAACCAGAAAATTCTAATGCGGCCGAGGGTATGAATACCAAGCCGCTGCAACTCGACGTAAACGAGCAGATCGAGTGCGCGCACACGCTCGCGTCCAAGTTTTATACCGACCCCGCGATTCTCGACATTGAAAAGACGCGCATTTTTTTGCGCACCTGGCAGCTGGTCGGCACGCTCAGCCATCCATGCGGCGACGTGGACGGCGTAAAACGCACCATTGCCGATCCAGAAAGTTTTTTTACTGCCGATGTTGCCGGCGAGCCGGTTATCGTGGTGCGCGACAACCAGGGTGTCTTGCGGGCTTTCAGCAATGTGTGCCGCCACCGTGCGGGGCCCATCGCGTTAGGCAGCGGATGCAAAAATGTGTTGCGCTGCCAATATCACGGTTGGACGTACACGCTTGACGGCCGTTTGATTGGAACGCCCGATGTGGAAGGCGTGGAATTCTTCGACCGCAGCACCATGGGCATGGTGCCGCTGCGCGTGGAAGTCTGGGAACAATTTATCTTCGTGAATTTCGATCCGCAAGCAGAGCCGCTGGCTTCGTATCTCGAAAAAATCCATGAACAGGTTCATGGATTTCAATTTGAAGGGCTGCAATTCGTAGAGCGACGCGACTACGTCATCAACTGCAACTGGAAGGTGTATGTCGACAATTACCTTGAGGGCTATCACATTCCGATCGCGCACCCGGGATTGATGCGCGAGATTGATTACGCGAATTATCGCACCGACACATACCGCTATTACTCGCAGCAATTCGCGCCGATTCGTGCGATGAAAGCGGAAGAGAACGCCGAGCGATTTTATGCGCCGGGCAGCGGGCTGCAGCAAGCGGCGTATTTCTGGATCTTCCCGAATTTGATGCTCAACATTTACCCGGACAATGTTTCGACCAACCTGATCGTGCCGATTTCCCACGACAAGACGCTGACCATTTTTGAATGGTTTTTCCACGACGTGGCCGACAGCGGAGTTCAGGAACGCGTCCAGCGCGCTCTTGCTTTCAGTGACCAGGTGCAGCAGGAAGACATCGGGCTTTGCGAAAATGTGCAGCGCGGTCTGCGTTCCGTGACTTATGATCGCGGGCGCTACTCGGTGAAGCGTGAAAATGGCGTGCACCATTTCCACATGCTGCTTGGCGAGTTCCTCGGCCGCACGTAGTACCAGTCAAATTTTCTCATCCGCACAGAAAAACAATCTGCTGCTGTTGCACCGTCCTACGGATGGGCGGGCGCGGGCGTGGGCGCCGGCTTGGCGGGCGCTGGAGCTTGGGCACCGGGGCTCTTCGGGTAATCGAAATTGACCTTGGGAACCTGGCGCGCGCCAGGTTCTGTCTTGAAGTACGCATCGTTACGCGTAAATCCGGCCATACTGGCGATCAGGTTATTCGGGAAAAGGGAGATGTAAGTGTTGTAGTCCTGCAGGACCTGATTGTAATTGCGGCGCTCGATGGCGATGCGATTTTCCGTGCCTGCCAATTCATCCTGCAAGCGCATGAAGTTTTCATTGGATTTGAGCTGCGGATAGTTCTCCACGATCACTAGCAAGCGCCCGAGAGCGGAGTCCAACTGCCCGTTGGCCGCGATTTTCTCCGCCGGAGTGCTGGCGCTAAGCAAAGCGGAGCGCGCTCGCGCGATCTCCCCGTAGACAATTTGCTCCTGGACAGCATAACCCTTAACGGTCTCGACTAGATTAGGAATCAAATCGGCGCGCCGCTGCAGCACCACATCCACCTGTGACCAAGCGGCATTCACGGCTTCGCGCTTGATGGCCATCTGGTTGCGACGCGCGACGAAGGCGCTGCCCAGCACCAAAGCAAGAATCAGAAGAATAACCAAAATCACAATTCCTATTTTCATATGCTCCTCAATTACCTAAAATTCATTACCTAAAATTCATCAGCTGAAATTCACGAATGCGCCTGCCTGGTCCGTTGCCACTGCTCCTTTGGCAAATGCTGGTCTAAGGCGCGAATCACCGATTCCACAGCGGCAAGATATGCTCCGTAAGCCTGCGCGATTTCCACATGCGCATCGGTATGCTCTCGCAAACGCAGAATAGTTTCAAATGCGGAAGCGTTCGAGTGCGTCAGCGCGGTGGCGCGACTAATGATATCGCGTGGCTGCGCGGGTGGCTCTTCTCCAAAGGCGATGATCACGTGGCGCAGCAACGTCAGCACCGAGGAAAATGATTTGCGCAAAATGGGCATCAATTCCCGCGCATCGCCCGGCGAGCGAAAATATGCATTGCGCAACTTTAATAGCACCGTTCGCAATTCATGTTCGACCTGCACGCGATGCAGATTGATAGGCAGCTTCAGCGTAGCGATGGAATCGCTTCCGAACAATACGCGGCGGCTGTCCTGCATATCGCGAAGCTCGATGGAAAAAACATCCGCCGATTGCTGCAATTCTTCCGTGGTAAAAAATAACGGCGCCGGCTCTTTTTGTTCGACCACCCACCAGCGCACCACGGGCGCCACGCGGCTCAACTCTTCAACGGCGAGCGAACCGAGCACGCACAGCACGTTCAAATCAGAATGATCGGGATGGTAGCCGCCACGCGCGGCAGAGCCGTAAAGGATCACCGATTGCAGATTGGCTGATGAGGCTTCTTTCAAGCGATTCACCAGCTCGTTTAATTTCGTATCCGTCGAGAGCATGCTCTTGTCACTCCTTCGCTGCGCCAAAATCAACTGGCGCGCTCACCAACTCCCGGAAGCTCCACCGCCGCCGCTGCTGCCACCTCCGAATCCGCCAAATCCTCCGCCGCCGGAACCGCCGCCACCCCACCCGCTCCCGCCAAATCCGCCTCCGCCCCAGCCGCCGCCTCCCGCCATGCGGTGGTGGTAGAGGGTGCCGCTGCCGATCGTCGTCGAGAACATCGGCGGGTAGGCATGGGAGCCGCTGGAGCTCGAGATCTCGTTCGACGACG
>Ga0209625_1000396_pt1 | contig 11245 bp, 6 predicted proteins | sample JacPin_JW_Ref_M2_FD_187960 | JGI IMG/M metagenome (GOLD analysis project Ga0209625, IMG submission 187960) | Forest soil microbial communities from Algoma, Ontario, Canada - Jack Pine, Ontario site 1_JW_Ref_M2 (SPAdes) (version 2) | ecosystem: Environmental > Terrestrial > Soil > Boreal...
CTCGCGGTTCGGCCCTTGCGCTTCGCTATCACTTCACCTCCATCTGGTTGTGAAGAGGACTTGCACCTCCCAGCTGTCGGACATGCTCGGCACACAAAATAAAGCGGGCCGCACCAAAGGGGCGCGGCCCGCGCGAATCACTGTAATGGGCTATTCAGTTGGTTTCGACTTTGACGGCTCGCACCGTCGTGACGAAGCGTTTGACGGAGTCCGGCGCTTTGTCGCCCGTGCCTTCGCTTCTGCTTTCTTGGTCAACTCGATGCGGGTGGTGGCGCCCACTTTTGCTACGTCAATCTTGTAGCGGGAGGCTGTGCGCGCGATGTTGGAGTCCTTAGCAAGCGATTGCCTCGGGTTGTAGCCGGGGCAATACAGGTCGGAAACAAGAGCGCAGACAACGAGGAAACGGTTTAGGTCGGCGGCTTTCATTCCTTGCACAGCCGCCGCCGCGTTTTTCGACTCAGGGTTTGCAAGTACAAACCCTGAAACCCGCTTCTCGAAGTCCACGGTTTCAGCACCGCACGAGGCTTTGCTCTTCTTCTCTTCCCATGCGTAGACCTTGGAAAGACGACGGTGATTGTCGTGTCCCAAACGCCGGAAGTGGTCGAGGGCCACCATCTCCAAGTCTGGCCGGGAGAGAACGTCGGGCAGCTTCTTGCGGATGGCATCGAGGACGCGGACTCGCGACAGCTTCTCGACGCGCTCGGCGAGCGCTTCCTTCTTGCGTTGGGCTTGCTCCTGCGGGCTTGGCTCGAATCCTCCCCCTGATGCAAGAAGGACCCTTAACGGAGGAAGAGAGATCAGTTGCGGAAGGTGATGTCGAGGCCTTGAATCGATACATCGAAAACCGAAAGCACACACCACCTCCCTCAGTGCGGAGTGAACTCTACAGCTTCAATTCTTAATCGCTCAGCGAAATCGGTGAGGCGCTTTCGGATCTGACCGAACCCCAACTGGCACGCACTTATCCGATGCGCCGCAGTGTATTCCTTTCCATGGAGTAGTAGAGGTCTATCGGGTCTATTCCTGCCTCCAATTCAGGTGTTTACTGGAGACAACTTTCAGGTGTTTCCTGGATTTACAACTGCGGGTATCTGTCCTAAAAGCCGGGCCAGTCCCCAGGGCCACCCAAAGCCACTCAACTTTCGTCGAGTTGGCTCTCCATCAAGTGTCCAAATCGGGAGGAAACGGTGATCAAAGTTAAGGAGGTGGGCAGTATGAAAGCTCGATTGCATTTTGGTCTAGCCTTTGGCCTCATGTGCTTGGTCGGTGCGCTGGCTCTGGTGATTGGTCACCGCTCTGTCTTGGCTATAAACGGGTTCAGTAACAACCAGGAATTGCCACTGCCGCCACTCGCGCCAATCGGTCCGGCTCCTGCCTCATTCATTGTGCGTGGACTCGAGCCTAGCGTGCGCGTTGACGCACAAGGCACAGTCTATGTCTCGAGCATCCGCGGTGTGCCCACGGGCGTCGACCTGCATCGCTATTACGCCGCGTTGGACGGCCTTCCCGGTGCGGGCGGCACCTACCCGTTCAAGTACGAGGGCCAGCCGGACAACTGCGGCATCTTCAATATGTCGCAAGGCGGCTGCGCTAACAACAGTCTTGACCCTCTTGGACTCGGTTTGGGCGGCGGCGACGTGGACATTGCGGTGAACTATCCGACCAGCGGCACGCCGAATCTTGCCCTGGTGAGCCTGACGCTCGCGCCGGGCGTCACCGGGACCCATTCGACCACGCGCGGCGACAGCTTCAGCACACCGAATCCGGTCGTCGCGCTCATCCCGGGTGATGACCGCCAGTGGATCGACGGCACCGACGCGTCGACCGTCTACCTGAACTATCACGACGCGGCCACCTTTAACATCGACGTGCAGCGCTCGAACGACGGCGGACAGACTTACCTCAATGGCTTTGCCGAGGCAATTGATCCTCAAACCTTCCCCGCAGCGGGCGGAGTGCCGGCCACGAACAGCGCCAACATCGCCGGACAGATCAAGGTGGATCGCAGCAGTTGCCCGAGCCGCGGCAACCTGTACCAGATTTTCGTGGCCCCGGACAGCGTAACCGAGAACCTGACGGGTCTAGCCCTACGTAGCATTTACGTCGGCGTCTCGACCGATGTGAAGCTGGGCCTGCCTGCTTTTACCTTCACCGACACCAAGGTCTTCCCCGGCCCGGCGGGCGCGCAGAATCAGGGAGCGGGCAATCTTTTCCCAGCCCTTGCCACAGATGACTTTGGGTTTGTCTACGCCGCGTGGTCGGTCAACTCCGACATCTTCTACTCCTTCTCGACCGATCAGGGCACGACCTGGTCGAGTCCAATTAATGTCAGCTTCCCGGTAAATGGGGGCCACGCCAACCTCTTCCCCTGGATCGCGGCCGACGCCAACGGTCACGTGGGCATCGTCTGGTTCGGCGATGATCGGGCCGGCAATTCCAACGATCGTGCGACTCTGGAGCCGGGACACCCACCCTCGCAGGGGGCGGCCTGCAATATGGGCAGCACTACCTGCATGACGCAGTGGGCAAATTGGAACGTATATTACGCCGAGAGCGTCAACGGTCACGATACAACCCCATTTTTTGTGCGGAACGTGATCAGCGATCACGTCATCCATCGCGGCACGATCTCAACGGGCGGCCTCGGTGGCGGAGCGGACCGTAGCCTCGCAGACCTTTTCCAGGTCGCCTTCGACCCGCAGCACTTCGCCAATGTTGCCTTCTCGGACGATCATCTGATCAACACGGAGGTCTCGGGATCGGACAACGGCCCCGACAACCCGACCAGCCGACGGAAGATCCGCGCAAACTTCACCCACCAGCTCGCAGCAACAGCCGGCTCCGTCGTCACGGCGGGCTCCTGCGCCGGATCGCCACCACCACCGCCGCCAGGGGCAGAGAAGATCACCGGCGGCGGTCGAATCGCTTCCCAAACGCCAGGTCAGACCGCCAACTTCGGATTTGTTGCCCAGAACGATAAGCCTAACGCGTCACTTTCATACCACGATGATGGTGCTAATAGTGGCGCCATTGATGTACACAGCGCGAACACCAGCGTGCCCTCGGTCACGTTTTCAGGCAATTGTGGGACGTTCAAGGGTGACGCCAAGGTGAACCAGCAGCTCGGCTACAAGTACACTGTCAATGCCTGTGATAACGGTGAGCCCGGTGCGGGCAAGGACACGTTTTTCATCAGCGTCACCGGTCCGAATTTCTCTTACAGCAACGGAGGATTCATCACCGAAGGCAACATCCAAATCCACAAACAGTAACTCGTACTGCAGATGTTGAACCTTAGGGGTTTTGGATCAGCTTTGGGGAAAAAAGAAAAAAGAAAAAAAGGAGGCTCCAATGGACTGCCGTATTCGTCGACTCGGAGCGGCGGCTACGATGGCCGCCGTATGTTTGCTACTGATTTGGACACCCGTAGTCCAAGCCCAAGCCCAAGCTGGAGGTCCCGGTACCCTGATGGGGGAGGAGATGTACGGCACGCCCTTTTATGCTAGCCAGGGCGGCAACGCCTGCTTCAATAGCACGTTCTACGAGTTTCATGGAGCAGCCTTCGGTCCCTATCCCGGCGCTTTTTTTAAGAAGTTCGGCGACTTCGCAATCGCGGACTCGTCCGACCCCGTTAATTTCCCGGGATACTTCAGTGGCACCTTCCACATCGACTCTGTCTTCGGTGCCGTAGACGGCAATCAGTTTACAGGCAGCCTATCTCCACTCCAACTCACCTGTGCCCTAGTGCCCGACCCCACCGACCCCGAGGGCGCCGTCTGGCAGTACATCGGAAATTTTGATATCCCTTACACTGCAACTGTCGCGAGCACGTCTTGCCAGTTGCAAGGGATCGCACACGTTGATTTTGAGCTTGTCCTGAACTTTTTTGCCACAGCGCCCGTCCGAGGCTTCTTCGATGAGTTCGTATATAGCTCTAACACCTGTGTGCCTGCCGTCGGACCCCCGGCCATGGTGATGTTGCAGCCCGCGAACGCGGTCAACCCCGTCGGTACCAGCCATACGGTTACCGCTACCGTTACCGATGCCAATGGACACCCGGTGCCTGATACCACGGTCGACTTCACCGTTACTGGAGCCGATAACGTGCAAGGCTCGTGCACCACCGACCAGAACGGACAGTGCAGCTTCACCTATCAAGGGCCGCAACTACCCGGAGCGGACGCCATCAGAGGCTGCGTCAACAGCGTCACTCCGTCCGTGTGCGGAGATGCCGCCAAGGAGTGGGTACTGCCAGCCTCGACGCCCGGACAAGTCACCGGAGGTGGCCAGATCGTCATGCCTCCTGCGGATAAAATCTCCTTCGGCTTCAATGCCCAGAGCGATGGTACGAATACGAAGGGTAACTGCAACGTCATCGATCATGACAAGCGCATCCACATCAAGTGCGATAACGTGCAGGCGCTGGTTGTGGCCGGAACTCACGCCACTTTCTTTGGCCAAGCTGATCAAGACGGGGTGACGACTAACTATCGGATTGATGTCGATGACCTGGCGAACCCCGGAGCCGGAATGGATACCTTCAAAATCCAGACCGACCAGGGCTACGTTGCTGGCGGGTTCTTGACCGCAGGCAACATTACAATACACAAGTAACTTCTCGAAGACCGGAAAGGGGCTTAAAAACCTCTTTCCGGCATTCTGCGCCTAACGGAGCGGCGGAGCAGCTTAATCCCGACGGAACTTTGGGTCCTTATCCTGCTGCTTATTGCAGCGTCACAAGCATTTGAATGATGCCTGTGGCTTGCGGCAAGCCCTCCAGCGCCGTCCCAATGACCACACTAGTCTCCTTTTTCTAAGAAATTGGTTTGGGCCTAATACTCTTCGGGTAGCAAAAGCGTGGTCACAGAACGGTCGGATTCCGTGATAATCCACAGCTTGTCGCCTGCGTTTGTTCGGTAGCTGCTCAAGAGACGGAAACCGTGCTCTAGGCTGTAGTCGTTTTCCTTGCGGTCCTCGTCGGACAAATCGCCCCACTCGCGGTTGACATGGCGTGTGAGGAACTCGCCCGGCTGTCGTCCTGCCTTCTGAAGCGCGGCCAAAGCGCCCGGTGTTGCGACGATCTGGCCGAGTTCAAAAGCCGAAAGATACTACCCCCCCGGCGGTTTGACGGGGGTATACGCCACGAGGGCAAACGCTGCGCCTCTTAACTTCAGAGTTACCCTTGATGTACTTAAGAGTTAATGTGGCTCTGGCCTGGAGACCGGCGATCTGCGGGCCGTGGGCGCGTGGGGCGGGAGCGGGAGGGCAGCTGAGGTCGCTGGGAGTGAGCCTTCGCCAGATTGCCGAAAAGCTCGGGATCGGGTACGGGACAGTAAGGCTCCGGTTGCGCAACGCTCCAAGTGGAAAAGGAATTTGAATGATGATCCTTAGAAACAGATCGAGGTGTTGCCACGCGTCACTCTGGGGAATCTCCATTCGTTGAGCTCTATTGGGTAAACTGCGTGGCTTCCGCGTACATGGGTTTCAGATCGTAACGTTGGATGACGTGCTCTGCGCCCGGTTCTTTGCGGATGTCATCAAACAGACCTATAGCCGCGCGGTATTGCGCAGTTGCCTCTGACGCGGCCCCCGAGAGCCTGAGACTGCTTCCTAGCAGGTAGTGAATCCTGGCGTTCTGCAGGCGCAATCCCATTTTTTCGCTTTTACTCAGGGTCCGCTGCAACTCCTGGCGGGCATGACCATAATCCTTACTCTTGATCAAGGCCTCGGCCAGGGAGATGGAGCAGTCGACCGATAGATACTTGGTGCCGAGAGAATCGGCCTGCTGTGTCAGACTCTGCAAACCGCCGATGGCGGCTTGAGAATGCCCCTCGGCGATTGCCATCTTCGACAGATTCAGCTTTGACGATAGCAGCACATCCCTGTCGGAAGTGCGCGAGGCCAGATGCAGCGCTTGCTGATAGGCATCCTTCGCCGACTTCACGTCACCCTGGTAGAAGTGCGCGTTGCCCTGGTTGTTCAGAATATCCGCGCTGAACGCATCATTCTTGAGGCTCCGGGCCAAACCCTGCGCTTCTTCTAGCGGTTTGGTGGATTCGGCGCCTCGTCCTGCCAGGGCGAGAGCCCCGCCCAGATCACTCAGGGCTTCAGCCATGCTGCTGCTCCGGTCGCCGAGACCTCCGAATGATTTGACCGCATCCTGCAAGGCGTCGATTGCCGGTCCAAGGCGGCCTTGATGCTCAAAAACCAAGCCGAGGCTGTGGGAGACCACGGCCGCACCCTGATTGTCGCCGCCCTTGCGGTACAGGTCTAAGCCCCGCATGTGCGACGTCATCGCCCGATCATACTGCCCCATGTTGGCGTAAGCCTCGCCCAGATTGTGCAAAGTGTCCGCGATGTCTCCCGGGACGTTCAGCTTTTCGCGGAACTGCAACGCCTGTTGCAGGTAGGTGAGAGCATCTTGGTTCTCGCCTTTTTGCAGATAGGCGCTGCCAATATTGTTCAAACACAGGGCCTGATTAGTCTCGTCGCTGGCATCCCGCTGAATCTGCAACGACTCTTTGAACATCTGCAGAGCCTTGTCGGGTTGGCTGCGTTCGACGAGATAAAAATCGCCTAGATCGATGAGAGTGTCGCCCACTTCCTTCTTGGCGCCAATCTCCCGTCGAATCTTCAAGGCATCGTCGTAAGCCGACAGCGAGGCATCCGGCTTTCCTAAGCGAAGCTGCACCTGCGCAATTTCGTCCAGGCTTGCGGCTACGCCTCGCTTCTTCCCCAGGCGCTGATTGATCGCCATCGAGTCCTGATAATTGCGCAAGGCCTCTGCCGGCTTGTTCATCAATTTGTAAGCAATCCCTGTGGCCTGCAGAATGAGTGCCTGTTGCTCCTGGTTATCCAGATCGATCGCAAGATGCCGAGCCTGATCGAGCGGATCAAGGCCCTTCTGAGGATTGCCAGCCTTGATCTCGACCCGACCCATTGCCAAAAGTGCGTCCAGGTTCTTCCCGTCAGCTTTCAGTACATTCTCGTAACAGGAGCGCGCTTTGTCCCAATCCCCGGCATCCTCGTAGAGACTTCCGAGGGCGAATTGCACATCCAAGTTATTGGGAAAACTCTTGGCCAGATTTTCGTAGGCGACGATTGCCTTTTGATTGTCTTTCGTGATTCGCGCCAGACTGGCCTCAATGAAGTATCTCTGCGCCGGGGGAAGGTTCTGGCTCAAATCCAAGGCACGCCGCGAAGCCTGCTCGGCATCTGCGTCGTATCCCAGGGCAGCATATGCTTCACCGAGGCGCGAATAGGCGACAGCAAATTGCGGATCCTCTTTCGTAGCGGCCTCAAGCTGCTTCTTCGCTTCCAGATTGTTTCCCTGGCGCAACAACTGCAGTCCGTGGTTGTAATTCCGCAGCGCGTCTACTGAAGTCGAGGTCGGCTTGAAGGACTGCGCTTGCAGTTCCTTCGCCAGATCTGGTGACAGGGCCAGGTTCTGGCGGATCATTGCAGCCAATCGGTCCACTGCTGCGGACAAGTCCTGTTGGTTGGCCGCTTCGGACTTTACCTGGATCGTACGATTATGTTTGCGATCCTGAAGGGTCGCATCGATGCGGATCTGGTCGCCGAGCTTGGTGTATTGCCCCCAAACCAGAGTGTCGGCGTTGGTGAACTCGGCAACGCGGCCGAGGGTCAACGAATCTACGACGGAGTTGGGGGCGATTCTTAGATCATGAAAAACCTGTTGCACGCGGTCGGAAGAGACAGCGCGCAAGTGCGTTGATTGTCCGACGTCCGTGCTCAGAATATCGGTCATATACAAGCCCAACCAGTCCAGGCCGGGATCGCTGGAAGCGTTGCGAAACGGCAGTATTACCAGCGAAACTACCGGGCCGGATGGAACTCGGGCGGTCACGGATCCGAAAAACTTGCCGCGCAGCAGGAAGGCGATCAGCGCCAGCGTGAGCACCCCAAGCACGACTGCTGCAACTATGATCCATGTGTTGCGTCCGGCTTGCGGCGCTGCCATTCCCGTTTCCACTGCGGCGGAGTTGCGCGACTCTGTGTCCCGCTTCAACCGTTGGAGGTCGGTACGAACGTCGGAGGCATGCTGGTATCTCAGGTTGCGATCCTTCTCCAGACACTTGGCAATGATCCGTTCGAGTTCCGCGGGAAGGTCAAGATTCAGCCGCACGGCAGGAACAGGGGCACGGTTCAGGATCGCCTCGAAGATCGTTGCTGTACTGTCCCCACGAAAAGGCAATGCGCCTGTAGCCATCTCGTACAAGACGACTCCGAACGAAAACAAATCTGTACGTGCGTCCAGTTCCTTCGCCCGCGCCTGCTCTGGCGACATATAAGCGACCGTGCCCAGCGTAGAACCGGGGCTGGTGAGATGCAGTTCGTCGATTGTGGCTGTCACGGTGTCCGCCGAGGTAATCTGGCTCGAAGAACTGCCTGTCGGCGCGACCTTTGCCAGGCCGAAATCGAGAATCTTGGCGTGCCCGCGTCCGGTGACGAAGATGTTGGCAGGCTTGATATCACGATGAACGATGCCCTTGGAATGCGCGGCATCTAGTGCGTCGGCGATGTCGATGCCCAGCGACAAAACCAGCTCGCTTTCCATCGGATGGCCCGCAATGCGGTGCTTCAGAGTCAGCCCTTCCAGATACTCCATGGCAATGAATGCTTGGCCGTGTTGGTCGTCGATTTCGTAGATGGTGCAGATGTTGGGATGATTTAGTGCAGAGGCAGCTTTGGCTTCGCGCTGGAAGCGGCTTAGGGCTTGCGGGTCTTTGGCTACATCGTCGGGTAGGAACTTGAGAGCGACAAACCGTCCGAGCTTCACGTCCTCAGCTTTGTAGACGACACCCATGCCACCGCCGCCGAGCTTCTCGACGATGCGGTAGTGCGAGATGGTTTGGCCAATCACGGGTAGAGACTGGCGCAATCTTAGGTTTCACCGTCAACCAAGTCAACGTGCGGGTAAACGCGTGCGGGTAGGTTCTGTCAATTCCGGTTGAAAATTCCCCATTGTACCGGTCGAAAATTCCCCACCCCTGAACCTCATGAATGGGCCTCCTTGGCCTCGGACGGAGTGGAGCCCAGCGCCGTCTTTTGGCGCGCTTTGGGCGGAACGGAGTCCGAGGCCAAGGAACGAGCCGCGGCCTCCGCCCCTTCTTGTCCTCTCGGTGGCACCAGGCCGGCCTTGCGGCGGTCCTTCAGCCGGTAGCTCTCGCCCCGAATGTTGATGGTCGTCGAGTGATGCAACAGCCGGTCCAGGATCGCCGTCGCGATGATCGAATCGCCGAAGATCGATCCCCAGTCCCCGTAGCTCTTGTTGGAGGTCAGGATGATGCTTCCGCGCTCATATCGCGCGCTCACCAACTGAAAGAAAATCGTCGCTCCCAGATCGTCCAGCGGTAGATACCCCACTTCGTCGATCACCAGAACTTTCGGTGCTAGGTACACGCGCATGCGACGATCCAGTCGGCCTTCCCGATACGCTTTTCCCAAGTCCGCCGCCAGATCGTGCGCGGTGATGAAATACGCACTCAACCCTGAGCGGATGGCTTCCTCCGCCAGCGCCACGCTTAAATGCGTTTTCCCCACGCCCGGGGGACCCAGAAAAATCACGTTGCTGGCTTCGTGAATGAATCGCAGCGAACGCAACTCCCGAATCTGCCGATCATCCAGCGATGGCTGAAAACCGAAATCGAACTGCTCGAAGGTTTTCACAAAGGGGAAATGTGCCAACTGCAGCCGTGCCCGCAGATACCGAGTCCTTCGTGCTTCCACCTCGCAGCTCAGCAACTCATCGAGAAAGGCCGCATAGCTCGGCTCTTTCTTCGACGCCTGCTCCAGCAGGTTCTCTAGGCTTTGTTCCACCGCTTTCAATCCCAGCGTCTCTAAAGCGCCCTGCAGTCGTTCGATCGGAGTGTTCATCGCCCACCTCCGTTCGCCACGCGCTCGTACGCCGCCAGCGAGCGCTTCTCTACCACGGGTGCGCTCTGCCGCAGGTGAATCAGGATTTTGCTTTCCGCCCTTCGCGCTCCCAGCGGGATCCCCTGATGGTGCGGCGGAAACGTCAGCACGCTGTGTTTGCGCTGCGCTTTGCCGTGCATCGCAATCCGCTCGCGGCCCGTGCGGATCTCCACTTCTTCCATCATTTCCCGCACCCACACTTCCTGGCCGGCATACTGCCAAGGCACTGAATACCGGCTGCCTTGCCAGTCCACGTACGCATCCCGCGCCACCTTACGCAACTCGCCATCCACGTACGGATACGGCGGCCGCCCGGCTAGCGTCTGCAAACTGAACTGCTCGACATCCCAGCGCACCATCACTTGCTCATGCGTCGTTCCGTGCACCCGCTGGTTCGCTACCCTCCAAATCCACTCGCGCAACTGCGCATTCAGATCGCTCAGGCTGCCGGGTTCGCGCCCTTGCAAGCCACACAGGAAATTCCGCCGCACGTACTTCACGCCCGCTTCCACTTTTCCTTTCGTCTGTGCGCGATACGGCCGACACAGCCGCGGCGTGAAGCCCCAGTAATGCGCAAAGTCCTTAAACACCGGGTGCCAAACGATCTCGCCACGCTCGTCTGTCCCCAGCCACACCGTCTTCATGCGGTCGTAGAGAATTTCTTCCGGCACGCCGCCAATCTGCTGGAACGCGGCTTCGTGCAGCCGCAGCAGCGTGCCCAGCTTTTGGTCCAGCGCCGCTTCCGCCACCATCCTGCGGCTATAACCCAGCGTGAAGGTGAAACCGTGCAGCTTCTGCTCCTGCTCGCCCATCTCCAGCGTGCCCAAATGCCCCCAGTCCACTTGCGCTTGCTTACCCGGAGCCGTCTCGAAGCGCCGCACGGCCACGACTCGTGCCGCGCTGCGTTGCGGCCGCAACCAGTCCGTCAGAATCGTGTAGCCGCCTGCATAGTTACGCTCGCGCAGTTCGCGCAGCAACACCCGCGCGTTCCACACCCCGGCGCCCAGCCGCTCTTCCAAATACGGCTTGAACGCATCGAGCTTGCTCGGCGGTGCTGAACGTGGGCCATACTCCGGTGCCAACCCCGCCGCCTGCATGTACTTGCGAATCGTCTTGCGGTCCCAGCCGGTCCACTCGCTGATCGCCTGGATACTCATTCCTTGCCGTTGCAGTTCTTTCAGTTCTTGCACGTCTCTCCCCCTTAACAAGTCTCGGAACCTCCTCCGTATGGAGTGGGCTCCGGTTTACCACATCAGGGGGTGGGGAAAATTCAACCGGCACTATGGGGATTTTTGCATCGGCGCTGACA
>Ga0209625_1000397_pt1 | contig 11230 bp, 7 predicted proteins | sample JacPin_JW_Ref_M2_FD_187960 | JGI IMG/M metagenome (GOLD analysis project Ga0209625, IMG submission 187960) | Forest soil microbial communities from Algoma, Ontario, Canada - Jack Pine, Ontario site 1_JW_Ref_M2 (SPAdes) (version 2) | ecosystem: Environmental > Terrestrial > Soil > Boreal...
GGTAACGACAGCCGTGAGGGCATCGGAGATACGCCCGCGCACCTAGCTGATTTTGGCCCTTATTTGGGCCTAATTGTTCCCAAGTTGTTCCCAAGTTTTTGGGGTGAACCCCTAAGGTGGCACAAATTATATGGGCACAATTTCCGCTGTTGAACTGCCCCGGTTTTTGCGACAGCCGCGAAGTTGAATCGGAGAAACTGTGGACGGTGAGTAGCTTGGTGAGATGTTAGAACGTGAGCCGCAGTCGAACTCGATCTGGCGGGGAGCGCCGAGCGAGTAGACGCCCGTTCCAATGCCGACGCGGTCTACATTGTGACCAGCGCGAGTCGTTCCATTGATCTGCCCAGCAGGTCGGGTCAACAATCCATTTAGGCTTGCTCCGGGCAGATCGGAATTCGCGAAGTTGAAGAGGTTATAGAATCCCACGCTGGGTTGAACGGCGAGGCGCTCATGAATCGTGTAGGACCAGCTGGTCTTCAGATCGAAAGCGCGTAGCCAGGAGAGATTGACTTCACCGGCCGGTGCGCGCGGCACGACGGGGGCCAAAGCACCGAGCCGCTGCAATTGCTGTAAGGTGAATAGGCCATTCTGAATCAGCACATCGATTCGTCAGGCGCCTCATATTACCAACTCCTCCAGCGCATTTCCTCATGCCCCGCTGAATAGTCGAGGTGAAGAGCGCTTCACCTCAGTACTTCACGGGGCACTTCATCGGTCACTTCACCGGAGCGCGGTGGGCAAAGCTAGACAAGTCAATCCGATAGACGTTCCGAAGGCGATCGGACTGCGCGAGGGCTGGAACGATGTGAGGGCGGGAGCTTCGCGTTGAGGTTTTGCGCGGTTATATGTGCAGGCGCAAGGATTTGTCAGACAGAATGTCTGACATTTTGTAAGAGCGAGAAAGGAGAAATCAGTTGTCACTTTTGAAATCACCGCCAAAACAACCAAAGGCCGTCACTGTCCAGGCCCGAGTCGAAGAATCGGTAAAGAGTCAGCTAGAACTCTATGCAGAGTTCATCGATGCTTCGCCGTCTTACGTGATCACCGAAGCCCTGAAGCTGCTCTTCCGCAAAGATGACGATTTCAAGCACTGTGCAGTCCAACACACAAATAACCACAACGAAAAAGCCAAAGGAGAAGTTCTTGCGAAGGCCGTCTAGCAAACATGAAACTCCGTCCGACCCAATTCGGTGCGCGCGAGAATACCGCGTCTCCACGACAGCATGCCTCGCGCCTTGCAGTGAGTCCGTCTTTATCACAGAAACAGAGAGTATCAGTCGCTTCGGTCAAAGATGAGAAAGGCGCTCCGCCAACACGCCTTGCGGTCGAGGCACACGATAGGTTTCGCGGTGAAACTCAGAACGATGCCACAGGGGAAGAGGACAATTCGAATTTCTGAATCTGTCTTCCACGGCCAGGTTCAGATGCCAAAGAGCGAGCGCAGTATTCGCACCATTCCAATAGGTCCAAAGACACGCGCACTCTTGGAAGAACATCGCATGAGGTTCGCCGCTAGCTGGAGTGAGGAAGGCTTACTCTTTCCAAACCAGTTGGGCGGACCCCACCGCGAAAGTGATCTTTTAGAGCGCGTACTGAGGCCGGCTGCAAAGGCGGCAGGGCTCGAGCGAGTGACGTGGCATCAACTTCGTCACATACACGCTTCCGTCTTGCACGATATCGGTGTACCCGCCAAGATCGCGCAGCAACAATTGGGACACGCTACTGTCGAGACCACGCTGAACTTTTACACTCACGCGATTCCGGATACACATCGGCGTGCAATTGAGAGTCTGGAACGAGCTCTTTTCCCAGTTGTTCCCAAATGTTCCCAAGTTGGGGAGTCGGGGAAAAAAACGAAAGTTGTAATCCATTGATTTGAAACGAGAAGCCTGGAGGCGCGGGTGGGATTCGAACCCACGAATGGAGGTTTTGCAGACCTCTCCCTTGGGCCACTTGGGTACCGCGCCGAACCTCTAAGTATAGCAAATCTGCTTGATCTCTCCGGGCATCTCCGCGCAACGTTATTGCGCCGACGCCTACTTTTTCTCCGAGCCCGTGGGAATTTTTGCTTCGCGCAAGAACCGCGCCGATTCTTCCGGAGGTGTTGGATTGATGTAAAAGCCCGTGCCCCATTCAAAGCCGGCCACTTTGGTCAGCTTCGGAATGATCTCGATATGCCAGTGATAGTGATCGTTGATTTCTTCACCGATCGGAGACGTGTGAATCATGAAATTGAGGGCGGGCCGGTCCAGCACCTCGTCCAGTCGCATCAGGGTATCCTTCAGCATTCGCGCCAGGCTTGCATACATGGAGCTCTGGTTATTCTCGTACGACGATCCGTGCACCTTTGGCAGCAGCCACATTTCAAACGGGAAGCGAGGAGCATAGGGCGCCAGGGTGATGAAATGTTCGTTTTCGCCGATCACCCGCTCGCCGGTGTCCCGCTCCTGCCGAATGATGTCGCAGAAAATACATCGCTCTTTCTCGTCGTAGTAATGCCAGCAGTTGTCAACTTCTTCGCGCACGCGCCGCGGGACAATCGGCAGCGCGATCAACTGCGAATGCGGATGATCGACGGTCGCCCCGGCGGCTTCACCGTGATTCTTGAAGATCAGAATGTACCGGAAGCGCTTGTCATTTTTCAGGTCCAGCATGCGATCCCGGTATCCCCAGAGCACGTCTTCCACCGCGCGCTCCGGCAACGTCGCGAGCGTGGCGGCGTGATCCGGTGACTCCACGATTACTTCATGAGCGCCGACTCCGTTCATCTTATCGAAGAGGCCTTCTCCTTCGCGGTCCAGCCCGCCTTCGATGCCCAGTGCCGGGAATTTATTCGGCACCACACGAATGCTCCAACCGGTTGTGTTCGCCCCGCCGCCGTTCCTGCCATAAACCAGAACCTCAGGCGGAGTCTTGGCCTCATTACCCGCACAGAAGGGGCAATTCTTCGGGTCCTTGGCGACAACGCTCTCGCGCAGGAAATCGTTCGGCCGCTTTCCTCGTTCGGTCGAAATGATCACCCAGCGTCCCGTGATCGGGTCTTTACGCAACTCCGGCAAAGCAATCCTCCTCGAAAATGTTCGGGGTCACCCGCGCAGGGTGAGCAGCCCGGAGACTTTGAATTGTACCTCGTCTGGCGTCAACGTGAAGACCTTCCGCCAGCTCCCTCACATTTGAGGACTGAAGGCATCCTTGTGCAACCGCACCACCGGCGGCTGCCCGGGGCAATTATCAATCGCCATTACATCAAACCGGCATGGACACTCGCTGACATGACGTTCGGCTAGAAATCGCTGTGCCGTGCGAACCACCACGTGTTGTTTTTCCCTGGTAATACTAAGTTCCGGCAGTGCCGGCAAGTCCTCTCGGATGGTGCGCGTTCCGACTTCCACAAATGCCAGCGTCTTGCCTTCGTAACCGACGAGATCGATTTCACCCTTAATGCCGCGCGGAGGGTAATTCCGAGCTACGAATATGTACCCCTGCCTCCGCAAATACCAGTATGCATAGGTTTCTCCTCGCACGCCGGTACGCCGGGCTTCCTGCTTTTTCGCATTGCTGGAAAAACTCTCCTCTTCACGCAGGCCGCGCCGCGCCGCCCAGTGGACGGCCCGAAACATCAGTTGTGAAAATATCGGCATGGTCCCTAACACCGATTCCCCAGGCTCCCGCGCAGTATAAACAAAAATCCCGTGGCTGCCATACTTCTTCTGCGGCAGCCACGGGACCCTGAGGTTTCCGCTTCTATTTTCTGGTTTCCATTTTCACGCCTCGAATCACGCCTTCTTCTCCGCTTCACGGAAGCAATCTTCCAGCGTCCGCACGGCAAAGTCCGCCTGTTCCCGATCGATCAGGAGCGGTGGCGACAAGCGAATGGTGTTCTCTCCTGCGCCGAGCACCAGCAGGCCTTTATGAAAAGCCAGATCGACGATCGCGTTACGCAGATCCGCGGCCTTTTCCTTCGTCCGCTGATCCCGTACGATCTCAATGCCGATCATCAAGCCGCGTCCTCGTACATCGCCCACGATCTTGAAATTCTTCGTCCAATCGGCCATTCGCCCGAAGAGGTAGTCGCCCATGCGGCGGGCGTTTTCCATGTACTCGCCTTCGATCAGGTCCATAGTGGCCAGCGCTGCCGCAATGCACACTGGATTCCCACCGAACGTCGTGCCATGCGAGCCCGGCTTCCATCGCATCACGCTTTCTTTCGCGACCATCGCGCCGAGCGGCATGCCGCTGGCGATGCCCTTGGCGGAACAAAGAATGTCCGGTTCGATCCCGGCGTGTTCACTGGCCCACCACTTCCCCGTGCGTCCTATTCCCGACTGCACTTCGTCCACGATAAACATGATTCCGTGTTGCCGGCAGATCCGCTGCAATTCCTGTAAGAAAAACTTCGGCGCGGGCACATACCCGCCTTCTCCTTGAATCGGCTCGATGATGATACCCGCGACATCCTCCGGATCGAACAAGCGCTTGAAAATCTGCGCTTCGAGCTGTTCGAGAATTTCCGCGCCGCAGGTCTCCTCGGTATGGCCGTGCGCGCAGCGATAGGCATATGGATAAGGGATGTGTTCGATTCCACTGAGCAGCGCGCCGAATCCTTTGCGCTGCGTCGATTTGGACGCCGTAAGCGAAAGAGCGCCCATCGACCGGCCGTGGAAGCAGCCGTAAAACGCGATGAGCTTGTCGCGCTTCGTGGCGTATCTCGCCAGTTTGACGGCGCCTTCGATCGCCTCGGTCCCCGAATTGGTGAAAAAGACCTTCTTGCTTTCCGCGCCTGGCATCGTTCGGCCCAGCCGCTCTGCCAGTTGCGGCATGCTTTCGTAATAGAAATCCGTGCCGGACATGTGAATCAACTCGGCCGCCTGCTTCTGAATCGCAGCGACGACTTTCGGGTGACAATGGCCGGTCGAACACACGGCGATACCGGCCGCGAAATCGAGAAAGGCGTTACCGTCCACGTCTTCCACGATCGCGCCGTGCCCGCGCTTGGCCACCAGCGGGTAATCGCGCGTATACGATGGCGACATGAATTTCGCGTCTTGCTCCAGTACTCGCTTGGCGTTCGGCCCGGGCAGCGCAGTCACGATCCGGGGTGTTTTCGCTTCCAAAGTCGTTAGCATGTCTTCCTCCATGGAAGAAATCAAAAGGTTGGAGTTGATCGAGAACTGCGGGGCGAAAGCAGGCGCCCGAACGGACGGATCCGGGAGTGGCCTGAGAGAGAGAGAGAAAGAGAACTTAGCTAGTCTACGCCGTAGAGTTCTGGCCGCTGGGCGGCCGGCGGGCAGTTCCCCGGGAGGAAAGAAGGGCGAATTTGAAGGTTAAGGCTCACTTGCGTTTCCAGCGGACGCTGCCATCTTTAGCGTCCTCAATCATTATACCACGATCTGCGAGCTCTTTGCGGATGCGGTCTGCAGCGGCGAAATCGCGTTTTTTCTTGGCGTCATTGCGTTCCGCGACCAACCGATCGATCTCGATGTCGCCCGGTCCACTCTCCGCGCTGCCGTATCCGAGCGTGCGAAGTTTCTCGGCATCGTTGTCTTTCACGACGGCGAAAACCCGGTCGAAAGTATCCAGAAACGCCAGCACTGCGGTGACGTCACCCTGGCGGAATTCGCCTTTATCGACGGCGATATTAGCTTCGCGCACCAGGTCGAACGCTGCCGCCAGCGCCCGCGCCGTATTCAAGTCGTCCGCAAGCCCCGCGTCAAACTCTTCCGCTGCCTTTGCGATGCGCCCGGCCATGCCCTGTTGCTTGCCACCGGGAAATTTTCCGCGCTTCAAACGATCGGCGAAATTCCGCAGCCGTTCCACCGAGCTTGCCGCCTGTTGCAAACCATCGAACGTGAAATTGAGCTGCTTGCGGTAAGGAACGCTGGCCAGAGCAAACCGCAGAGCGGAAGGCTTGTAACCCTTCGCAAACAAATCACGGAGCGTGAAGAAATTCCCCTGAGACTTCGACATCTTCTCGCCTTCGACAAGCAAATGCTCGGCATGCAGCCAGTACCGCGAGAAAGGTTTGCCCGTCGCGCCCTCGCTCTGCGCAATTTCGTTTTCGTGGTGTGGGAATGCCAGGTCGATTCCACCGGTGTGAATATCCAGCGTCTCGCCGAGATACTTCATGGCCATCGCGGAACACTCAATGTGCCAGCCGGGGCGTCCAGGACCGAGCGCCGTCTCCCAGAAATGCTCTCCCGGTTTCGGCGCTTTCCACAGCGCAAAATCCCGCGCGCTCTCTTTTTCGTAGCGATCGTTGTCGACACGCGCGCCCGCCTGAATGCCCGTCAGATCGATTTTGGAGAGCTTTCCGTACCCGGGGAATTTTGCGATGCGGTAATAAATCGAACCTTCACCCGGGTACGTGAATGATTTTTCCTGGAGCCGCTGGATCAGCTTAACCATATCGTCGATATGGTCCGTGGCACGAATCCAGTGCTCCGGTTCTTCGATGCTCAGCGTTTTGCAATCGTCGAAAAACGCCTGCACAAATTTCGCGGTGTAGTCGCGGATACTCACGCCGGCGGCAGCGGCATTCGCGATGATGCGATCGTCCACATCCGTGAGGTTCATCACGTGGTTCAGCTTGAATCCACGCAGCTTCAGGAACCGCCGCAAAATATCTTGAAACACGAACGTGCGGTAATTCCCGATATGCGCGTAGTCATAAACCGTCGGCCCGCACGTGTACATGCGCACTTCGCCCGCTTTTTGCGGAACGAAATTCTCGATTTTCCCGCTCAGCGTGTTGTGCAGCTGAATATCGGCCATGGGCTCTAGATGGTCTCTTTCCGCAAACGAATAAGCGCTCGATTGTAGCCGAGCCTTTTGAAGCCTAGCAATCTCGAAGCTGCGGGTTGTTGCGCGAAGCTTCGCATAATGCGACCTGTTTAGTCCTAATTGACCGCTGCAGCTCACGCGGTTACAGTCCTCTTTCTCATCTAGTGAAGGAGCTATCGATGAATCGTTCTCTTTCCGCCGGGGCACTGCTTGTTCTCTCAACTCTCGCGACACCCATCCTTGGACAGGACCCACCCAAGGCCAGTGCGCCCAAGCTGTTGACTCCCGAAGATTCTTTGAACCTGCGCACCATTTCCGACGTGCAATTCTCCCCCGACGGCAACCGTCTGGCGTTCGTGGTCACGGAACCCTCGAAGGGAGAACGCCGCGCGCGCCACATTTGGATTTACGAGAAGCAGTCCGGTTCGCTGCGGCAGTTCACTTACTCCGCAAAGTCCGATTTCTGGCCGCGCTGGTCGCCCGATGGCAAACAGCTCGCTTTCCTTTCCGACCGCGACGAACAGCAGCAGATCTACGCCATGCGCGCGAACGGCGGCGAAGCCAGCGCCCTGACCAAAGGAAAGCGCGGCGTGCAGAATTTTGCCTGGTCTCCCGACGGCAAACAGATCGCCTTTCTTGCCCCCGACGCAAAGACCGAAGCGGAAGAAAAGAAGGAAAAAGACAAAGACGACGCGCGCGTGGCTGACAAAGATGACAAGCACGCCCGCCTGTGGCTGCTCACTATCGACACCGGAGAAGCCAAAGCCCTCACTGAACCCAAATGGAAAATCAGCCAAGCCGTGTGGCATCCTTCCGGCTCCGGTCTGATGCTCAGCGCCACGGACCACCCCGAATCGGATCAGAACACCGAGCGCATTTTTTTCTTTCGCCTCTGGGACGCGGTTAACGGTGACCGCAAGGCGGTCAACTCGATGACACAGGTCCTCGCACCTCGCGGGCCCTTCGCTAATATTCGCGTCGCTGCGGATGGCCTAAGGATGGCGTTCGTTGGCTGCCGCGAAGACGGCCCTACTCCCCACGACCTAATGCTCGCTCATCACGGCGACAAGGCCGCTCAGAATCTCACCGGCGCCAGCATTGACCGGCCCGTCTTTGACTACCGCTGGTCCAGGGACGGTGGGCTGCTCGCAGTCGTAGGCGATGGCTTCCACACGAAGTTCATCGCTTTCACTGCGGAAGGCGCGCTCAAGGATGTCGCGGCGATACCGGCCAATCCAAATGCCTTCGGCGTATCCGATTCCGGTGAAGTCGCTTTTGCGGGACAAACCGCGACGACTCCCCAGGAATTGTGGCTTTGGGACCAGAAGAGCGCGCCGAAGCAAATTTCTCAGTTGAATGAATCGTGGAAGCAGTACACGCTCAGCGCACCGGAGTTCTACAAGTACAAATCCTTCGACGGCCTGGAAATCGAAGCGGCTCTTCTGAAACCGCCTGGCTACGACGGCAAATCGAAGCTGCCGCTCATCGCCGTGATCCACGGCGGCCCCACGGGCGCCTGGCAGGACTCCATCGAAACATGGGGGCAGCTCCTTGCGGCGCGCGGCTACGCGGTCTTTTATCCCAATATTCGCGGATCGAGCGGTTACGGCGAAAAATTCATTGAGATGAATCGCGGCGACTGGGGCGGCGGCGATTACCGGGACGTCATGGCCGGTGTCGACGACCTCATCGCGCGGGGCATCGCCGATCCCGAAAGGCTGGCCATCGGCGGCTGGTCTTACGGTGGCTACATGTCCGAATGGGCGATTACACAAACCACTCGTTTCAAAGCTGCTGTCTCTGGTGCGGGCCTCTCTAACCTAATCTCCGAATACGGCACCGAGGAAGGCCCCGCCTACGATGAGTGGTTCTATGGCGCGCCGTATGAGCCGGAAAAGGTTGCTGGATTCCTGAACAGTTCGCCGTTCGTCCATCTCAAGAATGTGAAAACACCGACGTTGATTCTCCAAGGAGACGCCGACCCGGTCGATCCCCCAGGCCAAAGCCAGGAGCTCTACCGCGGCCTGAAGCGCTACGGCGTGGAGACCGAGCTGGTCGTCTACCCTCGCGAGCCTCACGGCTTTCACGAGGAGAAACATCTCCTGGATCGCCTGAACCGCATCCTCGCCTGGTACGACAAGCACCTCAAGGAAGGATCGCCGACAACCCGATAGGCTCAAGACGACGCGGGCATTACAAAGATCGCTTGTGGCGTTGGCAAAGCGGCCACAAGTTGTAGCGCAGGCCTTTACACGCGTTGCGCATCGTGTTAGTGTTTTTTTCCGTACCGCCATCCTTGCGCCAGGCGGCTGGGCCTCTGACTGAGAACCTGCCAAACGTTTTGACAGGCGACCCGTGTAGGGTTGGCCTGTCGTTCCGAAGACCCTCCCCTCGAGGAACGAAACGTCGTCTCTCTTCGCGCCTTTTCGCCGCAGCCGCAGGCAATGGCTGGGTTTCGCTGTTATCCATTTGGTTTCGAGTTTTGTGCCGGCAGCCGCGGAGAAGTTGACGACCAAAAGGGGACATCTTGCTGAAGCTGCGAAAAGTGGAAATCGTTGGCTTTAAGTCGTTTTGCGAGCGCACTGTAGTCACGTTCAGCGGGTCCGGCACGACCTGCATCGTCGGGCCAAACGGCTGCGGCAAATCCAATGTCGTGGATGCCATTTCCTGGGTTCTCGGCGAACAGAGCCACAAATCGCTGCGCGCCGAGCGCATGGCCGATTGCATTTTTAATGGCACCACCAAGCGCCCTCCGCTGGGACTCGCCGAAGTCACCATCACCATGGAAGATCCCGAGCTTGCCGAAGCCGCCCGCTTCGTGATGGAAAGCGCGGCGTCAGACTCTGCCACGGATTCTGCGACCCTGCTCACCGAAACCAGCGAAAACCCAGCCTTGACCGACGTGACCGAGATTCTCTCGCTCGACCCCGCGCAGGCCCCCGAAACGCCTGAAGCTGCCGCTGACGGTTCAGCCCCATCCCCGGCTGAACCCGGTGGCAAGTTCAAACGGAAGAAAAAATCGGCAGACAAGCCGGTTCTGGCTATGAAACCGGGCGAAGTCGTCATCAGCCGGCGGCTCTACCGCTCCGGCCAAAGCGAATATTTAATCAACGGCCGCCTCGGAAGGCTCCGCGACATCCAGGAAATGTTCATGGGCGTCGGCCTGGGCCCGGACTCCTACGCCATCATTGAGCAGGGCCGCATCGGCCTGATTCTCTCCACCAAGCCCATGGAGCGCCGCGCCATCATCGAAGAAGCCGCGGGCGTCACGAAATTCAAAACCAAAAAGCGTCTCGCGGAAGCCAAGCTGGAATCCTCCAAGCTCAATCTCTCGCGCGTCAACGACATCGTGGTGGAAGTCGAAAAGCAGCTTGGCTCGTTGAAGCGCCAGGCCGCCAAGGCGCGCCGCTATTCCGAAATCCGCGACCAAATGCGCGGCATCGTTCGCCAGATGTTGGCGGGCAAGGCGCGCGAACTGGACGCCGAAGCCGAGCGCACCAGCAAACAACTCGAAGAACTGACCGCCGCCGAATCGCAGCGCGCCACCGCCATCCAGCAGCAGGAAGGCGAGCAGGACCGGCTGAACCAGCGGATTTACGAACTGGATGCCGAAATCCGGCAGAACCAGAATATCTTGAATCTCACGGCGCTCGAAGCCGACCGCAGCGAAAACCGCATCGCGTTCAACCGTCAGCGTGGCGCGGAGCTCGCCGGGCGTCACGCCGAGGTTGACGCGGAACTAGCGCAAGCCACAGCGCAGGCCGTTGAGTGGGAATCGCGAAGTGCTTCGCAGATTCAGGTGGTTACGTTGTTGCGAGAAGAATCGGGAGTTTTGACCGCTCGCGTGGAGGAGCTTGCGAAACGCGCCGAGTCCCGCGCCGCCCAGATTGCCGAATCCGAAGCGCGGCTAGAAGCGCTGCGCCGGTCCTCATCGGAAGCCGGCGAAAGCCTGCTGCTCCTGCATGGCGAGCAAAAGCAAGCCGAAGAGGCGCTCGTGCACCAGGCCGGAGCGCTGCGGAAGCTCGAAGCAAACGAGCACGACTTGCTGGAAACTTCGATGCGCGCGCGCGATGATGCCGAGCGCGCTGCTTTCGATCATGAATCCGCAACCGCTCAACTCAATGCGCTGAAACAAAGCGCCGCGGAGCTTCAGGCCAAGTTCGCCGGATTCCGCGAGCAGCGCGATGGCCTGTCAAAAGAGGCGGCTGCGCTCCGCGATTCGTTGGCGGGGGTTCGCGCGCGGCATTCGACGCTTACCCAAATTCTGAACGATCGCTCTTACACGGCGGACGCAGTGCAGAAACTTTTTGCCGCCAACGAGCGCGGTGGCGGGCAGGATTTTCGTGCCGTCGGCGTGCTGGCCGATTACGCCGAAGTCGAGGAACAACACGAAGCCGCCATCGAGCAGTACCTCCGCGACGAGCTGGAATACGTAGTTGTCGAAACCTAC
>Ga0209625_1000398_pt1 | contig 11215 bp, 10 predicted proteins | sample JacPin_JW_Ref_M2_FD_187960 | JGI IMG/M metagenome (GOLD analysis project Ga0209625, IMG submission 187960) | Forest soil microbial communities from Algoma, Ontario, Canada - Jack Pine, Ontario site 1_JW_Ref_M2 (SPAdes) (version 2) | ecosystem: Environmental > Terrestrial > Soil > Boreal...
GGAGAACGGTTGCGCGAGGTGGCCGGAACCATCGGCGGCGACGATACGGTTCTGGTGATCACTCCCTCTCGCGCCGCCAGGACTGCGGTGCAACAGCGATTGGAGGCCATGCTCCGATGAACGGACCCGTGAGGGTCGCCGTCGTTGGAGCAACCGGCTACGCAGGATTCGAGCTGGCGCAGCTCCTGCTTCGGCACCCCGGAATCGCCAAACCTACGTTTTATCTGCGCGAAAGCGCCAAGCCGGTGAACTGCCTCACGGAGATCTTTCCGCAGCTTCGCGGGTGGGGCGAGGCGCCGTGCCGGGCTTTTTCCGTGAAGGCAATTGCGGAGAGCGGAGCGAAATTGGCGTTCCTGGCCACACCACATGAGGCTTCACTGGAAATAGCGCCGCAACTGCTTGATGCGGGCCTGCGGGTCGTGGACTTGAGTGGCGCGTTCCGGTTCCGGAATCCGGCCACATTCGAGAATTGGTATAAGTTGCCGGCGCCTGATGCGGAAACCCTGGCTCAAGCTGCTTACGGGCTCCCTGAGCTATACGGCAAGGACGTCGCCGACGCGAAGTTAGTTGCAAACCCCGGCTGCTATCCGACATCGGTGATTCTTGGCCTACGGCCGCTGGTGGAAGCGGGATGGATAGCTTCCGGCCGGGGCGTCGTTTGCGACTGCAAATCCGGCGCTTCGGGGGCCGGCAAGGAGCCGAAACGTGAGCTCCACTTCGTCGAGGTAGACGAAAACTTCCGCGCCTATGGCCTGTTCACCCACCGGCACACGCCGGAGGTTACCGAGCATCTTGGAATCGCTGCCAGCGAAATTATCTTTTCCACGCATCTGTTGCCGCTGGCGCGAGGAATTCTTTCCACACTTTACGTTTGGCTGGAGCCGCGGCGCGAAGCATCCGAAATCGAAACACTCTATCGCCGGTTTTATGCCGGCAAACCGATGGTAAGGCTATGGCCGGCAGGGCGCCTTCCAGAGCTCCAGCACGTAGCGCACACCAATTTCTGTGACATTGGTTTCGCTCTGGATTCAGAAGGAGAGCGCCTCGTAGTGGTGAGCTGTCTCGATAATCTCGGTAAGGGCGCTGCGGGCCAGGCTGTACAGAACATGAACGCAATGCTGGGCTTCGAGGAGGCGACAGGTCTGCAATGAGAATAGTCGTGAAAATTGCCGGGGCTTTGCTGGACGATCCAGAAGCGCTTCGCTCACTGGGCAGACAGATTGCGCAACTTGCCCATCAAGGACACGAATTGCTGGTAGTCCATGGTGGCGGAAAGATTTTCACTGGCACGCTCAAACGCATGGGCATCGAGAGCCGGTTCGTCAACGGCCTGCGGGTCACTGATCGCGAAACCCGAGACGTCGCCGTGATGGTTCTCGGCGGGTTGCTGAATAAACGTATGGCCGGCGCCATCTCTGCCGCTGGGCAGCCCGCTATCGGCCTGTGTGCTTCGGATTCGAGCTGCTTCCTTGCCGAGCCGATGCAACACGATGAGGTAATCGGCGCGCTCGGCTTTGTCGGCTATCTCACAGGTGCGAACGTCGAATTCCTCGAATCGTTGTGGCGGGCCGGAATCATTCCCGTAGCATCCTGCCTCGGATTGGGTGCCGACGGTGAACTCTACAACATCAATGCAGACCATATGGCGGCCGCTTGCGCTGAATACATCCATGCCGACCGGTTAATCTATATGACCGACGTCGCTGGGGTTCTGGACGGATCGAAGGTAATTAAAGCGGTCTCCTCCAGCGATGTGGAAGATCTCATTCGGCAAAACAAGGTCTCCGGCGGCATGGTGCTCAAGCTGGAGGCTTGCAAGCGGGCCCTGGCGGCCGGCGTGAAACAAGTGCGCATCGTTGGCGGGGCGAGCGAAACCGGCCTGCTGTCCGTCGCCAGTGGACAGAGGGGCCCGGGGACGCGGGTCACGTCCAGCTATTCCGCAACTGCCGGAGTTGGCCATTGAAACACCGGAAGTCCAAAGCGAAGCAGAACGTTTCCGCTGAACAGGCTATTCGCCTGGCGGGACGGTATCTGATGAACACGTACCGGCGTCCGCCTGTGGTCTTTGTGCGAGGCCGCGGCTGCTATCTTTACGATCATCGCGGGCGTAAGTATCTCGATTTCCTAGGCGGCCTGGCCGTTAATGCTTTGGGGTATTCCCATCCCAGGCTGACCCGCGTGATTCGCCGCGAATCCGCGCGCGCCGTGCATGTCTCAAATTTGTTTCATCACCCATACCAAGGCCCTTTGGCGCGAAAGCTGGCGGAATGGTCCGGGCTTGAACGCGTCTTTTTTACCAATAGCGGCACAGAAGCTATCGAAGGCGCGATCAAGCTGGCACGGCTGGCCGCACATAAGGACGGTACGGACGGAAAAACTCGTATCCTGGCGCTCGAGAATTCCTTTCATGGCCGGACCTTCGGCGCGCTTTCCATAACTCATCCCTCGAAATATCGTGAGCCGTTTGCTCCGCTGGTGCCTGGGGTCGAATTTGTGCGCTTTAATGATGTCGCCGACCTTGAAGCCAAGTTCGATGATTCCGTCTGCGCCATCGTTATCGAGCCAATTCAGGGCGAAGGTGGCATTTTTCCGGTCAGCACGCCATTTTGGACGCGCGCCCGCGAACTGGCCAGCCACTACGGTGCGGCGCTTATCGCGGATGAGATCCAGTCCGGCTTGGGCCGGACGGGCCGTGCCTTCGCCTATCAACGCCACAAGGGTTTACCGGATATCGTCGTTGTTGCCAAGCCGCTGGCCGGCGGGCTTCCGTTGGGAGCCATTGTAGCGCGCGAGAATTTGGCGGAATCCTTTTCGCCGGGTCTGCACGGCTCTACATTCGGGGGCGGACCGCTGGCATGCGCGGTCGCGCTGGAGTTTCTGTCGGTCGTCGAAGACGACAATTTGCTCGAGAACGTTCGCGAGCGCGGATCGCAATTGCGCGCTGAACTGACGCGAATCGCCTCGGACTTCGACTTCATTCGCGAGGTGCGGGGCGAAGGATTGATCTGCGGAATTGAGCTTGCTGCGGAAGGCAAACCCTATGTGGAGGCTGCGCTCCGTGAGGGATTGATAATCAATTGCACCCACGAACGCGTCTTGCGGCTCTTGCCTCCGTTTATCGTGACTGAACGCCAAGTGGACGAATTCGCGCAGCGATTCCGGCATGTCCTTACGAAGACCAAGCGTCCCAGTTCCGTTGCGGCGGAACTCGTCGAGAGGAACGACCGCGGCGCCTTGGCGGCTTCCCGCTAAAAACCCATGACCACAATGCCCATAGCCGTTACTGTTTCTACCGACCTTCTGACCGGCACGGAGTGGAACGCGGCCCGTATTCACGACCTCTTTCAGCTCTCCGCCGATGTCAAAGCCCGCCCGGGTCACTATGGCTCGTCGCTCGCCGGCCGCTTCCTGGCGGTGATTCTAGAAAAGCCGTCGCTGCGCACGCGCGTGACTTTTGAGGTTGGCATGCGCAGCTTGGGGGGGACTTCGATTTTTCTGGATCAGACCGTTTCGCGGCTGGGAGAGCGCGAGTCGATTCCCGATGTGGCCAGAAACCTTTCGCGCTGGGTGCATGGCATCGTGGCGCGCGTGTTTGAGCAACGCGAACTGGAGCAACTCGCCGAATTCGGCAGCGTGCCGGTGATCAATGCGCTTTCCGATCGTTTCCACCCTTGTCAGGCATACGCTGACTTTTTTACGCTGCGCGAGCGTTGCGGAAACCTACGAGGCGTGAAGGTCGCCTATGTGGGTGACGGCAATAACGTTTGCCACTCGTTGATGACCGTCGCAGCGCGCGTGGGAGCAGAGATGCGGATTGCTACACCAGCCGGTTATGAGCCTGATGCTTCCATCGTTGCTGAATCGCAGCAGGCCGCGCGCGAAACGCGCGCCACTATAGAGTTGTTCCATTCACCCGAAGAGGCAGTGGCCGGAGCACAAGCCGTTTATACAGACGTATGGGCCAGCATGGGGCAAGAAGACGAAGCGGCCACCCGCGCGAAAATCTTCGCGGCGTACCAGGTAAATGATCACTTGATGAAACAGGCCGCTCCGGATGCTCTATTTATGCATTGTCTCCCCGCCCATCGCGGCGCCGAAGTGACCGATTCCGTAATGGATTCACCTCGTTCAATCGTCTTCGATCAGGCAGAAAATCGTCTGCACGTACAGAAAGCTATCCTGCTGATGTTACTCAGCTAAAAGGAGACTGCGTGCCTCGCAAAGTAGTGCTCGCCTATTCGGGCGGGCTCGATACATCAATCATTATTCCCTGGCTGAAAGAAACCTACGGCTGCGACGTGGTCGCCATGATTGGCGACGTCGGCCAGCAAGAGGACTTGGAAGCCGCACGGCGCAAGGCCCTCGCCACCGGCGCTTCGGCAGCGTCCATCGAGGATCTGCGCGAAGAATTCATCACCGAATATATCTGGCCGACGCTGCGTGCGGGCGCTGTTTACGAGCACAAGTATTTGCTCGGCACCTCCTTTGCCCGTCCCGTTTTGGCTAAGCGCCAGGCGGAGGTCGCTTTGCGGATCGGCGCCGATGCTCTCGCTCACGGCTGCACGGGCAAAGGAAACGACCAGGTGCGATTCGAGCTTGCGTACAAAGCTATTGCTCCAAAGCTTCAGATCATCGCGCCCTGGCGGGAATGGAAGATCCAGTCCCGCGAAGATGCACTAGCGTATGCCCGGGTCCACAATGTTCCTGTATCGCAGACGAAAACCGACCTGTATAGCCGGGACCGCAACATCTGGCACTTGAGCCATGAAGGAGGCATCCTCGAGGATCCGGCCAATGCCCCTGAGGAGTCGATGTGGCAATGGACCACCTCTCCGGAGCGGGCGCCGGACAAATCCGTAGAGGTTGAAATCGGCTTCGAAGCGGGAACGCCGGTCTCGCTTAATGGAAAGCGGTTGAATGCCGTCGCACTGCTGGAAGCGCTAAACGCTGTAGGCGCGGCAAACGGCGTGGGGCGCATCGACCTGGTGGAAAATCGCCTTGTCGGCATCAAGTCGCGCGGGGCATACGAAACTCCTGGCGGCACGTTGCTGGTTTTGGCTCACCGCGAACTCGAAGCGCTTTGCCTGGATCGGGAGACCGCGCATTACTCGCAAATTCTGGCGCATCGGTATGCGGAGCTCGTGTATTACGGATTGTGGTTCACTGCTTTGCGCCAAGCGCTGGACGCGTTCTTTGCAAGCGCGCAACAGCATGTGACGGGAACAGTCGGCCTGCGGCTCTACAAAGGCAACGTCGCGGTAACCAGCCGGCAATCTGCTCATTCCCTCTATCGAACCGATCTCGCCAGCTTCAGCATGGCTCACTACAACCCAAAGGACGCGGAAGGGTTCATAAACCTCTTTGCATTGCCGGTGACGGTGCCCGCGAATGACACGGGATCGTGAAGCAGCGGGAAACAGCTGGCGAAGCGAGCAAGCTTTGGGGTGGAAGATTCGAACAGCCGCCGGACGAACTCTTTTATCAATTTCAACGCTCGTTTCCGTTTGACCGCCGTTTGCTGCCCTACGAACTGGCCGTCGACCGTGCGTGGGCTCGCGGCATAGAAAAGGTTGGCATCCTCAGTTCCTCGGAAACTCAGCAGACACTCGAAGCCATCGATGCCATCGGCAAGCGAGCAGAGTCGGATCCGGCTTGGCTCGATCTTTCGCCTGCCGAGGATGTGCACCATTTCGTCGAAATGGCGCTGGTCGAGCGCTTAGGCCCGCTGGGTTACAAGCTGCACACCGCGCGGAGCCGGAACGAGCTGGTAGCCACAGATTTCCGCATGTTCGTTAAGGAAGCCGCACAGAACCTCTCGCGCGGTGTCAGTGCGCTCATTGCGGCGCTTATAGGGTTGGCCGAGCGGACGACGGGAGTGCCTCTCGCGGGGATGACACACCTGCAACACGCTCAGCCAATTCTTTTCTCGCATTTTATCCTCGCGCACGCTGAGGCTTTTTTTCGCGACTTAGAACGGCTCAGTACCGCGAGACGCACAGCAGACTCCTGTCCGTTGGGCTCCGGAGCGCTGGGCGGCTCCGGGTTTCCCGTCGATCGGGAAGCGCTGGCAAAGGAGCTCGGCTTTTCGCGCATTTCCGCCAATAGCCTCGATGCCGTGGGCGACCGCGATTTCGCACTGGATTACCTTTACGCGCTCGCCGGCCTGGCTACACATATTTCGCGCCTCGCTGAAGATTTCGTTCTCTTTGCCTCTCAGGAATTCGGGTACGTTTTGCTGCCCGATGAATATTCGACGGGAAGCAGTCTTATGCCGCAGAAGAAGAATCCCGATGCGTGGGAGCTTTTGCGCGGTAAGACAGGCCGCATAACGGCCGCTCTGGTATCAGTCTTAGTTACGCTGAAAGGATTGCCTTCGAGTTATCAACGCGATTTGCAAGAAGACAAGGAGCCGGTTTTCGCCGCACACGACCAGGCCTTGGCGGTCGTCCAAATTGCGGCCGGAGCCGTGGGTGCCATGCGCATTAATCAGACAAGACTTTTGGCTGCGGCCCAGGATTCCGCGCTGCTGGCCACCCAGGCGGCACATTATCTCGTCCGCCGCGGTCTGCCCTTCCGCCAGGCGCATGAAGTTGTCGGCCGGATGATTCGCGAAGCCGAACGCACACACGAATCATGGACGGCAATGCCTTTGTCAAAACTTAAAGGCTTCTCGCCCCTCTTTGAATCCGATCTGGCGGAGGTACTGACGCTTGAATCTGCGCTGGCGAGCTGCGACGTGCCCGGAGGAACGGCTCCGGCGCGCGTTCGAGAAGCCATCGCCGATTGCCACTCTCGTTTGGAGCAGTGGACCAATTCGATCGGCTAACGGAGGTTCCTGAGTGACCAACGATATCCCCCAGATGCATACGGCGCCGCTTTCTGCGCTTCCACAAGGTTTCCGCTTTGCAGCGATGAACTGCGGCCTTCGGAAAGCTCCAAATCTCGATCTGGGACTGATCATTGCCGACGAGGAAGTCGCTGCCGCCGGAGTTTTTACGCAAAACCTGGTGCAGGCCGCACCGGTCGTTCTTTGCCGCCGGCATTTGCAGAAAGCGGCCCCGCGGATGCGCGCTGTGATCGTCAATTCGCGAAACGCCAACTGCGCCACGGGCGAAGCTGGAATGGCGGCATCAGAAGCAACGGCGCAAGCAATCGCTCGCGAGATCGGCTGCGACCCGGAACAGGTATTCGTTTGCTCGACTGGAGTTATCGGCCTTCCGTTGCGCGTCGAGCGGATTTTGCAAGCTGTGCCTGCCCTGGCGAAAATGGCCGATCGCACCGTCGAGGGGTTTGGCGGATTTACCAGGGCCATCATGACCACCGATACGCGGCCAAAATGGGCCGCATCCCGCTGCACACTATCCGGCCGCACAATCCGGTTGCTCGGCTGCACGAAGGGCGCGGGAATGATCCATCCCAATATGGCGACGATGCTGGCTTATATTGTTACCGATGCATCTATCAGTTCTCCGCTGCTGCAACGCGCCTTGAAGCAGGTAGTGAGCGGGACCTTCAACTCGATCACTGTCGACGGAGACACCTCCACCAACGACACGCTTCTGGCTCTCGCCAGCGGGGCTGCCGGCAATCGCACAATTACGAAAGCTGATGCCGATTATCGGCGCCTTTTGAGCGCGCTCGAGAACGTGTGTCACTCACTGGCATTGCAGATCGTCGCGGACGGCGAAGGGGCTACGCGTGTAATTGAGATAGAAGTTCGCGGAGCGGCGAGCGATGACGCCGCGCGACAAGTAGCCATGACAATTGCCGGATCCCCGCTCGTTAAAACCATGTTTGCCGGGGCAGATCCGAATTGGGGACGCATTCTCGCCGCAGCCGGGCGTGCGGGAGTCAAAATTGATCCTCGCCGCGCCAACATATATCTTGCGGATGTTCTCACTTGTCGCGGCGGCGTCGAGCACGCTTTTAGCGAAACTCGTGTGCACAATCGCATGCTGCGCGATTTCGTTCCCGTCCGCGTTGAACTCGGCATGGGTCGTGGCCGTGCCTGTGTGTGGACGTGCGATTTCACTTCCGACTACGTCCACATCAACGCGGCCTATCGAACTTAAGCTAACCGCACCTGGCCCCTGGCCTGAGCCGCCGGGCCAAATTAATCCTTTATTTAACATAAAGTTAGACCGAACAACCTGAGGCCCAGCATCTAAGCTAAGCATCTCGTCCATAGGGTTTGTTACGTATTTTTGTTCGTCTCCGTTGACCTGATCACAAGGTTGGCGGATGATGCGGCCCGAGAGCTGAAGCGCAAGCTTCGCCCGGGGTAGCCTGCGTTCGTTCGGACTGCGTACGGAGTTGGCCTTGCCTCTTCAGCCGCGCCTCATGGAGCTATTGAGCCAGAGGCCAAGGGAGTACGTTCGTGAAAAAACTGTACGTCGGCAATTTGCCGTTTCAGGCTACAGAAGAGGAGCTAGGCAATTGGTTTTCGCAGGTGGGTGTCTCGCCTGCGAATATCACTCTGGTGCGCGACCGCTTCTCGGGTCAACCTCGCGGATTCGGATTCGTCGAAGTCAATAGCGACGACGATGCCGGCCGCGCGATTCAAGCTCTCAATGGCCACGACTTCATGGGCCGCAGCGTGGTCGTAAACGAGGCGCGTCCTCCACGCGAAGGCGGCGGTGGCGGAGGTGGCGGTCGAGGCCCAGGCGGTGGCGGAGGCGGCGGAGGTCGCGGCGGGTATGGTGGTGGCGGACGCGGTGGCGGTGGCGGCCGTGGGGGTTCCGGCGGCGGGGGTGGCAGAGGCCGCTATTAGAATTTCACAATAAGTTTCGCTCGCACCCGTCCGTGCAACAAGGTCTAGGCGGACGGGTGTAGCGACTTCAACCTTTTTGCTCGTTTAGTTGTCCAAGCGAATTTTCCGCAGTGCTGAGTACCGTCGGAACGGCTTCGAGGCGTTCGACGCGTCCACCGCTGTAGCTATACTTTTCGAGTGCCATCGCCTCAGTCGCCTGCTTCACTAACTCCACCACATTAAGACCGGCCTCGGCTTCCTGGAGCTCGGCAGCCGAAGCATAGAGAGCGGGACTGCGCGGCATGAAAAGCGGGCAGCAGTCGTGAAATGGTTCCTCGGAAATCTCGAAAGTGCCAATGCGCCGAGCTAGCGCTAGAATTTCCTGTTTGTCGTCGCCCGCAAGCGGACGGAAGACGGGCATCGGCGAAGCCGCCCCGACCGCCACCATATTCTGCAGGGTCTGCGAAGCCACCTGTCCCAGGCTGTCGCCCGCTATGATCGCCTGGGCATGATTTCTATGCGCAATTCTCTCTGCAATCCGCAACATCATGCGCCGATAGAGCAAAAGCCGGTATTGCTCAGGAGCTGCGCTCACGATTTCGCGCTGAATCGGCTCAAACGGGACAAGATACAGCCTTGCCGTAAATTGGTAAGGCAGCAGCCGTTCCACCAGGGCCCTCGCCACATGCACGGAAGATTCACCGGGCCTCGCCCCACCGCCCCAGAAGTGAACGAAAGTCACGTGGGCGCCGCGGCGCATCATTTTGTAAGCGGCCACCGCGGAATCAAATCCTCCCGACAAAAGGCAAACCATTCGCCCGGTGGTATTCGCTGGCAGCCCTCCCGTGCCGGGAATCCTTCTCCCATATACCAACATGGGACCAGGCGTGATCTCGATTCTGCACGTCATCTCCGGATCATCGAGCTGCACGCGGACCGCACGGCCGGCTTCACGCAATTTCTCCAGCAGGTACCGCCCCACATGCCTTTCAATTTCGTCGACTCGGTGGGGGAAGGATTTATCGCTGCGTTTCGCGCGAACGGCGAAATTCGAGAATTCGAGTGGCGCTACTTCCTCCCATGCGGCTTGGCAGAGCGCCTCCAAATCGTCTTGCGATCCGCGCTGCACAGAACGAGCCACTGCGAAGTAAGCAATACCTGAAACCTGCTTCAGCCGGCCGATTATCGCTTCCAAAGTCGCGTCAAAACCGAACTCTAGAACCACACGGTCTCCGGGCTGGCGCATACGCATGCTCGGGAAGTCAGCGAATGCTCGCCGCAGGGCAAGCAAGAATTTGCCCAGGAAAAATTTGCGATTCCGGCCTTTCAGCCAGAGCTCGTGATAGTGAATGACGATGACGGTCTTCGGCATTTTTTGTTCGAACGGCCGGGCCTTCCTGCATGCAGTATACAGCCAGTCCGACGGGTTGCAGGTTTCATCGGTTCGTTCGCAAGTTCCATCTTCTAGTTCTAGGAGTGCCAGTATCGTTTGCGCGAAATGCTTATGTAGTAGTTGGACACCACTGTAGACTCCGAGCCTCTTCTGGCGTATATGGAAGTGCAAGTCACCTGTAAATCGGAATGACAGGCGACCTTGCGTGCTCTCTGAGCATCCATATAAGAGCAAGACTGACCCCCTAAGGAAGGTCGAGCGATGTGGGATAAGCGCGATTGGCATCAGTTCTTCCAGCTAGCGCAACGCCCGTGGCAACGTCACCGCCCGCCGCGCCCGGTAGCCCCCTCGGGGATAAACCGCGTGCTGCCGGTGGTGGGGTTCAGCCTTTCTGAACTGGACGACGCCGGAATCAATTTGGAACTGGCAGAGCGTCTAGGGTTACCCGTCGACGCTGCTCGCGTCGGGGTTTATGGCCCCAATGTTTCCGCATTGCGCGACTTTGTGCGCTCGGCCCGCCAACCCGGTTAAAACACGTAGTTCGCCCCTCTCGAATCTCCAAAATTAATAAGGCTAATTACAGTCAAAAAGGGTGTTTCGCGCACAGGGCGGAGGCGCCTCGCCCGAAGGGTGGGACGTTCGGAAGACGCGAAAGCCCCTGCTACAGGGGGTACTAGAAGTTACTTCCGCCCTCTTGACGACGCCAAAACTTTCGGTAAACTGCGCTTTCTGCGCTTTCTTGTATGTCCGAGCAATTCATCATCGGCCAGGAGGCTCTGCGGGAGTTTGAATACCCGCAGCGGGAAGCAGCATTCTTTTATGGCCTGTTTCTGCGCGGCCATTCTGCCGAAGAGCTCCGCCGCGATATCGAAGTGCCTGCCAGTGTTTTGGCTCGCTGGCACCGGGAGGCTGAGCGCGAACCAAGCCTGCGCGAAGTGCTCGAACGCATGGTGGAGTACCGCCGCCACGTGCTCGCCATTTTTGATTCCTTGATCGGATTTGAGACTCGCATCACTCGCGTTCAATAGCTAAGGCGACAGATGCAGCCCGCTGCGTTCGAAGACTTCCAACTA
>Ga0209625_1000399_pt1 | contig 11203 bp, 8 predicted proteins | sample JacPin_JW_Ref_M2_FD_187960 | JGI IMG/M metagenome (GOLD analysis project Ga0209625, IMG submission 187960) | Forest soil microbial communities from Algoma, Ontario, Canada - Jack Pine, Ontario site 1_JW_Ref_M2 (SPAdes) (version 2) | ecosystem: Environmental > Terrestrial > Soil > Boreal...
CCAGCCGCCTGGGACAAAACATGCAGCAAATCGGTCAGCTCCTTAAAGCCAAGGTCGGCGTGGAAGTTCTGTTCGTCGATTGCGGCGGCTGGGACAACCACGTCAACGAAGGCGGCGTGCAAGGCCAGCTCTCCAACTTGCTCAAAGACCTCGGCCAGTCCCTCGCCGCCTTTCATCAGGACATGGGCGACCGTATGCAGGACATCGTCGTCGTCACCATGAGTGAATTCGGCCGCACCGCCAAAGAAAACGGCAATCGCGGCACCGATCACGGCCACGCCAATTGCATGTTCGTCATGGGCGGCGAAGTAAGAGGTGGAAAGGTGTTTGGCAAATGGCCCGGCCTCGAAGATCATCAGCTCAACGAGAACCGCGATCTCGCCCTAACCACCGATTTCCGCTATGTCCTCGGCGAGACCCTAACCAAACACATCGGCGTAAAAGATCTCTCCACCGTATTTCCCGGCTTCGACAACAACGCACACCGCTTCCCCGGCCTGATCAGAACATGATCACAACATAAAATCCCGAAATCACAGTTGGAATCGCCGTGTAGCCCGCCGCGGGATTAACCGCTTCCCCGCAGACTCCAAAAAGAAGTGCAGCGGTGGCGACGGGGATGTAAGTGCCATCCCCTTCGCCCCCGGCATGAGCGAGCATTTTTTCGATTTGGCAGTTGGTCAATCGACGGTGATGCGCGTACCGGCCGTTGTTCCCGTGACCTCTGCTAATGGCGTTCCGGTGCCAAAGACGTTGGTGGCGTCGAAGAGTTTGAAATCAAACGTACCTTTGTAGGTTTTGCCGTTGTGCGCGACCGTATCCGTTTCATCGACGGTGAAGACGTTTGAAATGGCGCCGTCCGAAGCAAACATGAGGCCGATATGGTGCAGCTTGACGCTGCCATGGCCTAACTCCTTCCAAACGCCGAAGCAGATATTTCCGCCGGCGGGCGGCAGAAACGCGTTTTCAAATTCAGTTCCATCCTCGTGCCAGGTCTTGTAGGATTCGACGAACTGGAAGGGTGTTGGAGGGAATGGAGGGGTGGGAGCGGAAGTTGCAGTGTAAATCACGTGCCACAAACCCACGATGCTGGCATGTTTGTTCGATTCTTCGTCCTCTTGAAGGTTCAACGGGTTCCCGTGCGGGCTCACGAAGGGAATTGAAAGAGCGGTTCCCGTTTTGTATGGAAGGCCGCAACCAGCAGCTTTGGCGCCGGAAGTAGTGAACAAAAGTGCCAACCCTACCAATGCAACGATAGCGCAGAACCGCCCGCCCCGAAGTGCCTGGAAGATATTCATTCGATTCATCGTTTCTCTCCTTAGAGTTGGGCTTGAGCGACTGTCCGCTTCATGCTTAGTGTTGACGCGGCAGCCGCCAAGTGGAAATGCTGACGTACTATGTGGAAGCAGGGCCGCCATACCTTGGGGGACTTCAGGGCCGACTCGTGTGCGCACGTACTATAATTATTAAGTTTACTTGTCAAGCCATTTATCAAGAGTTTATCGGTCGAAGCTCGGATTGTGAGTTTTAGTACCCCAGTCTGCCCCGAGAGACCAGTTCCGCCCGAAGGGGCGGCCAAAGCATTGTTAGGAGGCCGGTACCCTGGAAGTATCATAGGAGTAGTGTGCCGTGACCATGAGTCAACACAAGGTTCAAACTCAACTCGGCCGATCCGCGGTCCAGATCTTCGCCGCTAATGAGCGCATGAACCAGATGCTTATTGAACATCTCGATCCGCGCGCCTGGAGCGCCAAACCGCCCGGCAAGGTCCGCCCCATTGCCGCGATCTTCACGCATATGCACAACGTCCGCGCCAAGTGGGTCAGGCTTACTGCGGGGCACCTCAAAGTTCCACGCCAACTGCACCGCACGAAGTGCACGCTGCAACAAGCCCGTGCGGGATTGGCCGAGAGTGCCGCTCGCTGCGCCGAGATGCTCGCTGAAGCGCTCGGCGATTCTAAGGGCCGCATCGAAAAATTTCACAGAGACGGCTGGGCTAAGTCTTGGCCGGTCGGCGTGGAAATGCTGTGCTACATGCTTTCTCACGAGGCCCACCATCGCGGCCAGGTCTGTATGCTCGCGCATCAACTCGGATTCCCGTTGCCGATCGCGGTGACGTCCGGCCTCTGGAATTGGGAAAAACTTTGGAAAGAGTGCGGGTCGCCGCACGGCCCGGGCTACGACGCTTAAGGAATCGCTCAAGGTATAAGCCCCAATCACTCGCGAGTTTTCTCATGATTAATCTCTGATGGACTTGTCCATTCGAACGCCAGCGCCGACAATTTCTAAAATCATTCGAACGCGCGCGATTCGAACGCTGGCAATATTACTGAAATGTTATAGTTACTGAATAATTAAAGTATTACTTTGATTGTCGGCGCGCCGATAGAAAAAGGCCATGCGCAAAACGAATGGCCCTTTGTTCATAAGCTAAATTTTCTTTCGCGATGCCAGATGCCGTGATGTCCGGGGCATTTCGTGAATGAATCGTGTCGCTCTAGTGTGCTTCCTGCCGGATGCGCATCCCGTAAAACGAGCGGTACACGAAGAAAAACGAAACCGCAAAGAAAGCCGCGGCCAGCGCATGCGTCACGTTAGATCCCTGCGTAACAGTGAGCTGCACAGCCAGCTCGACCGCGAGCAGCCCGAAGAGCGTCGTAAATTTGATCACCGGATTCAGCGCCACCGAAGAAGTATCCTTGAACGGGTCGCCTACAGTATCGCCGACCACCGTCGCATCGTGCAGTGGCGTGCCTTTTTGCTTCAGCTCGACCTCCACAATTTTCTTCGCGTTATCCCAGGCCCCTCCCGCATTTGCCATAAAAATCGCTTGATACAACCCAAAAATCGCGATGCTGAAGAGATACCCGATAAAAAAGAACGGCTCCACGAATGCAAACGACAACGTCGCAAAAAACACCGCGATAAAAATATTCAGCATCCCTCGTTGCGCGTACTTGGTGCAGATCTCCACAACTTTTTTACTGTCCGCAATGCTCGCGGCCTTCGCTTCTTCTAGATGAATGTTGGCCTTGATGAATTCAACCGCGCGGTAAGCCCCGGTGGTAACCGCCTGTGTAGACGCTCCCGTAAACCAGTAAATCATCGCCCCGCCGGTAATCAGTCCAAGCACAAACGGTGCATGCAACAGCGAAAGTTTGTTGACGTTCATAGTCAACCCGTGAGTCAGTGCCATGATGATGGAAAAAATCATCGTCGTGGCGCCCACTACCGCGGTGCCAATTAGCACCGGTTTGGCGGTAGCTTTAAACGTATTCCCCGCGCCATCATTAGCTTCCAGCATTTCCTTGGCGCGCTCAAAATTCACGTCAATGTTGTAATCGCGCTTAAGCTCCTGCTGAATGCCAGGAATTTGCTCGATCAGCGACAGCTCGTAAACCGATTGCGCGTTGTCCGTCACCGGCCCGTAGGAATCCACCGCGATGGTCACCGGTCCCATGCCCAGAAACCCAAACGCCACCAACCCAAACGCAAACACCGGTGCCGCGATCATGAATGTTGCCAGTCCCATTTCGCTGATCAAATAGCCAAGCGACATCAGCACCACCATCGCCAGCCCGATGTAATACGCCGAAAAATTTCCCGCCACAAATCCGGAAAGAATGCCCAGCGACGCGCCGCCTTCCTGCGCGGAGCTGACCACTTCGCGCACGTGTCGCGACTCCGTAGAAGTAAATACCTTGACCAGTTCGGGAATAATCGCCCCCGCCAAAGTGCCGCACGAAATAATCGTCGCCAGCTTCCACCATTGCGTGGTGTCCTGCCCGAGCGACGGAATGATCAAGTACGAAACGAGGTAGGTAAAGCCGATCGAAACCACCGAAGTGATCCACACGAGCGAAGTCAGCGGAGCCTCATAGTTCATATCATCGACATCGCCGAACCTCGCCTTGGCGATCGCTCCGTTGATGAAATACGCGGCCGCGCTGGCAATCAACATCACGATGCGCATGATGAAGATCCACACCAGCAATTGCACTTGTACCGTCGAGCTCGATACTCCCAGCAAAATAAAAGTGATCAGCGCCACACCGGTTACGCCGTACGTTTCAAATCCATCAGCGCTGGGCCCCACGGAGTCGCCGGCATTGTCGCCGGTGCAGTCCGCGATGACGCCCGGGTTGCGCGCATCGTCTTCTTTAATTTTGAAGACGATCTTCATCAAGTCAGACCCGATGTCCGCAATCTTGGTAAAAATTCCGCCGGCGATACGCAGCGCGGCAGCGCCCAGCGATTCGCCAATGGCGAAGCCGATGAAGCACGGTCCCGCGTAATCCCCCGGAATAAACAGCAAAATAAACAGCATGATCAGGAGTTCCACGCTGATCAGCATCATGCCGATGCTCATGCCCGCCCGCAGCGGCGTGTGATAAATCGGATACGGCTTGCCGCGCAGGCTGGCAAACGCGGTCCGCGAATTCGCGAATGTGTTCACGCGGATTCCAAACCACGCCACGCCATAACTGCCCGCGATGCCCACCAGACTGAAGAGCAAAATAATTGCCACCCGCATGGCTTCAAATTTCAAAAGCACGCCAAAATAAAGAACGATAACGATGGCGATAAAGATTTCCAGCAGCAGAATGAATTTGCCTTGCGTGATCAAATAAGTTTTGCAGGTCTCGTAAATCAGCTCGGAGATATCCCGCATCGATTTGTGCACCGGCAAATTCTTGAGTCGGCTATAAATGGTCAAACCAAAAATCAGCCCGAACACGCAGAAAATCAGTCCAAACAATAGAATTTTGTGCCCGTCAATACCGAGAAACGAGACCTGCGACAGATCTGGCAGCTTTAGATTGGCCTCGCCGCCAGCCTCCTGAACTTCCTGGGCGCGCGCCGCTGCGCAGGCAAGCATCGAGAGAAACGCCATCCCGGCGCTTATTTTTAAAGTCCCGCGAGCGAGCGAACACAAATTATCGAACCAGATGCGCATCAACAATTCCTCCATAAATTACCAATGATTTTCAGAGCCTCGGCCTTGTGCAACGATTCCGTGGACACTTTCCATATACGTAAAACGGCAAAGGCGGCGCAACCCGCCGATTTCAAACAGGGCCCTGCGTTAGAATGCGGCACGGGCCTAATCTGTACTGTTTATCTTAGCTTGACCACCCCTGGAACCCCTCCCAGGGACGGCGAATAGGCTTTGCGCGGGCTGGCAACAAAGCGCTGATTTATAACATTTAGCAACGATAGCGGTCAAACCGCGCCGATCCTGGCGTAGGAGTCAAACCACCGCCACCCGGTACCGCTAAGTCGCGTCTTCAGCAATGCGGCAAACTTGTGCCAAGAGGCCCCAAAAGGATTGACGCACCTGGAATGGCGAGACGCTGCCGCCTAGCGATGGTAACATGCCATTCTAAATTCGGCCCATTGGTGCGGGCCAACCATACAATTAATCTTTGACGGGGATTATGAGCGCAAACCCATCGGTATCTTCAGCGGCCACCGCCGCTGCATCTTTCGGAAGCGATCACGCCGCAGCGACACCGCTTCGCAGCAACTGGAGCCGCGATGAGGTGGCCGCGATTTACCGCACCGCGCTGCCCGAATTAATTTTTCGCGCGCAAACGATTCATCGCCAATTTCACGCTCCCGACCGCGTGCAGACCTGCCAATTAATTTCCATCAAAACCGGCGGATGCCCGGAAGACTGCGCGTATTGTCCGCAAAGCGCGCACTACGATGCCGACGTGGAACGCCGGGGTTTGCTTGATCCGCAACATGTCATCTCCGTGGCCCGCGACGCAGTTGGCCGCGGTGTGACGCGTTTCTGCATGGGCGCGGCGTGGCGACAGGCGCCGGAGGGCAAGGATTTCGACAACGTCCTGGAAATGGTGCGCGGCGTTTCGGCCCTGGGCATGGAAGTCTGCTGCACCTTGGGCATGTTGACGGAGAGCCAGGCCGTCAGACTCAAAGACGCAGGACTCTCCGCGTATAACCACAATTTAGATACTTCGCCGGAATTTTACGGCTCGATCATCACCACGCGCGTCTACGACGACCGCTTGCGCACGCTTGCCGCGGTGCGCAAAGCGGGCATCACCGTTTGTTGCGGTGGAATTTTGGGCATGGGCGAAAGCGAACGAGACCGCATCGGTTTGTTGCACCAGCTCGCCACTCTGGAGCCGCATCCGGAAAGTGTGCCCATCAACATGCTGGTGCGCGTGGTGGGCACGCCGCTCGCGGAGAAGCCCGCGCTCGATCCGCTCGAAATGGTGCGCGCCATAGCAACAGCACGTGTGTTGATGCCCGCTTCGCGTGTACGGCTGGCCGCGGGAAGAAAGCAATTGTCGCCGGAAGCCGTGACGCTATGTTTTCTCGCGGGCGCGAATTCGATTTTTGTCGGTGAAAAATTGCTCACCACTCCCAACCCGGGTGCGGACGAAGACGAACATCTACTGCAAACGTTAGGATTGAAACCACTCGAGTCGAATGCCGTCTAAATTTAACGAAGCACTGCTCGCGGAATTACAAGCCGGGCTGCGCGAACTCGAATCGCGCAGTCAGCGCCGGACGCTCATGGAAATCGCCGGAGTGAATCTCTGCTCCAATGATTATCTTGGATTAGCAGACAACCCTGCGCTGAAACAAAATGTAATCGATGCCGTGGCTAAGGCCTCTCGAATCGGCGGTACCGGCTCCCGCTTGCTATCCGGGCACGCCGCAGTGTGGACCGAGCTGGAAGAAGAATTCGCTGCGTTCGCCGGCAGCGAAGCAGCTTTGTATTTTGGTAGTGGTTATGCAGCAAACATCGGCTTGCTCACGTCGTTGGCGAATAAAAACGATGTCATTTTTTCCGACGCCCTGAATCACGCCAGCATCATCGATGGGATCCGCTTATCGGGCGCGCGAAAAATAATTTATTCCCATCGTGATTTAAATGCGTTGGAATCGTCGCTGAAAGAAAACCAGTCGAAGCCTGGACGAAAGCTGATTGTGACTGAAACAGTCTTCAGCATGGACGGCGACGTGGCCCCGCTGGATGCCATTGTTGTGCTCGCGGAAAAGTATGGAGCAAGCGTGATTGTCGACGAATCGCACGCCACTGCCACGCACGGACCAGGTGGACGCGGGATTGCTTCGCAGTTCCTGTCCGACCGGGGTGTCGTAGCGGCCATGCATACTTGCGGCAAAGCTTTAGCCAGCGCCGGCGCATTCGTTTGTGGATCGGCAGTGCTCCGCGAACATTTGATCAATCACGCGCGCACATTTATTTTTAGCACCGCCATGCCTCCTTACATCGCTGAACAAATTCGAGCCGCGCTGCGTCTGGCCGCGGGAATGGATTCCGAGCGCGCGGAGTTGTACGCAAGATCGCAGGACTTCGCGAAATCCCTGCAGCGCGATGGTTGGGAATCTTTCGGCACGACTACGCAAATTGTTCCCGCCGTGATTGGCGCGAACGATGCTGCTGTCGCTGCCGCCCAATTTCTGCAGCGGGCCGGATTTGCAGTCAGAGCCATTCGTCCGCCGACCGTGCCGCCAGGCACCGCGCGGCTACGTTTTTCGGTGACACACAAAATCAGCGCCGCTGAACTTGAAAGGCTCGCCGCGGTTTTATCCGCGTGGCGCGCGCAATCGCATCATCCTATTCCTCTGGCATTGGCGGGCTCCGCGTGAGGCACCATTTTTTTATTACCGGAACGGACACCGGTGTGGGCAAGACTACGCTCGCGGCGTTACTCTGCGCTGCGCTTGATGCGGTGTACTGGAAGCCCATACAAACCGGCACGCTCGAAGGCTCCGACCGCGTGACGGTGATGCGCCTCGCCGGCCTCGCCACCGATCGCACGCTGGAAGAGGTTTACAAATTTGTGCCTCCCGTTTCGCCGGACCTCGCCGCGCGCTGGGCAGGCGTGGAAATCGATTTGGCGCGTATTAATTTGCCGACCACGCTGAACAACGATTGGCTGATCGTCGAAGGCGCCGGCGGCGTGCTGGTGCCCATCAATGCGAAACAATTCATGCTGGACCTGATGGCCAAATTCAAGCTGCCCGTAATTCTTGCCGCGCGAAGCGGCGTCGGCACCATCAATCACACTTTACTTACGCTGGCGGCCTTGCACGCGGCGGAGCTTCCGGTGCACGGCGTGGTTTTGATTGGCGACCAGAATCGCGAAAATCGCGAAACCATCGAGCGTTTCGGACACGTGCGCGTCATTGGAGAAATTCCACGCTTACCGAATTTGCACCGCACTTCGCTGATGCACGTGTTCATGAATAATTTCGACCGCGCCGCTTTTTCCCAATAAAGCAAAATGAGTTCGCTGCTGCGCATCTGGCATCCCTTTACGAACGCCGCAATGGATGCGCCTCCGCTGCATGTGGTGCGCGCTGAACGCGTTTATCTTTACACCAAAGACGGCAGGCGCATTCTGGATGCGGTGTCGTCCTGGTGGGTGAACCTCCACGGGCACGCCAATCCGCGCATCGCGGAAGCCATCGCGGAACAGGCTCGCAAAATGGAGCACGTAATCATGGCCGGCTTCACGCACGACGCCGCGGAAGAACTGGCCTCGCGTTTGCGCCAGCGATTGCCGCGCGAAATGACGCACCTGTTTTTTTCCGACGATGGCTCGACAGCCGTGGAAGTCGCCTTGAAACTCGCGGTGCAGCATTTCAGCAACACCGGTCGCGCGCAAAAATCCGAAATCGTCGCGCTCGCGCACGGCTATCACGGGGACACCGCCGGCGCTATGTCCGCCAGCGACGATTCTTTGTTCAACAAGCCATTTCAGTCCATGCGTTATGCGGTGCACCGCGTGCATTCCGCGTACTGCCACCGTTGTCCGGTGGGCCTCATGCGTGCCACGTGTCACATCGAATGCGTGCAGCAACTGGAAACATTGCTAGAGCAGAATCACGAGCGTATCGCCGCGGTCATTGCGGAGCCGTTGCTGCAAGGCGCAGGTGGCATGATCGTTCACCCCGTGGAATTCCTGCAAAAAGTGCGCGCGCTGTGCACTCGTTACAATGTTTTGCTGATTGCCGATGAAGTGCTGACCGGCTTCGGCCGCACCGGAAAAATGTTTGCGTGCGAACTGGCCGATGTGATTCCAGATTTAATGTGCCTGTCAAAAGGAATCACCGGCGGTTTTTTACCGATGGGCGCGACGGTGTGCAGTGACCGCGTGGAGGCGCCGTTTCGCAGCAAAGACCGCTTGCATACTTTTTATCACGGACATTCTTATACCGGGAACGCGCTGTCGTGCGCGGCGGCCAACGCCAGCCTGCAGATTTTTGACGATGAGCCGGTCTTTGAACGCATCGCGATGATTTCCGCGGTCAATACCGAGCGGCTGGAACAATTCCGTAAATTGCCGCAAGTCGCGGATGCGCGGCAGATCGGAACCATGGGAGCGATTGAGCTTCGCGCCGATGATGCTGGCTATTTATCGGCCATGCGCACCAAGCTGTACCAATTTTTTATCGACCGCGGCGTGTTGTTGCGGCCCCTCGGAAACGTAGTCTACGTGCTCCCGCCGTATGTCATCACGCGCGAGGAACTGCATTTCGTTTATGACGTAATTTTGCAGGGCATCGAGGCGTTGTTGTGACAAAGCTCCGGCGTGCCTGCAATTAAGGTGTTTTTCTTTCCGCGCTACGGGTTTGTGCGTCCAAAAATGGCCGTCAGGAGTGTTACTGTGATTTACGCGAGGTGCGGTACCTGGTGATTGCCTTTCGCACATGGAAACATAAGATCGTCGCTTTCGCAGGCAGCCTGGGCGCTCCCGGGCTTTTTCTTATTTCATTCCTCGATTCTTCAATTTTAACCTTCCCGGTTATAAACGATCTTTTGCTGATCGAATTATCTATGCAGCATCCGTCGCGCATGCCGCTTTACGCGTTAATGGCGGCCACTGGATCCACCCTGGGTTGCATTTTTCTGTATTTCATTGCCCGCAAAGGTGGCGAAGCTTTTTTTCACAGCAGGGCAGGAAAGCACGGCGGTGCGATCCGCCACTGGATCGAGCGCAACGGATTTGGCGGAATGCTGGCGGCCGCGTTGTTGCCTCCGCCTACGCCCTTCAAGTTTTTTGTGTTCGCCGCCGGAGTATTCGAAATGCCGCTGACCAGTTTTGCGTCAGCGATTGCCACCGCGCGGCTGTTTCGATATTTCGGCGTGGGCTACCTGGCGGTGCGCTACGGCGACGGCGCTCTCCCGTTTTTACAGCGGCACAAATTAAACATGGCTCTTGCGGCCGTGTTCCTGGTGGCCATCAGCTACGGACTTTCACAGTTAATTTTGCGCGCCAAACATCCCTACGGAGATGCGGCACACAAAAAGAGGGACGACTAAACTTATCTAGCGAGCCATTTCGCGGCTGGCCCACACAATCTCTGCAGAAATTATTTTTCCTGCCGGATCGAAATCGACGGTCACCATCGGTTCGCGTTTCACTTCCCCTGCAGCCGCATAGCGCAAGTCACGGATTTGCACTTCCGAGCCTGCATCCATTTTTTGAATGGTCGCTTTCGGAAATCGCCCCACCAACAAAAAGTTTTTTGCCACTTCCGTGGATTGAGCAGCTTGCAGCGGTGGATTCGGCTCCGGCTTGAACAAATTTATGCCTGGGTCCAGGGAGGAACGCCGTGAGGAATTCAGGTGCACGGCGACTTCGTGAAGCGCGCTTTCTGTTTCCGCGACGCCGTGCCAGGTCACCAGCGACACAAAATCGGAGAACGCTGCAACTTGTCTTGGCAGTTCGCCGACATAGCTGCGATTTTGCATCTGTGCGACGGCCGTAGCATGCAGATCTGCGCGCAGGCCAACATAAGAAACCATCATAACTAATCCCACGATGGCGCCCACGAAGCCGCGCGGTCTTTTGTCCTTCGCGCCGATTTCGGAACTGATCAGATGAAAAAATTCCGGGAACAAGATGGCCGCGATCAGAATGGAGATGATCCAGGGATCAATCGTGGGCAGCCAATCCATCGCAATTCGTGCGGGATTAATGGGCCAGAACAATTCCACGCCCTGCCATTGCGCCACATCCATCGCGAGATGCAACCATTGCGCCAATAAAACCGCGACAAATACGCTTCCCGCTGACAATCTTGAAATTAAGTCGCGCGACGCCCATGCTTGATATGCCGCGCCAAAAACGCACGCGATGATTAGTGAGGCCAACAACGAATGCGTGTAGGTGCGATGCCAACTGAGATATGCGCC
>Ga0209625_1000401_pt1 | contig 11173 bp, 10 predicted proteins | sample JacPin_JW_Ref_M2_FD_187960 | JGI IMG/M metagenome (GOLD analysis project Ga0209625, IMG submission 187960) | Forest soil microbial communities from Algoma, Ontario, Canada - Jack Pine, Ontario site 1_JW_Ref_M2 (SPAdes) (version 2) | ecosystem: Environmental > Terrestrial > Soil > Boreal...
CGGGTCTGAGATTTCATTCGGCGACAGAAATCCTTCTGAAATATCTCTCGCCCGAAATCCAAATCAGCCGTATCGGAGTGAACGAAAACTGGCGACGTGGAATCAAGGTCGTTTTCCGTCAATAAAACTCGTACGGACAAAAAAGAAGGGAAGCGGTCCGGATTAGATCCGGTGCCACTTCCCGGGGTGTGTCCTAGAAGTGATTTGTAGGATTAGACGGCGATACTTCGGAAAAGGTTGCAGAAAAAAGCGTCAGCGACAAAAATCAATAGAAGAGATATTTGCGCCATTTCTCGTCGCGATGGCCGATCAGCCGCATGAGTTGGCGAGAGGTGTGAAGCGTGAACGGACGCGGGCGACGCTGCAGCTTCAGGCCTGCTTCTTCGGGCGTGCGGTCGCCCTTATTGTTGTTGCAGGCGTAACAACACGCCACTAGATTTTCCCACGACGACCGCCCGCCGCGCGAACGCGGCATCACGTGGTCAAGCGTCAGTTCGGCGGCCGGGAATGCGCTTCCGCAAAACTGGCAGGTATTTCGGTCGCGCAACAAAATATTCTTGCGCGAAAGGGCGCGGCTCTGTTGCGGGATATGGCGATAGGTGAGAAGCCGTATTACCGAAGGCACCTGAATCGCTTTCGAAGTGGAGTGCACTTCGGCGTGGTTGGTTTCTTCGGCCTGAGCGACACCCTTCAGCATGAGGACCAGCGCACGGCGAACGGCCGTGACATTGATCGGCTCGAATGTTGCATTCAGAACGAGTACGGGAGCTTGCATCAACGACGGACGCTTAGTAGCGGGAAGCTGCGAATTAGGCGTGCCGACACCGGCGGCCGTCTTGGCCAAGCCAAGATTGGGCCGGGGACGTAAAACATTCTTTAGCCGGTTTTCCATCTGCGCCGCCTTTGCGTCGCTCGACGATTTTCCCTGTTACTAAGGATGCTTACCGCATCCTGCTGGTTTCACGGGCTTTGCAACTTTGTTCGCTGCCTAGAGGCCGTGAGCGACGAACCCGGAACGACTCGCGCCACCGTCAGTCCATAGACCTTTGCGGCTCCTGCCTTCTTCAGCACTCGCGAGCACGCATCCAGCGTCGCGCCAGTCGTCAATACATCATCTACCAGCAAGACGCGCAGCTTGTCAACTCGCACCCCTTGGCGCGTGGCGTAGGCGCCACGTACGGATTTCCAGTGCTCGCTGCGAGAAAGGACTAGCTGCGCTGGCCGGGGCTTCGTGCGCACCAGCAGATATGCTCCGAGTTTTAGCCCCAGGCGCCGCGCAAGGGGCCGCGCGATTAATTCCGCCTGGTTATAGCCGCGCTCACGCCGGCGATCGGGGTGGAGCGGAACGGGAACCACTGCATCAGCTTGAAATTCTTCTCCCGCGCGTCGAATTATGTCGGCAAGCCGCTCGGCAAACCAATGCCCCAGCCTCGTTACCTCCTCGTATTTCAAAAGCACGATTGCCCCCGCCAACGTGTCGTTGTACAGAGCGAAGCTTCGAGCGCGGTCAAAAGCATAAAAATTCGAGCGGCAGAGCCGGCAAAGTCCAGACGCAGACTGGGCCTGCGGCTCGATCTCAAAGGGCCGTCCGCAGCACTGGCACATCGGGTCATTAATCGGCTCTATCGAGGCAAAGCATGAAGCGCAGATCGGAATTCGACTCGCATTCGTAAGGGCAACTCCGCAAATCCGGCACGGCGCCGGCAGGAGAACAGACACAACCGCATCGAGTGCGCCTCGAAAGGACACAATTCCGCTCTTTGGCTGTAAGGGGTAACCGGAAACTACTCCAATTCAGGCCGAGAAGGAAGCAGAATCGCGCGCGAGAATATTTTCGAATGGCTACAGCTCTGGTCCTTGGGCGGCCGGGGCTTCCGAAACTGCGAAGGCAGGGACGAAACCGGGTCTTACAGCTGCCCCTGCTCCATTTTTTCCTGGCAGGTAATGCAGTAGCGAGTCCACGGTACCGCTTCGAGACGCTTTTGTTGAAGCTCCTGATGGCACGACACGCATTCGCCAAAGCCGTTGTCCCTGTTGATGCGGGCCAGTGCGTCATCTACGAGTTGCAGTAGCGAGCGGTCGTTATGCGTCTGGCCGAACAGGAATTCCTTCGTATAGGAGTTCGCAGCCTTGTCCGCGAGATCCACCGTAGGATCTTCGTCTGCTTCGCGGCCTTCCTGTTCGGTGCGAGCGATGCCGCGCACGAGTTCCTCGCGTCGCGTCAGTAGCTTTTTCTTGTAGTAGTCGAGTCGCTTCTTGTCCATTGGTCGGTTCCATTGTGAGGCCCAACGCCTCACCCAAAGCCGGCAAGTTTACCGGCATGCCCTCGCGTTGTCAATTAAGGCACCTACCTGAGAGCGGACAGGTTTGATGCTGTAGGTGTAAAACAAGATGCAAATTTGGCGCCAACGCGGGAACAGAGACGGCTTTTAGTCAGAATTCCGCACGCGCGTCACGAAACTCGACTTCTGTCTTCGTTTGTACGGCAGAAGCAGGCTTGGCAGGAAACAAAAAATGAATTGCCAGGGCCCAGATAATCAGCACCACAAATACGAGCAGACTGCCCTCCGGGCCCACGCTTCCTCCCGTCAACCAGTCCGGGCCGTGGAATGACGAGTTGAGAAAATGTCCCTGTGCCAGGATGCCGCTGTCGGGAGTTCCATAAAAGTAGGTTTCACCCCAATCCCACGACGCGTGCATTCCAATTGGATACCAGATATTTCCCGTTCGTCGCAGCGCAAAAGCGGCAACCAGTCCAAAGCTACCGGCCATGAATGCGCCAATTTTGGCCTCTCCCGGATTGCCCAAGTGGATCGCGCCGAACACGAACGAGAGTATGAGAGCGGCCGGCCAGAATCCAATTCCAGATCCGAGCGTTGACTGCAAGTAACCGCGGAACGAAAATTCTTCGAATATTCCTACGAAGATGAATCCGATGAAATAGAGCGCTCCATATTTTAGTGCAGCAGCGCCTCCGAGCGCGATGCCCTCTAAAGAAAAACCGTGCAGCGCCGCGATCATTGCTAGCAGCAATGAAAGCATGACGAAGCCGAGGGGCACCCCTTGCCAGAAACGCTTGCCGAAGGCCTCCGACAATGGCAGCCCGTAATCGGCAAACGTTCGCTTCTCGATAAATGTCATGATGCTGGCGGCCAGCAAAACCGGGAAAAGTTGGAGGAGAAATTCGGTCCCAATAAGCCCGATTGCAGTAAATTCGCCCGGCGGATGGGTGTGAAGGAAAACCTTCACTCCGGGAACCTTAACCATCGCCGCAACGATCGCGACCACCAATAAGAAAAAAATCAGCAGGCGCCAACCTGCGCGAATCCCGTTAGGCCCAATGAAAATATTGAGAAGTGCGGACGGTCTGGTTGGGACCGGATTTGGAGCAACCGGCTGCGAAAGCGGATCCGCAGCGCCGTATTCTTCTGTCATATTGAAATCCTCCCGATCGTCCGCCTCTCAAGACAATAGCAATGGAACTTAGCAACAGTACCGCGAATATTGTTTCCGCTGAAAGATTATTGATTCGCCGCCTTTTTGGCTGGGTAGGCCCTGGTGAGCGCCAGAAATGCGATCCCCATCACCACGAAACCCAGCGCGCTGCCCTCGGGACCGATGGTTCCTCCGGTCAGCCATCGCGGTCCGTGGAACGATGAATTCAGCAGGTGACCCTGTGCAAGCAAGCCGCTATCCGGCGTCGAATAGATAAACGTCTCTGCATAGTCGCTTGCTGCGTGGAAACCGACCATAAACCAAAGATTGCCCGTTCGTCGCAGCATCATGCATCCGAGCATTCCGAACGCGAAGACCGCAAGCGCCCCTACCCAACCTTCACCTGGATTCGAAAGATGAACCGCTCCGAACGCCGCCGAAAGCAGAAATGCCGCCGGCCAAAAACCGATTCCACTCCCCAGCGTAAATTGCGCGTATCCGCGAAACAGAAATTCCTCGAAGATTCCTACCAGCACGAACCCAATCGCCCAAAGCACTGCATATTTCGCCAGTGCCTCGGCGGCCAGCGCGAATCCTCCGAAGGAATATCCGCCGAGCGCAAAGATCGCCAACATCTCGAACGATTCAAGAACGAGCCCCCATAGAGCTCCCTGCCAGAATAGTTTTCCAAAGGCACCCTGGAGCGGCAGGCCGTACACCCCAAAACGACGCTTCTCGATTCGGCTCATGATACCGGTGGCGAGAAAAACCATCAGGATCCCAGCGCTTTCGAATATCAGCGCGAACTGTGGGGTCATGACGTCGCCGTTCTGCGCCTTTTTTGCAATTTCTGCGACGCCAGGAATGAGCCGCAGCCCCCGTTGGATAATCAGGTATTGGAAGCTGAATACGAGAGCCAGGTAGATCGCGAGCCGCCAACCCGACCGTAAGCCGTCCGGGCCAATGAAAACCTTGCGAAATCCGTTCACCTTGCAAGGGGCTGGCGCGGATTCGGAACCAGACAATATCGTTGCGGTGGGAATGAGATTACTGTCCATATGTCCCTCTGGATCTATACGAGTTGCAGTCGAATTTGGTTGCGTTTCTCCCAACTATTTCCTCAGGAAAAGGCTGAAAGAGTCAGACGCGCTTGCCCCCGATTCGATAGCGAGCCTCTCGCACCGTGCGTATGGTCTGTGCTCCGAGTTGCGGCGAGCGGACACGGCTGCTAAACTCTTTAGTCTGCGCACTTGGAAGAGTCGCAGTCGTAACCACCCTTCCAGGCATCTATTAGTTCCGGCGGAAATACCAACCGAAGGGGAGAATCAGTTTGGCTAAATACGATCTTGCGATCATCGGGAGCGGACCGGGCGGCTACGTCGCTGCGATTCGCGCTGCACAGTGGGGACTGAAGACCGTCGTCATCGAGAAGGACCCGTTTCTCGGCGGCACGTGTCTGCACGTCGGCTGCATCCCCACCAAAGTGTTTCTCCACCATGCGGATCTTTACGACCATTTCAAGCGCGCGGAGGAATTCGGCTTCGAAGTGAAAGACGTGAAAGTCAATTGGCCGGCAATCCTGGCGCGCAAAGACAAAATTGTAAAGAAGCACGCCGGCGGAATCGGCGCTCTGTTCAAAAAGAACAAAGTCGAGTCCATCACAGGCTGGGGACGAATCGCCGGTCCCGGCCGCGTCTCTATTGAGAAGGAGGGCAAGACTTCTGAAATCGAAACAACCTACACGATGGTCGCCACCGGTTCCGAAGCGCGTTCGCTTCCCGGCGTTGAAATTGATGGCAAGGTAGTTCTCACGAATCGTGAAATTCTGGGCCTTCAGGAAATTCCCAAGTCGATGATCGTGGTCGGCTGCGGCGCGGTCGGCGTCGAGTTCGCCTCCATATTTAAAACGTTTGGCACAGATATGACGCTGCTCGAAGCGCTGCCGCGCGTGGTGCCGCTCGAGGACGAGGAAATTTCCGCCGAGCTCGAAAAAATACTCAAGAAAAAAGGCATGCGCATCGAGCTCGAAGCCAAAGTCGAATCCGTGAAAAAGGACGCCAAGGGCGGGACGGTTACGTACAAAGACAAAGCGGGGAAATCGCAGACGATCAGCGCTGAAAAAGTCCTCATCGCCGTTGGCCGCCGCCCGCTCACCGAAAACATCGGCCTCGAAAAAACCAAAGCTAAAGTCGACCGTGGTTTCATCGAAGCGAATGCATTTCTTGAGACCGCCGAGCCGAAGCTCTACGCCATCGGCGATATCGTCGCGGGGCAGCCCCAGCTCGCGCACGCCGCTTCGATGGAGGGCATCATCGCCGTCGGACGCATGGCAGGCAAAGATGTGCTCCCATTCGACCGCAAGCGTTGCCCGAATGCTACGTACTGCGAGCCGCAGATCGGATCAATCGGTTACACGGAAAAGCAGGCCCGCGAAGCCGGTTTCGACGTGAAGATCGGCAAATTCCCATTTCTAGCCAACAGCAAAGCGACCATTCTCGGCCAGCACGAAGGCTTCATCAAAGTAGTCGCCGAAGCGAAATATGGGGAAATTCTCGGAGTTCACGCGATCGGTCCGCTCGCGACGGAAATCATTGCCGAACCGGTGGCTGCCCTCGGCCTTGAGGCGACGCTCGATGATATGGCAGCAACGATTCATGCCCACCCGACCGTGTGGGAAGCGATGGGCGACGCCTTCAACGCCGTTCGCGGCCTGTCCATTAATTATTAGCGCCATGCGCTGAGGAATGTTTTCGAAGGATTTGTGAGTCCAGTCACGAAAAACTGCTGGGTCGTGGACCTGGGGCTCTTGCCCTACGCGCCCGCCTGCGAGTTGCAGTGCGAACTCGTCGAAGCGCGCAAAGCGAACGCAATTCCCGACGTTTTGCTCTTCTGCGAGCATCCGCACGTGATCACTCTTGGGCGCAACGGTAAGCGCGAGCACCTGCGCGCCAGTGATCGCTTGCTCGCGCAGATGCATGTCGAATTTCACGCGACCGATCGCGGTGGCGACATCACCTATCACGGCCCGGGACAGATCGTTGGCTATCCGGTCCTCGATTTAGCGGACCAGCGCCGCGACATTCGTTGGTACGTCGAGCAACTCGAAGAAACAATGATTCGCGCGACCGCCGATTACGAAATCGGGGCGCATCGCGTCGACGGCAAACACGGGATCTGGGTTCATTCACCGAACGGTCCAGTCGCGGCGGAAGAGAAACTCGCGGCGCTCGGCGTCCACCTAAGCCGTTGGGTCACTTCCCACGGCTTCGCGTACAATGTCTCGACCGACTTGCGTTATTTTGACTTGATCGTTCCGTGTGGAATCCAGGACGCGCGCTCCACGTCGCTTGAGCGCATTCTCGGCCGCGCCGTCGAAACCGCCGAAGCGAAAGCGCGGCTTAGCGCGCATTTTGCGGATGTGTTTGGGTATAGCCTTAAGTCGGTATCGCGCGGGGAGCTTGACGCAACTCTCGGTAGGCGCCGTCGCGTGGTAGCGGAACCCGCTGCAGCCGTGGTCTGAAGTTCTTTGGCTGCTTTATAGGCATAAGTGGAGATCACCGAATGCACGTCGCAAACTCGGAGAAAGAAAAAGCAGTCGCAACCGCAAAACTAAGGCGCGGCCAGTATCTCGACCTCTACTACTACATGCAGCTGAACCGCCAGCTCGAAGACCGAATGGTCCGGCTCTTCCGGCAAAATAAGATCGTCGGTGGACTTTATTCCAGCCTCGGGCAAGAAGCCGTTTCGGTCGGAACGGCCTACGCGCTCGAGCCGAAAGACTGGCTGGCTCCGATGATCCGCAATATCGGCGCGCTGCTGGTCAAAGGATTCAAGCCGCGGGATATCTTCACGCAGCACATGGCCAAATATACTTCGCCGACGCTCGGCAAAGACGGCACCAGCCACTTTGGCGACCTGAAAGTCCACCACACCGTCTCGCCAATTTCGATGCTCGGAGATCTGATTCCGGTGATGACAGGCGTTGCGATGGCCGGCCGCTACCTCGGCCAAAATATCGTGGCGCTCACTTGGATTGGCGACGGCGGTTCTTCCACTGGCGCATTCCACGAAGGGCTCAACTTGGCCGCGTCGCAGCGCGCGCCTTTCGTGCTCGTCGTCGAGAATAATCAGTGGGCCTATTCGACCCCCGTCGCGCGCCAGGTGCCCATCAAGAACCTTGCCGATCGCGCCGTGGCGTATGGGATTACGAGCAAAATCACCGACGGCAATGATGTCGTTGCCGTCTATACGACGACGAAGGAAGCAGTCGACGAGTGCCGCGCAGGCCGTGGCCCCGTCCTGATCGAAGTCAAGACACACCGCATGAAAGGCCACGCCCAGCACGATCCCGCCGAATACGTGCCGAAGGACATGTTCGAATATTGGAAGGCACGCGATCCGATCGCGCTCTACGAGAAATTCCTCACCGAAAATAAAATTTGGGATGCGAAGACAAAATCCGAGATCGATGCGCGCATCGAGCGCGAATTGGACGAAGATCAGAAATTCGCAGAGGAATCGCCCCTTCCGCCGCCGGAGCTCGCCGAACAGGGCGTCTATTGTGACGGCTGCCACACGATTGAAGCCGATTGGCAGCGTTCAAAGAAGGAATTGACGCCGCCAAATTGCAGCGTCGATGCCGTCTGGGAGGTGAAGTCCTTTGGTTCGCTCGATCCAGATGCCGCCGCGGAAATGAAAGCGGCCGCGGAAGTGAAGCAATCGCAGCCGGGACGAGGCAACGGCACGCCGCCTGCTCCGGCAAAACTCGCTCCCAAAGCCCCCCAGAAGGCGTTCGCCAAGCCGGCCGCGAAAACGCCCGCCGAAGAAAAAATTTCGGTCGAGGCGGCGGCTGCGTTGCGCGTTCCTTTTGGCCGCGGACCCAAGGATCGAGCTTTCCGCGAGGAGCGCGCGGAAAAAGAAAAACATCGCCGCGGCAAGCGAGGACGACACTGATGGCCGCGATCACCATGCTCGAAGGAATCCGCCAGGCCATATTCGAGGAGATGGACCGCGATCCCGCCGTCGTCGCGCTCGGCGAAGATATCGGCGTTTACGGCGGTGCGTTTAAGGTGACCGAAGGATTGCTCGCGCGGTTCGGTCCCGAACGCGTGATCGACGCGCCCATCAGCGAGACCGGTATCGTTGGCGCGGCCTGCGGCATGGGCTATCTCGGCCTTCGGCCCATCGTCGAGATGCAGTTCATCGATTTCATCGCCTGCTGCTTCAATCAGGTGACGAACTTCGTCGCCAAATCCCACTATCGCTGGGGCGCGCCCGTGCCAATGGTGTTGAGGGGGCCATCGGGAGGCGGCGTTCATGGCGGCCCGTTTCATTCCGCGAATCCGGAAATGTATTTCATGCACACGCCCGGCCTGAAAATCATTTACCCTTCGACCGCCTACGACGCCAAAGGCCTCCTGAAATCCGCGGTCCGCGACAACAATCCCGTGCTCTTCTTCGAGCACAAATATCTGTATCGCCGGATCAAGGAAGAAATTCCCGCGGAAGAATACACGGTTCCGATCGGCAAAGCCGTGGTGCGGCGCGAAGGCAAGGACCTTACGATCCTCAGTTACGCGGCAATGGTGTACACGTCACTCGAAGCCGCCGAAACGCTCGTGAAGGAAGGGATCGACGCCGAGGTGATCGATCTGCGGACGTTGCTCCCGCTCGATCGCGATGCGATTCTCGCGTCGGTGAAAAAAACGAACAAGCTCTTAGTCGTTCACGAAGACACGCGCACGGGCGGTATCGCCGGAGAGATCGCCGCGCTCGTCTGCGAGGGCGCCTTTGAAGATTTGGACGGGCCGATTGCGCGCGTCACGGCGCTCGATACGCCCACTCCCTATTCGCCGCCGCTCGAAGAGCGCTTTCTGCCCAACGCGGAAAAAGTTGCCGCTGCCGCGCGCGACTTGGCAAAATACTGATTGGCAGAGCACTGATGGGAAAATGGTGATTCGAAAAGTTTGACCACGGAGAGTGCCATGGCTGACGTCATCATGCCGCAAATGGGCGAGAGCATTTTCGAAGGAACGATCACGAAGTGGCTGAAAAAGCCCGGCGACAAGATCGAGCGGGACGAGCCGCTCTTTGAAATCTCTACCGACAAGGTCGACGCCGAAATCCCGTCGCCATCCGCCGGCGTCCTGAAAGAGATCAAGGTCAACGAAGGGCAGACGGTGCCGATTCAGACCGTAGTTGCGGTGATCGACGCCGATGGCGCCTCCGCAGGGACTTCTACCGCTGCTTCGGCTCCTGCGCCTGCCACTGCAAAGGCCGAAGCCCCGGCGCAAGCCTCTGCGCCGCCAAAGTCCGAGGCTCCTCCGAAACACGCTCCCTCGCCGGCCGCCAGCGCGCCCCGCGCCGCAGCTCCATCGCCCGCGGCTAGTTCATCGGCACCGCCGCAGCGGCCCAGCGGCGAAAAAATTCGCAGCTCGCCGCTCGTCCGCCGCATCGCGCGCGAAAACAATGTGGATCTCGCGCAGATTCCCGGTACGGGCGCGGGCGGCCGCATAAGCAAGCACGATATTCGCGCCGCCATCGAAGGCGGTAGTGCTTCACGCGCCTCGTCGGGTGCGGCCGCAGCCCCCGCGCGTGCGGCCTCGGCTCCGCCGCCAGCTGCCGGAGGCGCTGCCGTATCAGCCGTTCTCGAGACGGCCGTGCCGCGCGAAAAAATGTACTTCGGCCACTACGAAGTTCAGCCCATGTCCGTCATGCGGCAGCGCATCGCCGAGCACATGGTGCTCTCGAAGCGCGTTTCTCCACATGTGTACTCGGTGGATGAAGTGAACGTCTCCGGAATCGCTGCCCTCCGGTCGAAAATGAAGGACAAGTTCGAGCAGTCGAGCGGCACGAAGCTCACCTTCATGCCGTTCTTCGTGCGCGCCGCCGTCGAAGGACTGCGCGCGTTTCCCACGGTGAATTCCTCCGTCGACGGCACGAACATCGTCCTGCACAAGGAGTGCAACATCGGCATCGCCGTCGCCCTCGACTGGGGCCTGATCGTTCCGGTGATCAAGAACGCCGAAGAGAAAAATTTCCTGGGTATTGCTCGCGCGCTCAACGACCTCGCCGAACGCGCCCGTACGAAAAAGCTCAAGCCCGAAGAAGTGGCCGAAAGCACGTTTTCAATCACGAATCCCGGCGTCTTCGGCGGCCTGTTCGGCCTGCCGGTCATCAACCAGCCCAACGTCGCAATCCTCGGTCTCGGCACCATCGAGAAGCGTCCCGTGGTTATCGATGACGCGATCGCCATCCGCTCGATGGTCTATCTCACGCTCTCCTACGACCACCGCGTCGTGGATGGCGCGGTCGCGCACCAGTTCATGGGCAAGGTGAAGCACACGCTCGAGAACTGGACCGAATCGATTCTGTAGTTTCGAGATTCTGCCACCGCTTTGGCATCTGAGAAGTGTCGAGAGGAACATCGGCACTTCTAAGCGCCGGTACCTGGGCGCCGCATCCATGCCTACCGCAAAATCACATTCGGGGCTTCCGCCCGCTTCTCATTCGAATCCGCATCCACAGTGGGGCGCGCCGCCCTGGCATATCGACTTCACCGTTCGCAGCAAGCCCGTTCCCGAATCAGTTGACTTCGCCATCGTGGGCGCCGGTTTCACGGGTCTGGCCGCGGCTTCCTGGCTGCGCCATCTCGCTCCGAAAAAATCCGTCGTCGTATTCGAGGCGGATCGCATCGGCGCGGGGGCCAGTGGCCGTACCGGCGGGATGGCGCTTGCGG
>Ga0209625_1000402_pt1 | contig 11159 bp, 7 predicted proteins | sample JacPin_JW_Ref_M2_FD_187960 | JGI IMG/M metagenome (GOLD analysis project Ga0209625, IMG submission 187960) | Forest soil microbial communities from Algoma, Ontario, Canada - Jack Pine, Ontario site 1_JW_Ref_M2 (SPAdes) (version 2) | ecosystem: Environmental > Terrestrial > Soil > Boreal...
TTTGGCCGCCGCTTCTTTCGCTTGCGATTCTGCTTTGGCCGCGGATTGTGCGGTGGATTCCTCCTCGGAGGCGCCTTTAATTTTTGCGCGGACTTTTACCGCGACGTCTTCGGGAATGGAGCTCGAGTGAGTCTTCTTTTCCGTGACGCCATAGCCGGGCAAAAGGTCGATGATGGCCTTGGCTTTTACTTCCAGCTCGCGGGCCAGCTCGTTAATACGGACTTGATTTGCTTCGCTCAGGACTTAGCCTCTTCCGGTTGCTCCGCATCGTCGCCTTGGGCGGATTCGGAGGCATCCTTTATTGCAGTAGCATGTTTTGATTTTTCAGAATTTGTGGTTGTTGAGTCAGTGGATTCGGCGCTGGCTTCTTCGGCATTTCCAGCAGCTTGCTCGGTGTCCGCGGGAGCCTCTTCCACGTTGGTGTTGTTTTCAGTTTCGGCGGAAGCTTCGGAAGTTTCGGCAACTTCTTCTGGGGCTTGTTCGCCTTCGGCGACAGCTTCGGAACCTTCGGCGCCTTCGACAGCCTGCGCGCCTTCTTCGGTCGCAGCCGCGGCTTCACCGCCGCCTTCGTAGAAGCGATTCACGGCCTGATAAATCTTGTCGACCATTTTTTCGCCGATGCCGGGAATTTCCATCAACTGCTCGGGAGTCATGGCAGCCAAGGCTTCGACGTTGTTGATGCCGGCGGCCTCCATCTTTTCGATGGTCTTGGCGCCGACGCCGGCGAGAGAAGTGAGCGGCGTAGCGGGCGCGGTGAGACGGGTCATCTGGTCTTCGATTTCGCGGCGCTTTTCCTCTTCGCTCTTGATGTCGATATCCCAGCCGATAAGTTTGCTGGCGAGGCGAACGTTTTGTCCTTTTTTGCCGATCGCTAAGGAAAGTTGCGAGTCTTCGACGATGACCTCGAGCTTGTGAGCTTCGGGGTCAGTGATCTGCACACGCGTAACTTTCGCGGGGCTCAAAGCTTTTTGCGCGAAGGCCACGGTTTCTTCGCTGTAGGGAATGATGTCGATTTTTTCGCCGCGCAATTCGCGAATGATGGATTGCACGCGCATACCCTTCATGCCCACACAAGCGCCGACAGGGTCCACGTCTTTGTCGCGGCTGGCGACTGCGACCTTGGTGCGCTCGCCGGCTTCGCGAGCGGCGAAACGGATTTGCACGGTGCCGTCGTAAATTTCGGGGACTTCCATTTCAAAGAGGCGCTGCACGAGCGAAGCGTCGGCGCGCGAGACGATTACCTGCGGGCCTTTGGCGGCGCGATCCACCATTTTGATGACCACCCGAAGACGCTCGCCGATGTTGTAAGTCTCCAGCTTGGATTGTTCGCGCTTGGGCAAGCGAGCCTCGGTGCGGCCCATATCCACGATCAAGTCAGGGCCTTCGGCGCGCTTGACGATGACGGTAACGAGCTCGCCGACGCGGGTGTGATATTCGTTGAAGATGGTATCGCGCTCGGCTTCGCGCACTTTTTGCAGAATGACCTGCTTGGCGGTCTGCGCAGCGATGCGGCCCAACACGTCGGTGGGCTTGGCAAGAATAATTTCCGAGCCGACTTCCACCTCGGGATTTTTTTTCTTGGCGTCGGTGAGGCTGACTTCCTTGTTGGAGTCGGTGACCTGCTCGACGACGATGTGCACGGAAAACACGTCGACCTGACCGGTCTCCTGGTTGAACTTGGCGCGCAAATCTTCTTCGGTTTTGTAATATTTTCGCGCGGCCACGACCATGGCGTCTTCGATTGCGGAGACGACGACCTCAGGCTCAATGTGCTTTTCGCGACTGAGCATTTCAATCTGTTGGTAGAGCAGGTTCGCCATTTCTCGTTCCTAGAGTCCTTGCGACGCGAGAATAATATTCAGCGCGTCCATGATACAAATTCGCGTATCTAGAATTCCACAACCAGGTTCGCTTTGCGGATGGCATCGAGCGGAATTTCGACTACTTTCGCTTGCTTGCCTTGCAACTCGATGCGAACTTTGCCGGGCGCTACTCCCGCCAAGCGCCCTTCAAAAAACTTGGCGTCTCCGACCGGCTCGGTAGTTACAATCTTGGCCTTGCGGCCCCGGAAGCGTTCAAAGTCGGCCGCTTTTTTCAGCGCCCGGTCCATACCTGGCGAACTGACTTCCAGAATATAGCCAGGTCCCGGAATTAAATCCTCAACATCGAGGATGACACTTAACTGCTGGCTGACGCGCTCGCAATCCCCATGAGTAATTTTAGGATAGGGGTTGCTTGGCGGCGGTTGTTCATCAGAAACGTTTGTTGCGTCCGAATCATTTGAGTCGGGAGCAGCGGTTCGTTCCGGGAGACGGTCTATATACACCCGGAGGAAGCGTTGTTTTCCAACTTTCCATTCGACGTCGGCGATTTCCAGACCTTCCGAACGCGCCACCCGCTCGGCAGCCTGGCGGACTTTTTCCAGATCCAAGCGAAGACTCCCCGGCCTATGCCGGTCCAGCTAGCGCTGTAACCGCGAGCAACAAAAAAGTGGGCTTGCGCCCACCCATTCGTGCGACCCGCTTCAGAGCGAAAGAAGAGTATATTCCGGCGGCCAGGTAAAAGCAAGATACGCCGGAGAGGAGCGGGGGCGGGGCGGTTTCTGATCACGCGATTTATCAGGCACTGCGCCGAGTCGGTGGCGAGCTTGTTATAGTTAATCTCACACTCCAACATAGCTCAAAAGTCGCCAGCGAGAGACGAGGGTGAATGGTTCAAAACGTTTTGAAGGCCCTACACAAACTGGGTGTCCGTAAAAGCCACCTTGCTCACCCAAGTGTTCGGTTCTTCGCTCAACTATGCTCTAGGCACGGTATGATCCCGCTTAAATCCCTGATGGGCGCCCCGCTGGACGTCATTTTCGACATGAGGTTGTCGGGAGCTTCGTTTGAATACCACGTCACACCCGATGACCCTCTTGGAGCACGGCTGTTCTGGCAAGACTGGCAGCGTTGGGAGCCTTACGTAGTCCCGCAATTCGCGAGATTTGCCCGCAACTCCAGGAGAATCGTAGATATTGGTGCGCATACAGGGATATATTCACTGTTTGCGTGTGCACTGAATTCTTCATGCGAGGTATTTGCCTTTGAACCCTTTCCGCTGATATACGCCCGACTTGTCGAGAACATTCGCCGAAATGGATTCGAGTCCCGCATTAGGTCGGTTCAAGCTGCAGTGAGTGATGCGGACGGAACTGGGAGACTTCACATCGCACCAGATGTAACTATGTGTGCATTGTCGGACTCTGGCGGACTGGAAGTGCCTGTCGTAACGTTGGACCAAATCATTCCTATAGACGGCGGAACGGGCCTGGTAAAAATGGACGTCGAAGGACATGAAAACAGGGTCTTTCGAGGCATGGAAAGAGTCGTCCAAGACTCTCATCCGGTAATTATTTTTGAGTGCAATCCTGGCGGCGCTGCTGCTGAGGTTGACGAATGGCTTCACCAGCGGGGTTATCATATCTTTAGCCTCGTCGACGGCGTTGTTGAGGAAATTTCGGAGCTTTGTCCAGAACGATTTGAATTTGGGAACCATAACTTCCTAGCGACTTGGCCAGGATACGCAGTCCGGCCCGAAGGTCAAAATCCGCAGCGTTAATTGGTCGGCACTTCATCAAAACAAACGTAACCGTCCGCCACCCTATCCAAGTCGCCAGCAGCATAAACTGGGTTGTAATAACCGTTATTTCTCAGTGCCTAATAAACGCGGTGAACTCAACGGGTCGATGCAACCCTCGCTCGAAGTCTATTTAGAGGAGTCTCAACAGCCAAAGTCGTTCGCCCATTCACCTTGACATTCTACTGAAGCCCCATTAGCATCACCTAGAATGTCTACCAAAGAGGAGAAAAACCGGATCGAACTGCTGCAAGGAACGCTCGACTTGTTGATTCTGCGAACGTTATTACTAGGACCCGCTCACGGCCATGCCATTGCCAAGGCCATCGAGTTCAGGTCGGATGACGTATTACAGGTTGAGCAAGGGTCTCTGTACCCGGCCCTGCATCGTCTTCTCAAGCGTCGATGGATTTCGGTAGAAGAGGGCACTTCTGAGAACAACCGCCGCGCCAAATTCTATCAGCTGACAACTTTGGGCCGGACACAACTCGCGCTTGAGACGAGCAAGTGGGACAAACTGACAGCGGCGATTGGGCGGATTCTCCGACCAACGGAGGAGGGGCCCTCATGAAGCGCCGTGAGCGCATGCTGCGCGGTCTCGACCAGGAGATTCGTGACCACATCGAGATGGCGACTCAGGACAACATTGATCGCGGGATGTCACCAGAGGAAGCGCACTATGCGGCTGTCCGTAAATTTGGGAACGTAACCCGGGTTCAGGAAGACACACGAGAGGTGTGGAGTTTTACTTGGTTTGAGAACGCACTTCAAGACGTTCGTTTCGGGCTACGGAAACTACGAAAATCGCCTGGTTTCACTATAGTGGCCGTCCTCACACTGGCGCTCGGCATCGGCGCCAACACGGCCATCTTTCACCTGATTGACGCCGTCCGTCTTCGCAGTCTTCCCGTTCGCGATCCCCAATCGCTCGTCTCCCTCCAAATAAAAGGCGGTAATCACGGTTTCGGCATCAACGCTGGCGATGAATCCTTGCTCACCTATCCGCTCTGGGAACAGATCCGTGATCACCAGACCAGTCTCTCGGGCGCCTTCGCGTGGGAATCGTGGGACTTCAACGTGGGTTTGGGCGCTCAGAAAAAATCTGTCATCGGACTTTGGGTCAGCGGCGAAATGTTTCGGTCCCTTGGCATCCTTCCCGAAAAAGGTCGCTTTCTCACCACCGAAGACGATCGTGCCGGTTGCGGAACACCGGGGGTGGTTCTAAGTTATGCCTTCTGGCGAACGCAATTCGGCAGCGACGAATCTATCGTGGGGCAGAAACTTATAGTCGATTCTCATCCGATCGAAATCATTGGTGTCGCGCCCGCGAAATTCACCGGCTTGGAAATCGGCAAGGCTTTCGACATCGCGGTTCCCTTCTGCTCTGGTCCCGCGCTGAATTCGAAAGACACCAATCTCTCGCGTCGCGAATTTTTCTGGGTGTTGGTCATGGGCCACTTGAAATCCGGCGTCACTTTAGCTCATGCCTCGGCCGAACTTGAAACCTTGAGCCGTGGCATGATCGAGGCCACGGTCCCTTCCGGCTACAGCGAAGACGCACTTAAAACCTACCACGATTTTCGCCTCACCACCCTCCCCGCAGGTGGCGGCATCAGCAACCTTCGGCAGTCCTACAGCGCTTCGCTGTGGTTGCTTCTAGGTATCACCGGGCTAGTGCTTCTGATTGCCTGCGCGAATATCGCCAATCTCATGTTGGTTCGTTCCAGCGTCCGCGGACGTGAGATGGCCGTACGTCTAGCGCTCGGCGCCTCCTATTGGCGTCTGGCAACCCAAATGATAACGGAAAGCCTTTTGCTCGCGGGAACCGGCGCCGCCCTCGGTCTGGTCCTCGCAAAAGTCTTCAGTCACACGCTAATTAGCCTGATTCGCACCGAAGGCGACCGCCTGCAACTCGATCTCAGTCTCGATTGGCGTGTCCTCCTTTTTGTTTCAGCCGTGGCCATTACTACTAGCGTCGTTTTCGGTCTGGCTCCGGCTTTCGAATCGCTTCGCAAGGAACCCGTGGACGCCTTGAAAAGTGGCGGACCCAAAACTGGTAGCCGACAGAGTCACGCGTTCCAGCGGGTCCTGGTGGTCTCGCAAATCGCAATTTCACTGGTTCTTCTCGTTGGAGCCTTCCTCTTCGTGCTCAGTTTTTGGAATCTGACGAAAGTCGACCCTGGATTCCGCCAGGATGGCGTCCTCATTGCCTATATGGGATTCGATAAAATGGGTGTCACTCCCGAACACTACGACGACACCGCGCGCCAACTGCTCGCGCAAATCCGCTCCATCCCGCTCGTGGAATCCGCCGCAACTTCGACGCATCTTCCGTTCAACGGCAGTTGGACTTCTGGCGTTGACGTGGGTGGTGTTCAAGGCCAGTCAAAATTTTCTTGGGTCAGTCCGGGTTATTTGCGGACTCTGCAAATTCCGTTGGCCGCAGGCCGCGATTTCAACGATCGCGATACCGCGACCTCTCCGCGTGTCGCCATCGTCAGCCAATCCTTCGTCCACAAATTCCTCGGCGCCCATGATCCAATCGGCAAAGTTATCCGCACCGCGCCCGAGCCGGACTATCCCGCCGCTGTCTACGAAATCATCGGCGTCGCAAAAGACACCAAGTACACCGGCCTGCGTGAAGAAACGCCGCCAGCCGAAGCCTATGCGCCCTCCACGCAATTTCCCGCCCCTGGTCCGGACACAGCCGTTCTGATCCGTTCTTCCGCGCCACTCTCAGCGGTTTCTGCCGCGGTGCGCGACAAGGTTACTTCCGCGAGTTCTGAAATTGATATCGAATTTGTTGTGCTTAAGAAATCCATTGAGGACCGCATGATTCGCGAGCGCTTGCTCGCCTTGCTTTCGGGTTCGTTTGGCTTTCTTGCGCTGATCCTGGCAATGATCGGTCTCTATGGCGTTATCTCCTATATCGTCACTCTCCGCCGTGCGGAAATCGGCATTCGCATGGCCCTCGGCGCCAGCCGGAAAAATATTGTTACCATCGTCCTGGGCCAGACACTCAGCCTCACTTTCCTCGGCATCGCTGTTGGTGCGCTGCTGGCTCCTCTCGCCACTCGCGGAGCCGCGGCGCTTCTGTATGGTATCCGTCCGCAGGATCCCTTCACGCTGGTGGCCGCCAGCGTCTTTCTCGGCTCTGTCGCTCTCTGCGCCAGCGTCATCCCCGCCCGGCGCGCGACTTTGGTAGATCCCATGATCGCGCTACGTTACGAATAGCGTTAGAGTTGGTAACTCCTAGTGCTTGATAAACGCTGCCAGCTCAACCGTTCGATGGGTCAAGTCCTGACTAAGACGCTAAATGAACACGGCACACTCGTTCTTATGGCGATGAAATTATTAGCGGGATTCCGTCACACTTTGCAATGTGGCCGAAATTTCACGTGGCTATAAAAACTGGATGACTGAATTGCATTGCGAGACGCGCAGTGCTAGATTACCGGCCGCGCCCAAATACCAAAATCGAAATCCCAGTCAACGTCATGGAGGAAAAATGAGGCTAATAAGGCTCACAGCAAGCTTGTGTGTGGGTGCATTCCTTGCAGTCGGGGCAATTGCTCAGGATAAATCGGCCACCATTGCTAGTCTTGAATTCCAGACACCAAAGAATGGCATGGTGAAGCAGTACGAAGATGGACGAAAAGCGAAAATCGAATGGCACAAGCAGCAAAAAGATAAAGAGGCGCTGCTAGTCTCCGAAGTCCTCACCGGTGAACACATGGGAACATACATCGTTGGGCGATTCGGTCTGCACTGGGCGGATATGGACAAGCCGTCTGTGAGCGATGCTGCCGATTTGGAGCAGTACAGAAAGGGCATCGGACCTTATGTCGAAAAATTGACCTCCGCCTATTACGAGCTCCTGCCGAAGTGGAGCAACCCATCCCCGGACATGAACCCCAAGTACATCGAGGTGGTCACCTTCCACGTCAAGTACGGAAAGGGTGATGATTTTCGGAGCGCCGTCGCGAGAGTTCATGAAGCCAATCAGAAGCTGAACGTGGCAACTCACTACTCGTGGTATCGCCTGGCGAACGGCGGGCCCGGCGGGACTTACGTTCTCACCTTCGACCACGCGAACTGGGCCTCGTTCGAAGATGATCCGGCAGTAAAACCCCTGCGCGACAGGTTGCGCGAAGCGTTTGGTGAGCAGGAAGCCATGTCGGTGATCGAACGTCTCAACGGCTCCATCGAGAGCACTTACAGCGACCTCATTCAACCTCGCCCGGATTTGAGCTACATGCCGGCCAAGTAACCCGATCTCAATCAGCAAAACGGGACACCGAAAAAAAATCGCCTCGCGGCTGGGAAGCTGGAGGCGATTTTTGTTGGGGGTGATGACGTTTCGTGATGCTGATGACTGAAAAGCTTAGGGCTTCGCGGCTGGCGGCTGAGATGGTGCCGGAGCGGGCTTGGGGGTAGTGGATTGGGCGGGCCTGGTTGCCGCGGGTTTGGGGGTAGTTGAGCCGGCCTTCAAGGGGTAGGCCTGATCGTATAGGCGAACGATATCCTGGGTCACGTCGATCTGATTGGAAGCGTACAGAATCGGAGTGTTCTGCGCGGAAGAGTCGAGAATGACAATGTAACCATTTTCGCGGGCATAGCGGTCGAGGACGTCAATCATCTTGCGTCCGATTTTGTCGATGACGTCGCCCTGCGAAGCGTTGACATCTTCCTGATATTCGTCCTGCTTGCGCTGCAACTGGCGAGCTAGAAGTTCGCCCTGGCGCGTCAGGCGCGCTTGTTCTTCCTGGCTCAAAGTGGCCTGACCAGCGGAGAGACGCTGCTTCAAGTCGTTCATTTGTTTGTTCAGATTTTCCAGTTCGGTTTGGCGCGCCGCGAATTGCGATTGCAATTCAGCGGAGGCTTGTTTGCCTTCCGAAGTAGTTACGATAGCCTGGCGAACATTAATGACGCCGACCTTACCGGAAGCGGCGCCGGCCGAGGCGGGAGCAGCCGCGGGGGCTGCCTGAGCCCGAAGGGGCGATGCCGACGCGCCAAAGAAAAAGGTCCCGGCAAGAATGGTAGTAAAAAATAAGTTTCTGCAATTCAATTTGTTCTCCTTATGATGGCCCGCAAGGGGCATTAAGCCGCGCCAATTTGCATTGGCAATAATCTATGTGCAACAGGCGATTGTGCAGCAGCTATTCAAACCCTGAAGTATAGCGAGCCGCTTTCTTACCTGCAATGAAGAAACATGTCTAACTGCAATTTACGGACTGATGGCTTTCGCTGTTGCGCACTTTTTAGACCTCGCTGCTTGACTGATGGGTTGCAGTTCAGGGGCTAAAGCCCGGTATTTCACAATTCAATTTTATGTCGCGGCTAAAGCCGCGAACCTACAAAACAATTGCACGAGCAAAACAAATGCACGAAATAAATGCTTAAAACTCTGGCCGTGAGTTACTCACGGCAAAGGGAAAAGTAAAACACGGTTGTTGGCTTGATCGGCGACCACCGCCAAATTTGTGAGCGGATGAATGGCGGCGGCAAATTGCGACGACCCACTGATGCCGAGCGTCGCTCTGGTCTTAAAGGTCTGGGAATCCACGATGGACACGGTATTACTCAGGGCGTTCACGGTGAGAATCGTGCTGCTCTGATAGTTGTGGGCGAGAGAGGTTGGGTTGATGCCCACCGGGATGCTCTGGGTTTGCTGGTTGTCGGGGTTGAGCGCGGTAATGGCGTTCCCCTGACTTGAAGTGGCATAGAACAACGTCGTGGCTGGGTCGAAGACGATTCCAGTCAGCGCGGACTGAACAGATGGCAACGTCACCGAAGCGATCTTGCTGGGCGGTGACACGCCGATATCGACCACGTCCAATCCGCCAAAAGGCGACGCAGAGCCCTGCAAAATTAGCGAAGTTACGACCGCCTCGCCGCGATTATCGGTGCCGCGATCCGGGTCAATGGCCACCGCAATGGGATTCTGGCTTACGGCAACCGAGGAAGCAGCGAGCGTGCCGGCGGGCGACGCCAACAAGGGAGTGAGGTCAACGGCGGAAACGGTGTTCGAACCGGTGTTGGCAACCAGCGCGACGGCGGTTTCCTGATTGATGGCGAGGCCGTTTGGTTGTGAGCCGACGGTAACGTCAGTGGCGGCTTGCGCGTTGGTGTCGAGATTCAGAATGGATACGGTGCCGGCGGTATTGTTGGAGACGACCGCAAAGCCGAATCGCGAAATCAGCGCCACAGCAGCGGGACCTGCACCGGTGGCAATGCGATGAGTCAACGTACCGAAGGTGGAGTCAGGCTTGAGACTGATAATGGAGGCGTCCGCGCACCCGGAGTCGGTGACCACGGCGATGTCACGCTGCTCGTCGATAGCGACGGCGCCAGGCGCGGAGGCGGTGCCAGAACATGCAGGAATGGGAACAGCTTCAATGACCGAGAAATCGGTGCTGTTAGAAACGACGCCGGCGCTGTTGACGACATCCAGGGCAAAGCGTCGCGGGGCTCCGAGGAATGAAGATGGAATGGTAACGTCGATTTCACGCGCGCTGACTAAGGTGGCGGGCACGGACTGGCCATCCAGGCGAACCACGGAACCGGCATCAAAACCGGAACCCAAGATGCGGACTCCGGTGATCGCCGAGGGAGTGCTGCCGCTGGTGGTGATGGCGGCCTGCGGCAATAGCGCGCCGGGAACGGGCGGAGTAATGACCTGTTCGATGTTCACGGACTTGAAGGTAGCGCTGAGTTTGAAGAAGGTCAGGTTGTCGCTGCCGGAATTCGCAACCAACACAGTGTTAGTGCTGGGATCGACCTGGAGCGCGCCAGAAAGCTTGAGCGAAACGGTTACTCCAGAGTTAGTGAAAGAGATGGTTTTCAGGCCGTTTTGGTTAGGCAGGCCGTTTTGGTTAGTCTTTACGATGGCGTCGCGGATCAAAAGTACCGGATCAATCATAGAAACTTCGTTGAGCTGAGGATTGAAGGACACAGCAGTATTGGTGAACGGCTGGAAGGCCACGTCGGCAAGACCAGATTCCGGGGCCAGACCGGTGGTGGGAACGCCAGTCGTGTCCCCGAAGAGGGTCAGAGAGGTAATGGATTGATCCAAGGAGTCAATAAAGCCGATCTGCGAGCTATCCGCATTGGGATCGGCGAGCACCGCGGTACGACCGACGGGATTGATAGCGATGCCTTGGACGGTGGGGCTCAAGCCGAAGGTAAGGAATGGCGTGCCGTAGGTGAGGAAACCGGGGCTCGCGGAGGTGCTGGAAGTGGAATCGTCTGGGGCGGTTTGAGGATAAGCAAAGGTAGAGGCATCAATCACGCTGGTAACGCTAAAGGTGCCGTCAAAAATGGTGCCGTTTTTCCCGGGCGGCAGACCGCTGATCAGGACGGTGCCAGGATTGCCGGGGTTGAGATTGTGCGGTGTCGAAGTCGTGACGGTCACGATGCCAGATGTTCTGCTGGCGGAGGTTATGCCGATGCGGGCCTGGGTGGCGACGTGCTGTAAATCCACGACAGATAAAGTACCGGCGCCGCCAGGCGTGACATAGGCCAGGTCGACGCGAGGGTCG
>Ga0209625_1000403_pt1 | contig 11153 bp, 10 predicted proteins | sample JacPin_JW_Ref_M2_FD_187960 | JGI IMG/M metagenome (GOLD analysis project Ga0209625, IMG submission 187960) | Forest soil microbial communities from Algoma, Ontario, Canada - Jack Pine, Ontario site 1_JW_Ref_M2 (SPAdes) (version 2) | ecosystem: Environmental > Terrestrial > Soil > Boreal...
TCAAAGTGATTCGCTCCGTCTCCATGGGGCCCTCGGCCATCCATAGAAGCGGACATTTCTACTTTGCGCAAACCGGACATTCTCATTTTGCGGCGACAAAGTAATAATTCCGGGTTGCCATGGATTACTTTTTTGAGTAAGATGCATCTAATCTTTGGTAGGGCCTACCCTTTGACAAGGAGCGGCCTGGAAAGTATCCTTTAGTTTGATGAGAACCTGTTGCCAGATGATGTGTTGTCCCTGCACGTGCAACGCTGCGTGTTGCACGATGCCCATTTCTGGCCAGAGGAGTTTCCGGACTTAGCTGTAGCAGAATCATAAAGTTCTGAAGCCCACATGCCAGAGAGCCTGGTTATGTGGGCTTTTTCTTTTGGGTCAAGGGTTTTCAGAGCAGGGAACTTGGGAGCCAAGAATTATGAGTGTGGCAGCGTTATCCGAAGTCGAAGAACGGCACAGTCGAGAATCCATTGAAGCGGAGATCGTCCGTTTTGAAGAGCGCATCCGGGAGCTGCAGAGCGGCGCCATCACGCCAGAACAATTCCGTCCTTTCCGGCTGAAGCACGGCACCTATGGCCAGCGGCAGCCGGGCTTCCAAATGCTGCGCGTCAAGATTGCCGCGGGCGTGCTGACGCCCGCGCAGCTTCGCGCACTGGCGATTATTGCCGACGAATACTCGACCGGCCGTGGCCACCTCACCACGCGCGAAAACGTTCAATTCCATTTCGTGAAACTCGAGAATGTGGGCGCTGCGATGCGCTTGCTCGCCGATGCGGGCCTGACCACGCGCGAGGCTTGCGGTAACACCGTGCGCAACGTCACGGCCTGCCCGGTGGCGGGTATTTGCCCCGGCGAAGCGTTTGACGTGACCCCCTACGCTTTGGGCGTCTCGCGATATCTCTTGCGCCATCCCGATTTTCACGACTTGCCGCGCAAGTTCAAGATCGCCTTCTCCGGCTGCGAAAACGACGGCGATTGTGCGGTTGCTGGTATCCACGACGTCGGCCTGATCGCGCAAGTGCGTGGCAACAACGGGACGGCGCATCGTGGCTTCAAGGTTCTCGTCGGCGGCGGTCTGGGAAGCTTGCCAACGGAGGCCGCCGTCCTCACGGATTTCCTGCCCGAAGAAGAGCTGCTTCCCACCGTCGAGGCTATTTTGCGGGTGTTCACGGAAACGGGGAACCGCAAGAACAAGCTTATGGCGCGATTGAAATTTGTCTTGCGCGCAAAAGGCATCGAAGAGTTCCGCCGCCTGGTTGCCGAAAAGCGCATGGTCTCTCAGGCTCCGGCGGAGACTTTTACCGTGCCCACTCCTATCCAGCCGACGCTGGTCACCATCGCGCCGTCGCCTTTGTCTTCTTCAACGGCTGGTACGCAAACGGATCCGGAATACGACCGCTGGGCCGAGCACAATCTGATGTTTCAGCGCCAGGCCGGATACGGCGGCGTGTGGGTCAAACTTTCTGCCGGAACATTTCATAGCAACCAAATGCGCGGCCTCGCGGATGTTCTGGAGAAGAACAAACTGACTGGCGTGCGCATTGCCGTTAATCAGGATCTGGTCATTCCGTGGGTTCCTTTTGACCGTGTGCGCGCGATCTACGACGAGCTTCGCGTACTTGATTTGGCCACGGCCGGAGCGCGCACTATTTCCGACGTCACGGGATGCCCGGGAGCCACCACCTGCAATCTTGGGATTACGCGGTCTCTTACGCTGGCCGAGGTTCTTTCGCGCGAGCTGAACGATTACACCGATCCGGAAATCCAAAAGTTGCGCATCAAAATCAGCGGCTGCCCTAACTCCTGCGGGCATCATCACATTGCCGATATCGGTTTTTACGGCAACGTCAGGAAGGTGGGCGAACAACAGGCTCCTTACTATCAGCTACTGCTCGGCGGCAAAGTGAATGCCGACGGCGTGCGTTTTGGGCGTCAGATCATGTCTGTGCCTGCGCGGCCGATCCCCGCGATTATTCGAGAACTCCTAAGTTTCTATCAGCAGGACCGTCAGGGGGCCGAAACATTTTCCGCATGGGTCACGCGCACGCCGGACAAGACCATAAAAGAGCGACTGCTTCCCCTAGCCGAGGTGACAGCCACCTCCGAGGATATCTTCGTGGACTGGGGAGACACAGAGACTTATTCCCTGAAACTGGGCCGCGGCGAGTGCGTGGCATGATGGGCAAGGTTTATCTCATTGGCGCAGGGCCGGGTGATCCCGAGTTGCTCACCTTGAAAGCGGCACGCCTGCTCGCTCGTGCCGACGTTGTCCTGCACGATGCGCTCGTTAGCGATGCTGTCCTGGCGATGATTTCACCCGCTGCCGAGATCATTAACGTGGGCAAGCGCGCTGGCCAGAAACTCCTTACTCAAGATGAAATCAACGCGCTTCTGGTTTCGTTTGGCCGGAAGCGTCCGACCGTGGTACGGCTGAAAGGCGGCGACCCGTCGATTTTCGGCCGCGCCGGAGAAGAAATCGAAGCCCTTCGCAAAGCCGGGATTGAATATGAAATCGTTCCGGGCATCAGCGCCGCACTCGGAGCCGCGGCGGCCGCGGGAATCTCGCTCACCGATCGCCGGGTGGCCTCGCAAATTCTACTTACAACGTTCTCGCGCGGAATCGACGGGGGCGCGATGGATTGGGGTTGCGTCACAAGCACGACCACGCTGGTGCTGTACATGCCCGGCGCAGATTATGCCGAGGTTTCAGAGCGGTTGCTTGGAGGCGGACTTCCGGCGGACCTTCCGTGCGTGATCGTTTCTCAGGCCACGGGTTCTCAAGAGCAAGTGCGCTGGTCCAATGTCGCCAGACTGGCCACCGAAGAAAAACTCCCGGCGCCGGCTCTGCTGATCGTCGGCCGCGTGGCGTCACGCGACGTTGAGAATATCAGCGCGCAGTTCTGGGGCGTGAATCGAGAAGATCCGGATTTGCAACAAACATCGGTGAGCTAAATCAGTCAGGAGCATACCCATGAGCGCAGAAATAGAAGCAGGGAAAACTGGAAGTCGCTGGAAACTGTCGCTGGACACCTGGGCCGTGCTGGTGGCCTTTCTTCTAGCGCTGCTGGTCCGCACCGGTGTGTTCAAGCATGTCCCCTGGTGAAGATTGCTGGAAAAAGGGAGATAAAGAAACATGGCTGATGTAATCACCGTTCCTCAGGTTCAGCCGGTGCAGCCGGCGCTGCGGTTTCTGCGCGTTATTCCCGGTGTGCTACTGCTCGCCGCTGTTGGCTATGCGGGCAAATTGCTGGAGCAAAACGTCGGCGCTTACGCCAAAGCCCATCACTGGACGTTTCCGAATATTGAATACGTCCTTTGGGCCATTGTGCTTGGCCTGGCGATCTCCAACACGGTGGGCGTTCCGGCAATTTTCCGCACGGGTGTCGCCACCTACGAATTCTGGCTGAAGGCCGGGATCGTCCTGCTCGGCGCGCGCTTTCTTCTCGGAGACATTCTCAAGCTCGGCGGAGTCAGTCTCATTCTCGTGGCTATTGAAATTGTCGGTTCTCTCGCGTTCATGACGTTTCTCGGCCGCCTGTTCAAGCTCAAGCCCAAACTCACGACGCTTCTTGCCGTGGGCTCGGCGGTCTGCGGCGTGAGCGCCATCATCGCCACCAAAGGCGCGATTGAAGCGGACGACGAAGATTCTTCCTTCTCCATCGCGGCAATTCTCGCTCTCGGCGCGCTGGCCCTTTTTACGTTTCCGCTGATCGGGCACTACCTCCATCTGAGCGACCGCGCATACGGACTGTGGGCAGGCCTCGGCGTGGACAATACCGCAGAGGCTACCGCCGCGGGAGCGCTGTACTCCGACGCCGCCGGAAAACTCGCCGTGCTCGTCAAGTCCACACGCAACGCCATGATCGGGTTCGTCGTGCTCGGGTACGCCCTTTACTGGGCCAGTAAAGGGCAGGCGAAGGTAGTAGGGAACAAGGCGGCATTTTTGTGGCAGAAATTCCCAAAGTTCGTCCTCGGTTTTCTGCTGATCTCGGTCCTCGCTACCTATCACTTCTTCAACAAGGAGCAGGTCGGAGCGCTCGCCAATCTTTCGCGCTGGGCGTTTCTGCTCACCTTTGCGGGCGTTGGCCTGCGCACCAATTTCAGCGAGATGCGCAAGCAGGGCCTCCGGCCGTTCGCGGTCGGAGCGATCGGCGAAGTGGCGATCGCGGGCTTCACGCTGGCTCTGGTGTACGGGGCTGGGAAAATCTTCGGTTGGTAAAGAAAATTGTCGACGGTCGGTTATTTACAGTCCGAGCACCGTCACTAGCTCCCGCACTGACGCAGACGACTTTTGCAACGCTGCGTTTTCTTCCGCCGTCAGCTTGATCTGAATGATCTCTTCAACGCCCTTGGCGCCCAGCTTCACGGGCACGCCTACGAACAGTCCCTTGATCCCGTACTCTCCGTCGAGGTACACAGCGCAGGGCAGAATTTTCTTTTTGTCCTTAAGAATCGCTTCTACCATCTCTACAGCCGCGGCGGACGGCGCATAGTAAGCCGAGCCGGTCTTCAATAAATTCACAATTTCAGCGCCGCCTTTGCGCGTGCGCTCCACAATCGCGTCGATGCGTTCTTTCGGCAAAAGATCGGGGAGGGGAATTCCCGCAACCGTGGAATACCGCGGCAGCGGCACCATGTCATCACCATGACCACCGAGCACAAAGGAGTGCACGTTTTCCACGCTGACCTTGCATTCCATTGCGACAAATGTGCTCATGCGCGCTGAATCCAGCACTCCCGCCATGCCGAGCACGCGATTTTTCGGGAAACCGCTGACCTTGAGCGCCGCCTGCGCCATGGCATCCAGCGGATTCGTCACGACGATGATGATGCAATTCGGCGAATGTTTCACGATCTGCTCGACGACGGCCTTTACCACGTCGTAGTTGGCCTTCAGCAAATCGTCGCGGCTCATTCCCGGCTTGCGCGGAAACCCTGCGGTGATCACGACCACGTCGCTTCCCGCCGTCGCGGAATAATCGCCGGTCGCCGTGGAAATGCCCGCGGCACGCGAATCCGTCCGCGTGATCGGCCCGGACTCCATCATGTCCAGCGCTTTGCCTGCGGGCGGTCCGTCCAAAATATCAGTTAGCACCACGTCGGCCAGCTCCAGATCCACAATTCGCTGCGCCGTGGTCGACCCTACAAAACCGCCTCCCACCACCGTTACCTTTTTTCTGCTCATGCCACTCCTTGTCTCCAATAAATACTTCTCTCAGAATCCTCTGCGGTCTCTGCGTCTCTGCGTTCGAATATTTTTTCTGACTAGCGAGCCACAGCGGCTTCCTTCATATTCTCAATAATTGCTGACGCAAACGCCGAAGTGCCCACCTTCGTCGCGCCAGGCATGAGCCGCTCGAGATCGTATGTCACGCGCTTCTGCTGAATGGTGCGCGCGATGCCATCCTCGATCAGCGTCCCCGCTTCCTTCCATCCCAGGAACTCAAACATCATCGCGCCCGAAAGCATCACAGAACTCGGATTGATCACATCTTTGTCCGCATATTTCGGCGCGGTGCCGTGCGTCGCTTCAAAAACGCCAAATCCGTCGCCGATGTTCGATCCCGGCGCCATGCCCAGCCCGCCCACCTGCGCCGCGCACGCATCCGACAAATAATCTCCATTCAAATTGGAAGTCGCCAGCACGCTGTATTCATCGGGCCGCAACAGCACCTGCTGAAACACGGAATCCGCGATGCGGTCGTTGATCATCAGCTTCTGCTTCCACTTTCCCTTGCCGTGAGTGGCGTAAATCGCGTCGAGCGTCTGCTTCACTTCGCCGTAGACCGTTTTCTTGAAGGCGTCCGTGGCCTGCTCGAGTCCCGGCTCAATCAGCGCCGCGTTCTGCTCCACCGTGAGCGCCGCATTCTTGTCCAGGTTGTCGATAATCCAGCTCTCGCGTTCGGTGACCGTCTGCGCGCGGAACTCTTCGCGCGCCAGGTCATAGCCCCAATCGCGGAACGCGCCCTCCGTGAACTTTTGGATGTTGCCCTTGTGCACCAGCGTCACGCTCTTGCGCTTGTTCCCCAGCGCGTACTTGATGGCCCGCCGCACCAGCCGCTTCGTTCCCGTCGGGGAAATCGGCTTGATGCCCACGCCGGAGTCCCAGCGAATCTGCTTTTTCCCATCCTTCAACATCTCGTTATTCAAGAATTCAAGCAGCTTCTTCGCTTCGGGCGAGCCGGATTTCCATTCGATCCCGATGTAGACATCCTCGGTATTCTCCCGGAAGATGAATACATTCATTTTTTCCGGCTCGCGCACCGGAGAAGGCACGCCTGTAAAATAGCGGACCGGCCGCTCGCAGGAATACAGATCCAAGATCTGCCGCAACGCCACGTTCAACGAGCGAATACCTCCGCCCACGGGAGTCGTCAGCGGCCCCTTGATGGCCACGCGGAAATCCCGGATGGCGTCGACGGTATCGCCCGGCAGCCACTCCTTGAAGGCGTTGAAGGCCTTCTCCCCGGCGAAGACTTCGAACCACGCCACCCGCCGCTTCCCGCCGTAAGCGTGCTCCACCGCCGCGTCGAACACTCGCCTTGACGCTTTCCAGATGTCGCGCCCCGTTCCATCTCCTTCGATGAACGGAATAACCGGCGTGTCCGGCACTTGCAGTTCACCGCCGCTGTAACCGATGGGCTTGCCTTCGGAGGGGACAGTCTTTCCGTTATACGAACTCTTCATGAATACGGCTCCTTGGATAAGTTCGACTGCTCAACTGGCGCTCGAAGAAAGGGTTGCGCCGCCGCGCCGCAACAACCGCCGTACAACGCGGCGGGCTCGGGTGAATTGGAGAAGATAACACACTCATAGAGGCAGAGAGTATAATCGCGTTCGATTTTGGAATCACACGAGAGGAGAAATTGCGATGATGATGGACTGGAATCAATACCATAAGGAAGTCGGCGCCCGCATCGGAGACCTTATGAAGGTTTCGCCAGACACGGTTCGCGGCTATCAAACGCTCAGCGCCGCCAATTCCAAGGCTAGCAAGCTCGGCGAAAAAACGCGGCAGCTCATTTCGCTGGCCGTAGCCGTGACAACCCGCTGCGACGGCTGCATCGTTGTGCACACCGACGCGGCGCTGAAAGCCGGCGCCACAAAGGAAGAAATCAGCGAAGCGCTCGGCGTCGCAGTCGCGATGAACGCGGGCGCCGCTCTGGTCTACTCTTCGCGTGTGCTGGACGCCGTCGAGGCGAAATCCGCCGCTGCCCACGGTGCCTAACCAACTTCGTCACTCAAAAGTGTGCGCTTCTGGGGCGCAGCACCGTTGCGCCCTTGCAGCCCACGCCACCCAATCTTTCCAACTGAAAACTGAATACTGATCACTTTTCAGTCGTAATACTCCTGGCCAAGGTGCGTGATGAGATCCTCACCTTTCATCCAGCGAAGCGTGTTCTTTAGCTTCATGGACTGAATAAAGAGATCGTGCTCGGGGTACAGCCCCGGCGCGGTCATCGGCGACTTGAAGTAGAAACTGAGCCACTCCTGGATGCCGCGCATCCCCGAGCGCTGCGCCAGGTCCAGGAATAGGACGAGATCGAGCACCAGCGGCGCGGCCAGAATGGAATCGCGGCAGAGGAAGTCCACTTTGATCTGCATCGGATAGCCGAGCCAGCCGAAAATGTCGATGTTGTCCCAGCCTTCTTTGTTGTCGCCACGTGGCGGGTAGTAGTTGATGCGCACCTTGTGGCACATCTTGCCGTAAAGCTGCGGGTACAACTGCGGCTGGAGAATATATTCCAGCACGCTGAGCTTCGATTCTTCCTTGGTTTTGAATGAGCCTGGGTCTTCCAAGACTTCGCCGTCGCGGTTGCCGAGAATATTTGTGGAGAACCAGCCATCCAGCCCTAGCATGCGTGCCTTGAACCCCGGCGCAAGGATGGTTTTCATCAGCGTCTGACCGGTCTTGAAATCTTTTCCGCAGATTGCCACGTTGTGGTCGTGTGCGAGCTTCTGAATCGCGGGGATATCCACGGTCAAGTTGGGCGCGCCGTTGGCAAAAGGCACCCCGCTTGTAACCGAAGCCCAGGCGTACAGCATGGAGGGCGCGATCGCTGGGTGATTGGACTTCATCGCCTCGATGAACTTTTCCGGAGTGGAGTGCACCTCTTCGGGCTTAACGAAAGACTCCGTCGAGCCGCACCAGCAGGTCACCAGCCGCGAAGCGCGCGAAGTCTTGCGGAAATCGGCGATGTCCTCCTTGATCTGTAGTGCCAGCTCGTATTTGTTCTTGCCTTTCTTGATGTTCGGTCCATCGATCAGTTTTACAAAATCGTGATCGAACGCAGCCTTCATGGGCTTGATGGTGGAGAGAAAGGGCTTCACTTTTTCCAAATCCTGCGGATTCAGGACGCCCGCATTCGCCGCGGACTGGTACGCGTTGTCCCTGAAAATGTCCCAGCCGCCAAAGGTGAGGTCCTTCAGCTCGGCAAGGGGAACGAATTTCTTGATGAGCGGCGAGCGTGCGTCGGTGCGCTTACCCAGCCGAATGGTGCCCATCTGCGTGAGCGATCCCACGGGCTGCGCCTTGCCTTTGCGGACGAGCTCAACTCCGGCCATGAAGGTCGTGCTGACGGCGCCTAGGCCCGGAAGCAGCACCCCGAGTTTTCCCTTGGCAGGCGCTATTTTGGAAGGCTTTTCCATGCCGCTCCTTTTATATTGAACGATCGCTATACAACCAGCAGAAAAAATGAACTCAGAACAAGAATTACCGCAGCGGAAGCGTGCCGCGTCCCCAAACAAACGAATAATGATGAGGGAAGACTTGAGGATTTGCAAATCGAAGGGACAGGAACAAGCGCGCCTTGCGAGTATTCATTTGTGGGAAGGCAGGAGTTCCCAGATGGCAGCGTCTTCCTCCCCGAGAACCCAGGAGCAGAATCCCTGCAAGCCGCGGTCTTTTACCAGCGTATAGCGCTCGCGGAACGTCCGGGCGTCGGTGAAAAATATCCATTCGCGCAAGTCGTCGCGATAGAAGAAAAACCAGGCGGAACGGTCGACCGGATCCCAATCGACGCGGCCTCCATAAGCCTTGGCGAGATCCAGGGCGTCGTCCGTGGCGATGTATTCTGCGCTTGGGTTGGGTTTGTCCGTGGCAGGGAAGCCTGTTTGCGCGGGAGCTTTCACCGGCGTACCAGCGAACCAGTGATAGCCGTAGAGCGGGATCCCCAGTGAAAGCTTTTCCCGAGGTACGAACTTTAGCGCGTAGTCGAGGTTGCCGGTGGTCCAAGCCCATCCAGCCACGGGACCTGGGGCCGTCCAGCGCGTATGTTGATCATAGGTCATCAGGCAGACGAGATCCACGCTTTGCGCCAGCGCCGACAAGTCGTAGGCGCCACGCCAATTCTCGTAGATCCAATTAGAAAACCCGCCTTCACCGGGCGCGCCGGGAGCATTCGGCACGGTAGCGATGGTGAGCTGGAGTTTGGCGCCATGAAACTCCGAAGCGACGTTGGAAACCATGATCGAGAGCGCGCTGCGGTCTGTCCAGCTGATATTTTCGAAATCGAACTGAAAGCCGATATAGCCGTTTTCCTTGCAGGCGGCCATAAGCCTGCTGGCCATGGTTTCGTAGGCTGCTCGATTCATAAGTAGTTTGTGAAAATCTTCTTGCGAAAATCCATTGTTGACGACGATAGGCATGATGGGGACATGGTGCTGGCGCGCGGTTTCAAGTACCAGTGGATTAGGGCCGCCGGAGACGAGGCCGTTCGAATCGACCGAATACCATGCGGGAACGAGGATGTCGATCTTGTCGGCATGGGCCAGGAAGGAACGCACGGACTTGGGATCGCGCGTCAGGTAGAAAAGGGACTTGGGCTGTTCCGCCCGCACGGGGAGACCAAAAAGGATGACCGCGGCTACGGTGAACAATTTGCGTTTCATAGTGCCCGAAGTTTAGCTGCCTTGCCTCACGAGACGCAACGTAGATGTGTTCGTTGGCTAGCCCTCTTCCCGGAGGGTAATGACCTGCGAGTCTGCACATCGAGCGCCGCTCCCCGGCCAGGCACACCACACCGATACAACTATTGAACCGAAGGCCCGCGCTGGAAGGAAGCGGTGCTGTGGATGTAGACATTCAAGACAATCCCGCCTCGATTAGTTATTACCAGGTGCCGCCACCAGAGTTAAAGTGGAACAAAGAACGCAGAGGGCCTGCGCCCTGGAGGAGCCTCGAATGAAACTTGCAAATCGATATGTTCTGTTCATCATCGCCTTGGTCATCTTCGCCATTGGCGTCACTCTTTTCACGGCCGGATTGCGCGCCCAGGAGGAAGGCTGGCAGATCCAGCGTGCTGACTATGGTTTCAAGAACCAGCGGAGTGACGTCACCGATATTCTCAAAGACCTCATCGAGCGCGGTGGCGTGAATGGCAGAGTCGCAGTGAATAATCAAACCATGGGCGGGGATCCCGCCGTAGGAAAAGACAAGTCTCTGCGCATCTTCGCCAAAAATCGCAGGAATGAGGAACGCGAATTCAGTTACAACGAGGGCGGCTTCGTTGACGCCCGTATGTATACGGTGCGCCATGATGATCGAGACGATCACCCTGCCAATTACAGCGACCGCGATCGGGACGACCACGGCGCGAACCAGGGCGACCACGACCGGGATGCCCGCCCTGCGCATTACGGCGACCGCGACCGGGATGAGTGGAACAGCCTAAAAATCATCGGCGGCTATTACGGCGTGCAGGGAAGGACAGTGAACGTGACGGAGGTCCTCCGGAGCAGAATTCGTGAAGGCGTGCTGAGTTTCGTCGTCACCAATAGCGCCTTGGGCGGAGATCCAGCCGTGGGCGCGGACAAGATTTTAATCGTTGTTTACCGCTATCAAGGCAAGGAGAGCGCCACGGCCGTGCGTGAAGGGTATAGCGTGACGATTCCGTAGCGTTTGGTCGGCAAGCCAAACTTCTCCAATTTTCTTTCGTAATAGGCTATTTTTATTCGCCGCGGCTTCTCCGCGACACGCGCCCCATCAAGAGCCCTGACCGTCCAGCCTGAAAATCGGGCGGAGCCGTCAGGATCGCTTTGGAAAGCGGCGAAGCTCGCGGATCAGATAGGCAACTACTGCGAGGTTGATCACTAGCACGATGCCCTTGCCGATGCTGGCATGTTTGGCGAGTTCGTAGACTTCGAGCGGCAACAGG
>Ga0209625_1000404_pt1 | contig 11149 bp, 8 predicted proteins | sample JacPin_JW_Ref_M2_FD_187960 | JGI IMG/M metagenome (GOLD analysis project Ga0209625, IMG submission 187960) | Forest soil microbial communities from Algoma, Ontario, Canada - Jack Pine, Ontario site 1_JW_Ref_M2 (SPAdes) (version 2) | ecosystem: Environmental > Terrestrial > Soil > Boreal...
ATCCGGGTTATCCATGTGGAGAACGAAGATTTCCCTTCGAATTTGTGCAAGTGCACGAAAGCTTTTTGAAAGCTCTGTTGGACGATGTCTTCCGCGTCTTCCCGGATACGAGTGAAGCGTCGCGCAACACTCAGAACCCTTTGCTGGTGGCGCACGACTAGAATTTCAAACGCCTGCGCACATCCACGTTTGGCGGCAAGGACGAGGTCCACTTCTTCGTTGCGACCCGTGATGTTCCGTCGCTGCGCATCGGCCAATTGGCTTGACGCAGAGCTCAACTGCTTCGTGGGCAACTCTTGAATCAGGGCCAATTGCGGCGGCATCGCCAAGGCGTCTCCATTCCGACATTTGTCAGTTTCAATTTGCGAGACCGATGATCCCTTTTCGTATTTGTCGGCCCAATAAACCTGCTACTTCTGGCCTCGTTCTCTGGTAATCCACTCCCGGATGTATGCTGGGCAATTCTTAAGCCGGATGTTGTCGGCTTCACATCGCTCCAGAAAAGTGACCGCGTCCTGGTCCACCAGGGTTAGCTCTTTTAAGTCCAAGCTAATGGGGCGGCCGCGGGTTTCTGCGATGAACAGCTTTTTCAACTCGTCCAGGTGCTCGGCATCCATTCGACCACTCAGTGAAAGGATCACCTCTCCATCCGCTGCTCTGGTGACCTTGAACATCTTTTCTCGCTTGAAAATTGTTTGCCGCTCGTTGAAGCCGTCGTAGGCTAGGAAGCAATCGCAGTTCCAACACCATGTCACTGGAATAAAGGGTTTAGCCGGGAGGGAATGCCGGACCTTCGAACAAATGCCGAAAAGTCCTGCAACATGTTGGGGACTGCGGGATCAATGATGAAGCTAGAAAGCTAGCGCAGCGGCCCTATGGTAGGAATTTGTAGCCCGCACCATGTATTGTTCGGAAATGTAGCGGGCGCGAAGGATTGCGTTCGAATTTTTGCCGCAACTTCAGAACACGATTGTCTACCGTTCGCGTGCAAGGATAATTCTGATACCCCCACACTTCACTGAGCAGTTCTTCTCGCGAGATCACACGGCCTGCATGCTGAATGAAGTATCTGAGGGTCTGAAATTCCTTGGTAGTGAGCGCCACCGGCTCGCTTTTGCGGAAAGCTTCCATGGTAGAGAAATTGACGGTTACGTCGCCAAACGCGACCGAACTTCCGCCGCTGCCCTTGAATTGCTCCACTGCTTTTTCGAGGACCCCAAGCAGCTTGGTTGCCTCGGAGCGTTCGGTCGAAGGCTTCGCGGGCGAAACTTTGTGCGAGGCACGTCGACCCGCGGCTACTGGCCTGGGAATAAGGACTATTACCGGAAGGAAGCGCGTCAATTGATGGATTTCCTTTAAATCCATACCGGAAATCGGTGACAACCGTTCATCGAAGAAGAGTTCATGGTCCGATTCCGCCGGGGCCCGCGCGATTTGTGTAACCTGATTCATCATTTAGCTGTGGCAATTGCAGGTCCAACCGTAAGGTGCTTAAGATGCATTCTTAGCTGCCAGCCAAATGTTCGAGGCGTCAACAATTGTCGAAATGTCCTGCAGCATTTTCAGAGCTTTTTTGCAAATAGTCAGGGAAGAACCAGCTATTTTTTCGAGGCGCTGGCAGTCTTGAAGCGAAACTTATTGATCTTCAACGAGGCAATCTTCGATTCTAAGGTTGATCGATGAATCCCGAGTTTGGCGGCCGCTCCGGACGGTCCGGACACTCGCCCTCCGGTTTCGCGCAGGGCTGCCTCAATGATCTCTTTCTCCTGGGCAGCAAGAGCGTGAGGCAGCTCCAGCGTAGCCCTCGGCTCGAGGGGCAGAGACTGCCGAAAAAGCCACCTCTCGTCGACTGAAAAATTCTCTGTTTCGCACACGATGACAGAACGCTCGACCAGGTTCTGCAATTCGCGAATATTGCCTGGCCAGGGATACGATAGAAGAAGGTCCAGAGTTTTTTTATTTATTCCAGTAAAGCTCTTTCCCGCTTTTCTGGCGAAATGATCGATGAAGTATTCGACCAGCAGGGGAATATCTTCTCTTCGTTCTCGCAGAGGAGGAATCTCAATGGGAAAAACGTTGAGACGATAAAACAGATCGCTGCGAAATGTACCCGCACTGATGGCGGCCTCCAGGTCACGATTGGTGGCGGCAATCACCCGGACATTAGCTCGAATACGCTGATTGCCGCCCACCCGCTCAAATTCCCGCTCCTGGAGAACACGCAACAACGTAATTTGAGTTTCCCCGGGCAGCTCACCGATTTCGTCAAGAAAGAGGGTGCCTTCTTCCGCGAGCTCGAAGCGGCCCAATCGGCGCTGAGTTGCCCCGGTGAAAGCTCCTTTCTCATGACCGAACAACTCCGAAGCGATCAGCGAGGTGGGAATGGCAGAACAATTCACACTGACGAATGCGCGCGCGGAGCGTCGCGATCTCTTATGGATGGCGCGGGCGATCAACTCTTTGCCCGTTCCCGTTTCACCTGTGAGTAGAGCGGTGGAATCCGTGGGCGCCACCTTGGAAACGCGAGAAAGCACCGCTCTCAGCGCCGGAGAAGTACCCACAATTTCTTCAAACATGAGAGCCTGATCGATTTGTTCGCGCAGCGCTAAGTTCTCGTGTTGCAGATGGTCTTTCAGCGCCTGGATTTCTTCGAGAGCTTTTTCTAATGCAGTCCTCGCGTTCCATTGTTCGGTTACATCCATGACCGTGCCGACGACTTCAGTGATTTCGCCAAACTCATCCATCACTGGATGAGCGATAGAATGAAGGCGTTTTAACCTTCCGTTGGGCAGAACGATACGGAAATCAGCCTGAGAATCAACCCAGTCTTTCTGGGTAGTCTCCATTTTCGCTCGCTGCTCTATCTGTGGGCGATCCTCAGGGTGAACCCTCTCAAGGAACTGCTCCCAAGTAGGCCCTATTGCTGGTGAGTCAAAGTCATAAATGCGATAAATCTCTTGTGACCAGAAGAGCGCGCCGGTACGCACGTTCCAAGCCCAACTGCCTGTATGGGTCAATTTCTGGGCTTCAGCCAAGTAACTCTCGCTGCGCCGAAGGTCGTCAGTACGCTGCCCAATTTCGCTTAGAGCCTTTTCCAATTCGGTTCTGGCTTGCGTGATTTCGTGATAGGCGGAGGTGTTCTCTACGGCGATGGCGATCTGGTTCGCTACCTGAGAAAGAAATTCAATATCAGCTTGGCTGAAAGCATTCTCCTCCCGTCTGGCGAGGGATAAGACACCGAGAATACGATTCCGGCTGACGAGGGGCAGAATGCATCCGGTTTTGAGACCCTCAGGAATGGCCGCTTCATCCTGCAGACCTAACTGCTGCATGTCAGAGGCACTGCCGATCCAAGGCTTGCGGGTGCGGAAGACAAAACCGCTGAGAGACCCTTCAATTGAAATAAAAAAACTCTCTCGAATAAATCCTTTGCTCTCTGGAAAATCTAGCACGAAAGTTTGCAGCCTCGTCAAGTCCGCGTCCGGGAAGCAGACACTCACCAGATCGCAGTGCATGACACGCCGTACGCTGGCCGAGATCGCGCGCAAAAGGTCCTGGAGCTGCAAATTTGACACCACCCGATTGGTAACATCGAGGAGCAACTGCAATCGCTCCTCCGCTTGTTTGCGCTCGTCAATGTCAGTTGCCGTTACATACCAGCGAAGAACATTTCCCCGTTCGTCGTGTAGCGGGTTGTAGCGGGCGAGAAACCAACGGTACTGCCCGTCATGCCGCCGTATCCGTCCTTCTCGGTCAAACGGAACACCCCGCGCAAGACCCTTTTGGCGTTCATCCTGCATCCTTTGCAGATCATCCGGATGGATAATCCTCGCACTATGGTCGCACGCGTTTAGATCTTCCAGACTGAAACCGGTATATTCGAGCATCAGCCGGTTCCTGTGGAGAACGCTTCCCTCCACGTCCACGACTTCGATGAGCTGAGGTATGCTATCGACGATTTGCTCGAGCTCTTTCTCGCCTTGCTTCAGCTTTTCCTCCGCTTGTTTGCGCTCGTCAATGTCAGTCAGCAAGACATACCAGCTGATGATGCGACCTTCGGTGTTCCGTACGGGGTGGTTCCGTATCTGAAACCAGCGGTACACGCCATCGGCCCGACGGATACGGTGTTCAATGTTGTATGCGTGCCCGGTTTCGATCGAAGCTGTATGGGCGGCGATCACGCGAGGGAGGTCATCGTGATGGACGAGGGTGCTGGTGGCCCAACTCTTCAATTCCTCAGGCGTCTTGCCGAAATATTCCAAGAGTTGGCGGTTGAGAAGTTGGGCCTCTCCCGCGGCATTCATGGTCGCCACGAGCCCGGGAATGCTGTCGATGACCAGGCGCAAACTCTGTTCGCTCGCGCGCAGGGCTTCCTCAGCACGTTTCCTGTCGTCAATATCCGTTATCAAGCTGTACCAGCGAATGATACGGCCATCACTGCCCCGCAGAGGAAGGCTGCGACCCTGAAACCAGCGATATATGCCATCAGCACGGCGGATGCGGTATTCGTTCTCGAACGGCTGTCCAGTTTCGACTGACTGTTTCCATGCTGCTGCCGCGCGCGGAAGGTCGTCCGGATGGATGACATCAGAAGTTTCCCAGGCTTTCATTTCTTCGAGAGTCTTGCCGTAATAATCAAGCCACTGCTGATTGGCGGATTCGAGTTCACCTGATGCACTCATGGTATTCACAAGAGCTGGGATGCTAGCGATTGTCAAGCGAAGACTCTCTTCGCTTGCGCGGAGGGCCTCCTTGGCATGTTCTGAAGAGTCGAAGTTCAGCGCGTCGTCCACCGCCAGCGCCACCTGGTTGGCAACCAGCGAGAGAAATTTAACTTCCTCGCTGCTATAGGCGTCGAGCTCTGTGCTGCCCACCGCGAGGCCACCGAGGCGGCGGTGAACGGTCGTCAAAGGAAGCGCGCATACCGAACGAACCCCGCGGTTCTTGAGCATCTCGGTTACGGCTGGGAATCGTGTTTCCGCGTCTAAAGAGGGAATTATCAAGGGCTTTTGGTGCTGGTAGACCCACCACGTGAAGGTTTCTTCCGGTGCGAAATTTGGAACCTGGAGGGGGTCGCCCGGTTCACCGTAGGAGGTAAGATGAATCTCGTGGGCCTTCTCGTCATAGATGCCCACGCCCATGACATAAAAGCTCACCACCGCGCGCAACTCGCGAGCGAGAAGCCTGAAGAGTTCCTCCGAAGAGCGAATAGAAATGAGGGTTTGCGAAACGCGGAGGAGCGCTTCGTAGCGATCAATCAACGCCTTCTCGGCTCCTCTTTGGGTCGTGCCGCTCATCGCCGCCCGTCTTCGCCAGCCTAGTTCAATGTTTGAGGACACCCCGACGCCAGATCGGATTTAGTAGGCAACAAGATACACCCAGCCGACCGCCGATGCCACGCAGGAGCTGGAAGCGAACCTACGCCATGACCCGAAGTCTCGATGTCTGCGACGCGGTCTTGGCGTATTTCTGTGGATTGTTCCGTTCTTAACGATGACCGGGAAGTTGCGCTTAGGGTTGCCTGTGGCTGCATGAATCTTGGACAAAATTATGCTTACCAGGAAGACCGAATTCGTCTGATCCACGCGAATCGTACCCCTTGCTCGACCACATTTTCGATGAGCTTTCCCGCAAGTTACCGGGTTTGTCCGCTGAGCAGGTTGCGGATAACATAGTCGCTACGGCCAAACGCATCCAGAATGCCCTCTTGAACTCCGATCAAATCGACAACGCGGCACCGGGCCTATTTACACTCGCGCCGCAACAGGTCATCGACTCCTTCATTGCTGGTGTACTTACTGAGGAGGCATTTGAATGGCTTGCGGAATAAAAGCGCGACTGGATCAGACTCTAACTGACCGCATCAACCGATCTAGCGCGCAGGTGACACATCGCCGGCTTCGTGTAACCCTGCTCTCGAGCGGCAAAGCATTCGCGAATCACGACCTAACGTGAAAGAGAGGGCCCCAGGGAAGGTTCGTTCATGGAGCGAAGGAATATGTATATTTCACTGCGAAACGAGTCTCGCGGATCTGCGGCGGGTTCGCGGGAGCGATGCTGGCGAATTGGGTTCCAACGTTATAGATCACGTACAGATCGCTATCCGGCCGGTAGTTGTAACGCAGACGAAGGTTAGCACTCACGGCTTGGGTATTTGACGTATCCATCTGAATCACGCTTGTGAATGTTAAAAAGCGAGAGAAGGAGTAGTTGCCTTGCAAGCTTGCCAGGACAACTGAAAAATTTCCGTTAGCCAACGGCAATCGAAAACGATCCCAGGTTTCAGATACGGAGACCGAAAACTTGCGGCTGGGCCGATAATTCGCACGCACGCGAAATTCATTCAGAGTTCCTCCATAATACCCACCAAAACGTTCGAAGAAGTTGTAGGTAAACCTGCGGTCCTGTCCGGAGCCGTAAGTGAACTGATGACGCGTGAAATGGTAGATCCCGTTCGGGATGAAGACGTTTTTATAAATGTGAAACGGAGTTGTGATTCGCTGCGTAAATACATCGACGACATCCTCATCCGTGTAAGCGCCATTGTTGAAATCGGCGCGAAAAGTGTTTTGCCATTCTTGCGTGGAGACCTCTTCATGGATATCCGGCGCGTGGAGAATAAATCCCTCGAATTGCAATTCCCGGATGCCCCCGATTTTCGGTCTGACCTTAAACGTGAGATCCCCATAAGTTTCATTTGAATTCACTCTCTGAATGAATCCAACTTCGGGGTTGAAGTTTGGACCGGTTTTTCTCCGCTCGACGACCCCGTCCAGCCAGTTCGAACGGTAAGACAGCGAAGCCCCAAGATCACTTGCGCCGCTCGGGTCGCCGGGCAATCGCGTTCCGGCCATGTGGCCATCAACGAACCAGTCCTTGAAGAAGACCAGGCGCGTGTCGACGCCACCAGTTTGATTAAAAGGATCCTGAAGATTGCCCGATCTTTTATCGATCCCCATCGCTCCAATATAGGAACCGGCCCATAAAGATTCTTTCAGTCGTGCCACGAGGTAATTTGCGTAAGGATTGGGACCACTGGAGCGAGTGTCCACATCCATAAATCCCAATTCCGTCCGGCCAAACGTCCCCGTCAATCTTGCTCCACCATTGATGGGCACCTGCTGCCCGGTAACCGGGTCGATACCAATCTGCCGGCTAAAAAACAACTGGTCTCCGTCGCCTAGACTAAAGTTGAATGTGCCAGCATTTTCCAGGAAGAATTGGCGCTTTTCGGGAATAAAAATTTTAAATGGTGTGAGGTTAAAGGGCTCGAGGTCAACTTCAGTATCCGCGAAATCCGTATTGCCCGTGAGATTCAAGATCAGGTTTGAGCTGAGACCATACTTGACGTCAACTCCACCTGTGAGTGGGAACTTAGGATCTTGTCCGCTTTGTTTGTCATATCGCGCGAGCGCGTAGGGCTTCACTATAAAAAGTCTTCCACTTCCTACGTCGCTAATGCCCCCCAGGTCTCCAGCCTCCGAGACTTTGGTAATGCCAAACGTTCGCCGATAAGCGGTCCAGAGATCCTCTTCGTTTTTCCTGCGGATGAAGCGTTTGAAATTCAAGCCCCATGTGACGTTCGTTGAATGCGTGAAGTTCAAAGTAGTGAAGGGAATTTCTATTGTTGCGGTCCATCCGTCTGAAGAGATTCGCGCCGAGGAAGTCCACACTCCATCCCAGCCACGATCAAAGTCCCCTCCATCTGGACCTCCTTGCTCTTCAACGATGAGGCCATCGTATTGAGTACCGAGGGGGTTGACTTCGAACACGTAAGCGCCACGGCGATTCCGGTTCGAATCGATCAGGACTTCGAAGTGGTCATCCAGTTCCTGGCTCACATCGCGGCGCAATTCTGTCGCGACGATCCGGGAAGGCTCAGAGTCATAGCAGTGGATTCCGAAATAGACCGCGTGACGCGTATAGAGTATTCGTACCTCAGTTTTCTCCGTCGCCGGCTGACCTTCGTCGGGCTCTCTCTGCCGAAAATCAGTGATTGAGGTAGCCAATTGCCATAGTGGGTCATTTAAAGTTCCATCAAGCTTGGGGGCTCGGTCGATAGGCGTTGCTACCACGCTAGGTCTACCGACACTACCTCCGGCGTTGTGTTCGCGCGCCGGATCCGCAGTTTTAGCGTCGGTTGACTGAGTGAAGAGGACCGAAAGGGCGACGAGCCAGCAGGACAAGGTGCGCACGTCAGAGAGAAACTTGCTCATGGTGCGCCAGCGCGTCCAATCTCTTCCGAAGACCCACGGATTCACCAACTAAACCGCTAATCCTCTGCTTCGAACGTCCAGACCTGGGCTGGTTCGTTGCCTTTGGCGGGCACGGCGACGTAAAAGCGGTCGCGTTTTGCAAAATAATATCCCGTACGAATGCCTACCGCAGAAGGCACATTGGCCACCAATTCATAATGGTCCGGATCGTTCTGCTGGAAGACGCTGATAATTCCTTCTCCACCGATCACGTAAATGCGTTTGCGCCCTGTATCAAAGAAAACATCGTCGCACTCACCTGCCGCGCGTAAGCGAGCAACTTCCTTGCCGCTTTGCGTGTCCAGGACAACCATCATCGGCGTTTTGCGAGTGATGGTGAAGAGCCGATGATCTTCTTCATTCAAGGCCATAGCATAGTTACCGCGGAGTCCCTTTAACGGCCATTTCGTCACTGCTCCGGTTTTTTTGTCGATGGACTCAACGACATTGCCCGCGTCCGGGACGTTCGCAAAAATATGTTCGCCCTTGGCTTCCACCTGGAAAGATTCCGGATGGCCTTCGGTCTTATAAACGTCGCCCACGCGCTCGTCCGTCTTGGGATCAATCATGCCGATTCCGCCATCGCCTTCGCCGAATCCGACGTACACGCGTTTTGAAGTTTCGTCGTAGCGCATGTTGTCGGGATCTTTGCCAAAATCAATCGTCTTGAGAAGCGTGTAAGTCGCGCCGTCATAAACTCTGACCTTGCCGTCTTCTGCGTTGGCCACATACAGCTTGTCGACAGCTGAAACATAAAGTGGTCCTTGCGGTTGCGCGAGACCCTTGATGCTGTGAACCACTCTGCCCGCGAACACATCGATTACTTCCAGCGAGTTATTGCCAAGCGCGGAAACAAATAGTCTCTTGCGCTTGGCGTCCGCGGAGAAGTGATCGATTCGCCCGGCAACGCTGGGAACGGGAATCTGTTCTTCCAGCTGCAACGGAAGAATATCTCGCGCGGAATTCTGAGCTGCCACGATTTTTGAGCAGCGATAGGAACCAATTCCCACTACTGCCAGCGCCAACGTGCCAATCACAACCAGCTTCTTCATCCGACCCTCCTCAGATTCCTAGCTACTTTCCGGCAACCGAACGAATTTCTTCATAACAAAGTCCAGCTTTAAGGCTGCGGCTCAAACACGAGAATGGCTGCCTCTTCGCTGTCATGCGCTGGTGCTCCGACGTAGAAGCGATTGAGCTCCGGCGACCAGAAGGAAGTGCCGGCGCCAGACCGCGTGGGTATTTTGCCGATAGGTTCGTAATGATCGGCGTCGTTTTGTTGGTACACGAAAACATAGCCAACATCATTATCGCGCCCACCGGAAACGTAAACGCGCTTCTGCGCGGCGTTGAAATAAACGCCGTCCATGCCCTCTACAGTCGGAAGAGCAACCACCTCTTTGCCGGTGTTGGAATCCATGACGATCATTTGCGGAGGCGTGCGTGTGCCGATGAACAACCGGTGGGTATTTTCGTCGAACGCCCCGTCGCCGTTCCGCTGGCTGCTCGTTGGCCATGTGGATACCACCTCACGCTTTTTGATATCGACGACTTGAACTTTACTTGCCGCGGAAACGAAAACGTATAAAGTTTTTCCTGATTTGTCTAAGAGCAGTTCCGCCGGATGGGCGTCCACTTTGATGTCGCCCAAGCGCTTATCAGTTTTTACATCGATAATTCCAACCATGCCATAGTCTTTGCCGGCATCTTTTCCACCGTATCCTACGTAGAGAATTTTAGAATGAGGTTCGTAAGCAACGCGATTAGGCCCCAGTTCTAGCTTTATAGAATCGAGCAGTTCAAGATTATCCCCGCGAAATACGCGCAGCATCCCGTCGTCTCCGCTAGCCACGAACACCTTGTTAAGCGAGGGGATATAAGCAACCCCCTGCGTCTTCTTAAAGCCGGGAATACTCTTCGACCATTTGCCGGCCCCGAGGTCGATCACTTCGAGCGAGCCGTTCTCCAGCCCGGCTACGAATAACCTTTTGCCCTTTACGTCCACATCCATGTGATCGATGCGCCCTTTGACGTTAGACATGGGAATCGATTGCACCAGACGCAGCGGCTGCGTTTCCTGAGCATTAGCTCTGGAAATAACAGCAGCCAAAAACAGCAATGCAGTCACACTAACGCAAAGAAACGTCTTCATAGTGTTAGCCTCGTGCAGCAATCCTACCCGCCCTGCCACTTGAATTGTGATGAAGAAATCGTAAGGATTGCGGGCATTGGGAGGACCTAACATCGGTCGGTTTAATAGAATTTTGGGAATTTCAATGTTAGCCTTTTCCATCGCGAAAAGACTTCCTAGCGCTTCGATAGTTCTGCATCCTCACCATAAATTCTTTACTGCCCCCGTAGACAACTTTTAGAGTCCCGGCGAGAAAGAAAGGCACGTAAATCCAGGAATGCCGGGCAAACATAAACCCCACGAATAGTGGACTGATCGCGGCCCCAGTGGTTCGCGCGACACCGGTTATTCCCGCCGCGGCTGAGCGTTCTCCCTGACTAACAACGGCCATCACGTAGGACTGCCTCGCGGGAACATCCATCTGGCTGATGCTGAAACGAATTAGAAGAACCAGGACAGCCAATTTTAGATTTGGCATCAGCGGCACTAGAATCAGCAGGATGTTGGAAGGCAGGACACGAAATTCTTCATATGGCTGGATATGGCAAAAAGGTAAAGAACGTTTAGCAAGGAGAAGGCGAGCATGGACGGTCATCGGCAGTTCTTCGGATCGGAACCTGAGTTACCGCAACTCTGACGTACCGCGATCAGGTTAGGGTTGCCGACAATCCGGGAGTTAGGTCGCCGGGTTCTTCTTCATTGGCCGCGAACCTTTGATCAGGATGTCCACGAGTCTCCTGGCGCTTTCCTGCCAGTCGGGGCC
>Ga0209625_1000405_pt1 | contig 11141 bp, 18 predicted proteins | sample JacPin_JW_Ref_M2_FD_187960 | JGI IMG/M metagenome (GOLD analysis project Ga0209625, IMG submission 187960) | Forest soil microbial communities from Algoma, Ontario, Canada - Jack Pine, Ontario site 1_JW_Ref_M2 (SPAdes) (version 2) | ecosystem: Environmental > Terrestrial > Soil > Boreal...
GATTAACCCATCAACGGCAAACTTGTTTCTCAATGATGTCCGGTAACGCATCAGGAGCTGGCAGCCTGCTGAGTCAAACGGCTACTTCCGGGTAGCCCACAATCCAGAGGCTATGGCATCTGGCTATTTCGGCACAGTGGATGGGGACTCGGAGGATGAGATATTGAGGCCCGCGAGTGTGTACTCCCCCAAGAAGCGGATCGTCGCGATAGCGTCGAAGGAAACGGGTACCCACATACCGTTCAGTTGCGCAAATTGCATTGTGAGATGAAGGGTCGTGATCCAAAAGGAGGGGCTCTTGGCGGGTACTCCTTGAATTCGTCGGATACGGAAAGTGCTCGCATCCACCCAGATTTGCCCGCGCAAGAGGTATTTATCCTTCCGCTTCGGGACGATCCCCAAAACGTACTCAGGAACGACCCCGAAGTTCTCTCGCCTAAGAAAAACAAAGTCATAGTTCTTCCTACTGATCTCGTCACTGCGTACTTTCTTCGCCGAGTCAGTTTCCCGGTCCAAAAGCTCGCGAACCATTCTTTCTCCCCGTGAGTCACCTTTCGCCTGAATAATCTTGTATGTCTTCGTGTCGGGAGGAACGAAATTGATCTGGGCCCTGACCTCAGAGGTAGGTTGCGTATTGTCGCCGCGCAACACTTTGTATTCTCGAATCACCTCATAGGGTCGAGATTGAGCGGGGTCCTGGTGCTGGATGTCCTCCAAGCGTTGCAGGATCAGGTTCAGATCGGGAGATTTGATTTCAGCGGTGGACGAAGTTACCTGTGACGATGAGGCGAGCGTTGCTAATAAAACGAAACCTGGCAACCAGAGTGTTGGCGTAGCTGTTTTCGTGCGTCTCATAGGAATCACTCCCCAAAACGCTTTCGCACCAACAGGTTTTTCCTTGGTGTGCACAGGCGCGCACCACAATGTCTTAGGGTCTTTCAATGAAGTGGATATAAGGGAATTGTGTACTCTTGCTCATCTGCCGATACACTACGACCGGGTGGCCGCTGGGCATGACGTCCACACGCGACCTCAGCGGCGGTGGAAGAACCATTCGTCACAACAAAGTCGAATGCCTGTCAATTCCCTGGCAGACCTCGGCGCAATTTCTTACTTGTGAAGCTAACCCGATGCTCTGGATTGCACTCCGGATGGACTAGCTTTCGTCAATCGCGGTCAGGATTATTGTGACGCCAATTCCAGTAATCTCTGTGCACTCTGTTGTTCGTGCGGTTGAACTTACGATAGGCCCGGTGCTTTGCCGTCAAGTAGCGCCGGTAGGCCCGATCTTCGTGGTTATCCCAGCTATGGTAGTCATTGTGGTCTCGATCGTAGTATCTGATGTGTTCGTTGTCGTAACGTCTGTCATCTTGATTTCTGGCCTTGGCGATGCTTGCCGCTGGGGCAAGAAGGGTAGCAGCCAGGAATAATGAACTGAGACAGCGATGCGCGCGGTGTATCATGTGGTCCTCTTGGCCGAAGAAACTTGGATTCAGGTTCGAGCCATCATCACTATGCACGCCCGGCCTGGCAATGTATGTCCCTTACAGTACATCCATGAAAACAAGAATTTCTTCGCACCTGGGGCCGCGACCAGCGGCCCGAGTTGCGCCGCTCAAGCACGTTTCTTATTTCTGGCGAAATCCAAAGGCTCCTGAATTTAGTACAGCTCGCCCTGTCCCTAAGTGAACAGACATTTCTTTTGGAGACGCGCAGGCTAAGTCTGTAAGGAACCATACCGTACTAGGCATGGGCGCGTTCTGCGCGACCTTAGAGAGGTCTCAGTTTCGTGCCCAGATGTAAGGAGATGAAATCATGTTGGGACTCATCGCAGCAGTTTTGATCATTTGCTGGTTGCTTGGGCTTTTCGCATTTCACATATCCACCGGGTTATTCCACATTCTACTCGTCATCGGCCTCATTCTCCTGGTTATGCATTTCGTGACAGGGAGAAAGGCCACCATATAAAAGACGGGTACTACACGTGATGAGGTGTGTCCGTTCGTTCCCGGATCATCCCCTCGCGGGTCTTGAGGACCTACACAATCCCGAATCCAGCTAACGGATGTGGGAAAGAAGTAGGAGGTAATTGATATGGATGCAACGACATTCATCATTCTTTTCGGCGTGATTTTCATTGTGGTTGTGGGAATCGCTGCGGCGATTTTCCTCAAGGGGCGCAAAACAGAAAGATTGCGCACTCGATTCGGGCCGGAATATACCCGCGCCGTCCAGGAAAGCGGAGGCCGACGGCAAGGGGAAGCCGGGCTCCAAGCGCGAGAAAAACGCGTCGAGGGTTTCGCAATCCGGCCTCTCGCTCCAAGCGACCGGGAGCTCTATATCGCCTCCTGACGGAAGGTTCAGGCAGAGTTCGTTGACGACCCCAAAAGTTCGGTAACTTGGGCCGACAAGCTGCTCGGCGATGTGATGCCCACGCGTGGTTATTCAGTAAGTGACTTTGACCAGCGCTCCGCGGATATCTCCGTGAACCATCCACTGGTTGTGGAACATTACCGGGCCGCGCATGAAATCGTGATTCGCCAGGCGCGTGGCGAAGCCAGCACGGAAGACTTACGCCAAGCCATGATCCATTACCGGACGCTTTTTGATGAGCCGGTCGGTGAGCCAGAGATGGCTCGAGCGAAGGCAGCATCATAAAACTCGGTGCAGAAGCGAAAAGGCTTGTTAGGTCGTCGAGTGCATGACACAAAGCGGAGACAATCCAGCGGACGAAGCGAATAAGACAAAAGAAGAAGAGAGAGAAGAAGTGTCGGATGTTGGGCTGACGACTCCGGCTTTGGCCGCCGTCGGCACGCGACCGGACGGGCGAGCTGCTGGCTCTGCCGCGTCCGCCAGTTGACCCAGCGCAAAAACAGAGGCCAAGCGGAACCCTTTCTCGATCTGAACCACAAAAGCTCACAGTGGCGAAAGGGCGAAGGCATTACATCGGTTTTATGTTGCGATGTGCCGATATCCACAGGCGTAGTACTTTCTACAAACGGAGACCACGTTGCTTTGTGCTATTGTCGCGACGCGTCCGGAAGAAGGACGACATGGCAATTAAGGTTCTGTTGGCTGACGACAGCCATGTCATGCTGGCAGCCATTCGAAAGAGGTTGGCCGAAGACTCGCGCATTCGACTTGTTGGCGCAGTTTCTAGTTTTGCCGCAATGATGCAAATGATTTCGGATTTCAAGCCGGAGGTATTGCTGCTTGATTTGCATTTGCCGGAAGAGCGTCACTTCACGCCAGACTTCATAAAATCGCAGCTTGGATCAGTGCCGCACACTTTAGCCGTTTCGTTGTCCAACGACGCAGAAGCTAAGGCTCTCCCGTCAGCTACGGTGCCGAATCATTGCTGGATAAAATGAAGCTGTATGACCAGATGATCCCGGCGATAGTGGGCTGCTGTAAAATCCACGAAATCCACTATCCGGCCAGAAAAACATCCGAATCGGTGTTGAGACCATCGGGTTTTCTCGATTCCTTCCAAGCAATCCACAAAGTATGATGAAATGCTGATTGTCACGAGTAGTGACTTTTGATACGGTAACGCGTGTAAGGTGCTCGCCAGCGTCGGTCTGTCGCCCGTGCACATTTGAGGTGACAAAATGGCCAAATCCATTTTGATCGTAGATAACAGCCAGGTATTTCGCAGAACTACGCGAGATTTCATCGAATGCCACACCCCGTTTGGAGTGTGTGGCGAAGCGATCGATGGATTGGACGCTGTCGATAAGGCGCGCAAGTTGCGCCCGGATTTGATTATTTTGGACGCCGCCATGCCCCGGTTGAATGGTTTGCAAGCCGCCCGCGCCATCAGAAGGATTAGTTCCGTCCCGATTATTTTATTTACGCTTTACGCTGAAGCCGTTCGTGCTCAAGACGTTTTATCTGTGGGCATTGATGCTGTTGTTCCTAAGGCGGAAAATCTATCGTTGTTAGGAAAACAGGTCAATCTCCTGCTTAGCAACGTTCAACAAAATAAACTTTTCGCGGGCGGACGGCCTGAGTATTTGTCGCGCAAGCCAACATCTGATGTCGAAGTGCTGAGTAGAACAGTGCCCGCCGGAGCCAGACGATAATATGAAACGAGGGGAAAAAGCAGCATGCGCCAAAAACTTCGTAAAGCCACGCTGGCCAACATACAGGAAGAGATGGCATTGCCTCGCGTGTCGGCATCAGCATTAAAAGCAATCGCTCGCCAGGAAAAACCGTCGGTCCTTGACTATCCGGGGTCGGGTGGGCGTACGCCGGGGAAGGTCATATCCGCTTTCGCCGGCGTATACGCCAGAATCGCGAGCAAATTAAAAGTAAGCCCCTCTTTCGTGAGTAAGGTAGCAAGTGGATCGCGGAAGTCATCGCAGATCGAAGAAGCGCTGCGTAACGAATTGAGAATCTTGAAGAAAGATCTAGCCACATATTGAGAGCCACGCCTCAGGAGTTCGACACGCGCTGAAACGATTTCAGAAGCCATTGACCCAATAGATTGCCGCTCTGCAATGACAACTCTTGGAAAATTAGCCCCATCCCACGGCTTCGGTGGGTGTATATAACCTTGGCTATGGCCTCAAAACATTCGGACTGGGTGAAGATTTTAAGTAGCACAGTATTGGCGACCGGAAGGGTATTCAGAGTACCTACGTAGCAGCCATACGCACTGAACTCCCGGACCTGTGCAGTCAACTGTCTACCCGATTTCTTGTCACAGAGCTCGGTGGCGGCGACAAAAGCAATCCTCGGAGTGCGACGTCTCTGATTCATTGAACATTCCAGGGCTTTCATCGAGAGCATGCCCTCATTGATGTCGACTCATTTTGCGACGGGTTGCCCTGCGCCGAACTGGGCTCAGTTCGGCAGTCCGATCGTGGTTCCCGCTTCTAGTAGCTTCGCGAATTGGGGAGCAGGTACCGGCCGGCTAAAGTAATAGCCTTGTCCTTCGTCACAACCGTGGGCCTGCAGGAATGCAACCTGCTCCACTGTTTCCACGCCCTCTGCGATGACCCGGTGCTTGAGATTACTGCCCATATTAATCACTGCGTTGATGATGGTAGCGTCGTCCGTGTCAGCATTGATTCCGTTCACAAAGGACTGATCTACCTTGAGAGTATCAATCGGAAACTGTCTCAGATAACTCAAACTGGAATAACCGGTTCCGAAGTCATCAATGGCTAGGCGTACCCCCATCGCTTTCAGTTTCTTGAGCACAGGAACAGTGAACTCGGCATGTTGCATAAGTACGCTTTCTGTCAGTTCAAGTCCCAAATAATGAGGGCTCAGGCCAGTCTCTTCTAAAATCGCTCTGACACCTTCTAGGAAATCCTCGTTGCGGAACTCTACTGAAGAAACGTTGACTGCCATTTCGATAGGCCGCAACCCGGCATCTTGCCATGCTTTCGCTTGTCGGCACGATTCGCGCAATACCCAGTTGCCGATTGGCAGCATCAGCCCACAGTCTTCGGCGACGGAGATAAATTGAAGAGGACCAATCAGTCCCCGTGTTGGGTGCTGCCAGCGGATGAGCGCCTCCACTCCCGTGATCTCCCCAGTCTTGAGATCGATCTTAGGCTGGTAATGCATGACAAGCTCCTCCCGGTCCAGTGCGAAGCCTAAGTTTTCTTCTACCGATTGACGCTCCAGAGCTCGGACATTCATGTCCTTCTCAAAGAATTGATAGTTGTTGCGGCCGTTTTCTTTGGCTTGGTACATGGCCAGGTCCGCGTTTTTGATCAGCATCGCCGTCTCCTGACCATCCTCCGGATATGTGGTCACGCCGATACTCGCAGTAACACGCAGGTTATGTTGGTCGATCTCCAAAGGTGCGTTTAGCGCCGCCAAGATTTTTCCGGCTTTGACTCCCGCATCGCCCGCATGTGCAACCTCCGAAAGAAGTATCACAAATTCATCTCCGCCGATGCGGCTGACCGTATCCGAGGTGCGTACCGAAGCCAACAAACGCTTTGCAACAGACTGAAGTAGTTTGTCGCCAATCGCGTGACCCAACGAATCGTTGATGTGCTTAAAGCCGTCCAAATCCACAAATAAAATCGCGATTCGAGTGCCGTTCCGCCCGGCGGTGGTAATCGCCTGACTAAGTCGATCTTGAAGTAAGGTTCGGTTAGGCAACTTCGTGAGGGTATCGTGTTGCGCCAAATGGGACATCTCTGCTTCGACGGCCCTGGCCACCGACACGTCGTGAAAAACTATTACCGCTCCGGTCGTCGCCCCGTGCGGGTCATGGATTGGGGCGGCAGAATCTTCGATGGCAAATTCAGCACCGTCTCGTCGAATCAGAATGCAGTGTGGGGTGAGTCCTACAGTTTTGTTTTGCTCCAGCGCCGTTTTCAACGGATTCAAACAAGGTTCCCGTGTACTGCCGTCGATAATTATAAAAACGTCGTCGACGTCCTTGCCGGCGGCCTCTTCCCGCGTCCAACCAGTAATCTTTTCAGCTACAGCATTGAGGTACGTAATTCTGCCTTCCAGGTCGATGCTCAGCACCGCATCCCCGATGGAGTTAAGCATCATTTGCGCGCGTTCTTTTTCAGCGGACAACATTTCTCTTGCGGTCTGCCGCTCTGCCATGTTCCGTATAGCACGAACGAATGAATCTTCGTCGAGATGGTCCTCTAGCAGGTAATCTTTGGCTCCATGTCGCAACGCTTCCAGGGCAACTGCCACATCTTTACTGCCAGCTAGTATCAACGTTGGTACGCTGGGCGCAGCGCGCAACAGCTTGTCCAACGTTGCAACACCCTGACTGTCGGGCAGAGACAGATTGACAAAGACTGCCCATATCGCTCTCTTCTCCAATCTCTCGATACCTTCGGAAAGGTTCGTAACCCATTCGCCTTTATATGGCCCATCAATCGCGTTCGGCACCGCGGCTATAAACACGTCCGCATGATGGGAGTCATCGTCGATTAGAAGCAGGGTCCGGATTTCCGTCATGTTCGGTACCATACACAAATGTGCAGTTCGTCGAACCGTGGAAACTGTTCGATTGTGTACAGTTGCCCAATTAGTACTTAGGGATGAAAAAATACCAAGATTTGGTACTTATTAATAACGAAGAGCCTCGACCGAAACTCAAGGCCTAAACCGTGGAACGACCAGGGAACAAGTTCGTTTCGGGTTTGGTCCGTCAACCAGGCAATCTCGTTCGCAGCAAGGTACAGCAAACAGTTGGCCGTGATGTTCGTGGATCCGGATTATTTCAAGAAAATCAACGACGCGCTTGGACACGCCGTTGGAGACAAACTACTCCAATCAGTTGCCACCCGCTTGGTCACTTGCGGTCCGATACCGTCAGCCGCCTCGGTGGAGATGAATTCGCCGTACTGCTTTCTCAAGTGGAACGCGCCGAAGACGCCGTCTTCAGCGCAAAGAAAATTTTGAGTGCACTTGCCGCTCCGTATTCCATAGATCAAAAGCATTTGGACATCAACGCGAGCATTGGGGTCAGTACCTACCCCTGTGATGGTCACGACGCCGAGACGTTGATTCAAAAGGCTGACACCGCCATGTATGACGCGAAGAAGCCTGGCCGCAATAGTTATCAATTTTTCAGAGCAGACATGCAGGCTCGTGTCTTCCTCTCAGCCGATGCTGGCGCGGCCACGATAGTCACTGCGATGATTAACATCGGCAAGAGCCTTCATCATCGTGTTATCGCCGAAGGCGTGGAAACGCGCGAGCAGGTCCACTTTCTGCAGAAGCAAGGTTGTGGCGAAGGTCAGGGTTATTTCTTCTGCCATCCGGTGATTGCCGAAAAGTTCGCGCAATTCCTGGAGTCTGGCCTCAGAGAATCCGTCGTCCACTAAACCGACCCGCTCTTCGAGCGAGAATAATCAGACCTTTTTCTTACGGCACGATTGCGGTTACTTCGCTTGAATACGCGCTTTCCTGGTCGGATGAATTAAGAGCGGTCACTACATAGTAGTAGGTGCGGCTTGATTGGACGCTGTTGTCCGTATAGCTCGGACTAGTCAGGGGCGTTGAGGTCATTTTGACGAATGGACCACCGGGAACCGTGCTGGCGTAGGCGTTGTACCCGGTTACTCCGGTAATTGCGCCCGTCCAAGATAAAGCCACCGAGTGGACGCCAGCCGCGACGCCCGTACCTGACAAGGAGATGCTCGCCGGAGAGTTAGACGCATTGCTGCTTACTGTAACTTTGCCGGTAGCTGCTCCGCTCGCTGAAGGTGCAAACGTGGAGGTCAGCGTGGTGATCTGTCCGGGTGAAAGGATGAGTCCGTTCGACGCCGTCGAGTTGAACCCTGCGCCAGCGACCAGCACTTGCGAAATCGCGACGTCTGAACTGCCCGCATTCGTCAGAATTATGTGCTGCGTGCTGCTGCTGGCTATGCTCACATTCCCAAAATTCAAGCTGCTGGTGCTGGAACTCAGCACTAGAGTACCGATTTTCGAAACCGTTAAGGAAGCTGGATTGCTGGTGACGCTGCCTGTGCTGTTCTTGACCACCACGGTGAACTGTGCGCCTTTGTCGGACGTCGTGGTCACCGCTGTGGTGTAACTGGCCGAGGTTGCGCCGTTAACCGGTGTTCCGTTTTTCCTCCATTGATAGGTCAACGTTGGAGCTCCTGACGCTATCACTGAGAAGGTAGCTGGTTGTCCAACGGTCACCGTGCGGTTAGTTGGCTGTGTCGTGATGGAAAGAGCTGCCGAGGAGCGAGGGGGCATCGCTGCCCTTTGCGCGATGTTTCCGCATCCCGCCGCTAGCAAGAACAACGTGAAAAATGAACTGGCTAATGTCTTTTTTACGACTTGCATTGCATTCCCGTTCCGATGTCGTGCCGGTCATCCATTGAAGCCGGCCTGTGTGGTTGCTGGATACGGAGAGGGAAGGTATCCGATGCGGGTGGAGAATACGTTTTGGTATGGCGGGATACTACCGGCCAGGGGAACAGAATGGGGTCAGTGGGAGTGTACTGAGAGGTTTAGATATTGCATGTCCTAATGGGCAGGAGATTTAAAACAGGACAGGCATGCAGACTCTACAACCTATCTACCCATCTCATAAATACCTCGAGTCCCCGAAGCCTAATTCTGACCGTCTCGCTTTTGTGATTCAACTTCCGGATTGCTCGTCAGAACGACTCGAGAGCAACGCGGTAGTGTTGAGCTTGTGCGAAGCTCAAATGAGAGCATTGGCGATTTTGAGTCAACCGAGGAAGCGTTCTGTTGTCCAGATTTCAGAGTCACGAGCTGGGCACTTTGCATCGATCCGCCGTTTGCCAAATTGATTCGGGGTAGCTGGTTTGCTAAGGTCGTCGTCATGTCCGAGCGTTCCACCGAGCAGATACGCGAATTGCTCGACTCCCTTTATCGCGTGGATTCGGGACGAATCCTGGCAACTCTGATCCGCTTGCTCGGCGATTTTGATCTTGCCGAGGAGGCGATGCACGAGGCCTTTGCCGCTGCTTTGGACGCGTGACCTCAGGCCGGCGTACCGGATAAACCGCGCCCCTGACTCATTTTCAACCGCGCGCTTCAAAGCTATAAACGGAATGCGCCGGCGGGCACGCTTCGACAGCGCACAGAAAGACCTCGCGCTCTACCTCGAGGCGCGCATCAGCGAGGCGCCTCACGAGGATGAGGAAATCGAGGACGACCGCCTCCGTCTCATCTTTTACCTGCTGCCATCCCGCTCTGCCGCCGGAAGGACAGGTAGCGCTCACGCTGCCTGAAGTTGGCGGCCTTTTGCCCGAGCATTTCTCGTTACGCCGGCGACGCTCGCGCAGCGTATCGTGCGCACGAAGGCCGTCATCCGCGATAAGGCTATTCCTTACCAGGTGCCCGTATCGCAAAAATTACCGGCAAGGTTGGGAGCCGTACTTCAGGACGTGTATCTGGTCTTCAACGAGGGCTATTCAGCGGGGACAACAGGAGCCGAACTGAGCCGCGAGGCGATCCGCCTGGGCAGGCTGTTCGTCGACTTGCTTCCAGAGCCCGAAGTGATGGGCCTCAATGTCGGAGCTGAACAGAACCGCAGGATCGTACTGGCACTTTCCGTTTTACCCCCCGTTGCGTTTTGTGGTTGCACAGATGCGATCACGTGCTCAACTTAAACCTGCCCAAACCATTTGTCCGGTAACGCGTGCGGGCTCAATGGGTCGGCATAATACTTGCTCGAAGTCTACTTGCTGGTGGGCTCAACAGCTAAAGTCGTTCGCGAGGCTTGATTCAAACGGAACACCACCCCGGCTAGGTCTGATTGAGTACAGCCGAACAGATCTAGGGCGAAGTATTGTCAGATCAAATGATTAGATGGTGTTGCATCGACCGATTGAGCTGGCAGCGGTTACCGGACAAATGAAATTGGGGAAAACACGTGTCCCGTAATCCGACTGACTCTGAGTCATGCTTGCTTATGTGACGGAACGCAGAGTGAGCCGACTACTTCGCTTTCTTGGCCTTTTCAGCTCTGAACTTCGCCCATCGTGCCTTTGTCGCCTTCGAAATCTTCGCCCTAGCTGCCGCAGACATGGTCCGCTTACGACCGGCTCCGTTGTGAAGAACCAGTTGTTGGCGGAACGGAGCGGGATGTGAACCGTTCAGTGCGAGGATGGCTCCTTGTATGCCTTTCAATTGTTGCTGCAACTTCACTTGTTCCTGCTTTAGTGCCACCAGAATATCCATTTATTCCTCCTAGGACATTAGACACTGGGTTGGTTCACCTCGCAAGTCGTACCCAACTGGTTAGTTGAATAGCTACCGTTTGCCGAATCGTTGGGTTACGAGTGCGGGAGACGGCAGGACTGTGGGCCTAGCGGCTGCCGCTGGGACGACTAAGAGGAAACTAGTGGAACCTTTAATTTCTCCAAATGATCGAACGTATGGTTGTAACTCCAAATCACCCAAACGACTGAAACGACGACGCGATTCGCCACGAACTAAAAGTCCGTACCACGGATGCTCAACCTGCTGCGACTCCACGGCCGAGAGCTGGTAGTGCGCAATGTCCTCTGTCAGAAGCAATGAATAGGAAATTGCCCTTGAGTAACGCGGTAGTCTTGAGTGGCCGGATCGCCTTGAGGAGGACTATGACTAGAAAATTTGATGTGATCGCAATCGGAACAGGATCGGCCGCCTCGACGATCGCTTCGCGCTGCCGCGAA
>Ga0209625_1000406_pt1 | contig 11127 bp, 4 predicted proteins | sample JacPin_JW_Ref_M2_FD_187960 | JGI IMG/M metagenome (GOLD analysis project Ga0209625, IMG submission 187960) | Forest soil microbial communities from Algoma, Ontario, Canada - Jack Pine, Ontario site 1_JW_Ref_M2 (SPAdes) (version 2) | ecosystem: Environmental > Terrestrial > Soil > Boreal...
TGGCGGGCGGATCTAGAGGGCGCATATCTTTCGGAAGCCGACTTACGCGGCGCGAATATGCGCGAAGCGGTGATGCGTTCGGCCAATTTCAGCCGAGCGCAAGTCAACCGTGCGGTGCTGGTGTCAGCGAATGCTGTGGGCGCTCAATTCATTTCGACGGACCTGCGAGCCGCGGATCTTTCCTACGGGAATTTCGACAATGCGGATTTGTCGAACGCCAAGCTGAATGGATCCACCATGTATGCGGTTACCATGCGTGGGGCGCATTTGCTGAGAACGGATCTGTCACGGACGGATTTGCGGGATACCAAACTGGACCGTGCGGTACTTTCTTTTGCAAATTTGCAGGATGCAGATATGTCTTCAGCGAAGCTTGGCGGAGCGACCCTGTCAGGCGCGCAGATGAAGGGCACGATTCTCTTGGACGCCGATCTGAAGAACACCGACTTGCGGGGGGCACTTCTGAGCGGCGCGCTGATGCGTGGGGCGGAAATTGACGGCGCCAACCTTGCGGGAGCGGAGATGCACGGGGCCACAGGCTTGTCAGCGGCCCAGCTTTGTTCCGCGCGGTGGCAAGATGCGTTGCTTGACGCAGAAATGCTGAGCCAAGTGCAGGCGCGATGTGGGACGCCGGGCGCCAGTGTCAGCGTAGGCAAACCAGCAACGCCGGCGAATCCAACTCAGACTGCGGTGGCAACGGGTACCGCGGCTCCAAGCGATACGTCGAAACTGGGGTCGGTGGTGGGGCAAGCCACGGAGGCTCCGTCGGCAGATTCTGCCGCGCAAAAGAGCAAGGTGAAGACCACTGTTGCAGCCGCACAAGATGCAACGAAGGCGAAGCAGAAAGATAAGCGGTCAGCGGATGCAGGCGCTGCAAAAGCGAAAAAGACAGCACCCGAAAATTCCAAAGTAAAGCCGGACACCACCGCGAAAAACGATTCTGAGGCGCAATAAACCGCGGTATACGAGGAACAGCTACGGCCCGTGCTAACGCGGCCCCCGCCTTTCTTACAATTGGTCTAACTTTCTTCGCCGAAACGCTTAATATCCTCAGGGCCATCTTTCAGGGGACCGACGCCACGGCCCTGCACCAACTCGCGAATTTGCGCGACGATATCGGGATTGGCAAGCGTGGTGATGTCGCCGGTATCGAGATTGTTGGAAATGGCCGCCAGCACCCGGCGCATGATTTTGCCTGAACGAGTCTTGGGCATATCGGGCACTATGTGGATTTTTTTCGGGCGCGCGATTTTGCCGATCATGGTTTCTATGGTGGAAATGATTTTGTCCTGCACCGCTTTACTCGGCGGAATCCCCGGTTTCAGCGAAACGTAAACTTCCGGTACGCGGCCTTTCACTTCGTCCATAACCGGGACAACCGCAGCTTCCGCAATTTCCGGAATGGTAAGGCACGCGGATTCAAGCTCTTTAGTGCCCAAGCGGTGTCCGGCGACGTTGATAACATCATCGACGCGCCCAAGGATGCGGTAATAACCGTCAGCCGGCAATACCGCGCCGTCAGCCGCGTAGTATGGCCAGTCGCGCCAATCTTTGCTTTGCGGATGCTTGTTATATTTTTTGTAATATTGATTGACGAAGCGTTGCGGGTCGCCCCAGATGGTCTGCATGATGCCCGGCCAAGGATTGCGGATACAAATGTTTCCGGCGTTTCCGGATCCGGCGGTGACTTCATGGCCGTTCTCATCCCAAATTACCGGATAAATTCCCAGCGCAGCGGGGCCCGCGCTACCGGGCTTCATGGCATCGAGGGCGGGTTTGGTGGTGCACAGAAAACCGCCGGTTTCTGTTTGCCACCAGGTGTCGACGATGACGGCTTCGCCTTTGCCCACGACCTGGTGATACCACTTCCACACTTCCGGCTCGATGGGCTCGCCGACGGTGGTCATGTGCTTGAAGTGATAGTTATATTTCTTGGGTTCGTCTGCGCCCGCTTTGCGGAGCATGCGAATTGCGGTTGGGGAAGTATGAAAAATGTTGACGTCCAGGCGCTCGGCGATTCGCCACGGGCGTCCGGCATCGGGAAATTGTGGGACTCCCTCATACAAGACACTGGTTGCGCCCAGCGCCATGGGGCCGTACACGATGTAAGAATGTCCGGTGATCCATCCAATATCGGCCATGCACCAATAGACGTCGCTCGGATGAATGTCCTGGTAATACTTCGAGGTGCCGGTGACGTAAGCGAGATATCCACCGGTGCGATGTTGGCAGCCCTTGGGCTTGCCGGTGGTGCCGCTGGTGTACATCAGGAATAAAGGAGCCTCGGCATCCAGGGAAACGGGTTCCACGATATGCCCGCGATAATCCTTCAAAATTTCATCGACAAAATAATCACGCTTCATGATCATGGGCGATTCGGAATTGTATTTTCCGCTGTAGCGGCGCCAGACCAGAACCTTGTCGATGTGCTGGCCTTCTTTTTCCGCCGTTTGCACGGCGATGTCGGCACTGGCTTTGTGATCCACCCACTTGCCGTTTCGAAAATAACCATCGGCATAAATGAGCACGCGGCTGCCGGAATCAGCGGCGCGCAAGCCGCAGGCTTCTCCGCTGAAGCCTCCAAACACCACGGAGTGCACCACGCCCAGGCGCGCGCAGGCGAGCATGGTGACGGGCAACTCAGGGATCATGGGCATGTGAATGGTGACGCGATCGCCGGTTTTTAATTTGGCGAAATCGCGCAGCAGGGCGGCGACTTCATTCACGCGGCGGTATAGCTCCTGGTAGGTGATGACCGTGGCGGATTCTTGCTCCGGCTCGGGAACGAAAATGAGTGCGGCTTTATTTTTGTATTTCTCAAGATGACGATCGACGCAGTTGTAACAGGCATTTAGTTTGCCGCCGACAAACCATTTCCAGAAAGGCGGCTCGCTGGTATCAAGCGTGGAGTGCCAATACTGATCCCAGTGAAGCAGCTCAGCGTACTCGCGGAAGCATTCGGGGAAGTGTTTCTCGCTGAATTTCTCCACCATGGCCGGATCGTTCAGATTGGCCTGACCTATGAATTTTGCGGGCGGGTGGAAGTACTCTTCTTCCTTCCAATGTACGGCAATTTGCGCTTCAGTTAGCTTGCGCTCGCCGTGGTTTTCATTCTTTTTTGAGTGCTTTTGTTTTTCTTGCGGTTTTGCACGAACTTTGGCCACGTTGCGGCTCCCATGAAAAATATGCGATTGTGCCGTCACCGAGCATAACGCCACTTGACGTGGCGCCTCAAGGAGACAGGCCAAAGCTCAGCCGTGACGCAAAATTGCAAGAGGCCGATTGCATCGGCGCCTCGTCGTTTGAATGACGAGGCGTCTAACCGATTAAGGTATTAAATCGCCTGAAGCCATCTGAGGCGTGGTGCCGACTTCGCTCCAGATTTTCGTGCCATGAGTTTCGCGCAGCAACAAGCTGCCGATTACGAAGGTGATCGAGGCTACGATCATGGGGTAATACAAGCCGGCATAAATATTTCCGGTCGCGGCGCACGACCATAAGCCAATGAGCGGCAGCAACCCACCGAAAACTCCGTTGCCGATGTGGTAGGGGAGAGACAGGGAGGTATAGCGAATTCTCGCGGGGAAAGCCTCCACTAGATAAGCCGCAATGGGACCGTAGATCATGCACACGTAGATGACCTGCAGGAAGACAAGAAATACCAGCATCGGAACGTTGGCGTTAACGGCGTCTTTGGCCGGCACGCGATTTCCGGTGGCGGGATCCACAGTCATGGCCGTCAGAGTCGTTGCGCCGGTCACTTTGTTCTTTGCGGAATTCACACCCACGACATTGTTTCCGGCGGCTCCTTGCATGCCTTTGTATATGGGAATGTAGGTAAGGACCGCGAGCAAACAGGCAGCCATCATTAACCATTTACGGCCGACACGATCGGAGAGCGCGCCGAAAAGGGTGAAGAAGGGCATGGCCAGCAGCAAGGCGATGGCGATGATGATGTTCGCGGTTTTGGCTGGGACTTTCAGAATGGTTTGCAGATAAAAAAGCGCATAGAACTGGCCGGTATACCAAACCACACCCTGACCGGCAGTCGCGCCAAACAAGGAAATCAGCACGCGCTTCAGGTTTTCCCATTTGCCGAAGGCATCTTTGAGAGGTTGCGCGGAAGTCATGCCAGCAGTCTTGATTTGCGTGAAGATGGGCGACTCTTTCATCTTCAAACGGATGTACAGCGAGATGGTGACCAGGATGATGGAGATGAGGAAGGGGATGCGCCAGCCCCAATCCTGGAAAGCTTCTTTGGTCATAGATTGCTGCGTGAGAAGAATAACGATCAGCGAGACGAACAGTCCGAGCGTAGCGGTGATCTGGATAAAGCTGGTGTAGAAGCCGCGCTTGTGATCAGGCACGTGCTCGGCGACGTACACCGCCGCGCCGCCATACTCGCCGCCGAGGGCCAAGCCTTGCAGGATGCGAATGATGATCAAAATAATGGGGGCGAACCAACCAGCGGTCTTGTAGGTGGGCAAGAGGCCGATGAGGGCGGTGGCGCCGCCCATGATGCTCAGGGTGATCAGGAAGGCGTATTTGCGGCCAACGATGTCACCGATGCGCCCGAAGAAAAGCGCGCCGAAGGGGCGTACGAGGAAGCCAACCGCGAAAGTTGCCAGGTATGCGATGTAGGCGAAGGTGTCGTTGCCAGGGGGATAAAATTTCAGCGCCAGCACGGCGGTAAGGCTGCCAAAGATATAGAAGTCGTACCACTCAATCATGGTGCCGACCGCGGAAGCGAGGATTACCCGCCAGATGCTGTAATCCGCGACCCCGCCTGTAACGACATTTGTCCGGCTGGCCATACTTCCTCCTGTTGACGCGACCTGCCGGGTTGGTACCGGAAACAAACCTACGCCGGCACGTCCTTTGGGACGCTAGCCCTTCTCTTCGTGACGCCCTTCTGGTGACCTCGCAATGATGAAGGCGAGCGAGAATTTCAGCGACCGAAGGGGGAATCGCACCGTTCATATATGGGCTGCGTCAAGTTGTCAAGAATGTACTTTGTGCCGAAGAAACCGCTGCAGCTAGGGGCCTAGCGGCATTCGTGTTAAAACTCAGGCTTGACTCTGGAGCAGGCAATTTTTCTCTTTTTTGCGGCGGCCTTAGGCGGCGCGATCAACGCCGTTGCGGGGGGCGGCAGCTTCGTGGCGTTCCCGGCGCTCCTATTTACGGGGGTGCCACCGGTTCCGGCGAACGCGACGAATACACTGGCGCTATGGGTAGGCACCACGGCGAGTGGCGGCGCTTACCGCATGAAGCTGGATATCCCCCGTCGGGTCATGATTCCACTTATTGTGACCAGCGTGATTGGCGGCGTCGCGGGCGCTTTGCTGCTGATCAAAACGCCAGCGCAGACCTTCCTCAAGGTTTTGCCATGGCTGATGCTGGGCGCAACGTTGCTTTTTGCCTTTGGCAAACGCTTGACCGGCAACATATCCGCGGGAATGTCGGGCGAGGCGAGCAGGGGCTCCATGGTGGGAGCCACCATTTTCGAATTGGCCGTGGCGCTGTACGGAGGGTACTTCGGCGGAGGTATAGGGATCCTGAATCTGGCCATGCTTGCTGCGCTGGGTATGACCGATATCCACGCGATGAATAAATTGAAGGTGATACTGGGTGCGATTATTAACGGAGTAGCAGCGGTCGCGTTTATCGTTACGGGCTTTATTTTGTGGCCGCAGGCGGGCGTGATGACTGTAGGCGCGATTGCGGGCGGATATGGAGCGGCGCACTACGCGCAGAAATTGCCACAGATCTGGATTCGCGGATTCGTGATTGCTGTGGGCACGCTTATGAGCATTTATTTTTTTTTGCGGGCGTATCGGTAGTCCAGACGCATCCCAAAAGAAATTGCCCATCGGGAAGCCGACCAAGGCTGGTCCCGATGGGCAACAACTCGGTGCTGAATCCTGAGTTAAAAGTTAAACTTCGCTTGGAATTCCAAGACTCGTCCGGCTAAGGCTCCGGGCGAGCGGCCAAAGATCTGGTTTTCTACTCGGGTGTTATCGGTGCCGAATGAAAACGGCTGCAGGTTAAGTTTGTTGAAGGTATTGAATGAGTTTCCGCGCAATTCGATGTTCGCTCCCTCACCCCAGAACCGAGTATTGGGCAAGCCGAACTTCTTCACTATGCTGAAGTCCACATCGAAGTAACCAGGGCCGCGGAAAGAGTTACGGCCAACAGCGGGCGGTCCGGGGGTGCAGATATTGAAGTACGGATAACCGGGCCTGGTAGTCGGGTCGGTGTTAGAACATTGTGCGTTTATGGTGCCGCCGGCCGGATTCGCAACGGTGTCGCCTTCGTGAATGATTCCCGGGAAGTTTGCGTCTGGGGTTATGAAAGAGCTGTTAGAGGTGTCGTGCAGCGCTGGATTAATGACCCCTGACGGACGCGTCGGGTTGATGGTGCCTGCGTTGGTAATAGGTATTGAATTGAGTCGGCCTGTCACCGGCGTCCATGGGAAACCGGTATGCCAGCTCATGAGCCCGTTAATCTGCCATCCACCGAGAACCTTGCCTGCGAACGTGGACTGGTTGCGGAAGATCGGCAGATCCCACAAGGCGAACAAAGTGACGTTGTGTTTGACGTCAAAATCGGACGGTCCAAATTCTGTCCTCGGGTGGGCGGGGTCCGTCTGATTGGTTACGGCACCTGGACCCTCGTTGGAAATCTGGTCGATGCTTTTGGCATAGCGGTATTGCACGTCGAACAACAAGCCCTTGTTAAACTGCCGCCGTAGGCGAAGGTTCAGGGCGTTATAATTCGCGTCAACGTCACTGGTTGGGATGTAAACGGCGAAGAAGGATGGGTTCGGAGCCTGGAGAAAGTTCTGGTTTACCAGGCGAGTTAGCTTATGAGAATCACTTCCCTGGTAGCCTGCCGTGGCGATGAGACTCCACGGCAATCGGTGCTCAACCTCCATGGAGTAAATATAAACATAAGCATCGCGGTAGTTCGATGATCCGCCATAGATTTCCACGGGAATATCCTTGGACGGAGTGCACGCGGGATCGCCACAAATACCGCCAGTAACGGGGTCGATGCCTAGCGCCAAGGCAGGATTCGCGGGGTAGCTGTTGTAAGCGTTGCTGGCGCCCAGCGAGTACAAGATCTGGTTGTTGGCGAACGGGGTCGCCGCAGTGCCGCAGCAAATATTGAATCGCGCATAATTTGGAGGGTTAAAAGCGGCGTTACCAAATAGCACGTCATCAGGACGGTTATAGACGATCCCGGCGCCGCCCCGCACCACGGTATTTCCGTGGAATCGATTCGGGCTCCACGCGAAGCCCAGGCGCGGGCCGGCATCTCTCATGGTCCTATCTATCAGCCGAGATGCTGACCTGACGGTGGTATCTGCCAGAATTCCATTGGCCGGGAACTGAATGTTTGATAAACGATTTTGGGCATCACTAAAGGGGCTGAAATACTCGTAACGCAAACCAAGATTAAGGGTAAAGTTTGGTTTAATTTTCCAATCGTCCTGGAAGAAAAAAGCGTAGTCTTTCGAACGCAAGTAGCGCTGCGCGTTTGCCGGACCGCCGGTCTGGGGATTCGCATCGATCGATTCAAAAACGGGCGTGTCATTTGCGAAGTTCCAAAGGAGGCTATTCGAATACAACGGTCGCGCCGCGCCGCTCAGGTTGTTATTGTTTTGTTCGTCGATAATGTCGATGCCCAAACGCAGAGCATGGGTATTAACATTTTTGGTGATGGTATCGCGGAAATCAAAACTGTTTTCCGTGAACGCCGCCGGCGTCGTTGCCCCTTGCGGCGGACCGAATCGAATGCGGTCGAAGTTGTAGCCTTCGATCTCAATGCGCGGAATTCCGAAGTCTACGTTCTGGCTAGTGGCAATCTGGTTGAAGTTGAAGCGCGTGAAATTCACACGGAATTCGTTCACCAGTGTCGGCGAGAAGGTGCGAATCCACGAAGCCGACTGGACCTGATTGAAGGGCTGTATACGCAAATCGCCTTGCGGGCGGCTGCGGCCCGGTGAATCGGCCGTCAGATTATTCACGATGGTGAAATAGGCGCTGTAGGCGAACTGATTTTTTCCTGAGATGAAATCGAATCGACCGTTGTATTGATCGCCTCGGTTCGTTCCGGGGAGGGCTAGCGTTACGTACTGAATGTCCGGGACGCCGTCAAATCCGCCACCCGTCGGATTGCTTCCAGGAACATATTGTCCGGTTGTGCCCGTTAGAGAACCGAGGTCAAGTCCCCCTGGAACTTCCTGGCACTGGGTTGGCGACAGAGAGGCAAGCGCACAGGTAGCAGTTAAAACGCTCGCGATGCGAGGGGCAATGCCCGCAGAGTTGAATACAGCTGCGGCGATGCTGCCAGGTCTGTTCGCGATCACTGCTTGGCGAAACTGAGAGGTCTCCACAAATGTCGGGGCACTTGTGTCCTGCGAGTTGCTGCGCAAACCTTCATACGAGAAAAAGAAGAACAGCTTATCTTTTAGAATTGGCCCGCCTATATTACCGCCAAACTGGCGGAAATTATTGTTCACGCGGGTGGGCTTGGCACCGAGTGGGCCACCATATTTATTGTAAGCGTTCCAGTTGGGGTCCTGATATTTGAAGAACCCGCCGCCATGAGGCTGGTTTGTACCGCTCTTACTGACGACCTTTACTTGCGCGCCGGAGGTGCGGCCATCTTCCGCGGAATAGGAATTCGCTAAGACGGTGATCTCCTGGACAGATTGCTGGTTGGGCGTGATAACCGCTGATCCGCCAAACTGCAAGCTATTCACGCTGACCCCGTCTATGGTGAAGTTGTTGGTATCTTGCCGCTGACCGTTCGCGACCACCTGCACCGAATTCTCAATTTGGAAAATTGAGGCATTGGAACCGCCAGGTCCGGTGGAATTTGGGAGATTATTGGCGCCGCCATTTCCGCCACGGGAGCTATCCCCGAAGACGCCAGGCGTCAGACGCAACAATTCATAGGGATCCCGCCCAAACTGCGGCAGGCGATCTACTTCTTCCGTCGTTATCGTAGTTCCGAAATTGGCGTTCTCGGTGTGCAGGGCTTCACCGGACGCCGAGACAGTGACTGTCTCGCTTGCTGTACCGATTTGGAGGGAGACGTCAAAACCACGGGGCTCTTCGGCTTTGACCTCAATGCCAGTGGACGTTGATTCTTTGAAACCGGTAGCGTTGACCTTCACTGTATATTTGCCTGGTGGAAGTTCTGAGACGCGATAAAATCCCTGATCGCTCGTCTCGGTTTCGCGAGTGGCCCCGGAAGCTTCATTTGTAACGGTTACTTTTGCGCCGGCAATCGCAGCCTGGCCGGCGTCCATGACCGTGCCTTGCAGACTGGCTTTGAATTGGGCAAAACTGGAAGCGACACAGACGGACAGGACACACACACACAGAACAATGGATTTCCACCGCATTTAGAATTCCCCCGTTCCCCGTAATGCAAATTTACTAAATACAACACCCCATCTGTACCTCAGCATGAAACGCCTTTAACACACTGTCAAGAAGGGTTTCCATGTAGGTGGCGCATGGACAATTACCCGGGACCACCCATTTAGAACGACGAGCGAGCTTTGTGGATTATTGGGTGGCAATTCTAGAGTTTGTGGAATGAGAAATCCACGGCCACACAGTGAGGCAAACACCGGAGAATCTTGATCAATCAAGAAACGAAAATGCGCCGGCAGCTCTAGGCTGACGGCGCATTGTTCCACTGCGGTTGAGTTGTTAGTTTCTCGTGGTGTTAGCTCTGGGCTTGCAGCACTTCGCCGGGAAGCACGAATCGTGTCGGTTTCGGGCCGCTGGCGATTCGTGGAAGGTTCACCGGCAAGCGTCCTTGCGAACCAACGTGAGACACGACGGGAGCAGCGGTGCCATCATCGGCGCGCATACGCTCGATTTTGATTCCCAGGGTGCGTTCCAGTTGGAAGAGCTCAGAACGTTGTTCTTTAACGAATAGTGTGGAAGCTACGCCATGTCCTCCGTTGCGGCCGGTGCGGCCGACACGGTGGATGAAATTTTCGGCCACTTCCGGCAGGTCGTAATTAATGACGTGGGCGATGTCTTCGACGTGAATTCCGCGAGAAGCGAGGTCGGTGGCTACCAGGATGCGATAGCGTCCCTGCTGGAATCCCGTGAGCGCTGAAGTGCGTTGCGATTGTGAACGATCCCCGTGAATCATCGCTGCGGAGAAACCCTTGCGGTTGAGGTTGTCGGCGATGCGCTCGGTTCCGCGCTTAGTGCGCGCGAAGACGAGGCAACGTCCGGTTTCCTTGGCAAGCAAGCGCTGGAGCAATTCCATCTTGCGGTCCATGGCCACTTCAAAGGCCTGTACGCGAACGTTTTCGGAAGGCTTGAGCGTGGAGCCGAAGGAAAGACGCACGGGATCCTTCATGTAATCTTTCACGACGCGAATCATGGAGCCTTCCATGGTCGCGGAAAAGCACATGGTTTGGCGGTTTTTGGGAAGAATGGAAACGATTCTGCGAATGGCGGGAAGAAATCCCATGTCCAGCATGCGGTCAGCTTCATCGAGCACCAGGATTTTGACCTCGCGCAGGTCAATCAGTTTGCGGCTGATGAAGTCCTGCAAACGGCCCGGAGTCGCTACGACCAGGCTGGAGCCGGCGCGCACGGCCTGAATCTGCGCCTTCTCGGAGACGCCTCCGATCACCAGCGCCGCTTTCGATAGTCCCTTCCCGCGAAGTTTTTCGTACTCTTCGTTGACCTGAATCGCCAGCTCGCGAGTGGGTAGTAAAACCAGCACGCGGACTTTTTGCGACGGTTCGCGCTGTAGCATCTCGATGATCGGAATCAGAAATGCCAGCGTCTTGCCGGTTCCGGTTTGCGCCGTAGCCAGCACATCTTTGCCCTCAAGGGCGTAAGGAATAGCCTGCGCCTGAATCGGCGTAGGGATAATGAATTGAGCCGTCGCCAGCCTCTGCTGCAAAGCAGAAGATAGCGGTAATTCTGTAAAGCTTGTCATTCGTAATTGTTCTTTCTGGAGAGGCTTGATGTGTACACGTGTAGTGAGGTCCCATGCCGCTCTTGTATTTTGATTTGACGCTGAATAAACGGCGGGCAGGAAAGGCGGAGATGAATCTTGATCCAACAGGATCACCGCGTC
>Ga0209625_1000407_pt1 | contig 11127 bp, 13 predicted proteins | sample JacPin_JW_Ref_M2_FD_187960 | JGI IMG/M metagenome (GOLD analysis project Ga0209625, IMG submission 187960) | Forest soil microbial communities from Algoma, Ontario, Canada - Jack Pine, Ontario site 1_JW_Ref_M2 (SPAdes) (version 2) | ecosystem: Environmental > Terrestrial > Soil > Boreal...
CCCCATCGGAGCACTCGCTCATCTCGGCCTCGCCCGAGCGCACGCGCTGCAGGGCGACACCGCCAAAGCTCGCGCCGCGTATCAGGATTTCCTCGCTCTTTGGAAAGACGCCGACCCCGACATTCCCATCCTGAAGCAAGCCAAAGCGGAGTACGCCAAGTTGCATTAGCGGACTCAGGAGTCACCAGCAGAATACGGACTGCTATCTTTTGTACTCACAACCTAACCAAGTTTCGATGTTGGACGTATCAGCAAATCGGAAGTGACCGTGCTCAGCAATTTTGGTTCAATCGGAGCTGTCTCGGGTGTATAAGCATGTCCACGCGGGTGGTCAAAACGGAAATACTAATTCATGCCTGCAATCGTCAATGAGCGCAGAGTTGGTCCGGTCACGATTCTGGAGTTGGCTCCTCGACTGACGCTCGCGGAGGGCTCCGAACTCCATCATGTGGTAAGCGGGTTACTGGATAGTGGTTCACAGGCTGTATTGCTGGACTGCAGTCGAGTGGCTTTCATCGACAGTCTAGGGATAGGAGGTTTGGTTCGGACGTGGCAATCAGTGGGAAAGAAAGGCAAACTGAAGCTCTTCGGACTTCCACCTTATTTGCGAGAGGTACTTCAAATCACCGGATTGCTCAAGGTCATGGATTCTTTCGACGACGTTGGCTTGGCGCTTCGCAGCTTTGAGCCATAAACGCGTAGGACACGGTCGTGGTCATCGCGGTGGTCTTGTACTTTGCGTTCAGGGGTTCTTTTAGGCACGAACACCAGCAGCGAGAAAATCCAAGCACCGGCAGCCCTTCCCGCGATAACTCGTTGAGTGTTCACAGACAGTGGCTGCGACGCGACTCCAAGGCAACGTGCGTTCTTTTCGTTTCCACCGCCTCAGCAGCGGCCAGCTTCCGGTCCAAATGCGGTTCGAAGCGGAGCCCACCTGAATGCAGTTCACAAAGGTGCCCGGCTGCAGCACCGCAACTTGGACAAGGAACAGAGGACAATTGTCTTGGTGTCAGGTGTGTCATTCTCATTCAACTATGCTGCGACAATACCTTCCATAAATCTGTTCCATTTGGAACAGTCACGTCGTCGCGGGAGCGAGAATTGACGGACCGCAATCGGCGAGGCGACGGGCAAATTCGAATATAATGAATTGACTTTGTATAGAATACCGCGTACCGTCGGCCCTGCAGATTGGCAGAGCAACTAGGTAAGGAGCTTTGCTCCTCCCACTAGGTCCTTTCCCCCGATTTCACGGTGTTTTCGTTTACTTTGCCCCGCAATTTGCCAAGCTCAGGCCAGCTTTTTCGAAAATCTCAACAAATCAAGGAGACATAAATGAAGAGAACTTGGATGTGGTGTTTAATCGGTTTGCTTTCACTGGGGAGCGTAGCATGGGCGCAAGCCCAAAAGGCCGGCGGGATTGAGAAGGCTGTAGCCGCACAAGAAGAACAGTGGCTCCAAGCCATGAAGACAAACAATCCTGACATGCTCACTCCGCTACTGGCTGACAAATTCGTGAATACGGGTGGCGATGCGAAAGTCACGGATAAGACCCAGACGCTGGCACAGGCGAAGTCGATGAAATGGGATAGTGTCGAGAACACAGACGTGAAGGTTACCGTTTTTGGCGATACGGCCATTGCGACCGGAGGTTTCAAAGCTAAGGGCACCGATGCGTCGGGAAAGGCTCTTGATATTAATGAGCGCTGGACCGACACGTGGGTGAAAATGCCCAACGGTCAATGGCAATGTGTTGCGAGTCAAGGGACGCCAGTAAAAATATAAGCAACCACACAACGCAGAATCAAATGGCCGCCTTCACCTATGGCGGCCATTTCTTTGTCCAACCAACGTTCGGAGCCACGACCATTCCAAGCTAATCCCACTCGCACCCAGTTTGAATCCGCCAAGCAGCAGTGAGTCAATGATTCACAAATCTCCCACCGCTCCATCGCCAACGCAAGCCGCGAGCGACGCGGATAGCAAGACGGCGCTGAGACAAAATTCTTAGCACCTGCCGGGCCGCTTGGAAGTAACAAGGCCCCTTTAGAACGTTTCTTATCCACGAACCGGCTTAACTGTAGACGTCCTTCGAATAATCGGCTAGGTGGTCATCGGGTGCCGCACGATGGCCAGTCATGGCTTCGATATGAATGCGATAGAAGATAGGAGGAAAAGGTTGCGTCGTTCGTAGCTCTTTCGCTGCTTGAGCGGTCTGCCACCAGAGCGCCCGCTTTTCGAGCACGCTATACGCGTGACGGCGCTCAGAACTGTGCTGAGGAGTGTTGGGTAGTTCTTGATACCGGCCATTGATAATCACACTCGTCCAGTTGGAGTGACTGGCAACCTCGTCAACCTCTATGCAGACTTTTGGGTTTGCGCGCATCCACTCAATTTTTCGTCCGAAGATAGAAAATCCGTATAGATAATCTGTTTCGTAGGCGAAGTACATGGGCACCACATACGGTTCATTGTTGTGACTGCATGCGAGATGGCCAAAGCCGGTTCTTGCCAAAATCTCTCGGCATTCTTCCGCCGTTATCTCTGTGATTAGCATCAGGATTCCTCCCGCAACATGACTGGCGGCTTTTGGCTAAATTCGCCAGCCGTAAGCAAGGTTGACCGGCGCTGGCAAAAGCTTTCGCGCGAGACCGCCGATTAGTTTGATTGCAACGCAGCGTACGGAGCGAATGCAAGGCATTTCTTCCGTGCGCTCTGGACTCATCGCGTCAAGGATTTACAAACTCAACGGAATGAATGCATCTGCTAAGAGTTAGGCGTACGGCAAGACCGAGTTGAGCATCAGCTGAACACCCTATTGTTGGGTGCAACTCTCGGGCTCAACGATTTGGCATGCCCATCGTCCCAGCGGTCGCCCTGTTCGCACTAGTAATCTTGCTGGTTCTCCTCGCAGCGTGTCATTTCTTCCAAGGACGACGCCACAAAGACTACGCCAGCCGTAAGGGTCCTGAGGAGTAGCCGACTGCTTTGGAGCCGCCAGCCAGACGCTCGGGCAATTTTTTCCGAGGGTCAGCCTTGACCAACCGGCGACCTCTGCTCGACGGTTCGACCGCCGGCGCCTAGCTGTTCTCCCTCAAGGCATTGAGCGAATGTGCAAGTCATATCTGGTTTTAACCATCTGCTGTCAACACGTACTCGCAACTGCACTTAAATCCGCCGCTCGGCAAACAACGCAGAACTCTTTGCCAACTCCTGAAAAAATGTACTCGGGGAAGTACCTGTAGGAGAGCTGTGACACCGTCTTCCAGCAAGTTGATTTCAATGGACATCACCGCTGCTATTTCGGTGGCATGAGAATTGCCTTACGTCTTAGAAGGCGGTAGGTTCGAGGCAATTGGCCGTCGAGGCGTTGCTGCAATGCTGGGTCCCCTTCAGCGACTTGTTTTAGTACTAAGCCTTATACTCGGCACCGAGGCACTGGCTGAAGCGCAGAGCACGGGACATCAGATTGCATTCGTTCAACCATCCCCATCACAGATGCTAGCGTCTCCCCTGCGCCACACACTGCCACTCAACTCTTCTTTGTTATTGATTCGGCGGCAAGGGAATTCACACGAGGGTTCTGGCTTTCGCATTACCGAGAATTATCAACATCAAAATCCCAACAGTCTTTTTCCCCTTCGAGAAACCACGACTTCGTTCATGGCCGAATCGCGCTTGCCAGTCGCTAAAGTCTGGGGCGCGAGGCTACAAGTGAACTTCTTCGCGGTCACGCTTCACACTGGGAACGTTATGCTAGGACCCTTAATCTCAAGTGACGAGAGCCAGCGCGCGAGGCAGTTCGGCCAGCCGCGTTCTACCAGTCTGTACGGCACCGGCGTACGTGTTCCGCTTGGCCGAGACGCAAGATGGGAGGGCTCGACCAGTCTATGGCGCAGTCTGCGAGGAATTCTGCATGGGGAGAGCACCGGCGTATTGAACTAGCGAATGTGCGCTAAGGCGAGGTGGTCACGGTAATCGCAACTTGGCTGCTGCTGATGCTTTGACTCACACTGTTGAAGCGTCCCGGCAGATATGGTGGTTCAATGGAACGCGAGTATGACCTGTTCGAGCAATTCCCAAACGGAGATGTGCTGTGGCGGATGACGGTCATCGGCCACGAGAACGCAATTCAGCAACTTAGGGAATTGGCCGCAACAACGTACAATGAGGTTCGCGCAGTTCATTTGCCGACACAGGCCGTCGTGGCTGTGATGAATCGCCCAACTAAAGAGAGTCTTTCGCCTGCATCGCCGACGCAGTAAGCGTGTCAAAGCGCGCGTTCCGGTGGTGGGCCGATTCCAGACTGCCAACAAGCATTCCCGTATCAGAAAAGACTCACACCATAATTGTGAATGACCATGGAGCCCTTATACTCCTCGTGGCTGCGGTGGAGATTCAACAGATTATCCGCCTAGAAAACCTAAACTCGGGGAGGAATTGCTCTGCCGAGTCGCCAGCTTGGGTCCGAGCTTCATGGGTAAGACGCAGGTTGCGATTGAACTTGTTATGCCGTCGGCGGGCTTCTGGGACAAATGACTTTAATTTGGGAACTCTTAGGTTTTCAGGCGAAGGGCAAGCTCAAAACGGAAATTCCGGCTTAGTAATTCCACCGCCGCAAGACCAGTACCGCCCGAAAGACAAGTTGAATAACCAGCATCAGCAGCGTATCGCGCATTGCGCGGATGTGGCTATGCATGTCCGCGTGGTGCGGGCTATTCGGCTGGTCTGGGAATCCCCAGAGGTTACCGCCCTCCAACGCGGACAGTTCGGTTGCCGTTGTAGCCCGCAATCCTGCGACACGCAATTAAGAAGCCAAAATCTCGTGGTTCAGCTATCTCCTGCCAGTACGCTGGATATGATGCGAGTGAACCACTGTCTTCCAAACGAAAAACTGCGAGTAGGGCAAAGTTGTTTCCCACAGTGCGCAAACTGATGCACAAACGCCAGCCGAGGAAATCCAACCGCCTACCTGCTCGGTTGCCAACGCAGGAACCGCCGCATCAAGAAAAATATTCTTGAAAATAAGGTCTTTACTGGATGCGAACCGCAGAGCATCGGGTCATTATCCGTGCGCCATGGTTGGAGCATGAGACCTGAAAAAGCTTCAGACTCACGCTTACCGCATCGGTACCCCACCATCCGGCTTTGGCTGCACGATTCACAACGGTATGGATTATTCCTCGCTGGGCTTCTGTGGACTCTCCGCGAGCTTCGCGCCAAGTGGTTCTAGCCCAAACTGGATGAGCGCGACGACGAATCGGAAACTTCTGTAGGGCCCGCCAAAGCATTTTTCCTTCAGGGCGTCGTGGGGACTGCCGCGAACACCAGCTAAGTAATCCAACCGCCCACTGCTCGGTTGCCAATGCAAGCACAGCAAAGGACGACAGACTGGGGTGCATTGCGGCCTTGACACAGCGGGCGGCACTCACTAATCTTCAGCGTCTCCGCAAATCTCTCCATGGTCAAGGTGTCTATGACCCCCAAATACGACATCTTCAAGAAAACAGATAACTCGGTCGTGTGGGTGGAAGCCGTTGAGGATATCGTCGCGGCTAAGAAGCGTCTGATTAGTCTCAGTTCGACCACGACCGGCGAATATAAGCTTTGGGATTCGTCGCGTCAGGAATTCATCAACCCGATGGATGAATGCGCTTAACGTGATGGAAGATGAAGAACCAAATAGCGCGGACACGAAGCACTTCTGTCAGGCTGTCTCGCCTAACGACGAGCCGTGCTACAGCCCGGCGACGGTTCGTTGCACGAGGTGCGGTAGGTGGTTCTGCGATGTCCACGCCGACGATGAGGAGTGGCATTCGTGAGTATTGCCGCCCGGAGAGGAAGGCGGCGAAGCGTAGGATATTCGTCCACGAATCCGGCTCTTCTCCGAATCAGGAATCGGCCGCACGTTTCACTACAGGAGTGTCGGGTCGGGCGCGTCCCACTTAATCTGGGTGTCTGACACGATGGCTCCTCTTTCGGATTCTACTGGAAACTGGCAATCGCTTCGGTCTCGTCTTCAATACCGGGAATTAAGTCCAGTAGGTGCACCGTCTCCAGAACCAACCTCACATTTCCGCGAGGGGCCAGTAATTTCAGGCTCGCATCCCGATGCTTAAGGGAAGTAAACGCCCGCACAATGGAACCGATGCTCGAAGAATCAAGCTGCGTGACATCGGTCAGATTTACTAACATCTTGCCGGTTCCGACTTCAATCAGTTGTCGTAGCTGGCTGTCTAAGAAATCATTAGCGCGCCCAATCGTCGCTTTTCCGTGCAAGTCAACGATGACGACATCAGCGGCGTGACGGACACACAGTTGGAGACCCATACTTCTCGCAAGATTAGCGTCAGTTTTCAACTTACTCTCGCCCCAATCAATAGTGGGGAATAGGCCACTCTGGCACGGCTGTTCGAAATCTGCGCGGACAGTGGTTTCCATTATGCTGCTCTCCTTGAAGCATCCCATTGCGGGGCGATGCGATGCGAACCTCTTCTTTAGACGCTCCGTAGTTGGTTCTGGTAGCGGATGCACTTCTGGTGCACGACTCAAAATACTGCTCGCGACTCCGGTAGCGATTCAGGAGATTCTCCGCCTAGAAAATCTAGATTCGGAGAGAGGAATTGCCCTGCCTACTCACCAGCTTAGGTCCCAGCTTCATGGGTAAGACGCAGGTTGCGGTTGAACTTGTTATGCCGACGCCCGGCTTCTGGGATAAATGACTTTAATTTGAATCTTCAATCGGATTTTGCTGTGTGAGCTTGCCCCGAAAGCAACGACGCCTCGAAGTACAGGCAGTGAATCGGGAACGTAATACTTATTGTTTCGGGGGCGCAACTGTCAGTTCGCTCCTAACATTCGACGCACCAACAATGTTCTGCGCCTTTGCCTCAACAGCCGACTTCTCATCCTCAGAACGCACCGGCCCTCTAAGCGTGACGATGCCGGCCTGAGCGATGATTTTGATGTTGTGTGCATAGGTGGATAGGGACTTATCTTTCATGATTGAGCTGCGAATTTGCTTGCTGATGTTTTGGTCGATGGTGTTCATTTTCTGCTGGTCGGCGGTGGTCGCGTCCTTATTCGCGTCGCCCCGGTTTGTTTTCGTGTTGTCTGGTGCGGATTGCTGCCCATGGACACCGAGACCGGGCAGAGCCGAGCCGATAATCAACAATGAGGATACAAGAACCAAAACGTACGTTCTTATTCTCGTCCTTACCCATTGAGCCGGTGCGGAGCTGCACTTCAACTCGATTCGCCTTTCGCTTTCGATTTCTCCGGCAGGTCCAATTTCGCCGGTTTCGTATGCTCGCAGCGTTGATACCTTCTCAATGTCTGACACAGTGACTCCTTTCTGGCGTTCAATGAGGTTCACTTCACGAAGGATTCTGTTTAGGCTCGCTGCAAAAGAGGCGTCTCACTTTCTGCGACGTAAACTCGCATCCCCAAGGCATCGGTGAGCCCGGTGGCAGGAAGGCGATTCAATTCTCATAAATCTCGACGCGGTTCCGTCCCAGATTTTTTGCTGAGTAGAGCGCTCGGTCGGCCTGATTCAGCAGAGTACTGAAGTCCGGAACAAGCTTCCCGCTGGAACCGGATAAGCCGAAACTCGCCGTGACGTTAATGTGTCGGTCGCCGAATGCGAACACGTGTTCTTGGAGTGTCTGCCGTATGCGGTCCACCACGACATGAGCTTGGTTCGCATCGGTGTGGGTACGAACGATAAGGAACTCTTCGCCCCCTATGCGGCCACATAATGTTGGATTGACGGGTATTGCTTTTTAGGACTTCAGCGAAATGCTTGAGCACGATATCACCGGACTCGTGACCGAAGGCGTCGTTGACATGCTTGAAGTTATCCAAGTCGGCCAGCGCGACCCACAGCGAAAAGCCGTGCCTTCTCGCGCCACTCATTTGCCTGCAGGTCCATTCCTCAACGGCACGCCGGTTCGGCAAGCCCGTCAGGGCGTCGGCAAAAGCCAACTCTTTCAACAGGCGATTCCTGGCTTCGAGTTGTCTCTGCAAACTGATGATTCGCTGACCCACCTGAGCCCGAGCTAGCAACTCATCGGCATGGAATGGTTTCGTCAAATAGTCATCTGCGCCTGCGGTCAGCCCTTTCACCACGTTTTCTGTCTCAGATACACTGGTCAAGATAATGACGTACGTGTAGGAACCTTCAGAACTCGCTCTGATTCGGCGGCATAACTCAACGCCGGTGATATCCGGCATAACCCAATCCGTTATAACCATTTCAGGGCGATGCTGGTGGAAAAGCTCGGTTGCTTCAAGGCCATTCTTCGCGGGTAGAACCGAAAACAGCGCCCTTGGAAGCGCGTGCTCGACCAATTTGCGGTATACGGCTGAATCGTCAGCTACGAGAACATGGGTGGGCTCTTTGTGAACCATAGTTGACCCGGCGCTAACGGGAATTCTACTCCGCCGCCTTTAACAACCTTTGGACAACGTATTCCAATCCTCTGTCTGTGCTAATTGCAACTCGGTCGGCCAGCACCGGCGAGCATTCGAATACGTCTCGGAATCCAATTTTGTGCCAGACGGGTAGTATAACTTTCTTCCCGTTTACTTCACGGATGGCGAGGTCGTTCAATTCTTCCCGAGGCCATTGTTTTTCCAAGAAGTGCTTGCTGACAATGACGATGCCAAATCTTGAACGGGCTAGGCCGTAATCAATTGATTCACGCAAGTTGCTACCTAGTTTCAAAGAATAGTCCACGTACCAAGCCATTAGCCCTCTGGAATTGAGGCGGTCGGCCAGTGGTCTGGCAATTTCTTCCTTATCCTCACTCGCGTGAGAGATGAAAAAGTCCCACTGTTTCGTTTTTTCTGCTGGGTCGTTGCTCTGCATTCCGTGCGTATTTTCCACCGAGGCATTCCGGTTGCCATACGGCGAAACGTGTAGCGCTCGGAAGTTTTTGCTTTGGCTGACGCATCCCTGCTCGTCCTTCACAAGAGGCGCTTGCCGTCCGGGAAATGCTCTGCCCGCACCAGATTTTTTGTGAATCTATTGAGGCGTACAGACCGTTTTGAACATCAGCTGAACACCCTATTGTTGGGTGCGAGCGTCGGGCTCAACGATTTGGCATGCCCACGTTCCCGGCGGTCGCCCTGTTAGCCATTGTAATCTTGCTGGGTCTCCTCGCAGCATGTTATTTCTTCCAAGCACGACGCCACAAAGACCACGCGAGTCGGAAGGGTCCAGACGATTAGCACCCAGCAGCCGAGAAACCCCGCCTACTGCTCAATTGCCAACGCAAACCGCGAGCGACGCGGATAGCAAGATGGCGAGAACGCGTGGACGAATCGTGCAAGGAATCCAGTCAGAAATGTGTTACGTAACAAGAAAAGAAAACCTGTACATCTAGTCCCCGCAGGCGTAACGTCATCACTGTTCCCACCGCCTAACGCTGCTCACTCAAAGCGAACAACGTAACCCGGTTCGGTGCCGAGGCACTTATGATGATGCTCGTGCGGGAAATTCGCATGCTGGCAGTCGTGTGCCTGACCATCGCGCTGGCGGTGACTACTGCCAAAGCACAACAAAAGATTTTGTGGACGGGAGCGGTCATGCCGGAGCGCATAAATGTTTACGCTAGCGCTTCTACAAGCGACCGGGTGAGCACAACGCTGAAGAAAGGTGACGTCGTAGATGTGGTGCTAGAAATTAATACTTTGGGCGACGCGTGGTGCCGGATTGCATTTTCAGGTAAATCAGAAGCTTTGGGATACATACTCTGTCACCATCTGGAGCAGGGGCATTTTAAGCCAACGCAACTTGCTCGCAGCGAACCAGCAGCCACGCCATCGCACGCGCAAACGCCTGCGACATCTGCCCCGCAGAAGCTAACCGATTCGGCAATGCTTAATCCCTCGGCGTTAACAAACAAAGATATTCTGGACATGAGCAAGATAGGACTCCCAACGGAGGTTCTAGTCGCAAAGATTAAATCGAGCCAGTCCAATTTCGATACATCGCCGTCGCAGCTCAAACAGCTCAAGGCGGCAGGCTTGGCTGACCCAGTTATTTTGGCGATGGTGCAAGCCCCGGTTGGTCGGCCTGAACCTGCGTCGGCATCAGCGGACCCTCCACCTGCAGCAGAAAACGCGAAGCCATTTCCAGCCACGGTGACTGTGCCCTCAGCTCCGAGACAGCAGGGTGAACAAGCCGATTCGCGACCATGCGTTATCCTGAAGCGCATGGGACCTGCTGACGAAATTACAAGCCATCTGTACTCGTTCGGAATCCGAGGGAAACAGTTTCAATCGGTGGAAGGAACGCTGCCGAAAGGCGTTAGTTTTCACGGGCGGCTGACTGACCATGACGTGCGCACCATTTAGAACAAGGGAGGAAAGGTGGTCGTCATTGAACCTAAGTACACGACCCAAGACCTTGACCACGCCCGCCAAGAATGCCGCGAACAATGAGTCGAGCGGCAATGGCCGTAACGACACGCAGACAATCCTTCTGGCACGACCGCTCCATTGCCAGCGCAAGACACAGCGAGCGACGCGAATAGCAAGATGGCGGTGAGGCAAATCACGTGTGGCGTCGTACGCAAGGGCTGGAATCTTTGGCCGAAGTAGTCCTAATATACCGCCCATGATACTCAAAGAAGGAATTGTCCCCCGCGCAGCGGCGGGAATCGCTTTAGTGTCATCATTCGTGTGGTTTTATTGGTTCCAACGAAATCCGGTCGGATATTCCTCTGAAACGAAGAGTGGCGTCACGCATGTTGTGGCCGGTTCATCGCCAGTCGTGGTGCTCCTGTCCCTGTTGGGAATTTCCCTGTTCACTTTCCTCATGACCAGAGAGCTGCGGGTGGAGACATTTCAACCTTCGTCGCTCCGGCGACGATTCGTTGCGTTCCTTTTCGATTGTTGGTTCTTGCTGCTGACCGTGGTCGGCGCATCCTCGCTGTTTCATTTGCTCTTGGAAGCACATCGTAGCGGAGTCTTCCGCTGGCGCTACGAACAAGAAACTGCTGGTGTTTCCGATGGAGTTGATACCGTCCTCATCTTGATAAACTTGACCGTAATGTTTATGTATTTCGTGATTCCCTTGGCGCGACGCAGACAAACCGTGGGGCAGTGGCTATTCAGACTTGC
>Ga0209625_1000408_pt1 | contig 11119 bp, 15 predicted proteins | sample JacPin_JW_Ref_M2_FD_187960 | JGI IMG/M metagenome (GOLD analysis project Ga0209625, IMG submission 187960) | Forest soil microbial communities from Algoma, Ontario, Canada - Jack Pine, Ontario site 1_JW_Ref_M2 (SPAdes) (version 2) | ecosystem: Environmental > Terrestrial > Soil > Boreal...
TTTTCCAGAAAGTGAGCGCCCGCTGCCCCGAGGGCCAGCAGAACCAGAGCTGCCACGATTGGGGCGAGCCACTTCTGAGGTTGTAATTTTGTTGCCACAGGCCCCCGTGCGGCGGCAGCGGTGGAAGTTCCCGACAAGGTTTCTAGATCGAATGCCAGATCCCGCGCGGACTGAAACCGCTCGGCCGGATCTTTCTCCAGGCAGTGCCTGACAATCCGCTCGACTCCCGGCGGGATTTTTCGTCCTTCGTTGGAAAGCTCGGGAGGATCTTCTTTCAGAATCGCCGCCATCGTGTCGGCGGAGGAGTCACGCTGGAAAGGGCGCTCGCCGGAAAGCATTTCGTACAGGATCGTGCCAAGGGAGAAAATGTCGGAGCGGGCATCGGCGGGCTTGCCGCGAACTTGTTCGGGAGACATGTAGCCGACAGTGCCCAGCACCATGCCAGGTTCTGTTTCTGCACCAACTGTCTTCGTTGGTGCCTGCGTGTCTCCGGGGCTCGCGCCCTCCGGCTGCTTCAACTTGGCCAGGCCAAAATCGAGGATCTTCACGCGGCCGTCAGTGGTCAAGAAAAGATTCGCCGGCTTCAGGTCGCGGTGGACGATTCCTTTTTCATGTGCTGCACTGATCCCGAGCGCCACCTGTACGCCTACCTCAAGAGCTTTGCGGAGTGGCAGCGGTCCGCTCTGCAGGCGTTCGCGGAGAGTTTCGCCATCAAGGAGCTCGGTTACGAGGAAGGGCGAACCTTCGTGGGTCCCGATGTCATAAATCGCCAGAATGTTCGCATGATTCAAAGCGCCAGCAGCACGTGCTTCTTGTTCAAATCTCCGCAGTCGATCGGGATCGGAGGAGAAGGAAACCGGCAAGACCTTTATAGCCACATCGCGTCCGAGGCGCGCATCGCGGGCGCGGTAAACCTCTCCCATCCCACCCGCACCGAGAGGCGCGATGATTTCGTAGGGACCTAGTTTGGTGCCAAGGAAGAGCGCCATTATGTGGGGGCATTATACAGATTCAAAATCCAAAAGGAGTGCTCGGTGATCTTGACACCGGCGCGCGTCTCATAGATGACCCGCTACCCGCACGTCCGCCGCTTGTAGCGGTTCGGGGCGGATGTTAAACTTTTATGATTCTAAAAGGTGAAAATTTAAAGGGACATTCTGTGGCTGATCCGAAACAGGAAGAAACATTTAAAGTTATCGACAGGCGCCTGTTTAGCGAAGACGGCGCTCTGCGCAAAGACGTTGTAGAAGAGGAGGAACGGCGCGAAGAGGAAGCCGCTGCCAGAGCGGCGAACCGCGCGGCTGCGAATGCACCGCCGCAAACCGACGCGAACAAGTCTGCGAAGAATCCGATTGCCAACCCAAGCGCAGCTACGCCTGCAACTTCGCTACCTGGCGACAATCAGCAGAACCTTGACGCCGAGCAGCCGCAAGGGTCGCGCAGCTTTCAGATGCTCGTCGATTTTCTGGTCCGCAACGCCGCTGCCATGCTGGGCGGAATGGCCGACCCACGGACCGGACAAGCCTATCTCGATCTCGAAGGCGCGCGCGAAGTGATCGACATGCTCGACGCGCTGCGCGAGAAGACGCGAGGAAACCTTTCCAAAGCCGACGATGACCTTTTGATCGAAGTCCTCGGCCAGCTCAAGCTCACTTTTATGGAGATGTCCAAAGTGGCGGCCGATGCGATGGCAAAAAAGGCCGCGCAGAAAAAGTAGGATAGGCTTCAGCCTGTCCCAGCGCTAAGGCCCAGCTCGATCGCTGATGCTTGCCTCATGCGCGATGGCGTTCTTTCATTCAGTGCTTCGTCTCAGCGCACTTCTCAAAAAATGCCCCAGTCACTTGAAGTAACTGTTCTCGGTTCCGGTACCTCGATGGGCGTCCCCACGCTCGGATGCCATTGCGCCGTTTGTGAATCAAAGGATTCGCATGACAAGCGCACGCGTCCGTCTGTACTGCTTTCCTACGGCGGACGAAATGTTGTCATCGACACGACGCCTGACTTTCGCTCTCAGGCGATGGCCGCCCGCGTCGATCGGCTCGACGCAATTATCTACACCCATTCGCATGCAGACCATATCTTCGGCCTCGACGATATTCGCCCCTACAATTTGAAACAGAAAGCCACCGTTCCCATCTACGCTGCGGAGGCAACCCTGCAAGTGCTGCAGAGGTCGTTCGCCTATATCTTCGACGACACGCCGACCGATAGCTCGCTTCCTGGCGTCGCTTTGCACACGGTGAATGGCCCGTTCAAGCTTTTTGATCTGGAGATCATTCCAATTCCAGCGAGGCACGGGCCCGGGAACGTCCTCGGATTCCGGTTTGGAAGCGCCGCTTACCTGACGGATTTCAGCACGATCCCGGAAAGCTCCAAGGCGCTTCTGCGAGGCCTCGATCACTTCGTTCTCGATGCGCTGCGTTATGTGCCTCATCCGATGCACTCGAACGTCGAGCAATCGCTCGCACTCGTCGAGGAACTCAAACCAAAACACGCATGGTTCACGCACATCTGCCACGATCTGGGGCACGAACAGACAAATGCCAAGCTCCCGGAAAATGTGCGGCTCGCTTACGACGGCCTTCGCTTCGAGGTGCAAGTCTGATGCCGCCGACGGGAAATAACCAGGCTGGGCGCCCGTCAACGCCATTCGCGGCATTCTATTCGCCCGATGAATGGATCGCTCGTCTGGGCGATGCGCGCTCGCGGACAACAGTGACGATTGGCAATTTCGATGGCGTGCATCTCGGACACCAGCGAATTATTCGCGGCGTGATCGACCGGGCTCGCGACACCGCCACGCAAAGTATGCTGCTAACTTTTTTCCCGCATCCCGCACGAATTCTGCGGCCCGAGCAGGCGCCTCCGCTGCTGATGACTCTCGCGCAACGCTTCGACAGCTTCCGTGAATCGGGTCTCGACGCCGCTCTGGTGCTGCGATTTGATGCGGAACTTGCGAAGGTTACTGCTGAGGACTTCGTGCGGAAGTTCCTGGTCGACACGCTCCGTGCACGCAGCGTGATGGTCGGGAGCAATTTTCGGTTCGGTCACAAGCAGGCTGGCGACGCGAAGATGCTCGAAGAACTCGGCCGGTGCTGGGATTTTGAAGTGCAAGTTGTGCCGCCCGTCATTCAGGACGGCATCGTCGTCTCCAGCACCGCTGTGCGCTGCGCAGTGCGCGAAGGGCGCATGGAGGATGCGTCGCGTCTGTTGGGGCGTCCATTTGCACTTGCCGGAGAAATCAAAACCGGAACGGGCCAAGGACGCAAACTCGTCGTGCCCACGCTGAACCTTGCGACTGAACAGGAATGCCTGCCGAAGAATGGCGTGTACGCGACGGAGACTGTCGTCGGCGGCAAAACGTATCGATCCGCGACGAACATCGGAGTGCGGCCGACGTTCGACGGCCAGCGGCTCGCGATCGAATCCCATCTGTTCGATTTTTCGGACAATTTAACGAGTGGCGCGACGGAAGTGCGTTTCTGGAAGCGGCTGAGGGACGAAAAGAAATTTTCGGGGCCGGAAGCGCTGCGGGAGCAGGTGTTGCGCGATATCAATGAAGCGCAAGCTTACTTTGCTTCGCTCGCGCAGCCGACATAACCGGCTGACGCTCGCTCAATCCGCGATTCAATCGACCGGGGAAATTGGAATTGATGGGTAATTATTCGTTTTGGTGTTCGACGTAAACTTAATTCCCTGCAGGTGGACAGCATGCAGCGAAATCTTGCGAGTTGCTTTTTTCTTCTTCGGCATCTTGCGATCTTTCATCATTTCAAACCTCTGTCGCGCACTCCCGAATCGAATCGCGAAAAGTTATAACGGTCTCTTCAAGCTGTCAACCGCATTTGCAATGAAACTCAGCATTCGCGGAGCCCGCGAGCGATCAAGAACTGACGCGCTGCTTCTGCTGCCGCTGGCATTCCGTGCAAATGCCGCCGATTTCAGTGCGGCTCACTGTGATATCGATGCTGCAGTCGCGCGCAATCTGCTGCTTCAGCTCTTCGTACAACTCGCTTTCCACTTCGCGCACTTTTCCGCAACGCAGACAGGCAACGTGAATGTGGTCGCGCGGCCCGTGGCTTTCGTAGAAGTGGCGATCGCCGCGAAGGTGAAGCAGGTCGAGCTCGTCGATGAGGCCGTGGCGTTTCAGCAAATCGATCGTGCGATAGACGGTGACGCGCGTGATGTTGGAATCAATTTTTTGCGCGCGCTCGAGGATTTCGCCGGCGTCGAGATGGCGTCGCGCGGTCTCCATCACCTGCAGGAGCACGCGGCGCTGGCGCGTGAGCCGGATTCCGCGCGCGCCGAGCTCGCGTTGCAGGCGCCCGGGCGCTTCGTGGACGTTGATTCGTTCTCCGGTTGAGACGCGATGTGCGGGTGTCGCAGCCATGTTCGCCAAACCTCAATTATACCCAAATGCCGATTCGCGACCGGGCAAAACCACAGGCGGGCGCAGCCGGCCTGCGACTGACACTTGATCGTGCGACATTCTGCGAGGGAGACAACCGCGCACAGGCCCTTCGTATCTCAGGGCAAGCAAGAGTGCCTGTACCACTGAACCGCGGTCTTCCGGCCAGTGAAGTCGACGTGGCTGTCATGTTTCATTCACCTGGAGGGGCGACGGGCGGCTTTTCGTCGAGGGCGCCCTTGCCCGTCATCGCGGCGATGATTTGCCGGCCGTGAAAGCGGCCATTCTCGATGAAAATTTCGCTGGTTTGCATTCCGCCCACAACGACACCGGCGACGTAGATTCCGGGCACATTGCTTTCGAGACTTTCCGGATTCGTCTGCGGCTTCCTGGTTACCGGATCGAGGCGAATTCCCTGCCGCTCGAGAAATTCGAAGTCGGGATGATAGCCGGTCATCGCGAAAACTTGAACGGCGGGCAAGGCCTGCTCGTGCGAGTTCGTCCGCACCCACACCTTGTCCGGCTCGATGCGCGAAACTTTGGCATTGAACATTGCGGCGATCTCGCCGGCGCGGATACGATTCTCGATGTCGGGCTTCACCCAATATTTCAAACTCTTGCCCAACGCCGCATCGCGATGAACCAAAGTGACCTGCGCGCCCCCGCGAAATAGATCGAGCGCTGCTTCGGCCGCCGAATTTTTTCCGCCGATCACGACGACATTCTGCTTCCAGTAGGGATGCGCGTCCGTGAAATAGTGCGAGACGTGCGGCAGGGCTTCACCTGGAACATCGAGCGGGTTCGGCCGGTCGTAATAACCAGTAGCGATAATTATTTTCTTGCCGCGGAATTCATGCTTCGCGCCGAATTCGTCGTGCGTGTGGACGACAAAAGCGCCATCGTGGCCGCTGATCGATTCGACGGTTTCGTAGAGGCGCGTTTCGATTCCGTAGTGTTCGACGGCGCGGCGGTAATAGTGGAGCGCCTCGGCACGGGTGGGCTTCCCTGCCGCAATCGTCATCGGCAGGTCGCCGATTTCCATTCGCTCGGGCGTGGTGAAAAAAGTCATGTTGACGGGATAGTGGTAGAGCGAGTTGCAGAGACAGCCTTTGTCGATGACGAGCGGGCGCATGCCGGCGCGTCTGGCTTCGATCGCGCACGCGAGGCCGGTTGGCCCAGCGCCGATGCAGATGACGTCGTAAGCGTCAGGCATGGGATGAACCTGTGACGCGAGCGGCGTCGCGGAGTGTAGAAAACGCGGAAACAGCGTTTTTGTTGCTATTAGAAATTTGCTTAGCCGTTTGTTTTCCGCAAGTTGACTCAATTTCTGAAATGGGTAATGTTGCTATTAGAAAATTGGCCGCTTCTACCGTTCGCGCAATTTTCGCAGGGTCCCAGCTGAGTTCCTTCGACTCCCGCTGGTCGCTCAGGATGCCGATCCTAGTCGGATCCTCAGTTGCTATTAGAAATTGCGGCGATCGAGCGCTCTTCTTCCAGCAGTTCGCCTGAGGAAGGCGGCGAAACTCCGAAGCGGCCCAATTTTCAGACTGAAAATTCGTCATATATTTGCGATTAGAAATTTTTAGTTTGCTGATTCTTTTAGGACTTAGATCGAATTCTAATTCCGGATTTGCGATTAGAAATTGGAGAGCATCGCTGAGGCAGACATGCTGGCCAGGTGCTGCCAGCCGACAAGATGGCTGACTGCTGTGGTTCCACTGACACGCCCCTTTCTTCCCAAATTGGGAGCCGCTGTCGATTTTGTCTTCTTTGTTGGCCGCTCCCATGTTCTCGGATGACGGTAGCACGCGGAAAAGTTGGTTTGCAACAGGCGGTTCGCGTCCGAATTTGGCAATCCCGATGGTTGCGATAGAAATACCCGATCCGCATCGCCCATTTCTGTATAGCGCAGACTGAATGCGGCGGTGATAACCGAAGTGTAGAGAGCGCGGGTGTCGCTCCGCCATACGACCGATTTGGCCTTGACAAGAACCTGTAAATACAGTATGTTCTGTATAGACTGAAATGACAGATAAGCATACACACCTTTCGCCCGTGGCCCAGAAGTTCATCCTGCACTGGGGTGAAATGGGGACACGATGGGGCATCAACCGCACGGTGGCTCAGATTCATGCCCTCCTCTTCCTTTCTCCGCGTCCACTCACGGCCGAGGAGATCGCTGAGACTCTTTCGGTGGCGCGATCGAATGTAAGCACGAGTCTGCGCGAACTCCAGGGCTGGCGGATCGTGCGCGGCGTATCGGTGTTCGGCGACAGGCGGCAACACTTCGAGTCGATGAAGGACTTGTGGGAGATGTTCCGAGTGATTTCGGAGGAGCGGAAGCGGCGTGAATTTGACCCCACGGTGGAAGTGGTGCGCGAATGCGTGGCGGAAGCGAAGAAAACGGGGTCGGTCGATGCCTATGCGCGCGAGCGGATGGAAGAGCTACTCGAGTTCATCGTGACGATGAGCGGCCTGTTCGACGAATTGAGAACCCTTTCGCCGGCCACAATCAAAGGAATGGCCAAGCTACGGGGCGGGATTCGCAAGCTTTTACACGATTAGGTCTTGGAGGAAAAGGCGGGCAACCGCCTTTTTTGATGCGCCATGATTTCTCTAAGTTCAGAAATGACTGACACGAAGGGTAGCCGGGCTGCAAATGGCTGGGTTTTCTTCGACCGCGAATGCGGGATTTGCACGCGGCTGGCCCAGCGGTTTCGCGGTGTGCTTGCGAAGCGCGGGTTTGGACTGGCGGCATTGCAAGACCCGCGAGCGGCTTCCCTGCTGGCGATTCCGCCGGAAGAGATGCTGCGGGAGATGCGCGTGGTGACGACGGAGGGCGTGCTGTACGGCGGCGCGACTGCCATTGTGTTTCTCGCCGGCCGGATCTGGTGGGCGTGGCCGCTTTACTTTGCAGGGCGCTTGCCCGTGTGCGGGCGGCTGCTGGATGCGGGTTATCGATGGTTTGCGGCGCATCGACGCTGCTCGAGCCAGGAGTGCAAGTCAGCGGCGAAGAATCGTCGGCACGATTTCACGGCAGAAATGAGAGGAGATACGAAATGACCACGGCAACCACCTTTCTCCTGGGTTCGGCGATAGCGATGGGAATTGTACTCGTCGTAATTTGGTATTTGCGGAAGCCGCTGGAGGCCATTCTCACTGAGCTCTGCGGGAAAACCGAGCGCGCGCGGTTTTGGTCGGCATTTTCACACGTGACGCTATTTCTGATTCCATTCATCGCCGTGCTGAATCGAGGCCCTGAACTACCCTTCAGGCAGTCCGGCGTATTCGCGATCTGCGAACAGATTAAAGCGGGAATCACTGGATTGGTAGGTTCGGTCCTCGCTCTTGGCGTCGTACTGAGCGTGTACATCGCGCGGTATATCGTTTCGCCCGCAGCCGATGCTCAGGTGGAGACTGCGCGGCGCGGCTGATACGTGATTGGATGAGGAGGAAAAGGAGGAAGCGATGCGAACGTTCATCTGGTACCTGTGGCTGGCTGGTGCGGTGCAGCTCCTGATTCTTCTCGCGAATATTCCCCTGCCAAAAATTCTGCGGTGCCGCGAAAATCTCGCGCGCGTCTCGCCAATGATTCGTGCAGTTTTCATCGTGCACTGGGCTTATATCGCGCTCGTGCTGGGAATCTTCATCGCGTTGTGCTTTGGCTTCGCCCCGGATTTGGCGGGCGGGAGCCGGCTGGGACGTTTTCTCTCGGCTTGCATGGAGATTTTCTGGCTCATGCGCGTGCCGGTGCAACTATTCTTTTACGATTCTGAAACACGCAAACGAAATCGGCTGGCCGACGCCGGTTTTCTTGCGTGCTTTTCATACCTGGGCGTGGTGTTCGCGGCGGCCGCGTTGGGAGCATTCCGGTGAAGCGGAGCTCGATTGCAAGGAGTCTTGTGATTCGCTTGGCGTGAGGTGACACATGAGAATTGCAATTACAGGCGGGACTGGATTTGTGGGCCGTCATTTGGCGCGTTCGCTGACTGCCAGCGGGCATGAAGTGGTATTGATTGCACGCGGCGTGGATCAGCGCGACCGGAGCGCGTTCGATCTACCTAATACATTCTTCTTCCCTGCCGATCTTAGCAGTGCGGACGAATTGACGCGAGCGTTTGCTGGATGTGGTGGGGTGGCGCATTGCGCTGGAATCAACCGGGAGATTGGGCGGCAAACCTACGCGCGAGTCCACGTCGAGGGGACGCGAAATGTGATAGAGGCCGCGCGAATTGCGGGAGTGGGCAAATTGGCGCTACTAAGTTTTCTGCGGGCGCGCGCGAATTGCTGGTCGGGTTATCACGAATCGAAATGGGCCGCGGAAGAAATCATTCGTGGCTCGGGTCTCGACTACACCATCTTGAAAGCGGGCGTGATTTACGGGCGCGGCGATCACATGCTCGACCATTTGAGCCATGCATTGTTTACGTTTCCTGTTTTCGCCACGGTCGGAGTGCGGGACCGTGCGGTGCGGCCTCTGACGGTGGAGGATCTCGTGAAAGTGTTCGAAGCGGCGTTGATCGACGGGCGGCTCTCGCGCGAAACGGTAGCCATTGTGGGACCGGAGGAAATGCTGCTGGGAGAAGCCGCTCGGCGAGTGGGCGAGGCGATCGGTAAGCGTCCGGCGATCGTGCCAACACCAGTTTGGTTTCATTACGCGCTTGCACTTTTGTTGGAGGCGACGATGACGATTCCGCTCGTGTCGCGGGCGCAGGTGCGAATACTTTCGGAGGGGATTGTCGAGCCGCTTCCGCCGTGCGCTTCCCTGCCTGTTGATTTGCTGCCTGCTACGCGATTTTCCGAGCAGCAGATTCGCGCGGGATTGCCGGAGGCGGGTGCGTTCGGGTGCAAGGATTTGCGGTGTTGCGCGTAAGCGGGTCCAATATTTTGGCAGGTCGCATCATTGCACCTCGAGCGGGTCGCCTGTTTTGTGTTCTCGGATTTGGTAGCGAAGGTATTCGTGGATTGCTTTTAGTGCTCTTGGGTCTTCCGTGCTGATCACAACCTTTCCGCCGTTCGCGATTGATTCGAAGCGGTAGCTGATTTTGTCCTGGCGGTCTTTCATCACAGGCACGCCTGGAGGGACTTCGGCGTGGACTTCGTGTGGGTCTGTGAAATCGCCTTCTGCAAATGCTTTGGAGATGTGTTGTAAGTGCATTCGGATATGGTCGCGACTGGCTGTATCGGATGAATCGTTCGCTTGAACTTGGATGACTCCTCCGGTCTTTGTCAGCGTGAAGTGATGGGTGGTTTTGTTTTGGTCGAAACCCATCACGTGGTCGCCGCGGCTATTCATGGCTGTGTTGTCGTGCTGCTGCACAGCTACTGCTGCGCATGCCAACAGAAGCAGACACACCGCTATCGTTCCGATTCGACGAGCTAGGCGGTTCATGTGATGGCCTCTGGTAGTTTCAGACGAATACGGTTGCGGAGGGTGAGCTTGTGGCAGCAAATCTAAATTCAAAAGAGCCGGCAGGAGGCTACCGTTGTTTACTTTGGAGCGTAGAAAAGATAATCAGCGGAATATGACGCGCGGACTTCTTCGCCGGAGTGTGAACTGTCACAGCCGGACGCAGGCGCTTTGCCGCCTTTCGTATTGAGGCGCTGGATGGTCGTGGCGCGTGAGAGCACGCCGCTGCCTTCGTGGCCGACGATATTGACAAGAAGCCACGGAATGGAATCGGCGTCCGGTGAAGGCACACTGGCAACGGCCTTGCCGGTGACACGGCTGCCGTCATTTGCTTGCCAAGACGGTCCAGCGAAGTGCTTGCCGAAGGGTTTGCCCTCTTGGTCAAAGAGTTGCGCGTCGGGAGCCTTAAGCGTCCAAGCGAATTGCGCGGCTTCGCTCTTACAGATGTAGACTTGGTCGCCCTTTGCATGGACCCGAAGAAGAAGTTGTTCGTTAGCGGGCGGCCGAAGTTGCTGCGGAACCTCTTGAGCAGTGATGGGAAGGGAAAAGATGGTGCTTGCGGTGGCGAGGAGAGCGACACGTGCAAATCCGCCGAGGCGATTGGCCATGGAATGATTCCTCCTTTGACAGTACATCGTAGGTTCGCAGCGGGGCAAACTCAACTCTCGCCGCATCATAAACACGAACGGCGGGCATGCACAAGCGTAAATGAAAACTGCGCTCGGCAAGCTTCCTTCCATCGGCAGCAGGGGCCGCCTACCCTTGTTCGCTGAAGACTTTGGCGTAGGGTTTGCCGTAGGGGTAGAAGCGGTGTTTTTCGCCTCGGGCCCAGGCGGCTTTTAGGTCGGGGGTGGTGATGTCCCAGTCGGGGCGGCACTTTTTCAGGACGGCGCGCAGGTCCTGGCGCAGCTCTTCGTTGGTGGGACGGCCGAAGAACCAGTAGCCGTAATAGATCTTGTAGATGACGAGGCCGGGTTCGAGAACGACGACGTGCGGGATCATCGGATTGTGCTGGGGATCGGTGTACTCGGCGATGTCGAGGTCTTTTTGCACGACGGCCCGCGTCGGAGAGGCACGGCCAGTGCGCGTCGACGCCGGTGCGATACTCGTTGGTTTCGAGGAGGTTGTCGGTGCTAATGGTGACGAGGCGGCAGTAGCCGACTTCCATCTCGCGATGGAGTTGGACCAGATTTTCGGCCTGGCGGCGGTCCTTCGGGCAAAAGCCTCCGCGGCTGAGGACGAGGATCATCGGGTCGGAGCTCTGAGAGCTTGCGATGTTTGCCGGTGTGATCGGCCAGGTC
>Ga0209625_1000410_pt1 | contig 11095 bp, 9 predicted proteins | sample JacPin_JW_Ref_M2_FD_187960 | JGI IMG/M metagenome (GOLD analysis project Ga0209625, IMG submission 187960) | Forest soil microbial communities from Algoma, Ontario, Canada - Jack Pine, Ontario site 1_JW_Ref_M2 (SPAdes) (version 2) | ecosystem: Environmental > Terrestrial > Soil > Boreal...
TTCGAGTTGCGTCAGGAAGTGGCCTTCCTGTTTGAGTCCAACGAAAAGAATTACGTGTATTGGTACGAGCGCCGCAACAAAGGCGTGTTCCTGACCGCGACGCCGATCGATGTGAGCCAGATCCTGCGCCAGCGGCTTTTCGAGCAATTCGATACCGTGGTGTTAACTTCCGCGACGCTTACAGTGGGCGGACGATTCGAATTCATTCGCCAGCGCCTGGGCCTCGATCACGTCAAAGAGCGCACCCTGCCGCCTGAATTCGATTACGCCGAACAAGCTCTACTATATTTGCCGACCAAGATGCCGGACGTCCGCGATGCGGGTTTCGCATCCAAAGCGGCGGATGAAATTGTGCAACTGCTGGAGCACAGCCAGGGCCGCGCGTTTTGCCTTTTCACCAGTTATAGCCAGATGAACGATTTGTTCGAACGTGTACGCACGCGCGTGAGTTTTCCATTACTGCTGCAAGGAACCGCCCCGCGATCCGTGTTATTGGAGCGCTTTAAAAATACGCCCGCCGCGGTGTTATTCGCCACTTCAAGCTTTTGGCAAGGTGTGGACGTTCCTGGCCAACAGCTTTCTCTGGTAATTGTGGACCGCTTACCCTTTGCGGTTCCCAGCGACCCTATCGTCGCCGCCCGCGTGCGCGCATTGCAGGACGACGGCCGCAATCCTTTCTCGGAATTTCAGGTGCCGCAAGCGGTGTTGGCGTTGAAACAAGGTTTCGGCCGCTTGATTCGAACCAAGACCGACCGCGGCGTTCTGGCCCTGCTGGATACCCGCATCCAACGCATGCGGTATGGTAAAATTTTCCTGGAATCGCTGCCGAACTACCTTATTACGCATAATTCGGCTGACGCTGCGCGTTTCCTCGAAAGATAAAGATACGCAGAGCCCTTCCCGGCGCAATTTGAGGATCCATGTTTGAAGTCAGCGTTGAAGAAACATTTTCCGCCGGACACGCCCTGCGCGGATACCGGGGTAAGTGCGAAAACGTGCACGGGCACAATTACCGTGTGCGCGTCACGCTTGAGGGACCGCAACTGGACGACATCGGTTTGCTGGTGGATTTCACGGAATTGAAGCGCGTCGTGCGCGAGATTATGGGCCGGCTCGATCATCAATTTATCAATGATCTCGAGCCCTTCAAAACCGTCAATCCCTCGGCGGAAAATTTAGCCAAATATTTTTATGACGAGGTCACGCGCTTGTTGCGTGGCTTGCCTCCGGGCGCACTTGTAACGGACGTGATTTTGTGGGAGACGGATACCAGCCGCGCGCAGTATCGTCCGGCCACCTAAGTTCATGTATCGAGCATGTTTCATCATCATGATTCCCGTAATCCTAGTCGCGTTAGGTTACATTTTCGTTTTGCGATCTCTCGGAATTCCGGCCGGCTATTTCAGACTTTTTGTGGCCGTGACGCTTTTTTTCGGCGCGGTCTTATGGCTGGCGCGTAAATCGCACAAGGCTAAGGCGGGAGAACAGTAGTCTCGCCTTCGAAACAATTCTTCACGAGGATTCGAGTCTCTAGGCCATGTTTATCACGGAAATATTCAAGTCAATTCAAGGGGAAGGCACCCGCGCGGGCTTGCCATGCATTTTCGTGCGCCTGACGGGATGCAATTTGCGCTGCACGTGGTGTGACACCGCTTATGCCTTTCATGGCGGCAAGAAAATGACCGTCGCGGAAGTGACCGCGCGAGTCGATCAACTGTCGGGACGCAGCTCGGGCGCCACATCAGGAGCAAGCAATTCTGCTATGGCCGTGCCGTTAGTGGAGTTAACAGGCGGCGAACCGTTGCTGCAGGAGGAAATCTACCCGCTGGCTCAGCAATTACTCGCTTCCGAGTACACCGTGATGATCGAAACCAGCGGAGAGCGCTTCATCGGCAAATTGCCGCGTGAAGTAATTAAGATCGTCGATGTGAAGTGTACCGACTCCGGCGAGCCAGACACCTTTGAAATGCGCAACCTGGAAGCGCTCAGCCCCAGCGACGAAATAAAATTTGTGCTTTCCACGCGGCGCGATTATGAGTTCGCGCGAGAATTTACTCTGCAGCACGATTTGCCCGGGCGCGTCCACCAAGTGTTGTTCTCGCCTGTTTTCGAAGGCCCGGAAGGCAAATGGCCAGGCCTTGAGGCTCGCAAAGTAGTGGAATGGATCCTCGAGGATTCTTTGCCAGTCAGATTGGGATTACAGCTGCACAAGTTTGTATGGGATCCGGCAACGAAAGGCGTTTGAAATATGCCTGGCTCGAAGGTTCAAGAGGTGAAAGCAGTTGTGTTGCTCAGCGGTGGCATGGATTCGTGCGTAGCCGCGGCGATGGCAATCCAGGCGCACGGGGCAGAGCACGTCGCGTTACTGCATGCCGGTTATGGCCAACGCACGCAAAACCGCGAGCGGCAGGCATTCGAATCCATCGCGGATTTTTATCATGTGCAACAACGCCTGGTAGTTCAACTCGATCATTTTCGAGCCATCGGCGGCTCCGCGCTTACCGACGGGAGTATCGCCGTACCGGAGCATCAGCATGTTTCTGACGCTCGTGGCGGCAGCGAAATACCCGTCACGTACGTACCTTTTCGCAACGCGCATTTTCTTTCCGTAGCGGTGAGCTGGGCTGAAGTCCTCGGCGCTCATTCCATTTATATCGGAGCAGTCGCGGAAGACAGCTCCGGCTATCCCGATTGCCGCCCGGAATATTATCGCGTGTTTCAGGAACTGATTCGCGTGGGCACTCGCCCGGAAACGCACATTGAAATTGGAACGCCGGTGATCGCCTTGAAGAAAAGCGAAATTATTCGCAAGGGCATCGAGCTCGGAGCCCCGCTGCATCTTACCTGGTCATGCTACCAAAGCGAGGACATTCCCTGCGGGGTATGCGACAGTTGTCTGCTGCGTATGCGCGCCTTTGCAGAAGCCGGCGCGAGCGATCCCATTTCTCAGCGTGGCGCCGCAGCCCACTCCTGACCTTTGAATCCAACACCGAATCCAGTGATAATGGTGCGCGCCTCGCCCGGGCGGTAGCCGTTGCAAAGGAGAATCGAGCATGAGGAAATACGCGAGTTCGTGGCTGTTAAGTTTCTGCACCGTGGCGCTATTAGTATCTGTCTTGATTCCGCGCGCCGCTGCGCAAGGCGATGGCGTGGTTCGCGGACAAATCCTGGATGTTACCGGTAAGCCTTGGGTTGATGTTGGTATCCAACTGGTGAGCGATCAAGGCTTAAAGCAGGACACAAAAACGGATAAGAGTGGCAATTACAGTTTTCGCGGTCTTAGGGCGGGCGTCTACAGCGTATTCGTAGTTCTACCAGCCCCCAACAAGCCGTACGAATCCAAGGTTCAGGTGCAAAGCGGCGAAGCTAAGGTGGATATCAATTTCAAGGATGTTGTCGCCAAACAGGGTTCGGCGGCCGCTGAGCAAGTCAAAAAACAGGAAGAAGAAAAAGCCAAATTCGAAGGCATGAAGCAGCATTTCACGGCCGGTACCGCGCTTTTGGAGCAGGAACGGAAAGCCAAGGAAGACGCAGGCAAAGCTCCCGCCGATCAACGCGACGCGGCAAAAGCCAAAGTCACCGATCTTTCAAATCAGGCGGTCGCGGAGCTTACCGCGGCGCAAAAAGCGGCTGCGGAAAAAGATCCCAATCAACATATTATCTGGGCCAAGCTCGCGGAAGCCTACGACCTTGCGGGCCGCAACGACGACGCCATCAACGCGTATCAACAAGCCATCGCCGCCAAGCCGGACGTTCCGGGCTATTACAACAATTTGGGAAACGTGCAAGCGCGCAGCGGCAAGGTTGATGAGGCGCACGCTTCCTACACCAAGAGTGCGGAACTCGATCCTCCCAATGCCGCCACGGCGTGGCGCAACTTTGGCATCAGCTTGTACAACGCCGGGCGTTTGAAAGAAGCCGTCGAGCCCTTGAAGAAAGCCAGCGAACTGGATTCAAAAAATCCGCAAGTTTGGTATTTGCTGGGCGCTGCGCTGGTCGGCACGATGGAGACCAAGAAAAACGGCGACAAGCTGGAGTTCGTCATTCAGCCGGGAACCGTCGAAGCCTATCAAAAAGCCGTGGAGCTTGATCCCAATGGCGGGCCCAATAGTTACGGAGCGCAAGCCAAGCTTGGTCTCGAAGCTCTGCAACAAATTCAGCCCGGTATCGACACGAAAGTAAATACGCGCAAAAAGAAGAACTGATTGATGGCGGTTTCCTCGGCCGGTTCCGCAACACGGGACCGGCCTTTTTTTATTTACTCTTCGAATAATAGGTTTTCGGAGTGGGGTGATCCTCACGCCGTTATGACCCGGGGATTTTGTAGTCATTACCGGATAGCTGTCGCGTACACTAGCCCGCAGAGCGCAGGAGTCCGTTCTTTTGCAAGCGACCGTCCCAAAAAACATTGAAAACAATCTGCCTGCCGCCAGTTCACCAGAATGGGCGGCTCTGCTGCAGTGCGCCTCTGTTCGTGCTGACTTATCGGTGCTTTCTGCGTTGCTTCGCGAGGTGTCTTGGCCCGCGCTATTTACGTTGGCCGTAGAACATGGCGTCATTTCGCTGCTCGCATCGGTATTGGCGCGGTTCGAAGAAAACCTCGCACCACCTGAGTTCGCGGACAAGATCCGCGAACTTCACCGCGCGCAAGTGTTGTCCGGATTGCAGATGACCGCCGAGCTATTTCGACTGGTGGATCGATTTCGCGACGCCAGACTGGATGCTCCGCTCGTAAAAGGTCCTGCCCTGGCTTTACGCTCTTACGGCGACACTGGCGGGCGAGAATATGGCGATCTCGACTTTGTCGTGCGACAAAAAGACATCCTGCGCGCCACCGAACTAATGATTTCCGCCGGCTACCAGCCCGAAATTCCTGTAGAACTAATCAGCCAAAAAAAAATTCCAGGACAATATCTTTTCGTGCGAATCGCCGCTCCGCTCCTTGTGGAGCTGCACACCGAACACACCATGCGTTATTTTCCTCGCGGGCTGCCCATCGAAGAATTCTTCTCCCGGCGGCAACACGTGAATGTCGATGGCCACCACATTCCCGCTCTCGCCATTGAGGATGAGCTGCTCCTCATTTGTGTTCACGGTGCCAAACATCTTTGGGGGCGTTTATCGATGATCGCCGATGTCGCCGCATTTGTAGCTCGTCAAACGGACTTGAACTGGGAGCGCAGCTTTGCCACAGCGCGGGCTGTCGGCGCGGAGCGCATGCTGCATACTGGCCTGCTTCTGGCTGGCAATTTACTGGGTGCTGCTCCGCCACAAAATGTATGGGCGTGGCTGAAATCCGATCGCGCGGCCTCGCAACTAGCCTCGAAAATTGCAACCTGGCTACCTTGTGGTGGGCAGGCGTCGCCAGGATTATTTTCCCGCGCTCTTTATCGCGTGCGCATGCGTGGGAGCGTAATTTCAGGATTAGGTTACTTGCTGCGGCTTACGTTCTCGCCTACCCAGGAAGATTGGTCCGCTGGTGTGGAAAATAAGCATGACGGGCGTTTCGCATCGCTGCGAAGACCTGTTCGCCTCGCCAAGAAATATCGTGGTGGCGAAAAATCCTGATCGATTTCGCGATTAAATCGCGACGCATCCGAAATCTAGATATTCGTGCGATGCCCGATAACGTGTCTTGTCGTGGTTGCAGGTGCGGGCAGTTCCACGTTCAGGGAAATCTCGCTCTTGTTGCGCAGCACGCCCAGTTTTACCGTACGGGTTTTGTCTTTGCTCTCTTTGTCTTTGTTGTCGGTGTCTTTATTTTTCTCGTTGTGCTGTGCCGCAAGCTTTTGACGCAGGTTTCCCACCGAACGAATGCGTTCGCCATTTAGCGAAGTGATGACATCGCCGGCCTTTAGTCCCGCCTTTTCCGCCGGTGAACCCGAATTTACGGAGCGCACCAGAATGCCCTCACCATCGGGAGCGCCAAAAAATGATCCTAGCTGTCCCGCGAGGTCCTCGGCATCAATGCCCAGTCGCGGCGGGCCGGAGAAAACCACCGGGCCATCCCAATCGACCGACGGCATCTCCGGAATTTCCGCGACTTGCGGCAGGTCCGGCATCTCCGGCAATTCCGGCATGCGGAACGCGAACGCACCGGGCATACCCGGTGTCACTCTGTTCATGTTGTGGCGCAATTCTTCAGCCCGGCCCAGCGTGACGTTGATTTTTTGCGTGCGCCCATCTCGCCAAACGGTAAGCTGCACATTTCGTCCGGCAGGAATCTCGCGAATCATGCGCCGAAATTGCATCGCGCCTTCCACCTGCTGCCCATTGATTTCTGTAACCACGTCATTTTCTCGAAGACCTGATTTTGATGCGGGGCTGTCGGGAGCAATTCTACCGAGCACGACACCGCGCTCGCTTGGCAGTTTTAATTCCTTGGCGTTGTCGCTGGTCACCTCCCGGGTTTCTACTCCGAGCCAGCTTCCGCCTTCTTCTCCAAACATCACATTGAAATCGCGCACTTGCGGCTCAACTACTTCCTGATTTCCAGCCTGGTGCGCTCTCCGGGCAGCGCTATATCCCGGCGCTGCGATCAACACAGCGCACAGCGCGGCGGTGCCGCCTGCAACATTCCATATGCCTTTATTCATGAATCTCTCCTCCAAAAAAATTAGCTTCTGCGAATTTAGACGCAGCAAAAGCTAAACCGTTGACTTCAACACCACCACGCGAATACCGCCGTTCACGGTATGCAGATGAATGGGAGCCCCGCCCTTGCCTATTTTTCCGTGTATTTCTCGTGGATGCAGGGAACTTTCCAGCGAGAGCGGCAGCTCCGAAGAAAAATTTCCATTCAAGCAGCGCGCTTCCAGATTTGCCTGCAGATCTGGGGGTACGGCCAGCAGCAAAGAACCGTTAGTCGTTTCGGCCGTAGCTTCACCCTTCTCGTCTCCGATGGCGCCGAGATGCGCAAGTTCCAGATGCACATTGCCATTGGTGGTGTGTGCGTGAACGGAGCCGCCGCCTTCATACACCTCGATATTTCCATTGACGGTGTGGAGATCTTCGATGACGTCCACTCCAGCGATACGCAAAGTGCCGTTCACCGTTCCCACATGCTCCACATGCGCGCTGTGCGGCACATGAATGACGTATTCAACGGCAACTTCCACGCCGGCGTTCTGCGGATACCGCGTAATCACGGAGACCGCGCGAGGTTTCGCGTCCACTTCAATCGAAACGCGATCCAAGTCCGACTCCTTACTCTTGGCCGTCTTCACCGCGTGGACTTCGATGGCATCGCGGTCCCAGCCTTCTACTTCCACCGTTCCATTTACGTTTTGTAATTCGAATGAGCCGCCCGGCTGCAACGGGTAGCTTTGATCGAAATCCTTGCTCATGGCCAAACCGGAAGCGGCACAGGCCGCACCCGCAACCCACAGAATTAAAGCTGCGCGCAACGCATGTCGAGGCATCGATTTTTACCCCCTTCGATTTTTACGACGGACCCGGACCCCAACGCGAAACTAAGACTTGCACTCCGAACAAATTCAATTCAGCTGAAAATTAAATGTCACCGTCGAAACCACCTCGACCTGTTTACCGTTCATCCACGCCGGTTTGCCGCGCCACTGTTTCACCGCCGCGATTGCGGCATCCGCCAGCGCCGGCTCGCCCTGCAGCCGCTTCAATACTTCCACGCGCCCGTCTTTCAGCACCCGCACCTGCAACTTCACGACACCCTGAATGCCCACACGCTGCGCCAACTCCGGATAAGCCGGATGTGGCGAATAGGTAAGGCGATTGCGAAATTCGTCAGCATCCTCGCGCAATCCTCCAGTGACTGCCACTTCCAGCTTGCCCATCCAACTCTCTAGCCAATCCCGTTGCGAATCCACCTGCTGTTGGGTCTGCGGCGGAGCAGGAGAAACGGATGGCTGAGCCACGTCCACGACCCGCAAGCGTTCCTGCTGTTCGCGAATCCGCGATTCCCGCAGCGACGGATCGGAATCCAGGAATTGCAGTCGAATCTTTCCCGCGGAAGTGCGCAGCTTTAGCGGGATGCCGCCGCCATTCAACACACCGATGGCATGAACAGGGCCCGCGCCACTGGACTCCGAGGTTTGAAAATTTAAATGCAGCGCGGGATCGGCCTCAATGCGATGTTCGCCACCTTTCGCGACCAGCGCGTCGATATTCACGGCGAGGTTGCGCGGCAAAAACACTACAATGTCGCCATTTCCCGAAGCCAGTTGCGAGGCTCCCGCAAGCTGCACGGTGGCTGGATGTGCGGATGCACTGCCGGGCAAACTATTCGATCCGCCATCGCCGCCACTACTGTCAGGCCCGCTTGAGGGATTGATCCACGCGGTAATCGACCCGTCGGCCGTGGCCGCCTGCACTGCGCCGGCAACGCGCGTCAGGCAAATGCTGCCGCCGCTGGATTCCACTTCCATGGGCCCGGCAACATACATAATTCGAATGCCGCCGCCACCCGTCTGCGCACGCACCGAGCCGCGCACTTCGCCAAAATCAATCTGTCCGCCACCGGTGCGCACATTGACGAAACTTCCTGCGTGCCCAACGGTAATGTTTCCGCCGTCGGTATCCAGATCGGCGCGCCCGCCAATCGTGCCCGCACGAATGTGACCGCCTCCGCTGCGCAGCGCGGCGTCGCCGGTAACGTTTCCGACATTGATGTGTCCGCCTCCGGTAAACACGTTCAAGTTGCCGGCCACATCGAGCACCTGAATATGCCCGCCTTCTGTTCGCAATTTCGATGAGCCCTGGTTAGAGTTGCCGATGTCGCTATTGGCGTTCGCCTGATGCGCGTGCATGTGCACGTGCATGTGTTGCGCTACGTTCTGCAAGCCGCCGACGTCAATCCGCCCGGTGCGTATATTTCCTCCCTGCGTGATAAGCGTCGCGGTGCCGCCAATGTCCTGAGTCTCAATGTCGCCTGCCTCGGTCTTCACGTCGAGGCTGTATCCCGCGGGCACGGCAATTTCAAATTGCACCCAGAATTGCGCGCCGGATGCCGCTGCTCGCACGGCCTGTGGGGGCAACGCGCCTTCTATCTCGACACCCGCATCGGTAGCTTTGGCGCGCAGAACATATTTATCCAGCAGCGCCTGAGACTGTGGGGCCCGCGCATCGGTTTCGATGCGCACGGTGTAACGCACCGTCGGGGACGCGCCCGCTTCCAGCGTAATAATACGTACCGAGCCCAGATCGGCGCTTAGCCGCAACGTCAACCCGTCCTGGGTCTCGAGTTGACCGGTGCGCTGGTCAAAGGCGTGCGGCGTTACCGGTTCGCCCGGTTTGGTGTGCTCGAGAGCATCAAACTCCGCGGCGGCCTTCATGCGATTAGCAAAGGCAAAAACACAAAAAATAATCGCCAAAGTGCAGAGCCACGGCGCACTGCAAAAAATCCCGCCTGGAAATTTGCTTTTGTAGTGGAAAGAAGCTTTCATTGATGAACTAAATCTCGCTGGTCACTACTGCGGTTCTCGTGGCCCAATCTGCCGCAACGCCGCCGCGCTGCGCAACCGCACATAGCGGCTGGGATCGCGCTTTTGCAGCTCTTCCAGAGTGTGAATCACTTTCTCCACGGAAGCGTCCGAGATCATCGCGTTGGAATCGCCTGACGAACTCGCCTGCATGTCATCGGACTGCTCATCCAAATTTTCTGGCGCGCCTGCAAGTTTGGGATAGGAAACCACATTTGAGCCCTGCGACTCATGTTCCAACGAGTGCACCAGCATATTCACAACTTCCACGCGCACGCCCGGATTCGCATCATGCGCCAGCGCATCAAGCAGGGCTTCTCGCACGGCATCCTCTGAAGCCGAATCTCGCAGCGCTTCCAGCGCCTTCATGCGTACCGCGGGATTCTGATCTCTCCGCGCGGCCAACAAGAGGGCCTTACGCACTTGCGCATCTCGCGCCTGCGCTTTGAGCGCATCCAGACAATCCAGCCGCACACCGGCATCGAAGCGCTCGCCGTTTTCCACCACGTACGTAAGTACCCGGCGCATGTTGCTGTCATCCACATTCCCGGAAAGCACCATGGGCTGCTCGGCGCGCAATTGCAGTTGCACCGTACCAGGCGCGGCATTTGGCCATGGCGCAAGATTAATTCCCGCCACCGCCATTTTGGAAAGCTGCTCGTCGGTAAGTTTTTGCGAAGCCAGGACGTTTACCGCGCGGCCATTGTTGCTCCCGGGAAGTCCGCTCTGCAGCCAGGGCATCACTTCCGCGCCCAACAAAACGCCAAAGAAAATCAGCATTGCGCCGCTCCACGCCGGTCGCAAAGCCATCCAGCGGCGCACCCAGCCGAATGGCTGCCAATGCTCGCGTACCGGCGTTACCGAAAGATCGTCAAGCGTTTCGGCCAGTTGGCTGCGGCATTGCGACAGCAGCGCATCCGCGGAATCGACTTCGCGTGCCGGCGGATTCGCAGCCCCCATCGCTTCCCACAAAGCTCGCTCACCCTCGAGTTGTTCCGCGCACAAGGCGCACACCGCAAGATGCTCATCGATCATCTTGCGTTCTTTCTCGCTGACCTCATCGCAGGCGTAGAAAACCAGAATGGGGGCAACGTCGCCGCAACGCGACTTTTTATCCAGCGCGCTCATCGTAGCTCTCCCAATGCATGCCTGAGCTTGCGCGTCGCGCGGAACAGCGAGTTCTTCACCGTCTCTTCGGTGGTTCCTAGCGCATCACCGATCGCGCGCAGCTTCAGCCCCTGATAATGCTTCATCTCAAATACGATGCGCTCGCGAGGTGAAAGGCGTTCCATCGCGGTTGCGATTCGCGCCTTGATCTCTAGTCCAAACATGGTGCGTTCAGGATCGAGGGTGGGCCGGTGTTCCCGCTGCCGCTCGAAAAAGTCGGTGATGCCCTCGTCGTGGTGCGCGTGATTCGTTTCCGGCGATTGATCTTCGGGCCGCGCTTGCCGGCGGCGCAAATGGTCGAGGCACACGTTGGTTACGATGCGGTACAGCCAGGTATAAAAGCTGCATTCAAAACGGAATCGATGCAAGTTGCGGTAAACCTTGAGGAACGCTTCTTGATAGACGTCGCGCGCGTCTTCCGGCCGCTTCATCAAATTCAGCGCCAGCCGTAAAACGTCCCGGTCGTAACGGTG
>Ga0209625_1000411_pt1 | contig 11092 bp, 10 predicted proteins | sample JacPin_JW_Ref_M2_FD_187960 | JGI IMG/M metagenome (GOLD analysis project Ga0209625, IMG submission 187960) | Forest soil microbial communities from Algoma, Ontario, Canada - Jack Pine, Ontario site 1_JW_Ref_M2 (SPAdes) (version 2) | ecosystem: Environmental > Terrestrial > Soil > Boreal...
AATGTAAAATGTTGCAAATAGCCAGGGGCGTAGCTCAGTGGTAGAGCAGCGGCCTTTTAAGCCGAAGGTCGTGGGTTCGATCCCCACCGCCCCTACCATAAGTCACCGTTGAATGCGTTGGCCTAACTCGCCAAGGCCCGTTCTTTGATGGCATAGAAAGGGAGTTTTCCGTCGTCCGTCAGGGAACGAGCATTTCAAAGCATGCGCGTTCAGTCGTAGTTACCCCTCTCGCACCTCGTCAATCTGGGTCAACTTCGATGTGGCGTCGATGACGCCCGCTTGATAGCGGTGCTCTTGCTTGAAGTCCATCATCATAGGGAAAGGTCCACGACGTTTGAATTCGAAGTTTCATTGATGAAGGGAAAGGCGGGCCGGTGGCGTTGCACACGCCCACATAAAAATTAGTGTCGTTATTGATGATGCCAAATGCCGTTCCACTCCGAACCCTCAGGCAAAGCTCGTCGGGCCGTGAGGCTAGGAATGTAGCCAGGTGTGGGCTACGAAACTCGCGTTCGATGCATCGAATCTTCAAGTACAGTAGAGACTGGATGAACGTGAGGAGCGTAGAGAGAATGAGTGGATTCATTTCCGGCATGGCATTGAAGGAATCTAAGAACATAGGAGTCAGAGCGCTTTTGATGATTGCGTGTGGTGCGCTCGCGTTGCCCATGGCCGCGCAGCAGCGAGGGCCGTTGCCGCCACCGCCCCCTGGCACGGTCGCTCCTTCCAGTGTGCCTGGGGACCCAGCGAAGACAAATGCTGCCCGGCAAGAAACGTCCTCTCATATCACCAATGAGCAGACAGCGCTTCCGGTGGAGCAAATCGTCCAGAAATTCACGGAGCACGAGGAGGAGTACCGCAAGGAGCGCGATAACTACACGTACACGCAATTCTTCGTGTTTCAGACGATCGACCAGGACGGCCAGGTGGACGGCGAGTATCGCATGACCAGTGACATCCTATTTACCCCGGCGGGGAAGCGCTTTGAAAAGGTTATCGAAGCGCCGGCATCGACGATCCAGCGCATCACCATGGAGCAGCAAGATTTTGACGACATCGAAAAGGTGTGGCCGCTCGTGCTGACGCCTAACGAACTGCCAAAGTACGACGTTAAGTATATCGGCCGGGAACGGGTCGACGAGCTGGGCACCTATGTTTTTGACATCGAGCCAAAAAAGCTGGAAAAAAACCAACGCTACTTTCAAGGCCGCATTTGGGTGGAAGACCGGGACCTGCAGATTGTCAAGACCCGCGGAAAGGGCACAGGTTTGATGAAGAAAAAACAAGACAGTGCCTACCCCTTGTTTGAAACGTTTCGAGAGAATATCGAAGGCCGCTTCTGGTTCCCTACCTACACTCGATCCGATGACACTCTGCACTTCAAGACTGGTCCTGATGTGCGTATTCGGGTGTCGGTTCGATACTCAAACTACAAGCGGTTCGGTTCAACCATCAAGATCGGAAAAGCGACGCAGGTGGACCCGGAGAAACCGTAAAGACGGGAAGATGAATTCGTGTTCTAGCGTCTGCTGAGCCAAACAAGTGTAACCCCCGCGCAAACGATAGCGACGCCGAGCCAGCGCTGCGGGCTGATGCGTTCGTGCAAGAACAACATGGCGCCTAAGGCGCCAGCCGCGTAGCTCAGGGCGGTCACTGGAACGACGAAACTCACGTTTTCGATGGAGAGCATCGCCAAAAGCGAGAAGAAGGCCAGCGTCATCATCGCGATACCAATCCACATCCAACCCACGCGCATCGCGCGAAAAACAAAACCAACCAACGCGGCCGGCCGGAAATCGTGAACTTCGCCGACCACCTTCATTGCGCGGGAAACACACAGCTCCCCGCCGGTGCCTGCAGTAACAATAATAAACAGGAATAAAAACTCCGGCACGTTTACGGTTCCTCCGTAGATCGCGGATGCGTATGCCCGACTACAAAAACGCCCACGCAGATCACCAATATGCCAATCCAGCGCAGCGGAGGCACAGCTTCTCCCAAGAGAAAATAACTCAGCATGGCCACCACGGCGTAGGAAAACGACGAGGCCGGCTGAACGTAGCTGTAATCCGCCCAAGTGAGAACGAGCATGTAGGCGACAAAGAACGTGAGCAAGCAGGCGATCCCGAGCCAGATGTAGCCTGAAGTGATGATGCTGGCAAGAACATGAAAAATATCGCCTGGCACCCAGTTTTTGGCGGAGCCAATCCCCTTCATACCCTTGCTGAGCAGGACGTTGCCGAGTGGTGCAAATAAAACGATGAAAAAAATAAGGACGTAGGTTTTCAGGTGCAGGCCGGGAGAATCTTTCATACTGTCTCTGCTTCGCTCCTTGCATTGCCTTTTGAAAGTGCGAGCATGGCGTTTGAAGCTATGCGCGCTGGGTTCTCGGCGAATGCCGTCGTGCATCCAGGAGTGAAGAAACCCACAAGGAAGTCAACGTTTCACAGATCATTCGAAATTGATCTTACCCGATGTTTCAGTCAGACCAAAGCCCCGGGCAGCGAAATACTTCATTTTTTGCTATGCTTTTTCGATAGAAGCAATCGTTTAGGGCGCCTCAGTATCGACGTAGCGGTGTGGCACATTCTTAGTGCGCGAGGTGCAATGATTTCGAAAGCTGCCGATTACTTATTTCTTACTGTAGCCGCCGCGCCGTTCATCTATTACCTGCTGGTTCTCTATTGCTCCTGGCGTTTTTTTCGAGGTTCGAAGGACCAGTTGCCAGGAAATTCGGACTTTGTGCCGCCGGTCAGCAATTTGAAGCCCGTCCGGGGATTGGACCCCGAAGCATACGAAAACTACGCGAGTTTCTGCCGCCAGGATTATCCGGACTATGAGCTGATTTTTTGCGTCGGGGACCGCGATGACCCTGCAGTGCCGGTTTTAGAAAAATTGATGCGTGATTTTCCTGAACGCCGAATCCGCTTGCTTTTTGGCTCCGGACGCGTGGCCATCAACGACAAGGTGGCCAAGCTGGTAAGGATGGTGAACGAGGCGGAAAACGAGTTTCTGGTCATCAGCGACAGCGATGTCCGCGTCGAGCCGAATTACTTGCGCACCGTCGTCGCTCCGCTTTGTGACCCCAAAGTCGGTTGCGTGACTTGCTTCTACCTGTCCATCCACGATGCATCGTTCGCGCAGCATCTGCAATCCATCGGCATGTATTCCGACTTCTATCCCGGAATTTTGGTCGCTCGGCAATTGGATGGAATTAAGTTCACCCTGGGACCGACCATTGTTACAACCCGTTCGCGCCTTGCTGGATTTGGCGGATACGAGGCAATTGAAAACAAGCCTGCCGATGATCTTCTGGTCGGCCGTTTGATCGCGCAACAAGGCTTTAAAGTCGAACTGCTTCCCTACGCGGTGCAGACCGTACCAGACTATGATTCGCCCCGTGCGCTCTTCAGCAAGCGAATCCGTTGGATGACGGTGATGCGGCACATGCGTCCTTGGGGACATGTGGGGCTTGCATTTACGCAAGGTTTGCCATGGTGTTTGACCGTCGCTCTCACCCATCCTTCCACAGGAATCGCTCTCGCGTATCTGGGAGCCTATGCGGGGCTTCGCGTTGCGATGACCTGGCTCATCGGTGTTTGGGGATTGCAGCAGGCTGGACTTTGGAAAAAGATGCCGCTCATCGTCGTTTGGGATGCCACGGCGTTCGTGATCTGGTTGCTGACCTTTGGGCGCAGCAGCATTCGGTGGCGCAACGTGGACTACAGGATTCGAGAAGGAATGCTTGTGCCCGCCGCCCCGAGTCCTGCTCAGAATTCTCCACAGTGAGGCCCGGGCTGAGCAGCGTCCTACGCCTTCTTTGCCTTTGCCACTGCTGAAGCTGCAAGATCCGCGCGCGGTTCCGGCGCAGCGGATTTCGACGGCATACTCATCTGCATGCGGCGGTCGTTCTTCGGTTCACGCCAGTTCACCTGCGGCAGCATCAGCGAAGCATCCACCCGGTCTCGGTACTTTACGGCGATGTTCATGAGTGAATCCAGCAGCGCATCCGACAAATTGTGCGGTTGCAGGCCCAGATCGACCAGCTTCGAGTGTTTTGCGTTGTAGTAGTGCTGCTCCGCCTCCACGCGCGGGTCGGGAATGTGGTCGATCTCCACGGCGACGCCGAGTTTTCTTGCGGCGGACTCTACTAGATGCGCCAGCTCCAGGATGGAAAACTGTTCCGTGAATTGATTGTAGACCCGGCACTCGCCTCTGGCCGCCGGGTTGTGACAAGCGATCTCGACGCAACGCACCGTGTCCCGAATGTCGAGGAAACCGCGCGTCTGTCCGCCCTTCCCGTAAACGGTGAGCGGCTGGCCGATGGCCGCCTGCACGCAGAAACGATTAAGGACGGTGCCGAAAACGTCGTCATAATCGAACCGATTGATCAATGCCTCATCGAGCGCGGCTTCGTCCGTCATCGTCCCGTAAACGACGCCCTGATTCAGGTCCGTAGCACGAATGCCCCAGATCTTGCACGCAAACATCATGTTGTGGCTGTCGTGCACTTTCGAGAGGTGATAAAAAGATCCCGGTTGCTTCGGGAAGGGAACCACGTCCTTACGGCCGTTGTGTTCGATGGCGATATAACCCTCTTCGATATCGATGTTGGGCGTCCCGTATTCTCCCATCGTCCCCAGCTTGATCAGGTGACAATCCGGCAAAAACTCGCGAATGCCGAAAAGCACGTTCAGTGTCCCCACGACGTTATTCATCTGGGTGAAGACGGCGTGCTTCCGGTCGATCATCGAGTAAGGGGCGGAGCGCTGTTCGGCGAAGTGGACCACCGCCTCCGGTTCGAATGACTGAAACGTGGAAGCGAGGAAGTCATAGTCGGCGACGTCGCCAACGAACAGCTCGATGGTCTTTCCGGTCAGGTTCTGCCAAACCCGAACGCGATCCGTCAACGGACGAATGGGCGTCAGCGTCTGAGCGCCAAGCTCGTGGTCCCAAAGGCGCCGCAGAAAATTATCAACGATGGCAACCGAATGGCCCTTTTGCGACAAATACAGAGCCGTCGCCCAACCGCAATAGCCGTCCCCGCCGAGCACAGCAATCTTCATGTACCCTCCTCAGGGCAAATCTCTCTCTTCAATTCTACGGCAATTCGAACTGCGAGCAACTCTCCCTTGAATGCGCGGCCGGCAGACAGGAGCGCCGGGCAAAAACCCATTTGAGCTGGACTTTCTTTTTTTACCTGTATACCCAGGTCTTTGCAAGCGGGTTCTTGGTAGCTGCTTGCAAATGGTGCATCAACTCTATCAGGCTAGCGCGTTCCAAAGGATGGTTAGTAAGAATCAGTTTTCCACCCGCTGCAGCGACAACTTCAAGATGCTCCTGGCCAACCAGATCTTCGAATTGCTGGAGTCTCGGCTGGTAGGTCACAAGATAGTAGCGCTGCGAGTCGAGCCACAGCCTCTTGAATCGGGTGTCGTCAATGAAGATGTCCGGAGCGCCCGGTGCGTACGAGCCGTATTCCAGATTGAAATAACGCCCATTCAAAATCAGCACGTCGCGCTCTACATAAAAGGTCATGGAAGACAGAGCCCAGTAATTATGGTCCACGATCAGCTTTCCCTCAGGCGACTTCAGCAGTGCTTCGGCGAGCGGGCGGGACGATAAAAACGGATCGAATACCACCATCGCCAGCCGCGCAGCGTGGAAAAAAAACACCATCATCAGCGCGGCTGCCAGGAACGAACGCAGATCGACCCAACGGGACATGGCAAGGGCGCCTCCCAGCAAAGCTATTGCCGCGACCGCCAGCGGGAGGCGCAGATAGGCGAAGGAATCGAACGTAAGGTCCATCATGTGGCCCAGGGACAGGGTATAGACACTGGGATGATGGCTCAGCGCGGAAGAGATGTCACCCGGCGCGGGAACATTTCTAACCAGAAAAAAAATGGTGATGCAGGCGAGTCCCGCGCAGCCAACAACCAGGGAAAGTACGCGAGTTCCACGCCGAATCCAATCACCGCCCTCAGCCATCGCCGAGCCCAGCAGCAAGGCCAGCGCGGGATAGCAGGGCATCGAGTAATACTCCTGCGTCGTGGAAAACGTGAAGAACACCAGGATAAATCCCGTCCAGCATATCGCCAGCAGGCGTGAGCGGCCTGCGCGGTCGATGGGATTGAAGGAAAGCCTGGCGATGGCAGGGAAGTACACGCTCCACGGGAATAGCCACAGAAAATGGAGGAGCCAGAACCACAGCCGTGGGACCGTATTGTAATCGCGAGGATAGCGCAGATTGAGGAATCGCAGGACCTGCTCGTTGATAAAATAAAACCAGAGAAAGCCGTGGTATTCGCCCGGACCGGCGTGCAGCGAAAGCGAAAAATAGGGCGGATTCCGAAGCGTGGCAAGAATGTGCCAAGGCGCGGCAACAAGGAGTGCAATGAAAATACCGCTGATGGGACGCAGCCGCTTCCAGGTTCGAGCGGCAAAAAATTGCCTGGTCATCAAAAGATAGAGCAGTCCGGCAGCCACCGGGAAAACCGCGCCAATCAAACTTTTCAACAGCACCCCAGTCCCTATGCTGGCGGCGAGAACGAACGCCCAGCGCTGCGGGTGCGGCTCCTCTTCGTCCAGGGCGCGCAGGAATGCCCACATCGCCAACGCGATGGTGAGCGTTAGAGTCACATCGGGGATAACGATGCGCGTGAATAGGAAGAGGCCGGCGCACGTGGCAATACACAAGCCCGCGCACAAACCGGCTCTCCGCCCGAACGCCCATGCACCGAAGGCACAAGTCAGGCAGGCCAGTCCGATTGCCGAAAGCGCGAAAGGGATGCGTGCCGCCCAGTCATGAACGCCAAAAATCTTGAAGGAGACGGCCATCGGCCAGTAAAACATGGCCGGTTTCTCGAGGAAGACGATGCCATTAACACGCGGGGTCACCCAATCCCCGGAGCTAACCATGTTTCTTGAGATTTGTGCCACGGCCGCATCGACGTCGTCCATCAGCGACGGCGGCGACACGCTACAACCCAGATAGACCGCTCCGGCAACCAGGGCAACGATCAGGTATATGAGCCTGCTTTTACTTGTAAGAACGCTTGCGCCGTCGCGTCCGACGACGCTTGTATTCGCCATCTTTTCATCCATTGAAAGAGGATCATCAAGCCCCAGAGGTGATACCCCACGTTTGCTTTTCTTTCCAGATGCCGGGTCAAGAAGTTTTCAACGGCAGCGCCTCGAAATAGGTGCCCGTATTCCGCGATTCCCTCCCGCAAGGAATCGACGAGCATCGGCCGCAGAGGGCCGCGGAGCCATTCATGCGCGGGGATGTCAAACCCCGTCTTCTTGCCGGCCAGGATCGAGGCTGGGAGTTTGTTTTTGCGCAATTCACTCAAGACGAGTTTCTGCTGCGATCCACGAATCTTCAGGTGCGCGGGCAGCTTGGCCGCGAACTCCACGATGCGATGATCGAGGAACGGCGGACGCACTTCGACGGAATGAGCCATGCTCATGCGGTCGCTTTTCACCAGAATGTCGTCGGCCAGATAATATTTCTGATCGAACCACAGGAAGTGCGCCAGAGCGTCGCGGGTTTTCGGCAGTTCGTCTACTTCATCCAGGAGTTGGTGAAAAGCACTGGGAAGCGGCCGGCGAAGCAGCGATTGCTTTTCCTCGTCCGAAAAAGTTCCGTTCCAGTATACGTGAGCGTGGCTCGGCTCCAGCAGGCTGCCCTCCAAGAATCGCTTCAGCTTGTATTCGAAGCTGATTTTCTCGTCCGAAACGGGCCAATGGCTGACTCCGGCCAGCGCCGTCTGCAGGAGCGGGCGAGGAATCCTCCTCGTCCAGTTGGCAAGCATGTCTGCGCGGCAGGTGATGTATCCTCCGAATAGTTCGTCAGCGCCTTCGCCGCTCAACGCCACCGTCGTCTTGGACTTGCACAATTTCGACAGAAACCAGACGGGTAAAGAACCCGCATCCGCGCTCGGCTCGTCCGAATAATAGGCGAACTCCTCAATCGCGCCGCATAGGTCTTGCGCCGGAGTTAAATCCAGTTGCTGGTGGTCCGTTCCGTACTGCCGCACGGCGCGATCGATGAATTCTGACTCGTCAAAACTTCGTCCGCGAAATGAAATCGAGAACGTTTTCAACTGCGAAGCGGTGGCTCTTGAGGCGTAGTGCAGGATGGTCGTCGAGTCCATTCCGCCGCTGAGCCAAATCCCTAGCGGAACATCCGAAATCATATGCTCGCGCACCGATTGCTGCAGCAAGCTGTCGAGTTCTTCCTTTGCTGTTTCCAGTGTGTAATTGGACGGCTGCGTGAAAGGCAGTTTCCAATATGCAGCCGAAAATGTCTTTCCGTCGTTCCACTCCAGCCAGTGTCCCGGCGGAAGCTTTTCGATTCCTTCCACCAGAGTCCAGGGGCACGGCACGTAGTTCAGCGAGAGATAACAATCAAGGCCGGGAAGACTCAGCCGGCGTTCGATTTCCGGATGGATAAAAATCGCTTTCAGCTCGGAGCCAAAAAAAAGATCTTCGCCTTGACGTGTGATGTAGAGCGGTTTGATTCCCATGCGATCGCGCGCCAGAACAAGGCGTCTCGCCGACTTTTTCCACAATGCCACCGCGAACATTCCGCGCAACTTCGCCAGGCATTCCTTGTCCCACTGCATGAACGCGCGAAGAACGGTTTCCGTATCGGAATGCGATTCGAATCGATGCCCGAGGTTTTCCAGCTCCATCCGTATTTCGACGTGATTGTAGATCTCGCCGTTGAAGGCGATTCCGAAATCCCCGTCCTCCGAAAGAATCGGCTGGTTCCCGGAATCCAGGTCGATGATTTTCAGGCGAGCCGCGCCCATCGAGAAAAGGCTGGATTGAAAAACGCCTTGCTGGTCCGGTCCCCGATGGATCAGCGTTGCGGTAGCCTCCTGAATCCGCCGTGGAGGAGGGGTCCAGTTCTTATGCGTGTATCCTACGATTCCGCACAACTCTTTGTACCTCGCGGAGCGCCGTTCGAATGTTTAGACGCTCTTCCAATCATCGTAACGAGCTTCGGGAGACTTACGTTCCGCCGCTCACTGCCGCTTCCGGCAATGCACGGTTCGAATCGTTGCGCCTTTCGAACTGGCGAAACAAACAGAAGGAATGCAAATACGATTCACTTCGATTGTAGCTGCTGCCCTCGCCATGGCGCAACGCGGATCGCCAGCAAATTTGAAAATTTGCATGCTATTCGGCAACGGCAGCTTTGGTGCGGCAGACGGTCGCAAGCCCTGTCCAACTGTACCCGCGATGGGAGCGGAGCGCGGCATCCCGGAAGCCCGATGCCATCCAGGGCCTGACTTCATCTTCACGCAAGTAATAAGCAACCGGCGTCACGAGTTGATCGAAAACGTTGGCGTGAATCTCATCGAACGGGTAGTGATACAGCGCAGCGAAATAATCGCCGTAAGGAAGTCTCGCGGGGCCTTTACCATTCGAACGCGGGCGATAGAAAAGTTTTATGACGGCCCAAAGCGCCACGGCAGGCGGAATGGAGGCAATCCGCAGAAAGGACGCGGGCAATCGCGAAGTGATCGCTTTGCGCACGGGATCCACGTACCGGGTGATCCATTCGTTTCCTTCCTGGCCGTAAACCCAAAAGGCCACCCGTCCGCCTTCCCGCGCTCGCGAGGCCAAGCTCGCAAAACCCGCCGCGGGGTCCGGCAAATGGTGCAGAACACCAACGGAAAATGCCAAGTCAAAAACGGGGCGAACAGGCGGGTTCAGCAAATCGCCGATAACGACGTGGGCGTTCGGGAATTGCCGGGTATGCGCGAAGGCGACGAATGCGCTCTCGCCCAAATCCAGGGAGACAATTGCCTTGGCACTATGCGAAGCCACGATGGCGGTGTGGCGTCCCTTCCCGCATCCTCCTTCGAATACGATCTGGTCCGCGAAATCCCCGGCAGCGAGCGGGGCCACCCAGTCGAAAAATTCCTGTTCGTAGTAGTCGCGAAGATCGCTCCAGCGCGTCCATTCCTCCGCGAAACGTGAGGCCGTCTCGAGTTTAACGCTGGCGAGGTTTGCGGGGAGGAGAATCGGCACGCCGTTGCGGATGGAGAATTGTGAAGGGCAGCCGCGGCAGGCGAGGGTGCCCGCCATGATATGGCCGTCCTCGGGCGTGCGGCACGCATCGTTGCTCAGGGACAATTCTCCAGCGCAATTGGGGCACACAATGAAATTCAGGGCTTCGGGTCGCATCTCTGTAGTGAAAATCCATCATACACCAAGCCTGACGGAGCAGTCTCAAGCCCCGACTCCAGGCAGAGTAAGAAGCAAGGCCTTTATGCCGTTCCAAAGAATCTGGACACCGATGCAAACGAGGAGAAACGAAGAGAGCCGCAAGATGATGCTCATCCCGGTATCGCCGATGATCGCGGCGAGGCGATGGGCGAAGCCGTAGCAAAGATAAATGCTCAGTGCCACGAGCGCCGACGCGATCACCGCGGCGAGAATCGGAAGAAGATTTTGGCCGAGGTGGCGCGGTTCGTTTGCGCCGAGCGTGATGGCCATGGAAATCGAGCCGGGACCGACGGTAAGCGGGAGGGTCAGCGGATAAAAAGCGCTGCGAGAAATGTCCTTCATGTTCACTTTTTTCTGAACGGCCGGGCCGCGATCCACTTCTTCTTTACTCTTGAGCATGGCCCAGCCGTTGGAGATGACAATCAGGCCGCCGCCCACCTGCACAACTGGAATAGAGATCCCAAAGAATTCCAGAATGTGCGTACCGACGAGAAACGAGGCAATCAAGAGAACGAAACTGTTCATTGCGACTTGGCGGGCGAGAATTCTGCGCGCGGAGTCGGGATACTCGCGAGTCAATAGGAGAAAGACCGGGCTGCCGCCGAGGGGATTCACGATGGGAAAGAGGGCGCTGAGGATCAGCAAGGTGCCTTTGGTGAATTCCAGCAAGGGTCCTCCGGAGAGGAGAGTATAACTTGAAGCGAAGGTACGCCAGTTTTCTGGTTGAATCGAGGGACACCACCCCGTGTTTTTTGTAAGTGTCATTTAGGGCCTGCGGCCCGCGAAACTTTATGAAAATCCCTCAACGTCAGGCAACGTAGAGACTCTTGAAGCTAACTCCTTTGAA
>Ga0209625_1000412_pt1 | contig 11091 bp, 9 predicted proteins | sample JacPin_JW_Ref_M2_FD_187960 | JGI IMG/M metagenome (GOLD analysis project Ga0209625, IMG submission 187960) | Forest soil microbial communities from Algoma, Ontario, Canada - Jack Pine, Ontario site 1_JW_Ref_M2 (SPAdes) (version 2) | ecosystem: Environmental > Terrestrial > Soil > Boreal...
AGCGCAACGCAAAGACCCTCTTGCGCAAGGCGCAAGGCGATGGCCGAGCCGATCAGGCCGGCGCCAACGACGATGGCATCATGCGAGGGCATGTATCCAGTTTATCAAGACAGCCAGGCCTCGCGAATGCGGATCAAAGGCAGCGCGAATCTAGAATGATTTGACTAGTTGAACAGAGAGGACCTGGGCTTTTTGCGCCAGGTTCTGGGCACGCACCCAATCGCCCGTACGTATCGCCTCATGGGCCTGAGAGAGGAATCCGGCGATTTTCCCGACCAGATCATTCTGTGAGGCGCTGAGCTGGCGGCCATAAGCGACTTGGAGATTGCGTTCGGCGACACGGATATCGTCGGTGGTCGTGCGAACCGCGGCGGCCTGGTCTTTGGCTGAAAGCTCCGGAGCAATCTGGATTGGCTCCGGCTCAGGTTCAGCTTTCGGGGCAACTGCCTCGGCTTCTACAGGAGCCCGGGGACGCGGCTGGTCAGCCACAGCAGGCACGGGTTGCGCCGGCGGCTGGAGGTCGGGTGGCTCGACGGGTGGCTCGGGCGGCTGTTGAGTCACCACGGTTGGCTGTGGGAACGGTTCCGTATCGGGCGGAGTCGCGACGGAAGGCGGAGCGGCGCGAACAATATTTCGACGGCAGCCACCTAGTCCGACAGCCGCGAGGCACACGAGAACAACGAGAATCTTCCGGTGTAGCTTCATGATGCGTTCCGTGCCAGCGCCCCGTTTGCCTCCCGGAAGCGCGAAACTGCGGGCTCTACGGGGCGCGCCAGAGGTAATTCGATGCGAAAAGTCGTTCCGCGTCCAACTTGAGAGTCAAAATCGATAGAACCGTCGTGCAATTGTATTGCTTTATAGGCGCTGGCAAGGCCAATGCCGCTGCCGCCAGGCCGCGTGGTGAAGAATAATTGAAACACACGACCGCGATTTTCCGGAGTAATACCTTGGCCGGTATCTTCGATCCGAATTTCTGCCGATTCGCCGCGGCGCTCAAGGCCGAGCGTGAGCGTGCCGCCCGACGGCATAGCCTGAATGGCATTGAAAACCAGATTGAGAAGCGCTTGAGTAAGAAGGGGCCGGTCGACGCGGACCGGCGGAAGATCCGCATACTGCTTTTTAAGCTGCACGTGCCCGCGTTCCATCTGAGGGCGCGCAATTCCGCTCACTTCGTCGAGCAGTTCGTCGAGATTGGTTTCCTCGAGCCGCAGTTCCTGTGAGCGCATGAAATCGAGGAAGCGTTTGACGACCGAATCCAAACGATCGATTTCGCTATCCAACACAGCTACGGCTTGCCTGGGCACGCCATCGCCGGGGGGCAGACTCTCCTTGAGATTCTCCAGCCAAAGGCGCATGGAATTCAGCGGATTTTTCACTTCGTGGGCCACGCCGGCAGTGACGCGGCCGAGCGCGGCGAGACGCTCGGAAACCTGCAATTGCCGACTGATCGTCTCTAAGGACTGGAGGTCGCGCAAGGTGACCAGAGCGCCCATGCGTGTACCGCGTTCGCTGATCACTTGCACGCTCACGCCGATGCGTTGTGGCGGCAAACCGGGATCAGAAGCTGGGATATCAACCTCGGCGGCTGCTACAGCTTCAAATTCGTCTTCAACCAGAACGAGAGCCGAACGCATAGGGTGACCTGGAGGGAAGATTTCGCTCGCTTTGCGGCCCAGCAATTGGTCAGCGGGTGAGCCCAGAAAATTTTCCACGGCTGGGCTGACCATTACGGCGCGCCCATCGCGCGTGAACAGCAGCAGGCCGTCTTCCAGGCCGCCGAGAATCTGGTCCAGATTTTCTCGCAGCGTGCTGAAGATTTCGCGCACTCCTCGCAACTGCAATCCGATCTGACTGATTTTGGTGCTCACTTGCCCGAACTCATCCCCACGCTCGAGCGGCTTTTGGTCGAATTCGCCTCGTGAGATGCGGTCCAGTTGCGCGGAGATGCGTTCGACAGGCGCGAGTATGGCCGTGCTCACCACGGCCGCCAGAAACACTGATGCCAGCACCGAAATGAGCGCCAAAAGAATGGCCGAACGCAGCGCCGGAGTGATCTCGATAGCCAAAAGGCCGGTGTGCAAGGCGACGCGAATTTCACCAAACGGCACCTGACGCCCTGGAGGGCCGAGTTTGAACGGATCGGAGACGTCATAGGCCTGCGGCGCGCCGTAGATCAATCGGAGCTGTTGGGTGAACCCCGCACCGACGAGTTGACTGAGAGGTGGACGCGGAAGTACTTTGCGGCCCGGCAGCGATGCATCGCTCGAGATCAGGGCGGTTCCGTCGCGATCGATGATGGTTACTTCATAGACTAGGAAAGAGTTGCCCACCTCGGCATCAATCAATGAAGTGAGCGCGGAGTTCTGATCCAGCGCGTTGCGGACGTATTCTCGAACATCCTCGGGGCGATTCGAGGCCGGCAGCTGTCCTTCGTTGGCCGCTTCGGCAAGCGCATTCTGGGCTTGGAAAAAGACCTGCTGCGCGACGAGGTTCGCGCGGCCATCGGCTTGGTCGATCACCTGGCGGGTCAGAGTCAATACGTGAAGCCAGGAAGTTACACCCACCACCATCAGCACCAACAGAGAGATGGTCAAGGTGATTTTGGTTTTCAAACGCAGGCGCATTTTCGAACTCAGCGGTTCTCAGCCCGGCCAGCTTCGTATTCTTTCAGCTTATTATGCAGGGTCTTTAGGCTAATTCCGAGAAGTTCCGCCGCACGTGTCTTGTTATTGGTCGCGGCGAGGGTCTGCAGAATGAGTTCGCGTTCCATGGCGTCCACCGTCGTGCCCAGAGGGAAACGCAGAGAAGAGAGTTCGGAAGCGGCTGTGGCGTGGGTACGGCCGAAATCCGTGGGAAGATGGCCGCGGCCGATAAGGTCCCGGTCACACACGATAACGGCGCGTTCGAGCACATTGCGCAACTCGCGGACGTTTCCCGGCCAAGCGTAATTGTGAAAAAGCTCGCTGACTTCAGCATTAATGCCTCGAACCTGCCGGCTGTGTTTGACATTAAGGTCACGCAGGATGTGCTCGACGAGCGGCGGGAGATCCTCCTTCCGATCGCGCAGGGCGGGCAGATGAATGTGAAAAACGTTGAGACGGAAATAAAGGTCCTGGCGAAGCTGGCCGTGCGCGACGGCCTGCTCGGGATCCTTGTTCGTAGCCGCTAGGACGCGCACATCCACAGGCGTTTCGACCTTGCTGCCCAATCGCCGGACCTTGCGGTCTTCCAGGACGCGCAACAATTTGGCCTGTGTGGGCGCGGGCATTTCGCCGATCTCGTCCAAAAGCAGCGTGCCGCCGTCGGCAAGTTCAAAACAGCCGATGCGGCGTTCCGCCGCTCCCGTGAAGGCACCTCGTTCGTGTCCAAAAATTTCGCTTTCCATCAGAGATTCCGGAATGGCAGAACAATTGATCGCGATAAAGGGCCGGTCGTTACGAGGCGAAAGCTGGTGGAGAGTGCGGGCGAGAATTTCCTTCCCGGAACCCGTTTCGCCGGTGATCAGCACGGACGCCGACGAGGGAGCGACCTGCTCGACCAGGCGCATGACCTCCTGCATCGGTCTCGCGCCTCCGATGAGTTCGCCAATGCGTCCCGCTTCCCTTAGCTGCCGTCTCAGTGCCGCCACTTGCTGCTGATCGCGGGCCTTTCCCAGGGCACGGTTGAGCAGGGCCCGCAGAATCGCCCCTTTGAGGGGCTTTTCGATATACCAGAAGGCGCCTGCGTCGATGGCGGCGACGGCGCGCTCCTCACTGCCCTTTCCGGTAATAATGATCGCCGGAACCGAGGCGAGCTCGTCTCTGAGCCGCTCAACAAGGCTTAGCCCGTCCATCCCGGGAAGCTCAACATCCGCAATCAGGACGGCGGGATGATAGTCCGAGAAGCGAGCCAGGGCATCTTCCGCGCTGGAAACGCCCAGAACCTCCAGGCCCCATTTTTGGAGCAGGGCCTCATAACCGCGGCGCGCGTTTTCTTCGTCCTCGACGATCAGGATGCGATCGCCCGGCTTACTCTGATCCGTCGGCATAATTCCTTTCGGCTGGCACGGATTGAATCTACCAGCCGAAGGCAGGAATGCCAAGCCAGCGCCACCAGTCGCGCCTCAAAGCGGGCCACGAAGGAATGGTGCTCACTCACTCCCGGTCGAGCTGAATGCTGCGCTCGGGAGATGAGGGGCGACCCCGAACATGACATTTGGGGCCCGCGATCCGATGGATGGCATCTGGGGAGTCCGGGTATACATTTTGCCGGTAACAGTGATCGACATAGGCTGTCGCTATATGTTGAATCTGACGAACGCGACCGATCGCGCGGGTTTGTAATTAGACTTGGGTTTAGCAGGTGGCCATTCTAGAGCGAAGATTCCCACATTGGAATTTCGGCCTTTCCCGTTTTTGCAACTCCCATACTCTTCGAAGCTTGTGCGGTGGCGTTGCCGTTAATTGATTGACACCAGTCCCCCTTCGGTATACATCTTCGCTACGCCTTGTAGGCAAACGGTTCTCTTTCAGCAATTTTTCTGCTTCGTTCTGGCACTGGTCGTGCACGTTTTGGAAAGTGATTGTGGATATTGAGCCCAAGCCCGCCAACTTCAAAGCTAGCGCTGTCGGAGTGTCCATTCTAATCGTTGACGACGAGGACGCAACTCGACAGCTATGCCGGGACATCGCTTCGGAAATAGGTCTGGAGGTGCGTACGGCCGCTACGACTGACGAGGCGCTCGAGATATTGGAGCAGTCACCGGTCGACATCGTGGTTACAGATCTCAAGGTTCCGGAATTGGGAGGCATTGAGCTTCTGAAGCACATTCGTACGAACCAACCGAATACTTCGGTGATGATGCTGACACAATACGGGACCATAGAGACGGCTGTTGCGGCGACTCAGCTGGGAGCCAAGGATTACGTGACCAAGCCTTTTCATCTACAGGAACTTCGCACCAAGATCGAACGGCTGGTTCAGAGCGCCGAACTCGACCACGAAAATCGGATTCTTCGGGAGCAATTGCGGACGCGGCCGGGCTTTGGCGGTTTGATTGGCGTCTCGGCAAAAATGCAGCGCGTTTACAAAATGATCGAGAAGGTCAGCCAGCACAAACATCCGGTATTGATTCTTGGCGAAAGCGGAACGGGCAAAGAGTTGGTTGCGCGATCGATCCATTTTCTGGGCATAAGGCAAAATAAGCCGTTCGTTCCGGTGGATTGCTCGGGGCTGGTGGCAACATTGATCGAGTCGGAACTGTTCGGCCACGTGAAAGGGGCGTTTACGGGCGCTCAGCACGCTCGCACGGGCCTGCTAGAGGCGGGCAACGGTGGGACGGTGTTCCTCGACGAAATTGGCGACCTTCCGTTGGATTTGCAGTCCAAACTACTGCGGGTACTGCAGGAACGCGAGATCCGGCCCGTGGGAGGTATAGAACGGGTGCGCATCGATTTGCGCATCATCGCGGCGACGAATCGCGATCTGGAGTCGGCGGCTCGGACGGGCGCCTTTCGGCAGGACCTCTATTTCCGACTGAATGTGGTCCAGATTAAGTTGCCTCCGCTGCGGGAACGTAAGAGCGACATACCGTTGCTGGTTAATTCTTTTCTGGAAAAATTCGGCGACCCCGAGCGGCCCATTCGCACAATATCGGAAGACGCCATGCGGCGGCTGATGGCTTACGACTGGCCGGGAAACGTACGCGAACTGGAGAATGCGGTGGAGCGCGCCGTGGCGCTCGGCTCCGGCCCGATCCTCCACATCGGCGATCTTCCATCGAACTTGCAGCAAGACTCGAACGAAAAGACACTCGACTCGAACGAGCTGACGACAATCGAAGAAATGGAGCGCCGCTTCATTTTGCGCGCCTTGCGCGAAACCAATGGAGACAAGCTGGCGGCTGCACGATTACTGGGCATCGGCAAAACCACGCTCTACCGCAAACTCAAACAATACGGCCCGGAAAGCCTTCCCAACTGAAGAAATTTTCTGCGACTTTCCCGTACGAGGATGTGGGGACATTCCCTTCTACGGAAGCGAGCGGCCTCTTGTGTATCGGAGTGGGAATCCTTGGGCGATCTGAGCGCCGCGCCGAATCGCCAACCTGTTGATTCTGCGAAAATTCGATCCGCTAACGTTTTGTCACTGCGTTGGCGAACACTGTGCAGGAGATTACGCAGGAGAGCTTAATGATCCGCAGAAGGATGTGGCTACGCCATCGCGCGTCGAAGTTGGCTATCGAAGTAGCGACATTCGGAACCGAGGCCCTTTTCGGCTATTGGGGTCCTGGAAATATCCGTCAGCCCCTTATGGTGAGGAATGCGGCATCCTGCGCCACGAGATTCCCGTATGCCGGACAAAGTTAGCACCGCGGGCTTTTCGAATTTGGGAGGGAGTTCGCCGGACCCAGGCTCCCGCGCCGAAGCCGTGCTGGTGACCCTACTCGAATCGGTGGAGTGCGGAATCCTGCTCTTCGGGATCGGCGGCGAACTGTGGGCCGTGAATGACCGTTTCGCCGAAATCTTCGGAGTAGAGGCGGAAAGATTACGCGAATTGACCAGTCTAGAACAAATCGTGGAAAGGGTTGCTCCTCAGTTTGCCGACGGCGATGCCGTCGCAGCGCGATGGCGACAACGGTTTCGCAGCGGAGAGGCCTTCTGGGATGAACTGGAGCTAGCGAAGCCAAAGAAAAAAATCGTGGAACGCTACGCTCGCCCTGTACTCGGCCGTTATAAACAGCCGCTCGGATGGCTGGAAGTGCACCAGGATATCACCAGCCGTCGCCAAATAGAATTGGGCCTATTTCATCATGAACGGCTTGCGGCCCTGGGACAGATGATTTCCGGCATTGCGCATGAACTTAATAATACTCTCACCAGCATTTTCGGCTACGCCCAATTGGTGCGGAAGCGAGCCAGAGGTTTCGAATGGGAGGCGGAAACCCGGTACATCTTGGAAGAGGGCGAGCGCGCCAGACGCATCGCCCGGAATCTTTTGCTTTTCGCGCGTGGAAGCGAAGGCGAACGCACGCGGGTGAACCTAAATGAAATCGTGAAGCGCACGGTCGAGATGCGTGGGCACGAACTCAAGCTCGAGAATATCGGCGTTGAGCTCGATCTGGATGAACAGCTCGCGGAAGCAATCGCCGACGCGGCACAGGTTCAGCAGGTCCTGCTCAACCTTGTTTTGAACGCGGAACAGGCCATCCTACAAGCAAAGGAAAGCGGCCATATATGGATTCGGACGAGATCGATTTCCCCTAGTCGGATAGCGATAGAAGTCGCTGATGATGGACCGGGCGTTCCTCCGGATGTGGTCTTGCGCATCTTCGACCCGTTCTTCACAACAAAGCCGGCCGGCGTGGGGACGGGACTTGGACTCTCGATTGTGTACGGAATCGTACATCAACACGGCGGCCAAGTTTCTGTGGAGAACCGGCCGGGAGGCGGTGCGGTATTCACAGTGGAACTGCCGAGCGCCACAAACTCGTCTGTCAGCGATACGAGGCCTTACTTGATCGGTGCGTCGATATCGGGAGATGTGGCCCGGAAGACAAAAGCGCGGGGCAGCCGAATTCTGGTGGTGGAGGACGAGCCCACAATAGCGCAGTTGATCGCGGATGTCCTAGGCGAAGAGGGGCATTTCGTGGAGACCATTTTGGATAGCCGCCAGGGATTGGATCTGGCGCTAAGGCACTGGTACGACCTCGTCATCTGCGATCTGCGAATGCCGCATCTCGACGGGCGTGCTTTTTATCGGCAACTCGCAAGTTCCGAAAACCCGCTTCAGCACAGGCTGATTTTTGTGACCGGCGATACATTGGCGCCGCGAACGGTAGACTTTCTTCGGAAGTGCGGCTTGCCTTACGTCGCCAAGCCGTTTCTCATCGAGGAATTGAAACAGGCTGTAGCGAGTACTTTGGATAAGACGAGCGACGTACTCGCGGGTTCTCCGAACGATTTGGAACCCGGGGCGCCGCGTGGCCACGAGCACCATCGGCGTCATTGGAAGCGTTATGAAGCCTGAGCGTGAAATCCAGATCATTTGCGCGACCCGGCAGCTCGCGCGCGAGTACGTGAATGAGTTTCACAGGGCGGCGGAGGCACTTCACCTGCGGCCAATTGCGCGGCGAGCCGAGACCCGGCGGTTGGCAGCAGGGATCTCCGTTTTTCTCTTAGATCAATCCGGGATTGAGGCTTCATCGAAGCAAGTACTGAAACGGACCGTGGCGCGCCTCGTAGGAGTCGCGCCGGTGATCGTCGTTGCCGCACCCGAGCGGCAGTCGGAATTGACCGCGCTACTCAACTCAGGAGCGACGGACTTTGTGGCGCGTACGGGAAATTTCGTGCCGGTAGCCGTAGGTTTGGTGGAACGGCGCTTGCAGCTGGCGAGAATGGCGATGGTGCCTTCTTCGGAAGAAATAAAGAGCGCGCGGAGCGACAATTTCGGAGAAATCCTTCGACACGAAGTAAATAATCCGCTCACCGGGATTCTGGGCAATGCCGAGATGCTTTTGGCCAGACGCGATGGGCTGCCGGCATCGGCAATCGAACGGCTGGAGACGATCGCACATCTCGCGGTTCGACTGCGGGAGACGGTGCGACGCCTGAGCAGCGCTGCAGAATTACGGCACGCAGGCTGAGCGCCGAGTGTTTAGTTCGCTTTAGATACGGAAGAGCACGTCCTCGCGCTGAAAAAGGCGGATCGCCACCCAAAGCGCCACCGCCGCATATATGCAAGACGAGGCGAAAATCAGCGCGATGAATCCCCAGTGATAAGTTCCACTCACGATTTCTTTGCAAACCAGGCTTGTGTTCAAAATTGGAACAAGCGACAGAGCGGCATTTAATTCCACTCCCGGAAGGATAGCTACGATGGCGGGAGCGAATACGACAATCGTCAAGGGTGACAAATAACTCTGCGCTTCCTTGAAGCTCTTGGCGAAAAGCGAGATCGCCAACAGTGCAGCGGAAAACAGAACCGCCAGCGGCACCACCATAATGAAGACCCAGATCACAGCTGCCAGAGTCACATGGAACTGAAATCCCATCGTTCTGATTTGCGAGACCCCTCCAACCATTTTCCCGGCGGCCGCGAGCGTCAGCCCCATGGAGGCGATGGCGAGTGCGGCGGTCGAAAGCGACGCGGTGAGCACCATCAGGAATTTACCCAGCACGAGACTCGTGCGCGAGATGGGGCTACAGAGGATTGTTTCTATCGTGCCGCGTTCTTTTTCGCCGACGGTGAGATCCATGGCCGGGTACATCGTTCCCGTCAACGACAGAATAATGACGAAATACGGCACTAACCCGCCCAACACCACGCCGCTGACCTTTTCCGGCGGGGCGACGTTTGTTTCTTCTACCTGGAAGGGCTCGACCAGATTCGTGGGCAGATGACGAGAATCGAGGCGCTCGCGGATGGTACGTTCGCGAAAGTCCCGAAAAAATCTCTCGAGCTTATCTGCCGTGAATCCTGAATTGATTTCGCCCTGGTAGGTATCAATCCGGACTTTGGCCGTCTCGCCACGCGCGATCATGGCGTCGAAATCGGAAGGCAGTTCAACGGCTGCGCGGATTTTTTTGTCCACGATCTGCCGTGAGTAATCGGAGCTTACTGGCACGATCTGTATATCCTGCACAGCGTGCAGCGCGGCCAAAATCTGCGGCGAGTTTTCTCCGCCGATTACCATAATCGAAGGCACTTGCTGCAGAGCCCTGCCGATCAGCCGCGCCGAGAGCACTCCCACGAAAATGGTCAGCACCGGCATGAGGAAAATGGGTACGACAATCATGGAAATAACCGTGCGACGGTCGCGCAGCGCATCGGTGAGCTCCTTGCGATAGACGACGGCAATGTTGCGCAGGTTCACGCGCCCACTACTCGCATAAAAATCTCCTCGAGATCGGCACGACCGTAAGAAGTTCGAAGCTCCTGGAGAGTGCCTTCGGCCAACAGCCGTCCGTCATGGATGATGCCGATCCTATCGCAGAGCTTCTCGGCTTCACTCATGACATGTGTCGAGAAGACAACCGTTTTGCCGCTTTCTCTGCATTCGCGAATGAAATTCACGATCGTCCTGGCGCTGATGACGTCGAGGCCCGAGGTTGGCTCATCGAAGATCATCACCGGCGGATCGTGAACGAGCGTGCGAGCGATGGAAACCCGCTGCTTGATGCCCGTGGAGAGAGCCTCGCAGCGGCGATCGCGAAAGGCATTGATATCCAGCCGCTCGAAAAGCGTGAGGGTGCGCCGGCGGGCGCTCGCCCGATCCAGACCATGAAGGCAGCCGAAGTATTCCACCACCTCGAGGGCCGTCAGGCGGCCGTACAGGGCGGTAGCTGTCGAAAGAAAGCCCAGGTTTTGGCGAGCTTTTTCGGGCTCCTTCCGAATATCAAAACCGGCAACGCGAGCGGTGCCCGAGGTGGGCGTGAGGATGGTAGCGAGCAAACGCAGAGCAGTCGTCTTGCCAGCGCCGTTTGCGCCGAGCAAACCGTAAACCTGTCCCGGGGTGCAGTAAAAGGTGAGATTCTCGACCGCGCGAATTACGCCCCGCTTTTTGTCTCGAAATTCTTTGCCGAGACTTTCGGCTTCGATCATTCCGTGGCTGGGGACGTTCGCGGCATCATTCGCCCAGAATCTTGATGAGAATACGCTTTGGCCGCTGACCGTCCAGTTCAGCGTAGATCACGTTTTGCCAGGGACCGAGCTCGAGCTTGCCATCCGCGAGCGAGACAACGGCCTGATGATGGAGCAGAAGGCTCTGGAGATGCGCACCTGCGTTGCTTTCGCTGCGCGCACTATGCTGGTAATTGGGCCCTAAGGGCGCAATGCGATCGGCCCATTCGGCGATGTCCTGCAAAAGACCGGGTTCATCATCGTTGACGAAGAGGGCGGAGTTTGAATGCAGCGAGGAGACGAGGACAATGCCGTCGCGAATGCCGCTTTTTTCTAAGGCGGCCTTAATGTTTGGCGTGATATTCAGGAACTCGCGCTTCTCTTTAGTTTGAACAGTCATGTAATCGCTATGAACCCGCATGCACCTCTCCGATTGACGGCGGAAATTCTAGCTGATGTGATGGCGGAAAGAAATTCGCGGGGAGCAATCAA
>Ga0209625_1000413_pt1 | contig 11070 bp, 6 predicted proteins | sample JacPin_JW_Ref_M2_FD_187960 | JGI IMG/M metagenome (GOLD analysis project Ga0209625, IMG submission 187960) | Forest soil microbial communities from Algoma, Ontario, Canada - Jack Pine, Ontario site 1_JW_Ref_M2 (SPAdes) (version 2) | ecosystem: Environmental > Terrestrial > Soil > Boreal...
GTGGTCCGCAATCTCCGGGTGAGATCCGCGGCTTGGTGTCGGAACTCCTTGGACCTGAAGGGTCGGCCGCATTCTGGCAGAAGTACCGCGAGAACTACGTCACGCGCGAGGACATCGCGCTGCTGCATCGGGCCGGCTTCAACGCCATTCGAGTTCCTCTGCATTACAACCTTTTTGAGAGCGACGACGCGGAAGGTTTCAAGCTGCTGGACCAGTTGATCCTCTGGAGCCGTGCCGAAGATCTGTATGTGATCCTTGACCTGCATGCCGCACCAGGCGGTCAGACGGGCGCCAACATCGACGACAGCGCCGGATATCCTTGGCTATACCAGAGTCCACAAGAGCAAGAACACCTGATCGCCGTCTGGCGGCGGCTGGCGACGCACTATCGCGATGAGCAGGCCGTTCTCGGTTATGACCTGCTGAATGAGCCGATCCCGCCTTTTCCCAAGCTAGCACCTTTGAATTCTTCGCTTGAACCGGTCTACAAGAAGTTGTCGGGCGAGATACGAAAGGTGGATGCTCACCATATCCTCTTTCTCGGTGGCGCGCAGTGGGACGGAAACTTTTCGGTCTTTGGCAAACCTTTCGATGCAAACGTGGCGTACACGTTCCACAAATATTGGACGGCGCCGGATGAAAGCGTGCTGCGGCAATACATTGATTTTCGCGAACGTTATGATGTGCCGATCTGGATGGGCGAGTCCGGGGAGAATACCGACGAGTGGATCGCGCAATTTGTGAAAGCGCTGGAAAAAAACAACATCGGATGGGCTTTCTGGCCGTATAAGAAGATGGAAAAGGCGTCGGCGGTCGTCAGCATTATCCCGCCTGCGGATTGGGGAAAGATCGTGGAGTTCGCAAAGCTGCCGCCCGGCACTGGGCACGCGGAAGAACGGCTGAAGGCCCGGCCTGAACAGGAGACGATCACCCGTGCTTTCGCCGCGTTGCTGGAGAATGTCCGCCTGCAAAAGTGCCGGGTGAATGAGGGATATTTAAAAGCGCTAGGAATGAAGACTGATATTGCGCCGATCAGTGCGGGAGGATCGGCGCACTGAGGCCACCGGCGTTCGCGGCGCCTCCGGCAGTAATCACAGGAACCAAGAGCGCCGAGGGATGCTCGGAGTCGTGCAGGATCGTGTTCGTGGCCGAGACAAACTCGCGGCTCGTCGCCTGATCCGCGCCGGTGTTCAGGTTGCTATCAAAGCGCGGGAAATTGCTGCTGGATACTTCCAGACGAATGATATGGCCCTTCTTAAAGACGCTACTCGTAGCCCACAGGTCCACCGAGATTTTGTAAACCTGGTCCGGATTCATCAGCCCGGGCTTCTCCTGCGAATCGCGATAGCGCATGCGAAGAATTCCGTCGGTGAGATTCATGGCGAAGCCGACGGGTGAGACGTCCACAAGCTTTGCCGTGAAATCGGTGTCTACTGCAGAAGATCTGGCCCAGAGCTCAAGCGTGACCGGCCCGGTGACTTCCATATCCTCGGCAAGCGGCTTGGTGGAATAGACAAGTACGTCGTCGCGATTTTCAGAGGCGCGCTGGTCGCGCGGGCCCGGCTCGTAGTGCTCAGCGTCGCAGCAGAGCGAGCCGCCGATAGTGGGCACGGGATTTGCCGGATCGTACGTGAATTTGTCAGGCGTTTCTTTTTTTGGTGGCGTGAGGGAAAGGCCACCGTCGCCGCGCAGCGAATTGGCCGAACCGCCCGAGTGCAGGAAGTAGCGAGTGAGTTTGGCTTCCGGAGGAGGCCAATCCGATTCCTGATGGTACTTATTCTCCCCCATCACAAAAATGCGCACGGGCACGGTTGCAAACTCGTTCTGCACGCCCTTGAAGAGATAGTCGTACCAGGCAAGCACGACTTCCGTGGACGGGAATTTGAGCGCGTCGTCCCCGAATTCGACGTCTCCGATGCGGCGCCCGAAGCCGGCGTGCCCGCCGATCTGCACCAGCAACCGCTGCCCCTTGCGTGCCTCGTCCGTGCCGCCGTGCGCCTTGATTCCCATGTAATTCCTTAGCGTGCCGGCCAAAAAAATGTCATACCAACCGCCGATGTGAAGGGCCGGGACTTGAATATCCGAAAAATGCTCCTCGATGGACCACTGCTTCCAATACGCGTCATAATCGGGATGCGCGAGCCAATCAAGATAGTATGGCGCAAGTTCGGCGGTGGCCTCGGCGCCCGCCGGAAGCGAGACGTAATTGAAGGCCGGATAGTGAGTGAGCGGAAGCACGGGCGCGCCCAGCAGCGCGTTTGTGTTTTTCGCAATCAATCGCCACATCGTGTTCGTGGCGAGCTGGGTCGCCCAATTTTGATCGAACCACTGTTCGAGCGCTCCGCTCTGATACGTCCAGCCATCGTGATAATTGCTGGCGGTGACCACAGGGCAGATTCCCGCAAGATGCGGAGGGTGGGCAATCGCGGAGAGCATCTGTGTTGCGCCGACGTAGGAACCGCCGATCATGCCGACTTTGCCGTTCGAGGATGGCAACGCGGCAGCCCATTCGACGGCGTCGTAGCCGTCGTTGGACTCGTGGCGGAACGGATACCACTCGCCTTCCGATGTGTAACGCCCACGAACATCCTGCACGACGACGACGTAGCCGTGCGTGGCAATCTGATACGCCGGCCCGACCGCCCAGCTCACGCTTTTATCGTAGGGCGTGCGCATCAGGATGACCGGAAATGTCCCGTCAGCCCTCGGACGGTAAATGTCCGAATAGAGTGTCACGCCGTCACGCGTTTTCATCGGGACGCCACTCTGCGTGATCACCGCGTAGTTTTGCTGCGCGCGAGCGCAATACGGGGCTGATAGAACTACGGCACAGATCATGAGGATTGCGTGTAAGACTCTCCTTTGGAACAAGACTGCCTCCCTGCGCGACATTGACGTGAAAGTACCGCTCCGAACCGACTTCCGTATGTTTATCCCGCGAGCATGTTTGCAGTTCAGGAAACCTGAGCCGCGAATTCGCCGTCTCTCTTGGCGTCAGTTGCTGGACGTTTCAGTGATGCAGGAGCTGGCGATCATGCGGCGGCTCACAACAGCTGTATTGCTCGTCGCAGCATCGGACCCTGCGCTTTTTCGCCTTCCTTATTCCTTTACGCATCCCTACAGAGGAACGATTTGTTTTGAACTGTTTCGCACTGACTTTATAACGCTTCCCGGAGAAATGAAATACCTAGAGTCGCGTTGAAGGAAGCTGCCGCCATAGGATGGATCATCACTCGCGATTCGTCCCTGGCCACTTGGCAGTTATTCTGCCAAATCGGCTAGTTGCTCTCTCCAAAATCCGCCATGGGTTCTGGCAGCTTATCGCTGTCTCGGGAAACCCACACATACAAGGTCGGCAGCAAAAAGATGCTGAGCAGCAGAGCCCCAATCAGGCCTCCGACGATGACGATGGCGAAGGGACGCTGCGAGTCCGACCCGATGCCACGCGAAAGTGCTGCGGGGAGCAGGCCGAGGGTGGCGACAAGCATCGTCATCATGATGGGGCGAAGACGAAGAACGGCGCCCTCGATGGCCGCAGATTCAATGGTGTGGCCGGCAGCACGCAGTTGGTTGATGTATTCCAGCATGATAACGCCGGTTTGCACCGAAACACCGAAAAGCGCCAAGAAGCCCACGCCCGAGGACACGCTGAAGTGTGTTCCTGTGAATAGGAGCGCAAGCAATCCACCAACAGGCGCCATCGCCACGTTTGCAAGAATGAGCAGGGCCCACTTCCCCGAACTGAACATCGCGTAAAGAATGACGAAAATTCCCAGGATCGTCAGCGGAAGTACGATCATGAGGCGCCTCTCAGAACGCTTCTGGCTCTCGTATTCGCCGGCCCAGTCAACGTGATAGCCGAGGGGGAGCTTAACCTGCTCGTTCACCTTCTGGATGGCCTCTTCGACCGCGCCGCCGAGGTCGCGGCCACGGACGCTGTACTTGATCGCGACGTAACGCGAATTTTCTTCGCGGTAGATTTCCGAGGCGCCGTCCTGAGTCTCGACCTTCGCAAGCTGAGCCAACGAAACGCGCGCGCCGGAAGGTGACAGCAGCCGAATATTCTCGATGGCTTCTCTTGTGTCGCGGTAAGGCGCCTGGTAGCGGATGACGAGGTCGTAACGCCTTTCGCCCTGCAATACTTGACTGACCGCGTTTCCGCCCACGGCGGTCTGAATGGCGTCCTGTACATCCGCGACGTTGATTTGGTAGCGTGCCGCCGCCTTGCGATCTACGATGAAATTGAGATTGGGCTGGCCGATTACGCGAAACACTCCAAGGTCTTCGATCCCGCGGACGTTGCGCATGATAGCCACGATCTGATCGGCCGTTTCCTCCAGAGGTTTCAGATCATCGCCGTAAATCTTGACGGCAAGCTCACCTTTCACGCCGCTGACTGCTTCTTCCATGTTGTCCGAAATGGGCTGGGAAAAGTTCCAAAGCACACCGGGAATCTTGCTGAGCTCTCGATCCATCGCTCCGATCAACTCGTCCTTGTCTTCGTGAAAAACGGGGCGCCATTTGTTCTTGGGCAAAAGGTCAACAAAGTATTCGGTATTGAAGAAACCGGTGGTATCTGTGCCGTCATCGGGCCGGCCAACTTGCGAAACTACCTGTGTAACCTCAGGAAAAGACGCAAAAACGATACGCGCCTGATTCATGACTCGCGCGCCTTCCGTGGGTCCGGTGCTCGGCGCCAGCGTACCGCGAGCCCAAATGGCGCCTTCATCAAGGTGCGGCAAGAACTCCGAACCGATCACTCCACTGAATATCAGAAAAAGCGCCACACACAAGGCAAAGCCGGCCGCGCCCACTGTCACCAGTCGATGCTCAATCGCCCATCGCACTGAGTTTCGATAAGAGCGTTTCAAATAGTCCATCACGGGGTTGTGCCATTCACGGACGCCATCTTTGAAGAACACGCTGGAAAGGACCGGAGCGATGAGCATGGAAAATAGGAGCGCGCCGAGGAGCGCAAAGGCCACCGTCCAGGCCATGGGCTTGAACAAGCGACCTTCAACGCGCTGGAGTGTGAAGATCGGCATGTATGCGGTAATAATGATGGCGATGGCGTAAAAGACCGGCCGCTGCACCTCGTAGGCGGCATCGCGAATACGCTCAATGGTTGTTTTCGTTGTCTTCTCGCTGTGGGTCAGATGCCGCACAATGTTTTCGACCATCACCACCGCGCCATCCACGACCATGCCGAAGTCCAGGGCGCCAAGGGACAGAAGATTTGCCGGAATATTTTTGAGACTCAGACAAATCGAGGCAAACAACAAAGAGAACGGAATCGTCAGCGCGACGATCAGCGAGCCGCGCAAGTTGCCGAGAAAGAGAAACAGAATAATGGAAACAAGAAGAATCCCTTCGGTAAGATTGCGCAGGACCGTATGCGTGGTGTAATGAACCAGGTCGCTGCGATCCAGGAACGGCACGATTTTCACGCCAGGCGGGAGGATATGCTCGTTCAGCTCTTTGACCTTCGCGTGTATTCCTGCCAGGGTATCGTCGGAATTCGCCCCTTTGCGGAGGAGTACGATTCCTTCCACGACATCGTTGTTATCGACGATGGTGCCATCCAAGCGATGAATTGCTTTTCCGATCTGTCCGAGTCGGATCTTGGGACCCTGCGCCACCGTCGCAATGTCCCTTACTCGAAGCGCCGCGCCGTTCTTCGTCATGATGACGGTCTGCTCGATATCCAGCACGTTGGTGAATAGACCGACGGCGCGGACATTGATCTGCTGCAGGCCCGCTTCCAGGAAACTCCCGCCTGCATTGGTGTTATTGTTAGCAATTTGCTGCTCGACTTGGGTGATGCTTAATCCGTAAGCCACCAGCTTGGTGGGATCCAGACGGACCTGGTACTCGCGAGTGGTGCCGCCGAAGCTCACTACGTCGACGACGTTCGCCACCGACTTGAATTGTTTTTCGAGCGTCCAGTCCTCGATGGATTTCAGCTCCATCAAGTCATACTTGGGATTTGTGCTCTTCAGCGTATACCAGAAAATCTGGCCTACCGGGCTCCAGTCGGTGCCCATTTGCGGCGTGATACCGGTGGGCAAGGTGACCGCCGAGAGTCTTTCCAGAGCTTTTTGCCGGTTCCAGTCGTTGCTCGACCCGTCATCGAAAATCAGCATCACGCTCGAAAGTCCAAACAGAGAGACAGAGCGAAGATGCTCCAGGTGCGGCATTCCATTCATCTGGATTTCAATCGGTACAGTGACTTGCTGCTCTATCTCTTCCGCCGCGCGGCCCGGCCATTGGGTGATGATTTGCACGTAGTTATTGGCTACGTCGGGATAGGCTTCCACCGGGAGGTTGTGAAACGAGATGGCGCCCCAAAGAAGCAAGAGAATCGCAAGCGCCAGGATGAGGAAGCGGTTGTCGAGCGCGTAGCTGACAAAGGCTCGAATCATCGGATCGTCCTCAAAGATGCCTGACGGACTCGCACCTATTGCTCCACGGTGTTCTGCAAAACCAGCGCATTGCTTACAACCTGCTGGCCCGGTTGTATGCCTGACACGATTTCTTGCATGTTGTTCGGCAGCGAGCTTCCCGCAACAACCTCCACACGGCGAAACTTCTTGTCTCCACCAGGAACGTAGATCCAGTCGCGATCATGCAAATGGAGGATCGCGGAAGCTGGAACGCTCGCGCGCGTCTCCTTCTTTTGGCCGTGAAACGTTGCGGTGACGAACATGCCCACTCGCATGAGTCCGGAATTGCGCACTTCGATGCGCACCTTCGCCGTGCGAAGGCTTGGATCGAGGACAGGGCTCACATTGCTGATTCGGCCGGTGAATATCTTGCCGGGATAGGCGTTCAGACGAATCTCAGCCGTTTCGCCCACGTGCACGCCGGAGAGATCATTTTCATACACGTCGCAAAGAATCCAGACGTTAGACAGATCCGAGATCGTGAATGGATTGGGAGAACTCAAGCCGGCCACACCCGCGGCGTTTGTAACCTGCTGGTCGGTGATCACTCCTGAAACCGGAGCACGAATATCAACAATGGCGGCTGGATGGTCGATATCGCCGCCGAGAACGCGAAGACGCTCCCTCGTGTTCTCGACATCGACTTTAGCTTTGTCTTCCATATCTTGAGAAACCTGCAGATCGTTCAAGGAAACTGCCCCCTTGTCGTACAAGAGCTTCGATCGCTCCCATTGCGTGCGCGCAAGCTGTTCGTCGGCGACGGCTTTTCGATAATCGGAAAAAGCACCCGACATATCAGCGCTCTGCACTCGCAGGAGGAGCTGGCCCTTCTTGACCGTATCGCCGAGACGCGCGTGAATCTCCACCACGCGGCCGGTTGCGATCGAAATGACCGGAACGGTTCTGGAAATATCCGGGCTTACCGCGCCTGTCGCAGACAACTGCGACGCTGACGCATGCGCGGCCGCGGTAGCCAGCGGGAATTGCTCGGGATGGTCCACCCGCAGGACATTGACGTCTTCCTCGTGCTCGACTCTCGCCGGTGGCGGAGCTTCTGCCTTTGGATCACCTTTGCCTTCGCTACAGCCCGCGAGGAACCAACCTGCCGTGAAAAATAGGGCCATCGTTCCAAAGACCATGCGTTTCATTGGATGACCTCACGTCCCACAGCCTCGTTCAATTGGCTTGCGGCATTCAGATAGGAAGCAACCAGATTCAAGTAGTTGACCTGTACGGTCCGGTAATCGGCTTGCGCGTTCAGAAAGTCCAGCAGGGATGCGGCGCCGTGTTCGTAGGAAAACGCGATGGTGTCCCGGACTTGCGACGCTTGTTGCAGATATTTGTCTTTATAAGGTTGCAGAAGGATCAACGTGCTGTTAACCGTGGCATACGCGGAATCCACGTCGGCGAAGACTTGCGCTCTTGTGGCTTCCATCATCCTGTTGTTGCGCTCGATGTCCAACTGCGTGCGCAGCTTTTCCCCTTGATTGCGGTCGAAGATGCGCAGGGGAATGCCGACGCTAACCCCAAAGGTGTTGATCCCAAATGGGTTGTTGTTGGATGAGTTGTGCGTATACCAGGCGCTGAAGGTCGGATCCGTCGAGCCGTTTGCAATCGCTAACCGGTGCTCGGTTTTCGCCTTGTCGATGGACTGCACCGCCGCCTTCAGGTCCGGGCGATTATCGAGAGCCGTCTGCCGAACTTCGTCTAACGGCGCGATTTGGTTGGAAAAATCGAAGGGGCCCGTCACGTCGAATTGCTCCACCGGCCTCCGGTCGTTCAGGAGCATGAGAAGCTGGATTTTCGCGTTTTCCAGACTCTCTTCCGCGGTTACCAGGTCCGCTTCGTACTGCACTCGTTGAAGCTCCAGCCGGTCCAAATCCACATGCGCAATCCCACCGGCCTTATAGCGCTCGCGATTCACGTTCAGAACATGGTCGTAATACGCCAGGTTTTCCTTCGCTAGTTCAAAAATGGCCTTTTCCTGCAATGCTTGGACAAAGGCCTGCCGCAAATTGAAAAGGAGAGTCCTTACCAGGTCCGCCTGGCCGGAGACGGCGATGCCGGTGGCTTTCTGGGCGCTTTCGAGCCGCAGTTCGCGCTTGTGTCGACGTTCGTGCAGATAGCTAATGGCTGGTGTTTCATACGTGCCGGCGAGGGGCCGCCAGACACTATTATGAGGAATGATCTGGGTTCCATCCGCCGTCAGAGTGAAATTCGGATTCGGACGAAGGAATGCCGTGATCTCTTGCGCCTTCGACTCATCAACGCCAATTTGTCCCGCACGCAAAGAGGGATTCGCTGATTCGAATTTGTCTCGAACCTCTTGCCAGGTCAGTGCTCTTTGGGCGAAACCGCTTTCCGCCAAAACTGCCGTCGCAAACAACCCAACGCACAGATGACTCAAGAAACGTTTCATGAAACCTCCCCGGACCTTCTTGGCAGTGACTGAAACTGCGCATGCGCACGCCACCGGTGATGGCGCGCTGCTACGCATAGGTGAGAACCTGATTGACGATGTGTGTCCGGCGCTTCGTAAAGCTGCGCTGATGCACGCAAACGCGCCAGACTACGTCTTTCCCAGCAGCGGGTTTAGATGTGAAGAATGAAGGAGGGTGGAGCTCGACCGAGGAAAGAAACGACTGCAGACAAAAGCGAATTACGTGAAGCCCGCAGAACAAACCGCCCCGTCACCTTTCGAGCTGGCGAAAACCTGCTGACCTCTTGGCAATCCCCCGTGGGATAGCGCGAGAGAAGGAGTGCGACAGCGTCCTTAATTTCATCCGTTATGCAGATCCAAGATTCTTCAGAAGTGCGGAAGGCCCCCGGAAAGGCGGACGGACTGGAAGCTTTAAAGTTTCCCTGACCATCGTTCAGAAGGACAGCGACGGGGCGGTTCGTCCACGCTGTCGTAACGACGACATCGAGAAAGCTGTCGCCATTTACATCGCGTGATGTGATCCGGAGTCCACCAGTCGGCGCCGTGATACCCAGGGTCTGTCGCGATCCGCCGCTCAGTTGGAAGGCGATCCAATAGTGTGTTTCCCAGGAGCTGCCCTGTCCGACCTGAACGGTGGCGAGGTCCGGCCGATTGTCACCATCGAAATCGGCGATGGCAAATTGTGATGTGGCTTGTGTAGAAGAAACCGGCCAACTCTGCGGGCCGGTAGACGCTGCATTTCCGCAGGCTGCGAAGCCCAGGATGACGCACAAGAATGCAAATGCCAAACTCGCCGCTCTAGGCCAAGAACGATTCAACTGATGCAACGTTTTCATGAGCCCGCACATAGCAATCTCAAGGCGATGGGTCAGCCTTCCATCCTTCATGATCTGAACGTTTTCGCGGCCAACATCGCGAGGATACCATCTACGTCAAGGAGCGTACAACCTTCCTGGCACCTCTGCGCCTTAATTCACATCAATCGGAGAACCAGCGCCCGCTTGAAAAGGCCCGCTTCTGCGCCGATTTTCCTGTATTTTGGAGACGCATGGCGAGGAGAGAATTGCATGGAAAAGGAAAATGTCTGCGCCAAGATTCAGGAAGTCGGCATAGTTCCTGCGGTTCGCACATCTTCGGCTGAAGAAGCCCGCTTCGCCTCCGAAGTAGTTGCCAAGAGTGGCATTCCCATCGTGGAAATCACCATGACGGTGCCGGGCGCGATAGATGTAATTTCCTATCTTGTGAAAAACCTGCCCAATGTAATCGTCGGCGGGGGAACCCTCTTGGACCTGGATACTGCGCGCCGCTGCATGGATGTTGGCGCTCGATTCCTGACTAGCCCTGGTTTCGATCTAGAGATCGTGGAGTTCGCTGCAAGGGAAAAACTATGCGTGATGGCGGGTGCGCTGACACCCACTGAGGTCATCTCAGCATGGAAGGCCGGTTCTGATTTTGTGAAAGTGTTTCCTTGTGGCCAGGTTGGTGGCGATAGTTACATTCGGGCGTTGAGAGGACCATTGCCGCAGGTTCCCCTGATCGCGGCCGGCGGCGTCAATCAACAGACCGCGGGTAATTTCATCCTTGCAGGTGCAGTTGCACTCGGCATAGGCCGTGAGCTAATCCCAAAGGAAGCTCTGCAACACAGACAGGAAGGGCGAATTCGCGAATTGGCACGCAGGTTCCTGAACTTCGTGAAAGCGGCTCGCAGCCAGAAAGTTCAGTCCTGACAGTCCTAGGCGAATGTCACAGTAATAGCCTTAAGAAAGTTCATCCACCTAGTTAGAGCTCGCCAAGCAAATATCGTAAGTATTTGGCGCCGGACCGAATAGTCTTTCATGCATGAAATGTGGAACCTCTGACCGCGACGCACTGCACCGCTGATACAGGTGCTCGCGTTATCAGACGCTCAGCACAGGACAAGGAGCGTCACGCGCTATTGCATACGTGAGATCCCGCAAGCGGCCCAGGACGCCGGATTGCGGACTTCTTCCGATCACTAGCACATCCGCCCGCAATCTGCGGGCCGCCTCCGTCAGCATGTCTCGAATCGGGCCGATGGCGATGCTGACCGGTGCGTGCGAACTTGCGGCACTTTGCAACGCCTCGATGCTGCGGCCCGCTGCTTCTTTTTTCGCCGACTTCAGGCGCTCCTCCAATTCTAATCCGATCCGGAGGTCAGGCGGGCTC
>Ga0209625_1000414_pt1 | contig 11048 bp, 9 predicted proteins | sample JacPin_JW_Ref_M2_FD_187960 | JGI IMG/M metagenome (GOLD analysis project Ga0209625, IMG submission 187960) | Forest soil microbial communities from Algoma, Ontario, Canada - Jack Pine, Ontario site 1_JW_Ref_M2 (SPAdes) (version 2) | ecosystem: Environmental > Terrestrial > Soil > Boreal...
GGCACAGCGACTGTACCCAAACGATCAAGATGCTTACGTCGCAGTAGCTCGCTCGTATATGTTTCTCAACCGGCCGCGCGATGCGGAGGCTGTGTTCAAGCAGGCAGAGGAACGCAAGCTTGAAAGCGAAAATCTGCTTTTGAACCGCTACCGATTGGCCTTCCTAATGGGCGATGAGGAAGGGATGAACCGGCTGGTGGCGACCTCCGCGGGCAAGGAGGGCGCGGACGAACTCCTTATCTGGCAGGCGCACGTGGAAGCTTATCGCGGCAGACTGAGAAAGGCTCGGGAGCTGATCCAGCCAAATATTGGAAATTGCGGGTGGCCTTGCGCGCAACTCAGCCTAATCGAAGCATATTTTGGTGCGAGGCACGAGGCGCATCTCGATGCCAATGCGGCACTGAAGATGAACATGAAACGCAATAATTTTCCAGAGCTTGTGCTGGCTCTGGCTTTAGCAGGAGACCCTGCTAAGGCGGAGAAGTTGTCCGAGGAACTGGACAAGAACTTTCCGTTGCACACGAAAGTGCAGCGCAATTGGTTACCGACGATCCGCGCCGCCTTGGCATTGCATCGCAACAATGCTCTGGAGGCAGTTGAACTGCTGCACGCGATAGGTCCCAATGAGATTAGCACTTTGCAGGTGTTCTCGATCTATGAGCGAGGACAAGCTTATCTGGCGCTGCGCAACGACAGTGCCGCAGCATCGGAATTCCAGAAGATTGTGGATCATCCTGGCATCGTAGGAATAAACCCTATCGGTGCGTTGGCCCACCTGGGCCTGGCGCGCGCCTACGCGATGCAGGGCGACACTGCCAAGAGCCGCGCCGCCTATCAAGATTTCCTCACGCTCTGGAAAGACGCCGATCCAGACATTCCTGTATTGCGCGAAGCCAAGGCAGAATACGCGAAGTTGCAATGAGAAGCGAACGTGCTGAAATTCTGCGCTTTGCAACGTTTGAAGTGGATCTGCGTTCCGGAGAGTTGCGCAAGAAAGGCGTGCGGATCAAGCTCCAGGAACAGCCCTTTCACGTTCTTACCGTGTTACTGCAGCGGCCCGGCGAAGTAGTCACACGCGAAGAACTCCGCAATCAGAACTGGCCAGCCGATACCTTCGTTGACTTCGACAATAGCCTGAACACCGCCATCAACAAGTTACGCGAAGCCCTGGGCGACTCCGCCGACAACCCTCGCTTCATCGAAACCCTGCCCCGCCGAGGTTACCGATTCATCGCACCGATCATCGGCGCGGACGGAGCCGCGAGAGGAACCGCTGGTGTGGGGGCGACCCCGTCGGCAGCCAAGCGAAAGATGGTTGTGACGGCGGCTGTTGTTGTCCTCGCAGCGGGAATCGCCGGAGGACTGCTCTGGCACGCGCGGCAAGCGCGGCATCTCACGGAGAAGGACACCATCGTTCTCGGCGATTTCGCCAATTCCACTGGCGATCCAGTCTTCGACGGAACGCTGCGCGAAGGCCTTTCCGTCGAGCTGGAGCAGTCACCCTTCCTGAGTCTTGTGTCGGAAAAGCAGATCCATCAGACGTTGCGGATGATGGGCCAAAATACGAGTGCGCGACTTACGCCCGAGATTGCTCAGGAAGTTTGTCAGAGAACAAGCAGCGCGGCAGCGCTGGAAGGTTCGATTGCACTGATTGGCGCCCGATATAACCTGATTCTCAAAGCGGTCAACTGTGCAAGCGGGGATTTGCTGGCAAGCACGGAAGCGCATGTGGACGACAAGAGCCATGTTCTGGATGCGCTGGGGAAAACGGCTTCGGAAATGCGCAGGAAGCTTGGCGAATCCTTGAGTTCAACCCAAAAATACAACACGCCACTCGAGCAAGCGACCACTCCATCTCTGGAAGCATTGCAGGCTTATAACTTAGGTTGGCAAGCTTCGGCACACGGCGAAGATCCGGCCGCCTTGGCCTTTTTTCAGCGAGCCACTCAACTCGACCCGAATTTTGCGATGGCCTATTGGGGAATGTCCGGATCTTATAACGGCGAGACCACCTTGGCAGTTGAAATCGGCCGTAAGGCTTACGGATTGCGCGAAAGGCTGACTGAGTTCGAAAGATTAAGGATCGAGTGCGATGATCCCTCCGGCGATGTCATGAAGGCAATGCGCAGCTGTGAACTTGGCGCAAAAACGTACCCACGCGACGCCCAGTTTCATCAGGACCTTGCACTCTACTCAGACGCACTAGGGCAATATGAAACGGGCCTGAAGGAAAAACTAGAAGCCGCCCGTCTCGCTCCTTACAACGGCTCTTTTTGCCGGACTGTCATCTACGCGTATCTCTTGTTGAACCGAGTCCAGAATGCTGAAGCCGCAGCCAAAGAAGCTTGCGCGAAGGCGGTGGACGCCAATTCTGAAACCATCCTTTACCTGGTTGCTTTCTATCGGGATGACCCTGTTGAAATGGCGCGCCAAGCCGATCGTGCTGTGGGTGTACCGGGATATGAAGACGATATGTTGGTGATGGAGGCAGACACGGCCGCCTATTTCGGAGAACTTGGGAAAGCCCGTGAGTTAACTAGGCGAGCTGCGGAATCTGCAGAGCTAGCAGCGGAAAAGGAAACTGCGGCAACCTACTACGCTACGTCTGCGCTGCGGGAAGCGTTGTTCGGAAACGTAGTCAGGGCACGGCAGCAAGTCACTCTCGCGAAGGGACGTGCGTCCGGGCGGGATGTGGACTACGCCTTGGCGCTGGCTCTTGCCTATGCAGGGGAAGTGAACCGAGCACGCGCCTTGGCAGATGATTTGGGCAAGAGGTTTCCCGAAGATACGCTCCTGCAGTTGAATTACCTGCCGACTCTTCGTGCAAAGTTTGCGCTCCTTCGTGCAAACCCGGAGGAGGCGGTCGATATTCTTAGAGTCGCTACTCCATTTGAACTGGGGTTGGCGTCTTTTAGTGGTTACAATTGGCCGAATTTGTATCCTGTCTATGTGCGAGGAGAAGCCTTTCTTGCTGCACATAAGTGCAACGAAGCAGCAGCAGAGTTCCAGAAAATCCTCGACCATCGCGGCATTGTTCTAAATGAACCCATCGGCGCCCTGGCCCATCTCCAACTGGGTCGCGCGTACGTTTTGCAAGGCGATACGGCAAAGGCGCGCGCCGCGTATCAAGATTTCCTCACACTCTGGAAAGACGCTGATCGAGACATCCCTATATTGAAAGAAGCGAAGGCGGAGTACGCAAAGTTGCAGTAGCTCTGCCACCGGTTTGGAAAATGTCTTGCGCCAGGTCCAGCGGACAACCGGCCTTTCCAACTGGCCAATCAACTGCAGAAGGAAAACGCCGCAGTGTTTGCCCGAACCGACCACTTCCCGGATGGTAGGCAAACCTTACCTTACCGGATTGTGTCAGGGTTGCCGTTTTTATCGGGAGTTGAGTTTCGCCCCAAATCAAGGCTTGGAAGAGTAAGCAAAGATGGGTCCCTTGAGAGCGATGACCTTATGTTTTGGGACGTTCGTCCTGGGCTCTGCCGGGACGTTGTTCTTCTAGCTCATCAATCGTTTTGAGTTGCTCTCGATAGCACCCAGCCTCATGGAGAATCTCGCCGTTGTCGTTGTAAATATAAATTCGAAGATACAACTGGTTATTGCTGGCAGCCAAATCTAGCGCCTCGTCGAAAGTTTCGCAGTCTTTCCAGAGAGGGCCGCTTGGCCATGTGAGGGTGTCTACTGGGTCCAGCCCGATTACTCGGTATTGCCCCTTAGGTGCTAGCATTCCTCTTTCCATCGCGTTTCTTATACCTACAAAGGTCGTGGGCAAGATACTGGTTTCCCAGGGAATGCAGCATCGCGTGCAACCCCCATCATGAAGAACAGTTGCGGATTACTCCTGGCGCAGGGCCGTCATGGGATCAACACGGGTGGCGCGACGCGCCGGAAGGTAGGTGGCAAGCAGGGCCACTGCAAAAATGCATATCGGCACAATAACGTAGATCCGCGGTTCGCTAACGTGCAGATCGTAGAACATGGCTTCAAAAATCTTTGGGAGTGCAAGCGCCATCGCCAGTCCGATGGCCGCGCCGATGAGCGTCATTTTTGATCCTTCCCTCAAAATCATGCGGAGCACGTCCGGACTTCTGGCTCCCAAAGCCATGCGAATGCCGATTTCGTGGGTGCGCTGGCCGACGGAATAAGAAATTAGTCCATAAATCCCGATAGCCGCCAGCAGCAGCGCCAAAAGCGCGAAGGCTCCGAGCATCTCCAAGAAAAATGAGTTTCCGCCTTTCTGGCGATCGATTACCGCAGGCATGCTCATGACCTGAGCTAAGGGAAGTTCGGCGTCCAAACTCCGAACGGCATTTCGCAAGGACGAAGCCAAGGTGTCGGGGTCGGCGCTGGTCCGCAGCATGAGAGAGAAAGAGGAGATGGGGCGTTGCAGAAGCGGCTCGTACACTTCGGGATCATAGCGGCTTGCCTCGGAGTTATATTTCACATTGGCGACAACTCCGATGATTTCGCTCCATTGTGGTGCGGTGCCGGGCACATCCAGGCGGATCTGTTTCCCCAGCGGTTCTTGATCGCGGAGATGGCGATGAACAAATTCCTGGTTGACTACGACGACCTTTCGAGCAGTGGCGTTGTCTGTCTCCGTAAAGGTGCGGCCGCGCAGCATGGGAATGCCGGCAGCGTGGAAGAATTCCAGGGTCGCGACAACGTCCAGCACGTTGAGTTGCTGGTTAGCTTGGGGCTCTGGTTCCCCTTGAATGCGGAAATTGACGCGAACCGCTCCATTGGCGGGCAAGCCGGAAGTAACCGCCACGGATTCGGCGCCCGGAATTTGCTGGAGCCGGGGAATCACATCGCGGATGAAGGCGGCTTGCTGCGCAGGATCTCTGTACCGCGCCTCGTCCAAGGTTAGGTTTGCGGTCAGCAGATGATCGGGGCGAAAGCCCAGATTCTGATGCTCAATCAGATAAACGGTCCGAATCAAGAGCCCTGTCCCGACGAGGAGAAACAATGCTGCAGCAATCTCCCCGGTGACCAGCAGGGTGCGGAGACGCGCGCGCGAGCGTCCTGCGGAAGCGGCGCGGCTCTCGTCCTTCAAGTTCGTATTGACGTCCGTGCGGGAGGCCGTGAGAGCTGGCGCGAGGCCACCCAGCACCGCCGAGACCAGGGAAACCGCCAGAGCAAAGATAAAAACGTTGCGGTCGAGGCTGATGGGCACGGCGCTGACGTATTCGTTGAAGGCCATATTAGCTCCAACGAAATTGATGCCCCAATAGGACAGCAGAAGGCCGAAGCCGCCGCCAAGAAGGGCGATTACCAGGCCTTCGGTCAACAGCTGGCGCGCAATCCGCCAACGACTGGCGCCGAGCGATATACGTATGGCCAGTTCTTTCCGGCGTCCCGCCGCACGAGCGAGGAGAAGGCCGGCCACATTCGCGCAGGCAATCATCAGGACAAAACCGACGGCGGTCATCATGAGGGACAGGCCGCTGCGGATGCTGAAATCGTAGGTGAGAAAATCCGGCAGAGTGCGCACGGAGGCGCCCCAGCCCTTCTCCGTTTCGGGGAAGTTCTCCGCTGCGCGGCGCGCCAGAACAACCATCTCGGCGCGCGCCTGGTCGAGGGTGGCGCCGGGCTTGAGGCGCGCGAAGAAACGCAGAGAACGATCCTTGCGCGCGGCCGCGGTCTGATCCGCCGGGCTTAGCACAAGCGGAGTCCAGAGCTGCGCGATGAAACCCATCAAGCGGAAGTTCGCGGGCATCACACCCACAACCGTGTAGTTTTCACGATTCAGCCGAATCGTGCGGCCCACAATCGTTGCATCCGACCCAAAGCGTCGCTCCCATAGGTCGTGGCTGAGAATGACGACGTGATCGTGTCCCGGCTGATCCTCTCCGCGCAAAAAAGTACGTCCGAGCTTTGCAGAAACACCGAGCAAACTAAAGTAATTGGGCGACACCGCAGCCGAGGGCAGCACCTCTGGTTCAGTGGCTGCGCCCGCCGTACCGGAAGGCCCCTCCCCGGCAGACGCACTTTGCGTCAAATTAATGCTGCGATACTCATCAGCAGCAGCCGTTTCCGCGAAGACTTGATTAGCTTCGCGCCAAGCGAGGAAGTTGGGCGCAGAGACAGCGGAGGCATCGGGCTGGAACACAGGATTCGGATTCACTGTTGAGACGACCACGATGCGTTCCGGATCGCGAACGGGAGGACGCCGCAGCAAGAAGGCGCTCACCATACTAAACATGGATGCGTTGATGGCTATCCCAAGAGCTAATGTAAGAACAGCGACAGCGGTAAACTCCGGCTTTTTCGCCAGCATCCGGAACGCAAGTTGCAGGTCGAAGAGAACGTTGTGCATAACCACACCTCATCCGAGCGATTTGCTTTAAGGAACGAACGATAGCGCCAAAATGTTCCAGAACCCAAGCGCTCCGTTCCTCGCCTACGCTCGCCCATTTTGTGCCAACGAGTTAGCGTAGGAGGGTGACACATCCCAGCTCTTCCTCCGGACAAATCTTCTGATCAACCACCGTGCAACGATCGTGGTTGCGACAAAAAACAGCGCGCCGCACAGAACGCCAACAGGAATAAGCCACATACCCAGAAGCTCGCGCACAGGGCCATCGGTTGCTGAAAGAGTACCCAGCGCAAACGAAGCGGGGGGCCGGACAGAGATTCCGTATATCTCTGTCCCGGATAGCCGGCCATTCCAGTATCCGAAGCTGAGCGTTTGCTCTGGTGCCAGCCAAAGTCCAATGCGTGACGGGAAAACCGGTTTTAACAACGCACACACAACGAATACGACGGCGCACCCGTACCCGACCAGCGTAGCCAGGAATGCCACAACACCCCCCACACTCGACGCTGCCCACCGCATCGTCGCACGCAACAGTAGCCAGGGAGATCTGCTGCGCGTTGCCCGACTCAGTATCGCCTGTGTTCTGTACTCCGAAGCTAGTTCACCGGGCTCGCCGACCGCCCGAAAGATTCCAGCCAGAATGTCTTCCGTCACATTCGGTTCGGCTTCGACCCGTTCCAAAATGTGGCTGCGCACCTCCCGGACAATCTCGTCCCTCTCAGGAGTAGGTACTTTATGTAACGCCTTCCAAAGGCGGCTGCAGTATTGATCGATGGCTTCGACCACGTTATTCATTGGCACTGGTATCCTCCTTTTGGCCGGTCACAGGTTCGAGCAGAGCATTAAGGTCCGAGGAGAATTGCGTCCAGAATCGCGCCATTGCTCGAAGACGGTGTCGGCCAGTTTTATTTAACCAGTAGTACTTCCGGGGATGACCTGTCCCCGCATCCACCCATTTCGATTCGACCAGCCCATCGTTCTTGAGTCGGTTCAAAATCAGGTAAAGCGTGCCTTCGGCCAACGCCAGTCTTCCACTCCCGTCGAGTGAGCGCAGCACTTCCAATCCGTAGCGCTTCCCCGTCCAGAGGCTAGCGAGGATCGCCATCTCCAAAGACCCTTTACGAAGCTGCGCCTCCCAAGGCTCCGATCGTTCATCACTTGAGCTGAGCAAGCCACGCGAAGCTTTATACTCTGCCATACAATGTATACTGCCATGCTCTGTTCAAGCGCGTCAAGCCTCTTTTAAGGGATTTCTGAGGTCAGGGCCAACTCTCGATGGTTTCCCGACCCTGCTGAAAACCTGCGCCTGGACCGCCCGCTTCTTCCGTCAAGGGTCTCCCGCTTCGCTCCGATTAACGCAAACTGCGCGCCCTTGACAGCGCGGACGGCCAGGCGCCTCGCCCCGCCAGGAAGGGCATTTGCTTTTAATGCACCGCTCTCTGCGGTGCCTCTAAGAAGCAAAAAAACGAAACCAACGAAAGGAGTTTTTCCCATGCAACAAATCAGCAAACAACCTGCTTTTGAACTCGGCCAGATCGTCGCAACACCGGGCGCTTTGGCCGCGCTTAAGAAGGCAGGACAACAGCCGGGCGAGTTCCTCACGCGCCACGTCAACCGTGAATGGGGCGATTTGTCCGACGAGGACCGCAAAGAAAACGACTACAGCCTAGAGCACGGGTTCCGGCTCTTGAGCGCCTACCGCACACACGCTGGCGACAAGTTGTGGATTATCACGGAATCGGACCGTTCTGTGACCACGCTTTTGCTACCCGAAGAGTATTAGGCCCAAAACAAATTTCTTAGGAAAAGGAGACTAAAAGAAATGAACGCAACGATGGTAGCAAGTGGAACGAAATCAGTACCCCCTGTGGTTTCATCTATTCAGGACATTCCGTTAGCGAAAATCCGCGAATCCAAGACCAACCCGCGACGTTTCTTTGATGAAGCGAAGCTGGCGGAACTCGCGGACAACATCAGACAACACGGCGTCCTCCAACCGATTCTCTTGCGTCCGCTTCCCGAAGGAGAAGCGGGCACGTATGAGATTGTGGCCGGAACGCGCCGCTACCGTGCCTCAAAGCTCGCAAAACGTGAGAGCATCCCGGCAACCGTGCGGGAACTCACCGACGCGCAAGCACTGGAGCTACAGGTCATCGAGTTATCTGTAGTTCACAACAGTTTTCTCTGTTCAGTCGCAGCTCAGCACGTCATTCACATGTATACGACGTTCTTAGTGAGTTCAGTTCACGCTCCTGCGTTGAATTGCTAAATTCTTGAGTGAAGCGTCGGCATCCCGTTCCGCTCGCAACTGTATGTAGAAGTACAGCCGGATTCGATTCTCTCCTTGCAATAGGTCCAGCGACCCTACTCCGGCAGCAGAGTCTTGCAACAATAACCGCGATTTCGCTGGCATTCGCACCGCTGCGAACAGCGTTGGGTTCAACGATTCAGCCGCTGGCTCCGAGCAATCCTCCTTCGGAGCAGGTTCGCTTGTGGCCCGATTACGGCTATGCAGCCAAACATCAATCTCATGTTTGAATGCACACACCGAGCTCGCTTTCTCGTGAATGTGTCTGTGGATGGGCAAGCCTTCACGCTTCTCCCAGCGCTGAGCAGTGCGTACCTCTCGACCCAGATAAACCGCGATTTCTTTCCAGGAGTCCAGACAGTCTGTGTCCGGACCAAGCATCGACCGAGCATCCGTTTTCATTTGTCTGCTGTCAGTGGTTGACATTTAGATCGAAGCCTTTCTTATTGGAGCGGCCGATTTTCGAAACATCGGCTTCTGCCCTACTTGCGGTGTTCGGTTCATTTCGCTCTTTTGTGCTTTATTCAAAACGTCCGGCGGTGGCTCGGACGAGTTATCCGCGTCCAAAAACTAGGGGCGTCGGAACTCTTGCCATTTTTCGCGAAGGTGCAAATGTGAACATAACGCTCTTGGGCCCAGAGAGCCGCGCCAGAAATCTCGGAACCATTAAACCGAACGTCTTTTCCCAGCCCGAGGGCCTGCTCCGAAAAACTCTGAGCTGCGCCTATCTGAGTTACCAGCGCGCAGACCGCTTCCACACTTGCGGTTTCGTTCGCCGCCGGGGCATCCAGGGCATCCAGGGCATCCAGGGCATAGCTCCGGATTAGCTTTTGGAAGAACCTGCGCATGACTTCCGGGTGATCGAAGATTTCCAACCCAAGAATTCGGCCACCGATGCCGAACCCTACTCCGCATTGACCCTCCTGCCAGGTGAAGGCGCGAGCGAATTCCTCCACCGAATTAGCGTGGCGCTCAAAGATGGCGGACATGGCACCGGTTGGCGACGATGCCTCGAGGCGCGCCGCTTTGGCGGCGATATTTTTCCAGACCGCTCCCTGGTCAGACCTGCGCGTGCCATTGGAACGCATGGACGCCGTGACATGGGTCACTCGTTCTCCGCGCCCCAGCGAATACATGAAGTGATCGGCCGTCTTCAAATCCGGAGACGCCATGTTCCAACGTCCCGCTTCGACACAGGAGACCGGGATTGTCGTGGTGCGCTTCGCGGGAGCAAGGATCGTCAGGTTCAGGACACGGTTCTGCTTCGCCCCGACGAGTTCCTCTCCGTCCACGAGCAGAACCGGGAGGTCCGCGTTATTTTCAAGTCGTAGCTCCAGGACAGATCCGCCTGCCTGAAGCTCGGTCACGCGGACTTTTCCTTGGGAGATCCCATCTTCCAAGAGGAGATAGTCCAACTGTTGGACGGGTGCGCTTCGACGCGTTAATGGAAACAGGATGAGATTCCGGAACTCAGAAGATCGACCGATATCGATACCCGAGAATTCCTCTTGAAGGGTCCGCATGTTGTCTGTGCCTCTCGGGGAGTAAAGGCACGCATCGGACCAACTTACCCTACCGCAGAATCAACTACTTGCGGTGACAAAAAACCGCTCGCGACAACCGTGGTTGACGCGCCGTCAATTCTCGTTGTCATTTTGCCCCAACACGAACTTGCTTACCGCCTGTTTGGAAACGCCAAGTAGCTCCGCGGCTGCGGTTTGGTTGCCTTTGCACGCCTCAAGTGCCCGCGCAAAAAGCTGGTTCCGTACTTGCGCTAGATACTCGTCGACCTTGAATCCATTAGACGGTTCTGGCAACGCTGCGAAGGGATCCTTCGCTGGTAGATCGGCGGTAATGATTAGGTCCTCCGCGTCGATAACGTCGGTGGGCGAATAGAGCACAGACCTCTCCAGTACATTCAAGAGGTCGCGAACATTCCCAGGCCAAGGTTGACGCTCGAGACGCTCCAGAGCTCCGGTCGTGAGCTGACGGGGCTTGCGCCTTCGTTGATTGATTTGTCTGAGCAGCATGAGCGCCAGCTCAGGAATTTCGCTTCGGCGATCGCGCAACGGCGGCAATCTAATCTGCACAACTTCCAGCCGGAAGTAGAGGTCCTCTCGGAATCGCCCAGCGGACACTTCCTTTCTCAGGTCGCGATTGCTCGCTGCGAGGATCCGCACATCGACTTTCCGGGACGCCGCACTTCCGAGCCGCTGGACTACGCCATCCTGAATAACGCGCAGCAGCTTTGCTTGCACATCAAGCGTCAGTTCGCCGATTTCGTCGAGAAAAAGCGTGCTCTGGTCGGCAGCCTCAAAGATTCCTTTCCCTTCGCTTGTCGCGCCGGTGAACGATCCCTTTACATGGCCCAAAAGATAGCTTTCAGCGAGCGACGCTGGAATAGCCGCGCAGTTG
>Ga0209625_1000415_pt1 | contig 11019 bp, 8 predicted proteins | sample JacPin_JW_Ref_M2_FD_187960 | JGI IMG/M metagenome (GOLD analysis project Ga0209625, IMG submission 187960) | Forest soil microbial communities from Algoma, Ontario, Canada - Jack Pine, Ontario site 1_JW_Ref_M2 (SPAdes) (version 2) | ecosystem: Environmental > Terrestrial > Soil > Boreal...
TGGGCGCTTGCGCGACCCGTTGGTTGGGCGTGACCTTCTCTTCGGCATTCTTCTCGGCATCATCTGGGTGTTTGTTTTTGCCGTTGGCAGCTTCTTTTTGATTCGGGTGGGCGATCGACCCCTGCTCGCAGACACAGACATCCTCGCAGGGTTTCGTGAGTCGGTAGCCGTCGGCCTCCTCACTATTGTCGCCTCCATCCAATCGACGCTGGTCTTTTTCTTTCTTCTCGTTCTGTTGCGGGTATTGGTGAGAAACCGGTGGGTGGCCGCGGCAATATTCACCCTGATTTTTACAGTACCGAAAGTGCTGGGCAGCGATCATCCTTACATAGAAACACCGATTTGGCTGGCCATCTACGGCATTGCTGCCTTCACTGTCGTGCGCTTCGGATTAATCGTTCTGGCGATGGGCGTTCTTACCGTCGACATCCTCCTCAATGTTCCGATCACCCTGGACTTTTCCAATTGGTATGCCGGACGCTCCCTGAGCGTGTTGCTCGGATTTGTGGTCGTTGCTGCCTGGGGTTTCTATACTTCGCTCGCAGGTCAACGTTTTTGGAAGGACGATCTCTTCGAATAGCGCGCTTTTTTCGCTCTTTTGAGAGACTCACTCGCCTCGAACCTCCTGCGTTACGGATGCAGCCAATTCCTCGATTCCTGTCAGCGCCTTGCTTGCCGCGAGCCTTGCCTTTTCCATGAACGACGAATCCAGCAGGAACGCGCAACGGTCGACGAAAGGATGGTCGGCCGCCTCGAAGGGCTTGCGACTGCGGCGCTTTGCAGCGGCACGCGCCAGCAGCTCCTCATACATATGCAGGTCTCGCTGAAAATCGAGGGCGTCGCCCGCGGTCCAGCCCTGCTGCCGCGTCAGTGACGCTAGAAACTTTCTGCGGAACGCCGTGGCATCCCGCCGCGGCATGAGACGAGATTTGGATTTGCCCGCGGGCTGCGGCGCGTTGCAAACGATCGCCAGGGCCCGCACTGCCAAAGCCAGCAGCGCCTCCCGCTGCAGCAGAGCCAGAAGATCGCGGTAAAGCGAGGCGTGGACTTGCAGGGCGTGGCGTCCGTTCTCGACGACGTAAGAATCCACGAAGCGCGGCACAACGCGTTCCCGAACCAGCGCCTCGGTAATGCGCCGAGCGAGTTCCCCCGGTGCATCTGTTGCAATCTGTTTTTCGCGCGGCATGTTCCGGGAAATATGTTAGCAGGAGTTTGTTTCCGGGCCGCCGGAGTCCGCGAAAATGAAAAAGGCCCCCGAGTGATCAGGGGCCTGCGACAGAGTTTTTGCAGCAGGGGCACGATATATCGTGCCCCTGCATCCGCGATTAGACGCTTCCTTAGTGAATGGCCCGAGGAATATCCGGGCCAACGCGCTTCGGTTTTGGTTCAGGTTGCGGAACGATGGGCGGTGTCACGGCTTCCTTCTGGAGCGCGTGCTCCAGGACCTCGTCCAGCGTGCGCACGTAGGTGATCTTGATGTCGCCGAGAATCTCCGGAGTGAGATCCGCCACGACATTCGGTTCGTTGTCCGCAGGAAGCAGAACGTGCGTGATGCCTGCGCGTTTCGCTCCCAGCACTTTTTCCTTTACGCCGCCGATGGGCAGAACCACTCCCGACAGCGTCATTTCTCCGGTCATCGCTAGACGATCTTTTATCGGGCGCCCGCTGAGCAGGCTGACCAGAGCAGTCACCATCGCCGCACCGGCGGACGGGCCGTCCTTCGGCACCGCGCCTGAAGGCACGTGGATGTGAATGTCCTGCTTGCGGAAGAAGTCCGGATCGATCCCGTAGCGCTCGCCATTCGCGCGCGTCCAGGTCAGCGCCGCGGTCATCGATTCCTGCATGACTTCGCCCAGATGCCCGGTCATAGTGAACTGCTTCCCGCCACGCATACGCGTGGCCTCGATGAAAATGATGTCGCCTCCCACCGGCGTCCAGACGAGTCCGACGGCGACGCCGGGCCTCTTGACGCGCTCCTCGACTTCCTTCTCCGTGCGGAATTTCGGCACGCCCAGGAATTCGCGAACCACTTCCGGTGTCACGACCATCTTTTCCATCTTGCCTTCGGCGATGCGCCGTGCCTGTTTTCGCGTGATCGTGGCGATCTCGCGCTCCAGGTTGCGTACGCCCGCTTCCCGCGTGAAGCTGTGAATGATTTCCCGCAGCCCCTCGTCGGTGAATTCGATCTGCTCCCCCGCTTTTATGCCGTTTTCGGCGGTCTGCTTGGGGATCAGGTACTTGTGCGCGATGTGCAGTTTCTCCTCGCCCGTGTAACCGGGCAATTCGATGATTTCCATGCGGTCCCGCAGCGGCTCGGGGATGGGATCCATCCAGTTCGCCGTGGCGATGAACAGCACCTTCGAAAGATCGAACGGCACATCCAGATAGTGATCGCGGAAGGCGTTGTTTTGCTCCGGATCGAGAACTTCCATCAGCGCCGATGACGGATCGCCGCGGAAATCACGCCCGAGCTTGTCGACCTCGTCGAGCATCATGACCGGGTCGTTCGTTTCTCCGCGCTTCAGGCCCTGAATAATTTGTCCGGGCAAAGCGCCGATGTAGGTGCGCCGGTGGCCGCGAATTTCGGCTTCGTCGTGCATGCCGCCGAGAGCGATGCGCACGAACTTGCGTCCCAGCGAACGCGCGATGGACTTGCCGAGGGAAGTCTTGCCCACGCCCGGAGGGCCGATAAAGCAAAGGATCGGCCCCTTCATGCCTGGCTGAAGTTTCTTCACTGCCAGATAATCGAGGATGCGCTCCTTCACCTTCTGCAGATCGTAATGATCTTCGTCGAGAATCTCATGTGCCTTGGTAATGTCGATTTCCGAGCTGCCCGAGGATTTGCTCCACGGCAGGGAAGTCATCCATTCGAGATAGGTCCGTGAAACCATGTACTCCGCGGAGGCCGGCGTCATTTTTGACAGCCGCTTTATCTCGCGGTCGCACTCTTTCTTGGCTTCGGCGGACATGGCCGCGTCTTCCACTTTCTTCCGAAGCTCGTCGATCTCCTGCATCGAATCGTCGGATTCGCCGAGTTCCTTCTGGATGGCCTTCATTTGTTCGCGCAAGAGGTATTCGCGCTGGTTCTGGCTGACTTGCTCCTGCACCTGCTCGTGGATCTTCGAACGAAGCTCCAGAACCTCAAGCTCCTTCGATAGTTCGCGGATCAAGGATTCGAGCCTCTTCCGCACGCTGGGCGTCTCGATCAATTCCTGGCGCAGCAGCGTCGAAAGCGACGGCAGAGTGCCGGCGATGAAATCCGTCAAGCGGCCAGGATGATCGATGTTCATGGCCACGGATTGCAAATCGTCGGATAGCTGCGGCGAGTGGCTCACCACGTCGCGGAAAAGATCCTGCGCATTTCGCTGCAGGGCTTCCAGTTCCGTGTCCGCTTCGCCGATGATGTCCGGTTCCGCTTGCACGCGGGCCTGCAGAAACGGACGCAAACCGATCAGGTCGAGCACCTGAATGCGCTGGAGACCTTCCAGGAAGATGACTACGTTGCCGTTGGGCATTTTGACGGTCTTATGCACCTTGGCCAGCGTCCCCACTTTGTGGAGGTCGGCGGCCGCGGGGTCCTCGACTCTCGGATCGAGCTGCGCAACCACGCCCAAAAACTTCTCGTCGCCCTGTAAACTATTCACTAACGCCAGCGAACTTTCCCGTCCCACGGTCAAAGGCAGGACAGCGCCCGGAAACAGGACGGTGTCACGAACCGGCAGGATGGGAAGAACGTCTGGCACCGCAATTTTTTTCTCAGCCATGATGTCCCCTATGTTATCGGCGTGGCCAAAAGCAGCCGCGCGATAAGATTTTAGATGCAGGCCTGCCGGAAAGGGTGCGCAAAAGTACAAAAGTTGTTAGCACAAAATCTTAGTACTTTACACTCATATCCTACCAGACATCCCGTTTGACCCGGTACCATAGAATAAAGCTCTTGTGCTCAACAAATTACAGTCTCCTTGAGGAGCTGTGGGCAGCCTGGTTGCCGCCCTTCCCTTATCGGCCACGCCCTCAATCGCTTGAAACCCCACGCTTTTTCGAGCCAAAGTTGCTCAAAACGTACTCCTCTGCTTCCACCCGCGTCTTCACCTGCCCCTCCAGTTGCAAGTCTTCAAGGGCACGCAATATCTGTGCAAATAGGGGGCCGGGCCGGAACCCCATTGCTTGGAGGTCATCGCCCGTCAAAAGTCGTTCCGGGCGGACCTGCTCCGGAGGCGTCACCTCAAGGAACCGCCTTACGAATTCATAGGATTCGAGGTGGCGGTGGCTGGAAAGACAGTCGAGTCGATGCAGTGCCAGGTGTTCCTCAAAGCGGGGGAGCCGCACAAACTTCTTCAGGGTGGAGGTACGCATTTCCTCGACGGCCCCGAACTTCATGTGATTGTCCACCAGCGCAAGGATCTGATCGGTGTCCTCGTTGGAGAAGCGCAATCGTCTGCAGATGGCCTCAGCCATGCGCACCCCGACTTCGACGTGATTGTTGAAACGAATGCGGTCTCCCGTCTCTGCGGCCGATTGAAACGTCGACGGCTTGCCGACGTCGTGGAGCAGGACGCCCCATGCTAGAGTCGGTGGCGTGCCGGCCGGAAGTCCTTCCAGCATCATGAGTGTGTGGATCCACACGTCCCCTTCCGGATGATACTGCGGAGGCTGCTCGACGCCTTTCATGGCTCCGATTTCGGGAAGAACTTGCTGGAGGAGCCAGGTTTCATCCAGAAGTTCGAAGGCCCGCCGCGCCGCACCCTCGGTGAGAAGTTTGGTGAGTTCTTCGCGAAGGCGCTCCGGGGAAACTTGGTGGATCTCCCCGACGTGGCGGCGTATGGCCCGAAACGTGGCGGCTTCGATTTCGAAGCCGAAGCGCGCCGCAAATCGCACTGCGCGCATCATGCGGAGTTTGTCTTCTGCGAAACGGCGCTCGGGCTCGCCGATGGCTCGAATGACTTTCGCTTCGAGGTCCGCCTGCCCGCCGACGAAATCGAGCACTTCTTCCGTGTCGTGCCGCATTAGCAGACCGTTGATCGTAAAGTCGCGGCGTTGCACATCTTCCTGCGGGGCCTTCGAGTAAACGACGCGGTCCGGATGGCGGCCATCACTGTAGCCCACGTCCGAGCGGAACGTGGCAACCTCGACTTTCAGTCCATCTCGGGGAATCAAGATCACTCCGAACTGCGCACCGACCGCGATGCTCTCGGGGAACAGCCTCACCACCTGTTCCGGCGTGGCATCGGTGGTCACATCGTAATCGGCGGGCTCGCGACCGAGAAGCAAGTCGCGCACGCATCCGCCCACCAGCAGCGCCTGGTAACCGTTGCCGCGGAGTGTCTCGCAGATCGAGTTGGCCATTTCGCGCAGGCTCACGCTGTGATTATGCGACAGTCGGGGCCGCGAGGGGAGTTCGGTGTGTTCGATAGTTTCCGTAAGCTCTTGTAAGGCCCGCCTTCTGAGGCGGGCCGTTCTTCGGCGCGAGAAAGAGATTCCCACCGACAATAAGGTCCTCTTTTCTCTTACTGAGAACTGAAAACTGACAACTGAGAACGAATTAAAACAAATGAACCCAGTATTCGTTGTCAAGGAATCGAATCTGCTTCAAGCGGCCACACGACGCTACTTGCTGCGGAAGACGAGGCAAGTTATATCGTCGGATTGCCGCGTGGCGCCCACGAATTCATCCACGCGATTCATTAAGAATTGAAGGGTTTGCTGAGCATCCCAATCCGGCAGATTGCGAATGGAGCTGAGCCAGCGGGCGTTGCCAAATTCCTCTCCGGATTCGTTGAAAGCCTCGACAACGCCATCGGTGAAGAAAATCAACGCATCGCCCGGTTTGAGCTCCAGTGAAGCAGTTTCATACTTCACGGACGATTGGATTCCAAGGGGCAGACCGCCGGCTTCCAGTGTTTCTAGCGTGCCATTGGCGCGGCGTAGAATCGGGGCGTTATGGCCGGCATTGACGTAGGTCATATTCCGTGACAACGGATTGTATTCCGAGAGAACCGCGGTCGTGAAGCGCAGGCCATTCAAGCTGTGCGCGCAAGCATAGCGATTCAGCCGCGCCACCAGATCCGCAAGCGGAGCATTTTCTGGGGCGATGGTCCGTAGACTCGCCTGCAGAGTGGCCATTAGCAGCGCGGCGGGAACGCTTTTGCCGGCCACATCGGCGATCACCACCATTAGTTTTTCGCGATCTTCCGGGTTCGGATAGAACGCGTCGTAATAATCACCAGCGACAGAATTTTGCGGGCGCGTCGCGAAGGCGATGTTCGCGCCCGTGACTTCGGGCGGCTGCGAAGGCACAAGCCAGGTTTGAATCTCTCTGGCGATTTCCAGGTCGCGTTTCATCGTCACCTTGTCCGCCAGTTCCAGCGAGAGCAAGAGCAGGAAGACAAAGGCGGCGATAACTTCGAAATTCACGTCGAAAGCAAAGTTCTGCCCCACCTTAAGCTTGATTCCAGACATCACCAACATCACAAGCGCCACGAGCAACAGGACACGCCGCGCCGGCGTCATCTTCATCAACAACGACCAGAAGAGCGTTTTCGCTATCCGGAACCAGCGCTTGAATCCGCGATGGGTTTCCAGTTCCTCCGAGTCCGCCTCTTTCATGTAAAAGCCATAACTTGCGCGCGCATCGGCCGTAAATTGCGACCACAATTCATCAATCTGGCGGCCTTCGCTGACGCGCTGCCAGAATTGGCGCACGCGACCCAGCGCATGGAGCGGAGGGGGTGAGGAGGAGACACCGGGAGTTGGAGGCGCGCTCATGGATGATCGCTCAAGGAAGATAGAGTATAGGACATTCGACCGAAGTCTCGCTGGAAGTTACGAATCGTCGCGATCATGTCCCGGTTCATCGCGGCGAAGCGAGCCGCCGAATTGCACTTTGCCGAAACCAAAACGGTCGCGGAGACGGTCCGTTGCGCTGGTCAGTTTTTCCAATTTCGCGCGGCGCTCGGCGTCGAGCAAATCAAGTTGCTGACCGCCGTGAGTAAGGCCGCTGAGGCTCACTCCGAGCAGGCGGACTCTCCTTTTAGCATCCCGATGGGCGCGAAAGAGTTCTTGAAATACCGCAAAAATGTCGGAATCGAGCCGCGTGGGCTCCTTGAGCGTTTTGGAGCGCGTATGCGTTTCGAATCCGGCGTAGCGAATCGTCAGCGTCAGCGTTCGCGTGGCGAGGCCCGCTTCGCGGAGCCGCTTGCAGGCTTTCTGCGAAAGATGGCTGAGCATCGCGGATAGAACGTGCACGTCGTCGGTGTCTTCTCCGAACGTGTGATTGTGCGAGATGGATTTCGGCTCCGCATCGATAACGAATTCGTAGGAATCGCCGCCGCGCGACTTGCGATAGAGCGCCGTGCCCCACTGGCCGAAAATGCTCTCCAGTTTTTCCTGCGGCATGGCCGCGATCTGCTCGACGGTTTCGATGCCGAGGGCGCGCAGCGCGCGCTCCGTGACTTCGCCGATGCCCGGAATTTTTCTCACTGGCAGCGTCGCAAGAAATCGCTGTTCGCTGCCCGCAGGCACCCAGACGAGGCCGCGCGGCTTGGCTTGATCCGATGCAACTTTCGCGACGAGCCGTGTCGTGGCGAGGCCGCCTGAGCAGGGGAGAGCAGTATTGCGCGTGATCGTTCGAAGCAATTTGTCGGCTGCCGCGAGCGGCGGGCCGTGTAGTCGCTCGGTGCCTGCGAGATCGAGATAGGCTTCGTCGATCGAGACCATTTCGACGATTGGAGAGAATTTCGCGAGAATAGTCGCGACGCGGTCGCTCCACTCCCCGTATTTTTCGTGGTGCCCATCCAAAAAAATCGCGTGAGGGCAGAGACGTCCGGCCGTACGCAGCGGCATCGCCGAGTGAATGCCGTACCTGCGAGCTTCATAACTCGCTGCGGAAACGACGCCGCGCTGATCCGGCCGCCCTCCCACGACGACGGGCTTGCCGCGCAGTTCCGGCCGATCCAGCAATTCCACGGACACGAAGAACGCGTCCATGTCTACGTGCAGAATGGAGGATTGCGCGAGAGACGATTGATCCTCGAGTGGGCCGTGCTTGGCTCGGAATCGCGCGAGGTCCGGCATGCCCCCTAGCCTACGCTGTACATTTGTAAGCCTCAACCTTTCCGGTTGAGAGTCCGCTATAACGTTCTGCGGCGATGATGCGGGGGATTCCGGCGAGGTCGTTCGTTACGCCTACATTTGTCCAGGCGGGAGCGTCGAGGAGCGGCTGGACGGCGGGGAGGCTGTTGTGGCCGAGTTCGAGGACCAGGATCCCGCCAGGCTTGAGATGCGCGGCGGCTTGCGCGATGAGATGGGCGTAGAGTTCGTAGCCTTCCTCGCCGCCGTAGAGAGCGATTTCCGGTTCGTGATCGCGGACTTCGCGCATGAGGGTTGCGGCTTCGCGGCGGCCAATGTAGGGAGGGTTGCTGGCGATGAGATCGAAGAGAGGTGACTGGGGACTCGTGACTGGCGGTTGGCGGGGAGTTGAGGATGAGTCCGTGCCAAGTAGGGGCGCAGCATACTGCGCCCCTACAAGGGAGACTTGGTCGAGCAAGTTGGATTCGATGAAATGGATTTGAGCGGAGACGGAATGGCGAGCGGCGTTGCGGCAGGCGACGGCGAGAGCAGGGCTCGAAATATCGGTGGCGTAAATCGTTGCGCCTGGCAAGTCCTTTGCAAGCGCTATGGCGATGCAGCCGGAGCCGGTGCCGATATCGGCGATTTGCAGGCCTTCGCCGGTGAGAGTTTGTTTGCGGCCGGCGCGGAGTTCGCGGACGGCGAGCCGGTCGAGGGCGACTTCGATGACGTGCTCGGTTTCGGGGCGGGGGATCAGGACGTGGGGACTTACTTCAAACTCGAGGCCCCAGAATTCCTGTTTGCCGGTGAGATGCTGCGTCGGTTCGCCATTCGCGCGGCGGGCAATCAGCGCGAAGAAGCGGTCGGCGTCGGCGCCAGAGACCGGTTCTTCAGGATGCGCGTAGAGCCAAGTGCGGTCGCGGCCGAGGACGTGGAGAAGCAGGAGTTCCGCGGCGAGCGTGTAGGAAGGAATGCGCGCTTCGCGCAGTTGGGCGAGCCCTTGCTTCAGTGCGGTGCGGACGTCGATCTGCGATTCGCTGGCACTCATTGAGGCACGATACGGTTAGAAAGAGTTGAAAGAATTAACACAGAGAGCACAGAGTTCACAGAGAAGTAAAAGCGGCAGAAAAAAGAAGGAATTCTGCACGGCGCGCGAATTCAATGAGTCGTACGACATCACGCGGTGGCGAGTTCCTGCTGGAGGCGCTCCGATTCATAGTATTCGACGAGGGCGTCGACGAGCGGGGCGAGCTTTCCTTCCATCACCTCGGTTAGCTGGTGGAGCGTCAGGCCGATGCGGTGATCGGTTACGCGGTTCTGCGGGAAATTGTAGGTGCGGATTTTTTCGGAGCGGTCACCGGTTTTGATTTGACCGCGGCGTTCGGCGGAGAGGGCGGCTTGGCGCTTCTCCTGCTCCTGCTCATAGAGGCGCGCGCGAAGAACGCGCATGGCTTTCGCACGGTTTTTGATTTGTGATTTTTCGTCCTGTTGGGAAACGACCAGTCCGCTGGGGATGTGCGTGATGCGGACGGCGGAATAAGTGGTGTTGACGGACTGGCCGCCGGGGCCGGAAGAGCAGAAGGTGTCGACACGCAAATCTTTCGCTTCGATCTTGATATCGATTTCGTCGGCTTCGGGGAGAACCGCGACGGTTGCGGCGGAAGTATGAATTCGACCTTGTGTCTCCGTGGCGGGAACGCGCTGGACGCGATGCACGCCGCTTTCGTATTTCAGTTTGGAATAAACTCTCTGCCCTTGAATCGCGGCGACAACTTCCTTGAGGCCGCCGATCGAAGACGGAGAGCTTTCGAGGATTTCGACTTTCCAGCCCTGCGTTTCGGCGTAGCGAGAATACATGCGAAAGAGTTCGGCGGCAAAGAGAGCGGCTTCGTCACCGCCGGTGCCGGCGCGGATTTCCACAATGACGCTCTTGTCGTCGAGTGGATCTTTCGGGAGGAGCAGGAGTTTTAGTTCGCGCTCCACAGTTTCCTTGCGCGCGATGAGCTCCTTTTCCTCGTCGTGGGCCATCTGCTTCATCTCGGGGTCTTCCGCTTCGAGAAACATCTGGTGCGCGCCGGCGAGGTCTTTTTCAATTTGTTTGAATTCGCGGTGCTTGGCGACGATTTCGCCAAGCTCGGACTGCTGCTTGGCGACTTTCTGGAAGCGCGAAGAGTCCGAGACGATCTCCGCCGAGGAAAGCTCCTGCGTGAGCTCGTCGTAGCGCGTGCCGAGCTGGTCCAATTTTTCAGTAAGCGAAAGAACAGCCATTGCAGTACCTCTTAAGTTTTCAGTTCACAATTTTCAGTAAGAGAAAAAGAAAAGAAATTAAGTAAAAAAGCATTTCCAGTTTGCAAAGCAGTGAGGGCTCCCGGAGAGGGAGCGAAAAAGCGAGTCAGCTAATAAAACGTGGCGTACATCAATTTGCTCTGAACTAAGAATAGCGCCGAATCCCAAATCATGCAAATCGGAGTTCGGGGATGGGCCAATTTCTCGCTAACACTTTGTGCGCCCCGTTGAGGTAAACTGGGGGCCGTGACGCTCCGCGAATCGTTCTTGGAAAACTTCGCCGGCGACCTCGAATACGATCCGCGCCGCGCGGTGCTTTATCTGGGACTTGCCGTGGCTGCCCTGTGCTTTTGGATATTCTGTCCACCGGAAACCAAATTCACCACTGTTCCTCTTGTCTTCCTTCTCGGCAGCCCTACGCTAGTTCTAAAGGGCATTTTCCTTCTCCGGAAAGCATCGGAGGGACTTGGGCTCACTTCATCAGAACTCGCTGATCTCTCCGATCCTTCCAATCGCAAGAGCCTTCCATCCCTCCCTAACCAGGCCGCCCAGATCGTTCAGGATTTCGGGGCGGGTTCGCTACTCCTATGGCCCTTCTAAATGTTGGGCAGAATATCGACCACTCCTGGAGTAACCCGCCGCGCGTTCCGGTTTTCTCACCGGGCC